>Ga0210410_10003541_pt1 | contig 13810 bp, 7 predicted proteins | sample IncBWC4MmetaG_FD_161058 | JGI IMG/M metagenome (GOLD analysis project Ga0210410, IMG submission 161058) | Forest soil microbial communities from Barre Woods Harvard Forest LTER site, Petersham, Massachusetts, United States - Inc-BW-C-4-M | ecosystem: Environmental > Terrestrial > Soil >... | reverse complement strand
TACGACGCTGCGGAAGCGTCTGTCGCACAACCTGCAGTTTGATTTCAACTACACATATTCCCATTCCATCGACAACAGCTCGGTGATCGCCAATAACAACGGAAACTTCGTGGGCGGGTCGACGCAAATTCTCTGCGATGCCCTTAATCCGGGCGTTTGCAAGGGAAACTCGGAGTTTGACGCGACGCATCAGGTCAGCGCCGATTTCGTTTATGATCTGCCTTTCGGCCGCAGCCAGGCCTTAGGGCGGAATTCCGCACGTTGGCTGGATGAAATCATCGGTGGCTGGCAGACTTCCGGAATCGTAACGTGGCGATCGGGGTTGGCTCTCACCGCCAATGCTGGCGGCAGCACCACAAGCCTGGCTGCGGATCAGGGGGCATTCTTCATAGGAAATCAGTCCGCGGTAGCCACCAGCCTCCATACCGACACGGCCCATAACAATCAAATCCAGTTTTTCGCGAACCCCCAGAATGCCATCGGAGCATTTTCGTTCGTAAACGGATTGGAAGTCGGTAACCGCGACACGCTCCGGGGTCCACATTTCTCCAACATGGATTTGGCTGTCTCTAAGCTCTTCCCGCTTTTTGGGGAGAAATATCGGCTGCAATTCCGGGCTGAGGCTTTCAATTTGTTCAATCACCCGAACTTCGGGCTGCCCAACACCTTGATCACATCGTCGACGTTCGGGGTGATCAATTCTCTGGCTGGCCAAGAGCCGTCGCGCGTTATGCAGTTCGCACTTCGGTTCGAGTTCTAGTCCCGCAAATCCGGCGCAGAATTTCTTGCCTGGCAGGCAAGGGGTTCTGCGCCGTGCTGTTTTCCATCGGAGAACTTCCGGCCGGGTTCAGTCTTTCTCGTGCAGCAGAGATTCACGCACGCTCTCCAGTTCCTTCTTCTTCGCTTTGTCGACGTCCGGGAAGGAAAGATCGAGATCCTCTAGAGTGGAGATGATCGTGGAGGCTACTATCAGTTGCGTGTACCATTTGTTATCCGCGGGAACCACGTACCATGGCGCATGCTTCGTGGAGGTATTCTGAATCATCTCTTCGTATGCTTCCTGGTAGTCCTTCCAGTAGGCGCGCTCGTTGACGTCGGCCATCGAAAACTTCCAGTTCTTTTTTGAATCTTCCAGACGCTCCAGAAAGCGCTTCTTCTGTTCTTTCTTCGAAACATGCAGGAAAAACTTGCGAATCACCACACCGTTGTGGGTTAGATAATGTTCGAAGGCGTTGATGTCCTCATAGCGCTGCTCCCAGATATGCTTGGTAATCAATGGGTCGGGCAGCTTTTGCGCTTGCAAGAGGGTGGGGTGGACTCGAACAACCAGAACTTCTTCGTAGTAGGAACGATTGAAGATGCCGATCTTGCCGCGCTCGGGGACGCATCGGCGCGCCCGCCACAGATAATCGTGATTGAGTTCTTCGGCGCTTGGAATCTTGAAGGCATGAACCTCGCATCCTTGCGGATTCACACCGGACATGACGTGTTTGATCACGCCGTCTTTGCCGGCAGCGTCCATCGCTTGAATCACGAGCAGGAGCGCCCAGCGATCCTGCGCATAGAGCTTCTCCTGCAAATTGCTGAGCAGACCGGCGCGACTCTCGATAATTTTCAGGCTCTGCTCCTTGTTCTTCACCTCGCCGGTGTCGCCCGTGTCGCAATCTTTCAGGTGGAATTTTTCGCCCTTTGAGACGCAATAGGGCTCAGCAAGCCTTGCCGATTCCTTGATCTGTTTACGGTATTTCATGGTGCTGGGAGTTTAGTACAGAGGGGGCCGCTCAGAACAGCATTCCGAGCGCCCAGCCGAAGGCGAACAAGCGGTTGTGCGCGTGGAAGAGCGAACCATCCGGTAATTGCAGAAAGCGATTTAATCGCAATACGTTCACGGCGTAGTACGCACGCACGGGCACCTGCATCCCCGGCACCGTCCACCTCAGCTCGACCCCCATCGACCCATGCAGAATGCCGTTCGTGGAATCCAGCAGCGTAGGGCGCGTCTTCCCCAGCCAATTGGGTAGCAGCCAGCCCGATCCCAAATCAAAAAAGGCTACCCCTTGCGTGCCTCGGCCAAGCGGAACGCGATACTCCGCATTCGCGGCGCTGATCAGATTCGCTCCCGCTGGGCATGCCGAATAAGTTTGATTCCCGGAACTTGATACCGATGGGAATACGGCATAGGGCCCTAGGTCACCTGAGCTGAGGCCACGAACTTGTGCGTCGCCCGAGAAAAACCGCGCGTACAGTGGCAAGTCGCCGCGGTAGCTCGCAGCGCCGCTGAACGTAGACCGAAAAGCCCAGTCATTTTGGCGATTGAAAAACGGGTCCGCAAAGATTCGCGCGTATTCCGCATTGGAACGAATCACATTTTCGCGTCCGCCCAGCCATCCGCCCGAAATGGAATTGGTAACAGACAGCCGCTCACTCCCTGCGTCGTGCGTCCAGCCCAGTCCCGCATCGCTGCTGGAAGTCTCTGCGCGCAGATCGCTGGCGGGCAACCCAGTGAGAGAAGCTGGAAGTGCGAACGAATAAACTGTGTTCGTACGCGAAAGGCTGTAGTTCACTGCCAAAGAGTCTGTATTGGTTAAGGAGTAGCTCCAACCCGCGTTCACTCCTTCGCTCCGAGATGTGTAGAACGGGCCTTCTGCACTGCTTGTAAAACGCGGGCGAAGTACATTGTTGAAAATGGAAAGGGCCAGCGAGCTGCGCGAGCCAAGAAAGCCTTCCATCACCAGACCAAGGACGATTTCGAGGCTTTCCGGTCCTGCGTCAATTTGCGTCGTGAGCAGTTCCTCTCGCTGGAGGAGGTCGAACAGCGTGTAAGCTATCCCGATAGTGCTGCCGAACTCTCCGAACCCTCCAGAGAAGGAAGCGCGTTGCTGGCCGGCTTCCGAGACGCGGATCGTCACGTCAGCCATATGGGTGACGTCGTCTGTGTCGACGCGAATATCTTCTTTCTTAATTTGATGAAAGTAGCCAGTCCTTGTGAGCCGCGCGAGCCCACTTTCGAGCGCACGCTCATCAAATGGCCTGCCTTCCTGCAAACCGATGCGCCGCCGTAGATAGCAATCACGGAATCTGTGAAGACCCTTGAATTCAATCCGTCGCACCATGTAGGGCGGTGCGTCGCTAAACCCAATGCTCTCGCGCACCCGGTGCGTCTCACGATCAAGTGTTCGCGATGTTTCGACGCTTCGCTCCGCACCAACCTCTTCCCGGTTACGCTTTGGCGTCCTCACCGCTATCCATGCATGCCGTAAATCTTCAAGTGCCCTCGCCGAGTACGCCGCGCCGACCTCTGCCTTCGCATACTCCAGGAGTTTTGCTCCGCGCTTACCGCTCGCCTCAATGAGTTCAGGACTGATGCCCACGGATTCAACGCGATAAAAGGGACCAGCTTCGATGGGCACGGAGACTGCGAGACGTTTTCCCGGATTGCGAAATAGCCGTGGAATCCACTTGCGAGCTGTTTTTTCATAGACCGAAACGCGAGCTGCGCCGATCCGCGCCTCAGGGTATCCGTGATCCTGGTAGTAGATCCGTATTCTGGAGCGATCCTCCTCAAATCCCTCGCGCGTGTACGCATCTTTGCCCCGCCACGAGGCGAGAATCGCGCCGGGCGCGGTTCGCCGCATCTCATGCCGCAGCAATTTTGCTGAGAGTGCGGGATGCCCTTCGAACTCAATCCGCCCCACAGGGATGTGTGGCCCATCGTGAATTGCGAAGCGCACGTGAACTGTACCGTTTCGAAACTCTTCGCGATGAATCTCCAGCCGCGGCTGCGGACGGCCCAACTCAGCGAGGGCCGACTGAATTGTTTCTGAAATACGTTTTAGGTTTGCGGGAGCAGCGGGTTCACCGAACGGCGGAATCAGGTGTTGCTCGCCGAGAATTTTTTCGATCTGCGCACGCGAGAGCAGCCGAGATCCCGCATATTCCACTCTCGTGAGGTAGGGCAGTTCCGTAGCGCGGAAAACGAGTCGCACTCGTTGCGTTGCATCGCCGCTACCGAGTGACGACGGGTCTATCGCGGGTTGCGTTTCCACCCTGATTTCGCCGAACCATCCCAGCCGTCCAAGCACTTTCACATCGGACGCTACCTTGTTCAAGTCAAGTCGCGCGCCCGCGTGCGAAGAAATCTGCGCTTGCACCGCCTCTCGAGCGATATGCCGCAGCCCTATGAACACAACCTCATCAATAAGGGGAGCTGAGGCTTCCACAAGCGCAGGCGCCTTATCACCGCTCGCCGAGTCGGCCTCATTTCTCGAAGCCGCCCGCAAACCGCCACCGACAAACAACACTGCGCCAACGACTACCACAACAAGCCATCGCACGATCATCCCTCCTTGCACCAGGAGGATGACTTAACGGATGAGCGCCACCTGCACGGGGTTGTCTCTGGCAAGTAAGTTTTCAGCGAAAATGCGGCACCGTGTCTGATTCCAAACGCACTCGTTCTACTTCACTTTAAGCACGTCGTAGGGCCTCATCATTTCATTGTCTTCATGTTCCAGAATGTGGCAGTGCCAAACGTACCTGCCAGTGTAGCCCTCGAACCTCGTAATGATCCTCGTCACCATACCCGGATGCGCTTGCACGGTGTCTTTCCAACCGGCTTCGTTCAGCGCTGGCGGCACAGCTGCGCCCATGTACTCGACTCTGCCTCCCTTGTAGTAGTACTCCGGCTCAAAGGACCGGCGGTCGAGGATTTGAAATCGGACCAAGTGGAGGTGAATCGGATGCGAGTCATCCGTAAAGTTCAGCAAGTTCCAGATCTCGACGGAATCTAGCGCCGGATTCTCTGTCACCGGCATGTCCCAGTGAGCATTGTTGAGCAGCATCATCACTGGATTCGTGGCTTTGTCATCTTTTTCTCCGAGTGTGAGTACCCGGGTTTTGACGGCATCGGATTCCGCAATTCTCGGCACCGGACGCAGTGCGACCGGCAGCGCACCAGTGTCCGGCGTCCCTGACTTCAAAACACGAAACTGCATGACCGTCAGAGAGTCATTCGTTACTACGATCTTTTCCCCTGCATGGCCGGAGAAGTCCAGAACGAGGTCGGCGCGCTCGCCAGGCGCGATCAACAGAGTTTTTAGCTTCACAGGCGCGGGGAGCAATCCCAGGTCAGTTCCGATCTGATGAAACTCCTGGCCATTGGAAAGTGAAAGATGGAAAAATCTTCCGTTCGCCGCATTGAGTACGCGGAACCGATATTTGCGCGGCTCAACATGGAGATAAGGAAACAATTTCCCATTCACCAAAATCGCATCGCCGAAGCAATCCGGTACCCACGGCGATTCCGGGTCTGGCGAGATGGGATAATACAACTGACCTTCAAGGTCTAACGAGCGGTCGCAAATTGTCAGCGGAATCTCGTACTTGCCTTTGGGCAAGTTCAACCTGTCTTCAAAACTGTCTCTTACAAAAAAATTGCCAAACAATCCGGCATAAACGTTCAGCCGTGTGATCCCCAAGGCATGGTCGTGGTACCACAGATGCGCGGCATCCTGGCGATTAGGATAGTAGTAGGTCTTGGATGTCCCCGGGAGCCACCAATCCTCGGGATAACCGTCGCTATCCGCGGGCGCTTTTGCGCCATGCAGGTGCGTGACTACCCGGACGGCGGGCTTACCCGCTTCCGCGCCGTGAACGGTGTGATCAATGGGCAGAAAGTGCGCCTTCGGAAGTTCGTTCGCCCACTCGACCAGCAATGCCTCGCCGGAGCGTGTTTCAATCGTTGGCCCGGGCGAGCCTTCCTCAAATCCCCAATGGCGCGTCGGCTTCACATCCCGGTGGACCTTGCTCATGAATTGGCGCATCGCCAGACGATAATGGGGAACAACACCAACTGGATTCTCGGGACTTGGCCGTGCGCCCGTCGGCCGGATGATTCCCGGAATGGGAAGCGGCTCTACGAATTTCTCAAGGGAATTCGGGTTGAGCAACGGACGCGCGATGATCCCGGTCTTGGGGACATCGGTTTGTCCTGCCGCCAGACCCGCCGCGAACATTCCGGAATTTCGCAGGAATTCTCGGCGCGTCAATGAGCCAAAGCGTCGTTTCATCTTCATCCGACAGAAAAGAAAGCACCAATTAAGAGAAGAGGCATGCGGCTTCTCAGCGCATGCCTCTCATCCAGCTTAACTTACCTCAACACAAATGCGAATTTACCAGCGATCGTCATCATCCTGACTAACCACCAGGCCAGTGCTTGAATCGAGGATCAGACGTCCGTTGTCGGGTCGGAAGCCCTCGAAATCGAACATCTGATCAATCGAATTGGAGATAGCGTCGAACGACCCTGCACCAATGCGTTGGCTGTTCAGCCAGTTGTCCTCAATGAAATGGATGATTGAGCTCTGGTCCGTCACCGTGTGGTCTACGAAGTTCTTCTTTGCCCAGGGTGAAACCACCAACAAGGGCAACCGGGGGCCATAACCGCAACGCCCTTGTGCGTGTGCGTTGCCAGGATCAACACCAGGAAGAGCGGAGCTGCCATCGCCACACGCACCCACTGCCGTGAGAGCGTCAGCCGGAGAAGTGGATTGATTTACGATCGGGCCCATCTGGTGGTCATACCAGCCGTCTGAATCGTCATACGCGATCACTACTGCCGTGCTCTCCCAATCGTGCGACTTTTGCAGGGCATTGATCACGTTGACCACAAACGTCTGTTCGTCCAGGGGATCGGAATAGCCTGCATGTCCATCCTGGATAGCGATCGCCTTGAGAAAGCTGACCGCAGGGAGTTTACCGGCACTCAGCGCCGCGTAGAAGTCGTTAATGTCATAGTTGTGGTTTGCCGGACCGTCGTGGCCGATCTCCGAGACAGACACTGGACGCGTGTGCTTGGGGTTCGCCGTTTTTGGATGGTATTGGAAGAAAGCGTGGTGCGGAATATAGTCGCCGGTTGTCGCTGCCACTCCCGTTGAACTACGAGCGCAACCCGTGGTGCCGTTGGCATTCGTGATGGTCAGGTCGAAGCCTCCCATGAAAGAACCCCAGCTTACGCCGGCGGTGCTCAGCATTTCGCCGATGTTATGTCCGGACATCTGCACTTGGTTACGGGTTGGGGCAGAGCAAATATCGTTGAGCGGGTCAGGGTCGCCGACAACCGTCAGCGATCCACTGCCGCCGTCCGTCTCGCTCCCAGTACCATTAATAACGTTCACTGCCCCGTTGGTTTGGCCAGCCACTAGATTCAGCAGTCCCGGAGTCGACGGTCCAAATGTTGTGTTGTACGAGTTGTCGCTCATCGCAAAGTGCTGCGCGTAGTTCCAAATGGCTGTCACGGTGTTCCCATCGTAGTAACCCATGGTAAGGCCCTTGGTAGTGACGGCCAGCGGCGGCGCATTCGGTGGCGGTCCTGCAGTTCCGACCTTGCTCGGGAAGAGGTCCATCAATCCCAGGTGAACCGCTGCTTGTTCCGGCCCATAGGCGTGATTCTGATCGTTTGTGGAGGCCTGGGAACGGTCGAGGCGAAAGGGATTCGTGGCGCCGGCACCGTTTCCAGTGCCCAAAGAGTTGGGGTTGTTGCTTAGGAGCCCCGCCGAGAGCCCGTTGGTGGTAGGGGTGCGCTTTTTCGCATGAAATGCCGGCTCACCATCCGGGTTGAGAGCGTTCGGATAGGTCCCGAAATAATGATCGAAGGACACATTTTCTTGAAAAATAATCACTAGGTGCTTGATCGGAGTGAGCGTATCGCCGTTCTTGGAATCTCCAGCAACAGCAGGAGTTACCGGCAAAAGGGTCAGGGCGGCTGCCGTAGCAATCGCCATCGCCTTCATGAAGCCATGGTGCATATCGATGTCTCCTTCTTAGGTTGGTTCTAAACTGATAGGTTGTCGCTGACCGGGACATATCCGGCCGGCGGCACGAGTGAGGCTACCCAGCATAAGGTTGTAGGCCGTCTCTGTTATTGCCAGATGAATGCCGCGTCAAAACTAATTGCTGACTAGCTCCATGCCGGCTCAACCAGCTTCACCAGCCGCCGGGCTACTTACGGCGCCAATCTGTGAGTGCTTTATTCTGTTCCGGAAAGCGCGTTGACTCGGCTCATTTTAGAAGACTAAGATGCCAGCCCGTGTCTAAGGCCCGACGCACTTATCGCCTGCCTCATCCGCAGCCGCTCGACGCTCTTCGTTTTGCACGTTTCACAGGGATCCCTACTTTCATGCGTCTGCCGCACATCACCCGGCCCGAGGAGCTGGAGGTCGCGCTGATCGGTGTACCTTTTGACGGCGGCACAACCTATCGCTCTGGCGCGCGCTTCGGGCCGCGTCATGTCCGTATGGAGTCCGCGATCATACGGCCTTGGAACCCGGTTCTGCATGTGAATCCCTTTGCCAAGCATCGCATTGCTGACTTTGGCGATCTCCCCGTGAATCCGCTCTCGATCGAAGACACTTTTCTCCGCATCGAGCAGGGAATGGCTCCGCTTCTCGAGGCGGGTGTGCGTTGTGTTTGCGTCGGAGGCGATCACTCCATCAGCCTCCCCATCCTTCGTGCAGTGGCAACAAAGCGCGGACCCGTTTCTCTCATCCAATTCGACGCTCACAACGATTTGTGGGACGAGTATTTCGGCAGCAAGTATTCTCATGGCACGCCGTTCCGCCGCGCTTTTGAAGAGGGTCTCCTTTTGGACGGCGGCGTTTTGCAGATTGGTCTTCGCGGCCAAGTCTATGGCGAGGATGATTTTGATTTTGCCCGGGCCCACAAAGTGAGGATGGTCACTGCCGAGGAGTTTCACAAGAGGGGTTTGGCGACCGTTCAGCGGCATCTGCGGGCTTTGCGCGGCAACCCCGTTTACGTCACGCTCGATATCGACGCCATAGATCCCGCCTACGCTCCCGGCACTGGAACTCCGCAAGTGGGCGGCCTCACCAGCATCCAGATCCTCGAGCTAGTCCGCGCGCTGAATGGCCTGAACATCATAGGCTGCGATCTCGTCGAGGTCTCCCCACCGTACGACACCGGCGAAATTACTTCGCTCCTTGCCGCGAATCTCCTCTACGAATTGCTCTGCGTCCTCTAAATGCCCTCTCTTGCTCGCAAACTTCGTCTGCACGACTACTTTGCTCTCGCGTTCGGCACCATGATCGGCACTGGGTGGCTCGTCCTCATGGATGATTGGCTAGGCCGTGGCGGACCCGCGGGCGCGGCACTTGGATTTGCCATCGGCGGCGTCATTCTGCTTCCCGTGGGTTATGTTTACGGTCAATGGGTTAAACGTCTTCCCGACGCGGCCGGCGAGGCCGCCTATACAGCACAGGTTTTTCCACCCATCGTCAGCTACTTCACCGGCTGGATGATGCTTCTCGCCTACTTCATCGTGTGCCCGTGGGAAGCTGTCGCTCTCGGAAAAATCGCCGCATACATTTTCCCCTGGCTCGACTCTTTCGAGCTATACCGGGTCGCTGGCCAGGCGGTTTTCCTACCTCGGCTCGTCCTGGGCATCGCGCTCACGTTGCTGCTGGCCACCATCAACTACCGCGGCATCCGCCTCAGCGCGAACTTCCAGAAAACCATGTCTTCCATGGTCCTGCTCATTTTCCTCGCGCTCGTCGGTATCAGCGCTGTCCGCGGCGTGCCCGCGAATTTTTATCCGACCTTTCGCGCTACGCCTTTCCTCTCGATCCTGCTCACCCTGCAAATTGTTCCGTATTTCCTGACGGGTTTCGAGTCCGTCCCCAAATACGCGGAAGAGGCCAACCCAGACTTCCGCCAAACCAGCTACATGCAAGCCATTGGCCTCGCTCTCGGAGTCGGTGCACTGTTCTATGCTCTCTCGATCACCGCAGTCGCTTATATCGCCCCGTGGCAATCCCTCCTCGGCAAACGCTTCGCCACCGCGATTGCTTTCGAGCACGGCATCGGCAAACACTGGCCCGTTCAACTCATTCTCGTCATGGCGCTCTTCGGCCTATTTCAATGTTTCAACGGAAACTTCGCCGCTTCCACGCGCATGCTTTTTGCCTTTGCGCGGCGCGGAACCGTTGCTCCGCGCTTTGCGGCAATCCACGAAAGATTTTCCACACCTTCGGTCGCAGTCATCGGTATCACGGTAGGAACGCTGCTCGGACTCCTTCTCGGCGATGCCATCCTTGTTCCCATCACAGAGGTTGGCTCAATGGCCTCCGCACTCGGCTGGCTGGCCGCCTGCGTTTCCTTCTGGCTCGTCGAGCCGCGTCCGCGCATGCGCTTGCTCACTGGCCTCGGTATTTGTGTTTCCTTACTTCTCCTGCTGATGAAACTAATCCCTGCTTTTCCTGGCCACTTTTCCCCTTCCGAGTGGACAGCCTTGGCTATATGGCTACTGATTGGCGCCACCCTTCATCGCCGCCCCAAATCCGCTTCTCCGCTTGCTGCCGCGTGAACGGTCCGATGCGCGCCGCGTCCTGCGGTCGGGCTCGGCGAGTCCAAGCTCTCGCGCGGCGTCATGTATACTCTGGAAGGAGTTTGACCAGCGCGATTTCATGATCCCTTTCCTGCATCTCGGGCCTTTGGCTGTCCCCACGTTTGGGCTGATGGTTGCCACCGGCATGCTCGTCGCGGCCTACGTTCTACAGGCCGACTTCAATCGCCGCAGATCGCAACTCTCGAGCATTTCCGCAAGAAATGAAAAGGACGAAGGCTTTCTCATCATCGGAATCGCTGGGCTTGCCGGTTTGATTGGCGCGCGGTTCTATCACGTTCTCGAGAGTCCGCATGAGTTCTTCGCGGACCCGTGGCCGCAGCTCTTCAGCCGCTACGGCTTTGCCTGGTTCGGCGGTTTTCTCGGCGGATTTGTTGCGCTCGTGATTCTGGCGCGCTGGTCAAGAATTCCTATTCTCGAATTTCTAGACGTTTGTTCGCCTGCCGCATGCGTCGGCTACGCCATCGGACGCATTGGCTGCTTACTATCTGGCGATGGCGACTACGGAATTCCGACTTCGCTTCCGTGGGGCATGAGCTTTCCCAACGGTCTTGTCCCTACGACCGAACGCGTACATCCCACGCCGCTTTACGAGTTTTTCATCTGGCTGGCGATTGCAGCTTTTCTCTGGCACATGGGCGCGAAGTCCTTGCGCGGTCCCAAAGCCAAAGGCGAAATCTTCTGTAATTACCTGATTCTCACGGGCATCGCCCGCTTCCTTATCGAATTTATTCGCATCAACCCGCGTTCGTTTTTCGGCATGTCCAACGCCCAGTCGGCGAGCGTCGTTTCCATCCTACTTGGCGCGGTGTTGCTTTGGCGTCTTAAAAACCAATTCCACGGTCAGAAAAAAGAGCACCGCATCGTAGAGCACATCGTGTCGAGCGGCGACGTTCTTCAACCGGAATATCATCGCCCTACGCCGGAATGCCCGCATCCTGAGCGCTGGCGCATGTACGATTCGATGAGCGCCGAGGTCGAAGTGCTCGATTTCTTGAAAGCCATTGTCACCACGACCAAGCCGGAACTCGTCGTCGAGACCGGCACATTTTCCGGACTAAGCACGCTGCGCATCGCTGAAGGGCTGAAGGCCAACGGCTTTGGCCGGGTCATCACCTGCGAGTACGACGCCAAAGTTTTCATGGCCGCGCAAAAGCGCTTCGCTTCTTCCGGTCTCGGCCAGTGGATTGACGCGCGCAACGAATCCAGCCTGGACATGAAAGTCGAGGGCCGCATCGATCTTCTTTTCTGCGACAGTGACGCGCCCCTTCGCGCGCAGGAAGTGCGCAAGTTTCTACCGCAGATGAACCCGCACGGCCTAATCCTCATGCACGACGCAAGTTCGCTGATGAAAACGGTCCGCGAAGCCGCGCTCAAGCTTCAGGCGGAAGGACTGATCTCGGTGATTCTCCTACCTACGCCGCGTGGCTTGGTAGTTGCGCAAAAGCGCGAGGGACGCACTTAGATTAGAGACGCGCTGCCCGAGATAAATTCGGAAAGAGTGAAGCAACACTCAGAGCATCTGCCGCAGAACATACTGCAAGATCCCGCCGTGGTGATAGTAGGAGACTTCCTCAGGTGTATCGACGCGCGCAATGGCCGTGAACGTCTTCGTCAAGACGCCGCCGGACTTGGTCCGTACAGTGATCGTTTTCTTGGGCGAAAGCGACGCCACACCTTCGATCTCGAAAACCTCTTGTCCCGTCAATCCGAGCGTCTCGCGATTTTCGCCAGCCTTGAATTCCAGTGGCAGCACTCCCATGCCAACAAGATTGCTTCGATGGATGCGTTCGTAGCTCTCCGCGATCACCGCACGAACGCCAAGCAATCGCGTCCCCTTGGCCGCCCAATCGCGCGATGACCCCGATCCATACTCCTTGCCCGCAAGAACGACCAGTGGCACTCCAGCTTCGCGATACTTCACTGCGGCATCATAAATCGTCATCTTCTCGTTGTCCGGCAAAAAGAGCGTCCAACAACCTTCCGTTCCGGGAGCGAGTTGATTGCGCAGCCGAATATTCGCAAACGTCCCGCGCAACATCACTTCATGATTGCCCCGACGCGCCCCATACGAATTGAACTCGTGCGGCTTCACGCCATTCGCAATCAAGTATTTCCCCGCCGGCGAATCGACAGGAATCGATCCCGCCGGAGAGATGTGATCCGTTGTCACGCTATCCCCAAGAATGGCGAGAACACGCGCGCCATGAATATCAGCGAGAGACGGGGGCGTCTTCGGCATGTTCTCAAAAAACGGGGGCTGCTTGATGTACGTGGACTTCGGGTCCCAGCGATACAAGTCGCCTTCGGGAACGGGCATGGATTTCCAGTGCGCGTCGCCTTCAAACACGTTGGCGTATTCCTTGGTGTACATTTCGCTCGTCACGGAATCGCGCACGGTCGATTCAATCTCCTGTGGCGTGGGCCAGATGTCTCGCAGATAAACCGGTTTCCCCGCGGAGTCGGAGCCCAGCGATTCCGTCGTCAAATCCATATCCATGCGTCCGGCAAGCGCATAGGCCACGACCAGCGGCGGAGACGCCAAATAGTTCGCGCGCACCAGCGGATGAATGCGTCCCTCGAAGTTTCGATTCCCGCTGAGCACCGCCACGGCCACCAAGTTGTTGTCCTTGATCGCCGTGCCAATCGCTTCCGGTAATGGCCCGCTGTTTCCGATGCACGTCGTGCATCCATATCCGACCAGGTGAAAATTTAATTTTTCAAGATACGACATCAACCCTGCGGCTTCGAGATAGTCGGTCACCACTTTCGAACCCGGCGCAAGACTTGTTTTGACCCACGGCTTCACATGCAGCCCGCGCTCGACCGCCTTCTTCGCGAGCAGACCCGCTCCCAGCATCAGCGAAGGGTTCGAAGTGTTCGTGCAACTCGTGATTGCCGCAATCACCACCGCCCCGCTTGAAAGATCAAATGAGTCGCCGTTATTCCGCACGGCAACGTGTTTATCCGGAGTTCCTTCCACGACCTTGGTGAAAGAACTCTTGGCGTTGCGCAACGACACGCGATCCTGCGGGCGCTTCGGCCCGGCAACCGTCGGCTCCACGGTTCCGAGATCCAACTCCAGTTTGTCACTGAACACCGGATCGGCCGTGTCATCGGTCCGGAACAGTATCTGCTCTTTGCAATACGCCTCGACAAGCGCGATCTGTTCAGCCCCACGCGCAGTAAATTGCAGGTACGCGAGGGTCTCCTCGTCGACCGGGAAGAATCCCATCGTCGCGCCGTACTCCGGCGCCATGTTTGCGATCGTCGCCCGGTCCGGCACGCTCAAGCTGGAGAGCCCCGTCCCGCAGAACTCTACGAATTTGCCTACCACGCCCTTCTTCCGCAGTATTTCCGTCACGGTCAAAACCAGGTCTGTCGCGGTGCACC
>Ga0210410_10003540_pt1 | contig 13810 bp, 12 predicted proteins | sample IncBWC4MmetaG_FD_161058 | JGI IMG/M metagenome (GOLD analysis project Ga0210410, IMG submission 161058) | Forest soil microbial communities from Barre Woods Harvard Forest LTER site, Petersham, Massachusetts, United States - Inc-BW-C-4-M | ecosystem: Environmental > Terrestrial > Soil >... | reverse complement strand
ATTCACGAGGTGCGCGATTGCGGGCGCGTCGGAAGCTTCGCCGGTGCGGATCTGCGGAGAAGTTGGCAACGGCTAGATTTTACTTGAGGGACAACGGCTGTGGAATGGGGGCGGGCTCACCGGGCTCACCGGGCTACGCTCGGCTTGGACAGCCGAGGCGGCTGTCCCTACGGAAGCTTGGACGGGCGAGACGCCCGTCGCTCCACTGGCTTAGTTGGGTTTGCGGAACTTGCTGTCGGCCAGATAGCGGAGCATGATGGCGTCACTGGCGCTTTGGAACTGCTGCTCCATTTCGGCGGCGCGCACGGGGGCGTCCTGGCGCAGAGTCTGGCGGAACTTCTCACCCATTTCGGAATCGCTGGTGACGACCTGCATGTAGAACCAGAGGAAGTGGCGCATTTGGTCGAGGGCGGACTTGAGCGTCTGGATGGATTCCATCTCGGGCGGATCGGCGAGAGCTTCCATGAGTTCGGGGTCGGTGGGGGCCTGCATAGCGGCGCAGTTGAGTTCGCGCTGGATCACGCGCAGATCGTCGGTAATGCGCAAAATGCGGAGCCGAATCTCCTCCATGCTTTCCCGGTTCTCGCGATCCATATGGTCCTTTCCGTCCTGACCAAGCTTTTCCCGACCAATGCGTTCTAATCAAGATCGCACCTCGGAGCAGAGGCGGAAAGATTCCCCGTGTGCATGAGCTTCGGTAATTGAAGTTACCTTAGGTCGAACAGGGCACGGGGCAGGTGATTTCAGGCGTAAGTTTCAAGCGATCTTGTTCAAGCGGTCATTTTCAGGCGGACTTGTGGGTCACTTCACGGGAGAGTTGCAGTCCGGCGGCGCGGATTTCGGGGACACCGACGATGCGAGTGCCCTGAAGGCGGGTTTCCACGGCTTCGACCAGGGCGAGAATCAGTTGGTCAAGAGTAACCAAACCGAGGCGCAGGGCGTCGGCTCGAGTGAACGGGAGCCACTCGCACACTTTGTAGAAGGGCAGCAGCACGTAGGGCCAGCGGTGTCCCGGTCCGAGCACGTACCAGGGGCGGAGGATGGTGGAATTGAGATGCCGTTCCTGGATCGTCTGTTCGCACTCGGCGCGCACGGCGATGTAGTCCTTCATCATGGAGAATGGAGCGGGGTGGGCGACACTGAGATAGATGAAATGATGCATGCCGAGCTCGGCGCAAGCGTTGATCGCCTCGCGGGCGGAGAGCAGGTCAATGGCGCGAAACTCGGCGGCTTTCGCTGGCGATGGGTGAGGGACTCCGACTAAGTGGATGAAGGCTTCGGCGGGGCGAATGAGTTGGCGGTAGGTGTTGGCGTCGAGCGCATTGCCGGAGACGACTTCGCATTCGGCGGGCAGCTTGGCTTTCGAGCCGGGACGGACCAAAACGCGAACCCGATGTCCACGTTCCAGAAGAATGGGAATCAGGCCGGTGCCGATGTAGCCGGTTCCTCCCGTAATAAAGACGCGCCGGGAGTCGGACGACTTGGGCAAGGATTTGACTTTCAGCAGAAGCCGGATATCGGAGATGGATGCAGCCACGGAGTTAGTTTGCTCCTGGAGGACAGCCTCGGATTGTGATAGGCATAATCGCAGTTACGCCCGTGAAGAAGTTTAATCCATGGCGAGGGTTGGGTGTGATACAAACGGTTTCGCAATGACATCACCGCAAACTGGCCTGGTGCGGGCCATTGGCCGTTGGAGTCTGGCTGCACTGGCGGTGAATTCGATTATCGGGAGTGGTGTTTTTGGGTTGCCGGCCACGGTGGCTGGACTTCTCGGCAAAGGCAGCATAGTGGCCGTGTTGATTGCCGGGGCTGCGATGGGCGTGATTATGGCCTGCTTTGCCGAGGTGGCCTCGCAATTTTCCGAGGCAGGCGGACCTTACCTGTACGCGCGCACGGCATTCGGGCGGCTGACGGGGATTCTGGTGGGCTGGATGTTATACCTGGCGCAGACGGCGGCTCCGGCGGCGAATGCCAATTTGTTTGCCACTTATCTGGCGGAATTCTGGCCGGCGGCGAAAGAACCCTGGCCGCGTTTTGTCATTGTGACGGTATTGGTGGGACTGCTGGCGCTCATAAACGCTCGGGGCGCGCGGCAGGGCACGGCGGTGAGCAACGTATTCACGGTGGCAAAAATTCTGCCGCTGTTGATGGTGGTGTCGGCGGGAGCTGCGGTGACGATCATCCATCCGGCGCCGTGGGGCGCGGCGGTGCCGATGCCGGCGAGCGTGTGGATGAAGGCGATGGTTCTGCTGATCTTTGCTTATGGTGGGTTTGAGTCTGCGCTGGCGCCCATGAGCGAGGCGAAGAATCCGGGGCGGGACGCCGCTTTCGCGCTGTTTGCAGCCCTGATTGCCTGCACCGGGATTTATGCCATGGTGCAATGGGTGGTGGTGGGGGTGCTGGGGCCCGGAGCGACGACGGATCGTCCGCTGGCTGAGGTAGCTCGCATCACGATGGGCAATCGGGGAGCGGAGTTGGTTGCGATTGGGGCGCTGGTTTCGGTGTACGGTTATCTGGGCGCCAAGATGCTGGGAATGCCACGCGTCACGTTCGCTCTCGCCAAAGGTGGCGATCTGCCACAAGTGTTTGCCGCGGTGAGCCGCAGATTTCACACGCCCTGGTTTTCGATTCTGTTCTATGCGGCGGCTGTGTGGGGATTGGCAATCTCGGGGAGTTTTGCGTGGAATGTAACGCTGTCAGTGGTTGCCCGGCTGTTTTACTACGCAGTGGTTTGCGCGGCGCTGATTGCTTTGCGGCGAAAACAGCCGCAGGCGGCGGGTTTCCGGTTGCCTGGGGGCCAACTGCTGGCCGTGCTGGGGATCGGGATTGCGGTAGTGCTGGCGACGCAGGTGGATTTGAGTAAGTCGCTGATCCTGGCGGCGACGGTTGCGGCGGCTTTGCTGAATTGGCTTTGGGCTCGGAGAGGGGCTCGTGTTAAGGCCTGACGATTGAGGCTTCGCGCGCTGTGATACCCTCTCCGCGGATGAAATCCTTGACCGCGGTTCTACTCCTGTGCAGCGCTTCTTTGCTGGCTGCTCAAGAGTCGCAAACTGCATCCCAGCACTTCACGGTTGAAAACAACGTGGCGGTACCGATGCGTGACGGGATTGTGCTGCGCGCGGATGTTTTGCGTCCGGCGACGGCGGGCAAGTTCCCGGTGTTGGTCTATCGGACTCCCTATGGGAAGGACGCGGCGCAACAGGAGTACACGACCTTCCGGCATGCGGTAGAACGCGGTTACGCGGTGGTGATCGTGGACGTGCGCGGGCGCTACCATTCGGACGGAGACTTCCGCCCCTACGAAAACGAAGGCCGCGACGGCTATGACACCATCGAGTGGGCTGCCGGTCAGCCGTGGTCGAACAAAGCGGTGGGAATGTTTGGACTTTCCTATCCGGGGGCTGTGCAGTGGCTGGCAGCGATGGAGAATCCTCCGCACTTGAAGGCGATGGTGCCGGCAATGACGTTCTCGACGCCGCAGAACTTCTTCTACGCCGGCGGCGCGTGGGACATGTCGTGGATGGAATGGATCTGGGACAACATTGCCTGGGACACTCGGGTGAAGAAGAATCTTCTCGGCCCGCGCACGTATCAAGAGGCTCTCGCTGCATGGAGGGTTGAGGGAGCGAAGATGCTAAACGCCCGGCCGTTGATGGACGTGCCGCAGCTCCAGCAAGTCGCGCCGTTTTACTTCGATTGGCTGCGACATCCGGCGGAAGATCCGTGGTGGGATTGGAGTGAGCTGCGGAACAAGTATGACCGTGCGCACGCAGCCGTTCTGAATCTGTCGGGGTGGTACGACGACAACTATGGACCGGAAGGCGCGACCACGAACTATGCTGGCTTGCTCAAGGCGCGTGCGGGGGAGAAAGATGCGCGAACGTATTTGTTACTCGGTCCGTGGGTGCATGGGGTGGACAGCACGGGCAAGACAAAGTCGGGCGAGCGAGAGTTTGGACCGTCGGCTGCAATCGATTATGACAATGTGGTGCTGAGCTGGATGGATCGCTATCTCAAAGGCATCGACAATGGCGTGGAGCGCGAAAAGCCCGTGCGCTATTTCGTGATGGGTGCGAATCAATGGCGCGACTCGGAGGTATGGCCGCCGCCGGGTCGGAAAACTCAGTTCTTCCTTGCGTCTGCTGCTAGTGGAGAGCGAGTCGGCAAACTGGCTGCGAAACCTGCTGGAGGCGCGGAAAGCTTCAGCGAGTTCGTTTCCGATCCAGCCAATCCGGTGGTGAATGAGTATGAATCTTCCGGTGCGCACGACTATCGCAAACTCGCCGAGCGTGCGGATGTTTTGACGTTCGATTCACCGGTCATGGAGAAGGATATGGAGGTGACGGGGCCGATTCGCGCGCCCATGTTTGTGTCTTGCGAGTGTCGCGACCTGGACTTGTGGGTACGCCTTGAGGATGTCTCTCCCGATGGGACGGCATTGAACTTGATGAGTCCAGGGCTGGACGTTTTGCGAGCCAGCTATCGCGATCTGGCTCGTGGCCGTCAGTGGCTGGAACCGGGGAAAGTCTATGAACTCGACCTTACTCGTCTAATCACCAGCAACGTGTTTTTGAAGGGACACCGCGTGCGGGTGCAGATTTCGGGCAGCTTTTATCCGAATTTCTCGCGCAATTTGCAGAGCGGTAAATCAGAGGTTGACAGTGCGGAGATGAAGAAAGCTCGGATCCGGGTGTATCACGACACTGAACATCCGTCGCAGATTCTGCTGCCCGTGATTCGAAGGGCCAACTAGATTGGCGCGCTGCTGCGTTGCGAATTCGTGGTGTTGCGAAGTGGAGGACTCTTGTTTAAGGTTCAACTCGCCGCCCTTTTTTTGTTCATGTCCGTGCTGGGCTGCCTTGCCCAGCGTGAGGCTGTGCTGAAGCAGATTGACCTGCCGCATCCTTATTACTTCAGGGAAATGTATCTGCCGCAGTTGACGACGGGGCCGAGCGCGGCGGCCTGGTCTCCCGATTCGCGCAGCCTGGTGTACTCGATGGCGGGCTCGCTGTGGCGGCAGGAACTGGGCAGCACGAAGGGCGAGCAGCTTACTGCGGGGCCTGGCTACGACTATCAGCCAGATTGGTCTTCCGATCAGCGCTGGGTGGTGTTTGTACGCTACGATCACGACGCAATTGAGTTGTGGTCGCTGGATATGCGGGATGGGCGGACGCGGAAAATGACGTCCGGGGGCGCGGTGAATGTCGAGCCGCGATTCTCGCCAGACGGGAAGCAGTTGGCGTTTGTGTCGACGTCCTATAAGGGTCACTTTCATATCTTTGTGGGCCGCTTCGAAGACGGATTACTCAGCGATCTGCGGCAACTTACTCCTGAGAATGTCAGCTCGCTGCCTCGTTATTACTACAGCCAGGTGGACCACGAGATCAGTCCAGTGTGGACGCGGGATGGATCGGAAATTCTCTTCGTCTCGAATCGGGGACACATTCACGGCACGGGGGGATTCTGGAAGGTCAAGGCGGAGCCGGGCGCCGAGGTGGCTGATGTTCATTACGCCGACGCCCACTACAGAGAGATTCATTACGAAGAGACGAACTGGAAGGCGCGCCCGGATTTTTCGCCAGACGGCAAGCGCATGGTGTATGCCTCGTATCTTGGCCAGGCCTGGCATCAACTTTGGCTAATGCCGGCGGCGGGCGGGGATGCGTTCCCGATTTCTTACGGCGCTTTTGACAACGTGAGTCCGCGGTGGTCGCCAGACGGGTCGAAGATTGCGTTCATCTCCAATAGAAATGGGAATACTTCGCTGTGGGTGCAGACGATTCCGGGCGGGGAGCAGACGGAGGTGGTGGCGCGCGATCGGAAATATTTGAGGCCAATGGGGCGAATTTCACTGCGCGTGGTCGATGCTCGCGGAAATCCGATGGCGGCGCGAGTCTTCGTAACCGGCGCTGATGGACTGGCGTCCGCTCCCGATAACGCTTGGATGTACGCCGACGATAGCTTTGATCGCGCGGAGCGGCCGTTTGAAGCGCATTATTTCGACACTTCGGGCGCGTCTGAAATCAAGGTGCCCGCTGGCCATGTCGAAGTGGATGTTATGCGCGGCTTCGAAAACCATTTTGCGCTGCGAAAGGTCGAGGTGAAAGCTGATAGTACTGCGCAGCTCACGGTTCGGCTGGCACCACTTGTTAACAAAGCGGATGCCACGTCGAATTGGGTGAGCGGCGATGTTCACGTGCACATGAACTATGCGGGGAGTTATCGAAATACTCCGACACATCTGGTGGAGCAGGCGTCCGCTGAGAATTTAGGTATCGTGGAAGATCTTGTCGTGAATAAAGAGCAGCGCATACCTGACATGGCGTACTTCTCGCCGCAACTGGACTCCGCTTCGACCGCGGACCATCTGCTTCTGCACGGGCAGGAGTTTCACACCAGTTATTGGGGACATCTCGGTTTGCTGAATCTGAAGCGGAATTTCATTCTTCCGGGATATGCGGCTTATCCGAATACGGCGGCGGCCAGCCTCTATCCGGCGAACGCGAACGTTGCCGACAGGGCGCATGAACAGGGTGCGCTGGTGGGCTACGTACATCCTTTTGACAGCATTCCTGATCCGGCGAAGGATGCTTCTCTTACTGCCGAGTTACCCGCGGATGTGGCGCTCGGTAAGGTGGATTACATCGAGGTGCTTGGGTTTTCCGATCATAAGTCGACGGCTGAGGTCTGGTACAAGCTGCTGAACTGCGGTTTTCGATTGCCCGCGGCTGCGGGCACGGATTTCATGGGCAACTACGCCTCTTTGCGCGGCCCGGTGGGGTTGAACAGGGTGTATGCCGAATTGAAGCTCGGTCCACTGAAGATTGAGCCCTGGCTGGCGGCGATCAAAGCGGGGCGGACGTTCGCTACCAATGGGCCCCTCCTGCGGCTCTCGCTGGGCGGGCAGCCGGTGGGTGGGGAAGTACGACTGGACAAGAAGCAAGAAGTGAAATTTTCGGCCGAGATGTCGTCGATGGTCCCTGTGGATCATCTGCAAATCGTCTGCAACGGGAAGGTGACGCGGGAGCTTGCTCTCGATAGCAATCGCACGTCGGCTCGCGTGGACGCCTCGATCCCTCTGGATGCGAGCGGGTGGTGTGTTCTGCGCGCTTTCAGCGATAAGGCGGAGTATCCGATTCTTGATTTGTATCCTTATGCTACGACCAGTCCGGTGTATGTGAGCGTGGCGGGCGCGCCGGTGCATAGTGCGGCCGATGCGGCTTATTTTGTGGCGTGGGTGGACCGGCTGATTACGGCGGCTCGAAGGAATACCTCGTGGAACACGGAGGTGGAGAAGGAGTCTGTGATTTCGATGCTGCAGGAAGCGAGAAGGAACTATGCGGCGATGGCGAAGTGAGCGATCACTCCCTTGCGCTTTACGAGCCGCATGACGTATAAACACGACCACGATGGAGGACGCAAGCGAACGACCCATTCTGGCGCAAGAGAGGCCAGTGCGGCCTAGGGGAGCTGGCTGGCAGATTTTTTGGTTCCTTTTCCATCTGGCCGTGGTGTATGCGATCGTGAACGTGTGCACACCCTTACTGGCTCAATGGACACGCGATACCCTGCTTCCCCTTTTGCACCATCCTTCTTCTTCGGGCAGATTTGAATACCTATACTCGCACCTTTTCGTTTTTAGCTTTATTCCGGGCTTTGTTGCAGGTTTAGTTAATGCCAGATTCAGGCACAAAGCCGCTCAATTCGTCTGGCTTCTCCCCGCCGTGATTCTTGCGTATGAGTTTGCAATGTTCCCATCTCCATCCGTCTTGCAGAGTCAACGTTCTGCGGCTTTCCATCAATACTTTGGTGGCGGATTTACGATTCCGGAGTTTCGGAATTGGCACGAGTTTTTGTCAATCGCTGGTTTGAACTCCGATATGGCGCGAGGGAAAGCTCAGACGAACTTCACGGCTCCTGCATACGCTGGCATCGGATACAGCCTGGCGGCGTGGATCGGCCTCCGAACCGAACTGAACCGAAAGCTGGCAGAAAGAGTAACGACGTGGGAAGAGTCGAGGTTTGGCCCTCAATCGTAGCAACGACCAACAGCGATAAGAATTCATGCGCATCATCATTGCGGGCGGAGGAACTGGCGGGCACGTTATTCCGGCGCTGGCCATCGCCCAACAGCTTAAGACGCAACTTGGCGCCGAGGTTCTTTTTATCGGGACGGCTCGCGGCATTGAGACGCGACTCGTGCCGCTGGCGGGGTTTCGTCTGGAGTTGATTCAGGTTGGCGCGCTGAAGAATGTCAGCCTGATGACGCGGGCTAAGACGATGTTTGATCTGCCGCGCGCGCTTGCGGCTTCTTCGCGGATGCTTTCTGAATTCGATCCGGAAGTTGTGATTGGGGTCGGGGGTTACGCCTCGGGACCGGCTATGGTCGCGGCGATTCGGCGGCGGCTTCCTACGCTGGCTTTTGAGCCCAACGTCGTACCGGGGTTTGCTAACCGAATGATCGCTCGCTGGGTTTCCGCGGCGGCGGTGCACTTTGAAGAAACTTGTCAGTATTTTCCGCACTGCCGGGTGACGGGAGTTCCGGTGCGCTCGGCGTTCTTTTCTATTCCTCCTAAGACCGGCGGTGTGCCTACTCTGCTGGTCTTTGGGGGGAGTCAGGGGGCACGGGCGATCAATCAGGCGATGATGGAATCGCTGGCTGGGCTGGGCGATAAGATTCCTGGCATTCACATCATTCATCAGACGGGGCAGCGCGACTATGACAACGTGCTCGCCGCTTATCAACGGTCGGGAATTTCGGGCGAGGTCCACAAGTTTATTGACGATATGCCGGGGACGTTCGGGCGCGCTGATTTGCTGGTCTGCCGTTCGGGCGCCAGCACGGTTGGCGAGATTACAGCGGCGGGCAAGCCGGCCATTTTCGTGCCGTTTCCGGCCGCAGCCGATGATCATCAGAATGTGAATGCGCGGGCGCTGGAACGAGTGGGTGCGGCAGTGGTGGTCGAAGAAAGTAATCTGGGCGCGGCTTATCTGGTCGAGACGATTGCGGCGCTGATCGGCGATGCGGGGCGGCTGGAGAGCATGTCTTCGGCGGCTCGGTCTTTGGCGCATCCTAAGGCGGTTGAGGAAATTGCGGAGATGGTGGTGCGATTAGCTGGTGGCGAGTAGAACCGTTTCACCGCCGCGACGCTGAGGGCGCCGAGAACAGCTTAACCACAGAAGACACAGGGGTGCCACAGGGAAGCACAGGGGAAGACGGCAAATCGTCTATCATCAGCTCTTATAAATCGGCTCTCATGTGCGCCGTGAAAAGCGCTAGTCCACTGCAGGTGCAAGTCCTGCCCGGGAGCTGGTTCGTTCCACCCGGTAGCAATCGGAGCGGCGGTGGAGGTAACAAAGCCGTCGGAGCCTCCGGTGTAGAGGGTCGCTATGGCGACTTGGCGAGCGTGTAGGCCGTAACCACCGTCGGTGAACGCTGAGCAGGCCGCGAAACGTTTAACGCAGGAGCTGACCCGCCATGAGTCGAGGGAAAGCCGATGCTGAAGGGACAGTACGAGCGAACAGGTTCCATCAGACCTGCCGGGGTATTGGCGACGGCATGCAAGCAAAAGGGACCAGAGGCAACACGGGAAGCCCCGGCGGTGGTTGCGGAAGCGACCAACTGACAACTCGCGAGAGCCAGGTCGGGCCGTATGGGGTGGCGGAGAGGTCCGTACGACCGATGAAGCCGGGTAACGCTGGTGGAGGGAAGGGACCTCAGTTGAAAGGAAACGCAAGAAGCAACGAAGACGGAGGGATTGACGTGAGTCTAACAACTCCAGCAAGTGTTCAGAAGTTGCAGACGGCGTTGCACGACAAAGCGAAGGAATCGTCTGACTTTCGGTTCTACGCGCTCTATGACAAGGTGTACCGGAAAGATGTCTTGGCATACGCCTATGAACGCTGCAAAGCCAACGGCGGAGCGGCAGGAGTGGACGGCCAGACGTTTGAGGACATCGAGGCGTACGGCGTGGAACAATGGCTGGACGAACTGGCGCAAGAGCTGAAAAGCCGAACCTATCAACCACTGCCCGTGCGGCGGGTATATATACCCAAGCCGGATGGGAAACAGCGGCCGTTAGGGGTACCCGCGATCCGCGACCGGACAGCGGAAATGGCGGCAGTTTTGGTGCTCGAACCTATCTTCGAGACTGATCTGCAGTCAGAACAGTACGCCTACCGGCAAGACCGCAGCGCACTGGACGCAGTGAAACACGTCCACAAGCTGATCAACACTGGCCATGAAGAAATTGTCGACGCGGATCTCAGTAGCTACTTTGATACCCTTCCACACTCCGAACTTCTAAAGTCGGTGGCTCGCCGAGTCGTCGATGGGGCAATGCTTCATCTGATCAAGATGTGGCTAGAAGCTCCTGTCGAAGAGACGGACGAGCGTGGAAACAAGCATCGAAGTACGCGCAATCGGGACGAAGGTCGAGGGAGTCCACAAGGTTCTCCGATCAGCCCGTTGCTGAGCAATCTGTACATGCGCCGGTTCGTGCTCGGCTGGAAGAAGTTGGGGCACGAGAAGCGTTTGAAAGCGTACATCGTCAACTATGCTGATGACCTCGTGATCTGTTGTCGGGATAAGGCCGAAGAAGCCTTAATCACGATGCGGGACATGATGACGAAGCTGAAGTTGACGGTGAACGAGAAGAAGACGCGGGTCTGTAAGCTGCCGGAAGAGAAGTTTGACTTTCTGGGTTACTCGTTTGGTCGGTGTTACTCGCCCAAAACGGGCCGAGCCTATCTGGGCACGACCCCTTCGAAGAAACGGGTGCAACGCATCTGTGAGGCGATAAGCGAGGAAACCCGACGAAACAAAACCTGGCTGGACCGGAAGACCGTAGTAGAAAAGCTCAACCGGATGATGATTGGGTGGGCCAACTACTTCTGTTTGGGACCAGTCAGTAAAGCCTACTCGGCGGTGGAACATCACGCTCGACGCAGACTTCGCCAGTGGCTGCGGGCCAAGCACAACCTGCAGGGATCGGCGACCAAGAAATACCCGGAAGCCTCCCTGCATGACAAGCTAGGCCTTGCCCGCCTTACCCGGCGGACGAGTAGCTTTCCGTGGGCGACACCGTGAACCTTTCTCCGAGAGCCGGATGCGCGAAATGCGCCTGTCCGGTTCGATGAGCGGGAAGAGGAAACAGAGCTATGCCAAACCGGACTGAGGCGGCGAAGCGAAAGCCCAGCCATAAGCCACCGGGAGACTACTGCTACTGCGCCTCTTCTCGACTCTACAACTATCCGAGCATGACGTGCATGCAACCGAGCCATCCCGAGCCACCACGCGGTACCTCCCGGATTGTCGCCAACTGTACATTGGTGCCATATCCATTTTTGACTTCAGGGTTTCCCATTGGGTGTTTCGATCACGACCTGGACGCTTGGGGGCAACGAATTCATGCGCTTGAGGTAAGCCGCGACGGTCCAAAGTTGTTCGTCTGAAGCCCAAACACCGTTGGCGAACATCCCCGATCTGCGGATCCCGTGCTTTGCCACCCAGAAGATTTGTGCTTCAGACAACTCCGTGCTGACCACCGGAAGTTCGGGAATGGGCGGGTATAGGATTGGCCCTTTTCCGCCGAATGGCTTGCCCGGTCTCCCGTGGCAGCCACCGCAGGCACTGAGGTAAACTTTCCCCCCCGCAATCAGGTTTTCATCCGTGGGCAGTACCGGATTCGGAGCGTTCGGGGCTTCTCGTCTTACCGAAGCATGCATTCCCTTATTCATCAAGTAGGTTTCCCACCGACCTGGCGGAATATCGGCACGGACCTCGGCCATTCCCAGTCTCAGGTAACCAAAAGCGCCAGTGATAGGAACCGCAATTCCAACAAGTACCCCCATGAGAAATTTCTTCATTTACGCTCCTTCCCACCGATTCGGTCACCTCTCGGCACTCGGCAATGACCCTCCAGGCCGACAATTCCGCTACGCTCGTCTATAGTTTCCGACTCGCTGGGACGCGCGGGAACCAAGGTTGCCGAAGTGAACCTAATCGCATGCGGACCCTCGGGAAGGGGTCCGTCATGAAGCTGACCTAGTGCCGTTGGGGTTGAGGTATCCCCTTCCATTTCCAGAAGAGTCATATTCGTAATGCCGCTGCCGGACTGAAGCGTTTCAGATCAAAGCCTGAACCGTATTGAACGGAATTAACCATTTTTGGTTTACAAGACGAACTTCTCGTCATTGCGCACTCTTAGCAACGACCTCCTGCGACAATCGCTGGGAGTGAGACCAAAATGCTTTTTGAACACTCGCGTAAAATGGCTCTGATCAGCGAACCCGGACTGCAGTGCTACTTCGGCAAGAGTACCGTCGTCTATCGCAAGCAGCTGCCGACCCCGCAACGCGCGGAGTTTCCGGATGTATTCTCCAAGCGTGCAATCGAAATGCTCAGAAAAGGTGCGGCACAGATACACTGGGTGCACACCCATTTCTGCCGCTATGTTGGTGAGCGTCCATTCTTGCTCAAATGTGTCGTCTAGGTAATCCAAGAGCGTGCTCAACCATTTTGGGCGGGCAACGGACCTGTCACGGAGAATATCGACGTGTCGACTCATGAGATCCAGAAGCAGAGCCTCAACGACGATGGGAGAATCGTTGTCCGTATGTCGAAACTCTCTTTGAAGAGCGATAGAAGCGCATGCGCTGAGGTCCGGAGAAATACCGCGCACAATACCCTGAGTACCAAAAGCAGACGTCAACGCCTTTTCCACGTTCGAAGGTATAACTACATGCAGGCATTTCGACCCGGCAGCATAGCAGTCGGTGTGGCTTTCGTTCGTCTGCAGGAAAGTTAAAGAGCCGGTCTTGTAATCGAAACTTTGCCGCCCCAGCTTTCGACTGTACAAACCCCGGCAGACGAGTGTGAGATGTAACCACGGGTGCGAATGAGTGGCTCTGGCCGCTTGAGTGGGGTAATCATGATGAACGAAAACGAATGAGCCAATCTCCTTTCGTCGGAGAGTCCTTCCCAAAGGTTTACTCAATTTACTGTCGTCCACACGGGCAGCGTAGCAAATGCATCCACCACTTCGCCACCGGGACATCGGCTCGAATTGTGTTCCGGCAGCGACAGACATAGGCGATAAATATTGGGAAAGGCGCGCGAGGTTATTGCTTTGCTGCGGAGACAATCTGCGTCAGTGAAGGACAGAATGTCGCAAATGTGACGGGTTGGTTGCTACGCCTGCTGGCAAATCGCAATTGAATCGTTCGCTGACCCCCGACGTAATTGCTACAATTCCCGCGTGAGTTCCAGAATCGTTCTTTTCGCGACCTTCATTGTTGCCTTGCTTATATCCGCCAGATCGCAGCCCGGAGTATCGAACAGCGCAGCCTCCGGAGATGGTCCCTGCCGGTCACAAATTGCTGCGCATGGACCAGCCCCACACAATGGAATTGTGATGAACGGGATCGACGTGCTCGAACAGGATGGTTTCCGGGAGATCCGGGGATCCAACCCGTCTTCCCCACGCGCAGTCGGTGTTATCACCAACCACACTGGTTTCGATGTCGAGGGCCGCAGGACGATCGATATTCTCGCCAAAGCGCCCGGCATCAGCCTCGTGGCGATATTCAGCCCCGAACACGGCGTGACCGGAGAACTCGACATCAATTCGGTGGGCGATTCAGTCGATCGCGCCACGGGCGTACATATCTACAGCATCTACGGCGACACGGCGGCGAGCCGGCATCCACCCGAAAGCGTGCTCCGGAAGCTGGATGTCCTAGTGATCGACATCCAGGACATCGGCTCCCGTTTCTATACGTACGAGTCTACCCTGGGGTACACACT
>Ga0210410_10003538_pt1 | contig 13813 bp, 35 predicted proteins | sample IncBWC4MmetaG_FD_161058 | JGI IMG/M metagenome (GOLD analysis project Ga0210410, IMG submission 161058) | Forest soil microbial communities from Barre Woods Harvard Forest LTER site, Petersham, Massachusetts, United States - Inc-BW-C-4-M | ecosystem: Environmental > Terrestrial > Soil >... | reverse complement strand
CCAGCAACTTGGCGCACAATGACGCCCCGTATTTCCTCGCCCATGCCGCCTCTTTGGCCTCGTCGCCCATGGCGCGGTCGAGAGCGTTCCAGCAGTCGTCCACGGCGAGTTCGTCATCGAATGGCGGTGGCGGGATGATGGCGCCGCATGTGTCTCGGATGGTCATTCCCTAACTCCAAAAGCGATCATCACGATCAAGCCTATGATCAGGACGGCGTAGGCGGTGTATTCGGTCACCGCGCCTTCCAGAATTGCCACCAGCGGCGGGGTTTGGGGTCGTCGTGGGTGAATGAATAGTCTCCATCGTACACTACCCAATCTCCTGGCTTAAATTGCTTGTAAAGACTCTGATCCATCACCATATCCGCAAGAACTGATGGAATGATGGTGTTGTGACGATCCTCGTAATTCATCACCGCAAGATCGAAGTCTCTACGGCACATAACGATATAACCGCTATCGTGCTGACCGTTCAGCACCTTCATGATGTCTCGCCACAACTCATCCGCGAAATCGGTCATTTCCATATCTCCCACCACCTCTTCACCTTGACCGGCTCATCGTCCGGCATTGCCAGATACGCCTCGGTCAAGGATGTGGTTTCACCGCGCGCAATACGGCCACGGATCTCTTCCAGATCGTACACACGATCGCCCTTGTATCCAACGAACAGGTCGGACGCCGGGACTTCCTTTTCTGTCCAGCCCTGCATTGGATCGTAGTAGCAGATCGTGCATGAGGTACCGAGATGAGGGTTATTTCCCATGGTATTTGCTCCATCTAGGATCGGCATTGAGCTTGCGCCGAAACTCACGGTGTCGGCGGCATTCCCTCGCCAGCGACACATACTCGATCATGTCGACATGGACTGTCAGGCGCAGGGGGTCGAGGGCGATGTCCTTCTCGATCTCGTCCAGGTCGACGAGATCGTCTGAGCCGAGGTGGAGGGTCATGAATCTCTCCAATCCAGATTCCTTGACGGTCTCTCCAGCCACGATTTCTGGGGTCTTTCCGCCGGATTCTGAAGCACGAAATCGGCGAAGATCGTCGCGCTCTGAGTGATCCCAATTTCGGTGAATGGCTCGGTTCTCACATGCGGAACCGTCCGAATTTGAATCGCCAGCTTCAGGCATTCGAGGCGGAGGAGGGCGGCTTGGTGGGGGTTCATGTCAGATCATCCCTTCGCCGAGGAAACCCGCAATGCGCAGGGTTTCGATAACCACCACGCGCGAGTCTACCCGGCCGCGCTGTTGCATCAGGTGTTCCAGTGCGGCTTCGTATCGGCCTTTCGCCTCCGCTACACCGACGATGTCCGGCCAGTTTTTGAAGATGGACATGGGAACGGTGATGTAGAGTTCTGGTTCGGACGGAACTCCCATCGAAAGCGGTCCTGGATCGAACATTCTGGGATCGGGTTTGGTCATTTCTTCGTCCTCGGCGGTGTCCATCCGGCTTTGATTAATTTCTCGATCATGGCCGCCTCACGCATTTGCGCGCCACGCTCGGCGCACGGACACATTTCATGTCCTGGCTGCGGGCCAATACAAAAGCAGGCACGAGTCTCATTCATGAGTTCCCGCATCCGCTCCCATTCATTTTTGGAGATATCGGTTTTCATGTGTCGACCATACCCCATACGCCGATTAGCGCAAGGGGAAATTGGCGGATGTAATCCAGAGGGCCGTGGCGACGCCGAGAACTCCGGCCAAGGTGAGGAGGAGGGCGGTGAGGATGGTGCGGGGAATCATTTGAGGATTTCGCCAATCTCATTCAGGGCCGACGCCATTCCGTGCGTGTCTTCATCGGAATAGCTATCGGCCAAAACGCTCTCGATCCGCCGCAGCTTGTCCGCTGTGCGACGGAGCGTTCCTTTCTCCAGCGGAAAGAGTGGGCCGAGGGAATCGGCCAGCGCCTCAAGGGCGGCGCAGTCTTCGGAGGTGGTCATGCGGTGTAGTGAGACCATGCAGCGAGCCACGCTTCGGGTTCGGTTGGGTACTTAATTTGGGGGTTTGGTATAAGCTCGGGAACAGGTGTGTGCATGTCCCACCTTCCAACTTTAGGTGACGGCCTCACCTGATACCCAGCCGCCTTCAGTTCGGCGATCTGCTCGGGTGTGGGGGTGTTAGTCATGGGCGCGCATCTTTCCGGGTTGGGTCTCTTCGATTGTGCTTCCGATAGGTGATCCAGCCTTCCAGCCAGCCAATCGCTGTGATTAAGTTGCGTAGCGTCTCCACATCACAATCGTGATAGACTTCCCAATCCATCTCACCCGCATCGCAGCGACTAAGGTCAGTGTAGATCACTTGCAGGCGATCAAGGTGACGCCGCATTCTGGACAGTGGCACGCGCACGATGTGCCTCACCCCTTCTCTCCCGTTACGGCCAGGACGATGGCTTCGAGGGCGCGGAGCTCGATGGCGTGTCTCGCCAAAAACAACGGTCGCATGTCCCTCAACTCCGCGATCCGCCGCAGAACCGCACGGTCGATCTCCTCGATCTGCTCTGGCGTGGGAGTCATCCCTTCACCCGATATACGCGCTCGGCGTTCATGGCCCTCAGAATCTTGGGTCCAGGTGAACTGCGGCCACTAAGAAAATCATTAACGAAGCCGTTCGACACGCCATGACAAAGCGCCCAATCCAGAGCGTTACCTTTGACCTGTTTGCGCAGGAGCATCCGTAGAGCGTCCTCGGTGAGGATCTGATCGGTCATGGGTGGTGTGTACGACAAAAAGAGTAGGCTGGAAATGGGGCGGGGGAAAATTTGGATTAGAACTTGATCTGCCCACTCTCGATCAGCTCACGGGTTCGTCGCCTCATCCGCTGGAGATCGGCCTTCGATACGTGCCTCCAGCCGCCGACGAGACGGGGGCGGTGCTCGTTCAGGGGATTAAATCGCCACAGCAGATTGAGCCTCGGGACCGTCCATAGGTTGTAGATCGCGAGGGCGAGCGTGTCGCTCCATGTCCATTCGTCTTGCATTGGGGTGCGTACCACGATGGGCGTATTTGGGAAATGGTGGGGGAGAAAATTTGGAGGGGGGAGGGGTCTAATCCCAAACGCGTTCCAGGGGACTTTTTTTCCTGGCGCGATCTGAAGCCCCAAACGGCGGGCCTTGCCCCCTCGAATCAAAGGAGGGTTCAGCCTCACCCTGCCTTATGCTCAAGGTCGGCAGCCCTCCACCCCTCAAGCCTCTTGCGCCTGACTACGGCCATGGCGTTGCGCTTCATCAGGCGATCCTCAGCAGCCCAACGATCGGCCAATGCGGCGAGCTGGTCCAGTGCATAGCGGCTGTCATCGGTCGCCCCTCGCTTGCCTGTGCGCCACGCCAGGATGAACGGCTCGGCTACCTTGCCACGCTTACGTTTGATGTCGGCGAACCGTTCCTGGCAGATCAGCCCGCAGAAGTCCTGCCACGACTTGGCCGGCTCGAACGTGACGCCGCATTGGGCGCATGGTCGCTTGGTCATGTGTCGGCTCCTTGTTGCAGGGGCCTTGCATACCATACGAGCGTCGTACGTCAATGCGTGTTTGATGGGTGGCGGATGATGGGGCGGGTGAGCGAGGGGGCTCAGGGGGCGGGATTAGGGGGTTAGCGTCTCGTCCGTGAGGATGAGCATAGCACAGCGCACCGAATCCCACTGCCGGTTTGAGCGGCGAGCATCGTCAGGTTTCATGACCATCAGGTCCCGACACGCACGACGGCCACGCTCAGCGTAGTAGTCAGCCCGTGACAGCCCCGGATCGATAGGGTCGGACAACTCCTCAGCCTTAATGCCCGCGCCAGATCGGGCCATGAAGCGCCGACGATCTATGTTGACGTTCATGGCGAGAAGCCTGTCCGCAATGTGCGAGACAGCCGCTTTCCTTGTCGCGAAATCCGGCATTGGCATATCGCGAATCAGATCCGCAACCCAATCAGCTCGACGATTGGTCAGCGGCCTTTTGAGTTCGCTTTTACGAAATGTCATCGCTTGTACTGCCGCTTCATGTACGCCTTCCGGCACGGGGCACACCGCAACGGTGGCGCGTTCAGGATCAGCCCCGATTCCACCATGACCGACTGTCCGCAATCAGGACAATTCGTCGACCACTTGAGACAAGGTTCCTCGCGGCTGGCATCGGGGCCATTGAGGAAAAAATCCTGCTCCTTGTAGGTGAACCGGCACAGGTGGCCGTCCAGGTCGAACTCAAGCTCGACGTCAGTTCGTTTGGTAGCGGGTTCTTTGGTCATGCCTGATATATATACCAAGCTACCAGACTCGCAACCCTGATTTTGGGTGTTATTGGTCGGCACACTCAGACCATTAGAGGCGTACCGCCGCAAGTCGTGCGATCGACGCCTAATGGTATTCTGAGAAGTTGTCAACCACCCCGAATCCATAACACCACAACCGCGAACATGTTCGAACATGTTCGGTTCTGTTCGGCGTACGCAAGAGGGGTGACGGAGGGTTGGGTTGGCTACTACCGGAGAGCCAAGAGCCGATGGGTGGGTAAGAGGCTCGGCGAGAAGAAAAGGCCGCTGATACAAGCGTGAGTGATCACTCGTGATAAGCGTCGGTCTGGGTTATCGAGGGTTGTGATAAACGCACATCGAGCGCGCAACTCCAGGGGTGGCGGGTCGGCCATCCTCCCCCTTCCCGCTCACATCCGCCCGCTACATGCATGTGCGCCCGCATAATGCGCCCCCGTGTACGACCCGCAGCTTACACGCACGCTATGTGCGAGGGCGCGGACGGGTCACACGCGCGGAAGTTACCTAACACTCCCGCACACGTAGGAGCTTGGCCGTAATGGCTGTTGAGTCACAACGCCATTGCGCGTACACTCATCGCAAAGGAGCGCACACATGAACGTCCTCATAGCCTGCGAATTTTCCGGCGTTGTCCGTGACGCATTCCGTCGACGTGGTCATGAAGCCTGGTCGTGCGATCTGTCGGGAATCGAGCCTGAAGGCGAATGGCCGAACTACCACCTTGAAGGCGATTGCCGATGGTTCATGGACGGCAAGAGTGGGCCGTGTGCGAAGTGGGATCTGCTGATCGCCCACCCGCCCTGCACCTACCTCGCGAACAGCGGCGTACGCTGGCTGTATGGCGGAAAAGGTGACGCGCCCGATCCCGAACGGTGGGCGTCGATGCGCGAGTCGGCGGCGCTCTTTCGCGACATGCTGAACGCGCCAATCGAACGGATAGCCGTCGAAAATCCGGTCATGCACGGCCATGCGCGGAAGCTGATTGACGCCGACCCTGCACAGACGATCCAGCCTTGGTGGTTTGGCCACGGCGAGACGAAAGCGACGTGTCTCTGGCTGAAGAACCTTCCGCCGCTCGCGCCGACAGACATCGTTTCCGGGCGGGCAGCTCGCGTTCACCGTGCGTCGCCGGGGCCGGATAGGTGGAAAGAGCGCTCGCGCACGTTGCCGGGAATCGGTGCGGCGATGGCCGAACAATGGGGCGGATAAAATCCATGCAAGGCCCTTACAAACCGCTTGACCCCCACGCGCAATGGCGTAGTGTGAGTGAACGCAAAAAGGGAGCACGAGTCACATGCTCGAAATCACCGTCCTGATTATCGCGATTGCCGGCATGTTCATCGGCTTCAAGTTTCTCGCTTAGGGAGCGCCACAATGACCATCAAAACCCAATCCGACCTAGCGTGGCAACGCGCCGAACTGACGATGGAAGTCGGTGAGCTTGGCGAGCTGTCCACGCTTCGATACCTCAATAGCGAGGGTACGCGCTGCATGGACGTTTTCGACGATGGCTACGTCGACAAAGGTCTTCGCCTGCTGACCTTCGACACCCCGCAGGCCGCGCAAGCCGCCATCCATGCGGCAGACTGTGCGCTGGCCTATCTGCAAGTCATGTTTGGGTGACGCCATGCTGACAACCCCCATCATAATCTCGCTCTACCTCACCGCAGGGCGCGACCTGTGCCCACGCTGGAATCGTCCGGCGTATGGTCAAGCCGCATGGTTTGGCATGTGGGCGAACGAATGCGCCGTGACAATCATGGCGTTGGAATCTGAAACCAAGGAGTCGGAACAATGACCAAGTACAACGGACATCGCAGCTGGAACGCGTGGAACGTCTCGCTATGGATTGCGAACGAAGAACCGCTTTATCGGCGCGCTATCGAGTTGAAGCGCAAGTATGGTTCGCAACGCGCCGCTCGCCTGTTCCTGTGCGAACTGGACGACAAGACGCCTGACGGCGCGACGTACAACGTGACGTGCGTTCGTGAAGCGCTGGCGGGACTCGAATAGCCTTGACGCTCTACACGCGGGACGCTCGGTCACTCATCCCGCCTATCGAGCGCCAATAGTGGTGTTTGAAATAGGAGGAATCCTTATGAAGTTCACCCTGACCATTAAATGCGACAACAAAGCGTTTTCCGAGGAGGGCGCTAGCCATGAGGTCTCCCGTATCCTTTCAGAGGTCGCGGGTAAGATTGCCTTCTATGGGGTGCTACACGATGGCGTTTTCGTTGCTCTCCGAGACCTGAACGGCAACCGCATCGGCTCATGGGAGACATCGGCTTAACCACATGATCCCACCCACCCAGATCCGAAAACTCACAGCGGCCGGATATCGCGTCGGACAAGGCGCGTCCGGCCGCTTCTACGTGACCTTCCCTGGCCAAACCCACTGCGCCGCCTACGAGTCGTCGGAAGCGGCATGGCAGGCGGCCAAATCCCACGCCACACGGCAGGGTTGGGCGTGGCGTGGTAGGTGATTGCCAAAAATGAGGAAAGGGCCTGTACGGTCATAAAATGGGCCATAGCGTAAACGAACGCTGCAATACGCCTATACGGCGCAGCTCTAAAAGTAGAGCTTGGCTCCAACCTTGACCATTGACCCCGCCGGCAGCTCGATCCGAACCCTGCCCGAATTTTCCCCAAAATCCCAAAACCACCCAACTATTTTGAAGGCAAAAATGAATCGTCCGGTTCGGATTCCGGGTTTGAATTTTCGGCAATCGGTGGTTGCGCGGGAACTCGGATTGGCGTAGGGGTGGTGGGAGTTTTAGAGAGGACGGAAAATCATGAGTGCGTGGTGGGATGAAGATCACAAGCTATGCTTGCTGACTCCAGCCGAATTTGCGGCGTTGCCGGATGGTGAGGAATTGACCTGTATCGACGATGAAGTCGCCATAAAAGGCAGGGATTACATCGACGGTGACACCCGAGCCGGCCACATGGCCTACGGGGTGGTTGGTGACCATCCGCTTCGGGTGGCGTTACTGGCCAAGACGTCATGACCCTCGGCGAATTCCGCAAGGCGACCGCGAAGTTGCCGGATAGTACAAAAGTGGTGATAAAAGGCGGCGACCGTATCGCCTACGAACTGGAGGGAGTTAGGCCAATGAAGGTTCTCCCCGGCGCTCCAGGTGGAAGCTATTACACCAATGCCGGCGGTACGGTTTCAGCATTGGTGCTAGACTGACATGCGCACCCTCATCAACCTCTCCGGCGGCTTCCTCATCGGCGTCATGGCCAATCACCTCGCCAACAGCGGCTGGCCGTACTGGCCGGTGATGATCGACGACATGCTGCTCGTGGTGTGGTGGGTGGTGATCGCGACGCCTGCGATCACGCGGATGATGGGGGATAGGCCATGACCCGCCACATCAACAACGCCCAGCGCACCGAACGATCGGCCCACATCCTTGACCTCGCCCGAAAAGGCGTGGAGCCTGAAGCCGTGGCAGAGCGGTTGGGCATCACGCTCAAGCATGTGCGGGAAGTGTTGAGGGGCGCGAAGTGATGAGTAAGTGGCAACCGATCGAGACGGCGCCCCGTAACAGGCGCATCCTGATTCACAGCATGTCCCCCGCAACCGGACATCACAGCGTCCATCTGGTGTGGTGGCGATCGCCTTATGAGGGCGGTGAACATCTCGGATTCTGGGAACAATATCTCTGGGGATCAGAGAGCCATCCCGTCGTGCCGCAGTTCACGCACCACTGGATGGATTTACCGGAGCCACCAGAATGAGCGCCGACGAATTTTGCCTATCGTGGCAATGTGAACGGAGAAACGAGATGAAGTTGAATCACAAAAATATCCGCAAGGTACGAGATCACATCTCTGGGTTGGAGCCTAACAAATTCGACATGATGACATGGGGGCGCAGACACTCATGCGACACTGCCGCGTGCATCGGCGGCTGGGCGGATCGTGTGTGTGGGATTACGTCAGTCCATTACACTGAAACTGCCGATGTTCTCGGCATATCCTACGTTGACGCCGGCAAGCTGTTCTATCCTCAGGACAAGTGGGAGTTTTCCGAATGCCCATATCGCGCCACCCCCGCCCAAGCCGCCCGCGTCCTCGACATCCTCGACAAAACCGGCGAGGTGCGGTGGGATCTGGCGATGGCGGAAGTGCTGGAGCCGGCGTGAAACTCACGCCCGTCGCCGCATCGTTCATCCTGACCGTTGGCAGTGCGTGCGCAGTCGCCGCAGCCCTGTCGACGGTCGCTTTTTGCGTGATGTGGGTGGGATTGAGTTGGGCAGGTGCGATATGAAAGGGATACCCCAATGCGATATCCCCCGGCTGTCATCCCGGATCTCGGGCCGTACCGCCGTATCCTCCGCCGCGAACTCCGGGGCGCGCAGGAATGCCTCTGCCCCTACTGCGGCGGCTGGCTGCCACGCGGCCTGCGGAACACGCTGAACCCGGAATATCCGACGCTGGAGCATGTGCGCCCGGCTAAGTTCGGTCGCGAGTTCAAGCGCACGCCCGGCGCCAAGTCTGCCCGCGCCTCTTCCCTCATGCGCAACGCCCTGCTCGTGCATGGCCGATGCAACAAGCGGAAGGACAATCGCGATCCGACCGCCTGCGAACTGATCTGGCTTGAGGCGGTCAACGTCCAGATCGAATGGTTGTGGCGGCAGATCGAGCGGCAGGCCGAAGCGCTAGACCGCCGCAGCCACTTGCTCACTCTTGCCACCGAACTCGACGAGCCAGATGAGATCGCCATTGACCCCGATCCGCTGCTGGGCTGCGAGCCCATGAAGCGCACGGCCTAGGCGCATACGGGCCGCATCCATCTTCTCGCCGTCGAGTCGGAACGCGCCGTTCATCAGGTGCTTGGCGAGATCCTTCCTGTCGATAGCCCGCGTCCACGGCTTCACGCCGGCCAGGAAGGGTGGCGGCGGTTGAGTCCGGCCGCCGTCGACCACATCCCTGATGCCGACCAGGACGAGCTGCTCGATGGCCGTCATCGCTTTCTTACGGCGGCGGGGATTGGCCCTGTCAGGTGAGGCTTCGTAGGCGCAGATGCACGAGGAGAGCGTGTCGCCGTCGTCATCGATCATGTCGAGTTCGACGCTCTCCAGCCGGAACGACAGCTTTGCTCCGTCCCGTGCATTCTTGACCTTGGAAATCGTCAGCGTGCGGAGATCGGGATCGTCTTCGTCCCGCTCCAGCGAGATCGTGGCGTCTGAATTGGCGTCCAGGCCCGACCATCCCCTGATCCCGCGATCCTCTCCCGCTTTGCCGAAGTGGGCCACGACCAGGATCAGCGCGCCCATCTGATGGCCCAGCTTGGCGAGGTTGTCGAACGCCTGACTCATCGCCTCGCTACCGTTCTCGTCGGCGCCTGGAATGCATCGGCTGAACGTGTCGACTACGATCAGCCCAAGCCGTTGTCCCAACGATTCGAACCTTTGATGGCTGATGGCGAGGGATTCGGCGAGCTGCGCCAGATCGTCATGGTTGAGGAGGTTGACCCGCTGACCGTAGAAATCGAACGGGAGGTCGGCCGCTTTGTACGTCTGCCGCCACGCCACGATCCGTGTGCGACACCCCTCGGCGTCTTCGGCCCCGATGTACGCCACGCCTGTCCTGCGCGTTCGCTTGTCCATCACCTTCATGCCGCTCGATATGCGCAACGACATGTCCAGCCCGAGGAACGATTTTCCCGCCTTGGTCGCGCCGACCAGGAAAGCGACACCGGTGGCTGGCAACACGCTCTTGACGAGCCATGGAATGGTGGACGGGGCGACGGAAAGGTACGGCTCTGCCCGAAAACGTGGGGCGCTGTAGGCTAAGGTTGGCCGGGTGCCCATCTCGGTCAGGCCGCGCGTTCTGTGGGCTGATGGGCTTGGCGTTCCCATTCTGCGAGCTGTGACCATGTCGCCATGCGCTTGCTGATCAATGCGCCCCAATGCTTCCGCGGCGCGAACTCACGGCACCGCCAGATGCGGATTGTGTTCCGCGACACGCCGCATACTAGGGCTAGTCGGGCGCTACCTTGTTGGTCGACAAAGTTGGAAAAATTCATGAACAGGCATTTCCCTGTGAAATGCTTTGTGGCATGTTCCGTCAGTCGTCGCAAGGAGCTTTCATGGACGAGAAACCCCAGACTCACCCCGCGTCCCTGTGCCGCCACCCCCATCCTCACCCACTCGGATCAACCTTGTGGAACGTCCGAAAGATGGACGGCGTCTGTGTCTTTTCGTTTGGTGTCGCACATGACGTCGCGGTCAGCGCCAAAGACGCCATCAACGAGCATTGGAATTGGGCGATGGACGGCGCTTATGATGCCGTGATCAAGGCTAGCGAACACCTGAAATGATCACCAGCGCCCTCACCCCGACCCTCGGTTTCCGGCGCGAGAAATCGTGGCCCGGCGACGACTGCACGCTGATCCTGATCTCACGAGAAACCGATCTGTTTCAGCGCCTCGACTGGCTATACGGCGACGCTGCCGTTCGCATGTCCGATCCGGAATGGGACATGGATCTGGAGAGGTGGCACAATCTCGGATGCCGGCGGTGAAACCCGCCGCCCGCAGCTCATTCGTCCCAGCCCGAACCCGACCGCCCCGCCATGACCCGCCCCTGCACCCCTGCGAGGCGTGTGACCGATGGGGCTGCTACGGCTACGGATGGCCGATCTGCCCCACCATGCGATGGTTCTGCCCCGACCACCGGCCGATCGATGTTGGAGACATGATATGATCCGCAACATGGAAGCCCTCCGAGAACACCTCGCCGCCGGCAACACCGTCAGCCTTCAGGGCTTGTACGAAGGCCGGGGATTTCGGCTGGCGACATCGGACACCAACGAGACCGTTAGTCGGCAGGCGTTATATGCGCTCATGCGACGCGACGAAGTGATGCCCGTTCAATTCGATATGGCGGGTGATCCGTGCGAGTGGGGAATCGATCGGGTCATTTACGATTAGCGCTTGCATCCCAACGCCAACCGGCGTACACCGTCATCAGCATTTCAGGAGATCACATGCCGAGAACCGCAGCCCAGCCTCTTTCAGATCCGGCCATTGTCCCTCGCGCGGCTAGGAAGCCGTCAGATGAGTTCATGCTCACCGGCATCAACGCCCTGCGTGAGCGTGACGAGGACTCCCTGATCGTGGCCAAGTGCAAGGGGCCGAAGCAGTTTCCCGGCTCGACCATCGAGATGGTGATGTTCAACGGCGAGGCGCTGCTGATGTTGCAGCGACCGTCCGGCAAGTTCACGCTGTTCAAGAAGTTCGATCTGCCGCATGAGGTGATCGACTTCACCAAGGCTTCCGTCGATAGTTCGGACGAACTGCCCGACTGAGATTATCGCGTCGCCGCGCCCCCGTCCAAGCGGCGCGATAACCGCCCGGCGTCAACACCCCCGGCGCCGGGCGGACCCTTATTAGGAGCCCCCAATGACCGAGCCCACCCTAATCGGCGACAACTCCCTCACGCCCGGCGCTGGCCCACGGATCAAGGAATTTGTGGAGCGGGCAGAACGTATTGGTGAGGATATCGCCAACCTGAAAGCAGACCTCAAAGAGATTTTTGAGGAAGCAAAAGGTCAGAACTTCGACGTCAAAATGATCCGTAAGATCATCAAACTTCGCGCCGAAGATCCAGCCAAGCGAGAAGAAGAAGAGGCAATGCTCGCCCTCTACATCAGCGCCATTGGAGGTTTGTGATGGCGAGGCGGAGGCGGTCATTGATGACTCAATGGCCGTCTGGGATAAATAGTGCCTTCGCCCTGATCGCCATCGCACTTTTTCTCGCGGCGGTGATTGTGTACGCACCCATTTTGGCGTACGTATTCAGTGGGTCGCGTCCCTGACGTGATCTGCCCTTCCTGGGCGATCCTCCCTTAACTGCCCCGGATGGCAGCGCCATGATAATGCTGTTCATCCGGGGCATTTTTTAGGTCCAGTCTATGCCGGTCTCTCAGGTTGTCTTCGTTCCACCGTTCACCCCCGCCGACGTGATCACGATGCAACAGCTTGCCGGTATCACGCCCGCCGGACCTCCCGGCCCGACTCCGGTCAACGACTTCCCAGCCGATCCGACTCAGGCTCCCACAAGTCCCGAGAATAGCCAGATCATGCTGTTCAACGACACCATCGTCGGCGAGCCCTACTTGAAGGACAGCAGCGGCACGATACACACCCTCGTATTGGCGCCAGGGAACACCGCGGCGAATCCGCTCACGACCTACATGGTCAACGGCTTCCCGGCGCATGGCGGCGCGATAGGATCGGATCAGCCGGTCCTCCTCCTGGTCCGCCAGGGCGGCGTCTATGTGCAGTTCTCCGGCGGCGAGTGGCAACAATTCGACGTGGGGACGGGATCGATGGAGCCGGCCCAACTCCCGGCCCCTGCGGCTCCCGGAGGCCCACCGACGCAACCCGCACTCCCGACCCTCCCCACGCCATCGTCCGTAGCTCCCGGATCGTCCGGGAACATCATTACATGCGGCGTCGGCCAACCCCTGGCGACCCTCTCCGCGGCGATCCCGACCGCACAGGCTGGAGACACCATCCAGCTTGTCGCCGGGACCTACACCGACACACCGCCGGCATGGACGGTCCCTCTATTGATCGATCTGGGAGGCGCCACGCTCAACGCGACCGGACAGACGGCCAACCTCGCGCGTGGCAAGGGCCTTCTGGTCCCGTGCGCCGACAGCATCATCAGGAACGGGACCATAACCGGCGTCGCGATGGATCAGCCGACCGGCGAACTCACCTACGCGATTCGGCCGGATGCTGGCCTCGGCTACCTCACCATCAGCGACATGCAGATTCACGCCTGCCAGGGCGCGGTTGGCGAGGGCGGGATCGGCGCCTGCGTCATCTCGCTCACCGACTGCGACATCAGCGGCAATGGCCTGACATCGAACAACGGGACGGCACTGTCCCACAACCTCTATGTCGGCGCGGATTGCATCACCCTGACGCTGAACAATGTCACTTCGACCGGCCCGACCGAGGGCCATGCGGTCAAGTACCGCGGCCCGCAGCTTGTCGTCTCGGGCGGCAGCTTCGCGTCCTCGCCCGGCAAGCCGTTCGATCTACCCAACGGCGGGTCCGTACCGTTCACGATTACGGGAGCGTCTATCGTCAAGAACGCCGACGACGTGGACCACGGCATCATCGGCTACGGCGAAGAGGGCGCGACCAACGGTACGGCCGGCGGCACGATCAGCGGTGGCTCGATCTCCGCAGCCTGCCCGAACCCCTACATGACCGGCCCTGGCGGGACGATCACGATGGTCGGCGTCACCCTGACCGGGAACACGATCACTGCGCAGGGCGGCCTTACGCTGGTGGGCTCGTAGCTCAGTCCTGGGTGATCCTGACATGACTGCCCCGGCTCTACGGTGCGAATCGTAGGCCGGGGCTTTTCGTTATTGGCCGTACCCACGAGCTAGGAACAGGGTCGGCATACCGGGAATGACGCTATTCCGGCGACCACCGAACGGGTGTCGGTGGGATTGGGTTCCGTCAGTTGAGCGGGTGTGATCCCAGCGACAGGCCGCCGCTACCCAGCAGAAGTTCAAGCAG
>Ga0210410_10003537_pt1 | contig 13818 bp, 12 predicted proteins | sample IncBWC4MmetaG_FD_161058 | JGI IMG/M metagenome (GOLD analysis project Ga0210410, IMG submission 161058) | Forest soil microbial communities from Barre Woods Harvard Forest LTER site, Petersham, Massachusetts, United States - Inc-BW-C-4-M | ecosystem: Environmental > Terrestrial > Soil >... | reverse complement strand
CCGATGAGACAGACCTTCTGCGCGATAAGGTTGGAGACGAGCAGGATGACTACGAACGCCGTGGTGAGGGCGTCGAGGTATTTGTAACTGCGTGCAGTCGAGCGCACGGTTTCGTATTGGATGGTCTCGCGTTGCAATGGATTCAGTACCAGTATGCCGTGTGCGCTGAAGCGGCGGTCAATTTTTATACTTTTGACACTGAAGGGCGATATTGTTAGCGTTGGTGAGGATGAGGGTGCAGCTGGAGCCGTCATCTTTCTGGAGCGTCCCCGTCGTCTAGCCCGGCCCAGGACACCGCCCTTTCACGGCGATAACATGGGTTCGAATCCCATCGGGGACACCAATCGATCAATTAGTGGATGCCACCATCCTGATTCTGTAGAAGCTCTCGACTGGCAAAAGGCAAGCGCTTAGTCGAAGAGTGGTGATTGCGGATCCTCGGCGTCGCGAAAGTTGCTCAACCCGACGCCTACCAATCGAAAGTGCTGCTGCGCACCCAGATCAATTCGCTCCCGCAGGGAGAGGGCGATCTCGGCCAACTCTTCGCAGGTCGCTGGAGGCAGTGGAGGAGTATGGCTGCGCGTGAGAATGTTGAACTCGCTGGTCTTCAGCTTCAGGACGACGGTGCGTGCGATCCGCGATTCCTTGCGTGAGGCGGCCCAGACCTTTTCCGCGAGACGGCGGATCAACGACTCGGTTTCCACTAACGGAATGTCGCGCTCGAAGGTGTCCTCGGCCGAGATGGACCGGGTTGGCCGGTTCGGCACGACCTTGGTGTGATCGATGCCTCGGGCGAGTTCATAGAGGCGCGCGCCGTAGCGGCCAAATCGATCTTCGAGCGCGGCACGCTCCAGATGTTGCAGGTCGCCCACGGTCTGGATTCCTAGCTGCTTCAGCCTGGCCTCCGTTACTTTGCCTACGCCTGGAATGCGTCCAACGGGCAGCGGAGGCAGGAATGTGTCCACCTCCTCCGGTTGGATCACGAATAGCCCATCCGGTTTGCGCCAGTCGGAGGCAATCTTCGCCAGAAACTTGTTTGGCGCCACTCCAGCCGAGGCGGTCAAGCGCAGGTCTTCACGGATTTGCTCACGGATGGTCTTCGCCACGCGAGTCGCCGTTGGCAAGCCGCTTTTATTCTCCGTCACATCCAGGTATGCCTCGTCGAGCGATAACGGCTCGATCAGATCGGTGTGCTGCTGAAAGATCGCCCGCACCATTTGAGAAGCGGTGCGATATCGCGGAAAGTCGGGAGGCACGAAGATGGCATCGGGGCACAGGCGTTCCGCACGAACTGCGGCCATCGCGGAATGGATACCGAAGCGACGGGCTTCGTACGAAGCGGCACAGACGACGGATCGATTTCCCCGCCACGCCACGACGACGGGTTTGCCGCGCAGTTGCGGATCGTCCCGCTGCTCGACGGAGGCATAGAACGCGTCCATGTCCACGTGGATGATCTTGCGGAGGCTCATCTGGATTCATGATATGCCGATACGTCAGGGCAATGATGAGGTGCGAAAGATCAGAGCGGGTTTGTCCGATCGCCGGGCGTTCCCTCGGGACGCATCACTCGAACGTTCCTCGCCAGGCCGAGCAGCGCCAGCAATCGGATTCCCCAGTAGTTGAAGTCCAACTCCCACCAGGCCATGCCATGGCTGGCGGAGACGGGGTGCGCATGGTGATTGTTGTGCCAGCCTTCGCCGCCGGTCAGCAGCGCGACCCACCAGTTATTGGTGGAGTCGTCGCGGGTCTTGAAGCGGCGCGTGCCCCACAGGTGAGTTGCTGAATTTACCAGCCAGGTGGTGTGGAAGCCGATGGCAATCCGCAAGAACACTCCCCAGAGCACCCAGGAGAGTCCGAGCTGCCATCCCCCGAGCGCGGTGCCACCGCAAAACAGAGCAGCGCCCGTCAGCGTGAGTGGCACCCAGTGCCATACTGCGAGCCATTGGTAGAAGCGGTCATGCTGCAGGTCGGGCGCGTAGCGGGAGAGCATGGTCGTTTCGCTGTGGAGGGAACCGTGCAGTATCCAGCCCATGTGCGACCACCATTTGCCATCGCGAGGCGAGTGCGGGTCGCCAGGCTTGTCCGTGTACTGATGGTGCATACGATGCACGGCCACCCAGTAGATTGGACTGCCCTGGAGCGCCATCGTGCCGCAGATCGCCATGGCATATTCCAGCCACTTGGGCGTGGTGAAACTTCGATGGGTGAGCTGGCGATGATAACTGATGGCAACGCCGACGTTCTGGCCGAAGACCCACATCGCAACGAACACAACGACCGACGACCAATGGAAGGGAGTGAACAGCGCAGCCACGGCTCCCAGATGAAACGCCGCAACCACGATGAAAAATACCCAGTTGAACTCAGGCGATCTGGCCTGCACTACTTCTTCGATTTGCGGTTGCGTTACTAGAGTTGCCATGGCGTTTTCTGCCTCGGCTTAAAAGCTAACTCTACTCGTGGTTGATGGAAGTAAGAGTTAAGTAATACTTGCAGCCGCCCAATGGCGCAGGCTTCGTGACACCAAATGCCTCACGTGCGCCACTGGCATTTTCTTTACTTTGGCAGCTTCTTCGGTCTTGGCCCCCACAGAGTTGTCCGGAACGGCACACCTACGGAGAACTGCAGGTTCGGCGTATCCGGAGTGAGTCCCACGCCAAAGCTGAGATCGACGATCTTACCCGGCGCGTAGACATAGCTTGTTCCCAGGCGTAGCGTGCCTTCCACCAGATACGACGCTGGAATGTCCACTCCATTCAGTTGCGTCGAGCGGGTGAATCGCTGGTCCCAGCCTACTGTCATCGAGACTTCAGGATTCAGCGCGAGGATCGATCCGAGCTGGAACCCTACAGCACCGCCTGGAGTGAAGTGCCCTATCGTCTTCAAATCCGGGTTCGTCGGATCGTTCGCTGAGACGGTATGGTTCGCGGGCAGGTTGCCGGTGTAAGAAAGGTTCCCGAAGAACACGACCGGGTCGCTGGACTTTGCCACCGTCAGGTTTCCCTGAATCGCATTAAAGCCTGTGCCGAGGGCGACTTCGCTGCTGGTCAGGCTGAAGGAATCTTTTCCGGTTGTGGATTTGAAGCGCACATTCGCGAGCATGTCCGGCACGCGTCCGTGCTCGGTCGTCAGCTGCTTGTAGATCCCGGCAGAAATGTCTCCCAGTCCAAAACTGGTCGCCGTGGTCTGAACGTTGAGCGCATCCACGGTTCGTATCGATTCGTAGCCATACGGAACGAGAAAGTCCATTTGAAACTTGTGTGGCAGCCCAAGCCGGGCGGTGAAGGACGGCAACAGGAAATCCTCACGGACGCGCTGCGACGAAATATCGCCCACGACCAGTATCGGCAGCAGGGCAAATCCATTGACGGAGACGTGGTCGGAAGAGGCGCTGAAATAAGAGGTGGTATTGTCGATCTCCAGCGTCCCCGAGGGCAGCAGCAAACCGCCGCGCACAATCAGGGCCTGGTCGAGCGCCTCGGTTGCCTGGCGCTCCGTCGTGTCGTAGGTCGAGGTTGAGACGACGGTGTTGGTGGACGTCAAAGCGTTAATGACTCGACTGTTCGCGGAGCCGGTTATCGCTGGCCGCTCATCGAGCTTGGCCGCACTGGTAAATCCTCCGTTGACTCTCCACTCCAGCTCGTTAACTCGTTCCAGCAGGTTGCGGATGATCGCGTCCCGCTCCCGCAGCGCCTCCTGCAGCTTCACATCAACCGGGTCTTTCCCTTGTGCCTGTGCGGCTCCAGCCGCAGGCGCCGTCTGTGCTTCCATGGCCCCACCGAATACCAACATGATCAGCACGCTTCCTAACAGTCTTTGCCGCAACCTTTGCCGCAACATCGAACCCGCCTTTCCCTTCAGTACAGATAATTGCTCGGGGCCGTGACCCCGATCTTGCGCGTAATCACCGTCTCGTCAGGCACCAGCCGGGACGCGATCGAAAGGTTCTTCTCTCCGACCATTCGTTCGTCCGGCGGATGAACGACAAACACGATGCCGTTCTTCCACAGCTTCTGAAACTGGTCGACCCGCATCGTCATGTTGCCGAAGGCTGGATCGGCCATCACCACGTGGCCCGCGACGATGCCCTTCACCACCACAAAGTGATCGACTCCCTTCGCCCGTATCGGCGTGATGACCGACGTCTTTTCGAGCGCCAGATCTTCGATCGTCATGCCGCTGAAGCCCTCGGCGTGATATCCCCTCGCCTCGGCGAAGTGCTTCAGGTCCAGCAGCGAAAATCCGCCCCGGGCACGCACCCGCCCGGCATCGACGCGATGCAGAATCCACACCACGATCGCGGTCTCCGGCGTTGGGTCCTTGAAGTCGTAGGTCAGCACGGTGCTCAGAGCTGCAGCGCCGCAGCTCATGTCCCAGCGCTGGCGCACCACGCCCTCGCCGCGAATCTCCTTGAGGCTGCGGATATTTTTGCTTCCCTGCACCCCCGCCGGCCCCCCCATGTTTTGAGCGAGCGCGGATGCAGGGAAGAAAAGAGGACCAGCCAATCCAATAACCAGTCCAACAGCAAGTATTGGCTTACGCCAGTTCATCAGTGTTTTCCAGTCATGTTGGTCTGCGTGATGGTCCCGACCGTCGAATTAATATTGACGTTCAGGTTCAGCAGCACATTGACGTTTGAGTTGACAGCGTTGATGTTGACCAGCGACGTCAGGTTCTGCTGCGCCGTGCCGTTCAACGTCAACGTGCCCTGGTTCTGGGTGGTCGTCAGCGGTCCGGTCAGAACCGCCAGCGTGCCATCTCCTGTAACCAGTCCGTTCTTGGTCGGTACTGATCCTTGAAACTTCACGACTCCATCCGATAGCCCCGCTGTCATTCCCCCGGCCGTCACTCGATCCATAGCGGCATCGTTCAACGGTTGGGGTTTATGCCGGGCTGCGGTTTGGGCCATGCCTGCCGGGATCAGCAGCGCAAGACTCGCAACTACGAAAAGACGACGCATAAATCCTCCTTGAAGCGTTAGAGAAGCGCAGGCCGGGGCTCCCTGGTTGGAGAGCCCCGGGCCGCGGCCGTCTTTAGCGAACCTGCGAGATGCTGTTGACCTGGGTGAGCGTCGGCATTGTGGTGAGGTTGGTCGTGTGGGCAATGTTCAGCCCATTGGCAACCATGCCGCCGGCGGAGTTGACGATGTTCAGCGCGGTTGCATTCTGTTCGGCAGAGCCGGCCAGAATCACGCTGTAGGTATTGGTGTCCGTAATGTGCGATCCATCGACGGCCACGTTCTTCGCAGCGGCTGTGGTGAAGCTGACTGCGCCCTGAACGTTATGAATGACATGGCTGCTGCTGGTTTCGCTCTCCGAACTCGACTTTGTGTCGCTGGTCGCGAGGCTGGCAGAGGTGTTGGACGCGCTGCTCTCCGTCTCACTCTTGTTGTGAGTGGTCGAGGAGTTGCTGGAGGCGTTCAGGCTTGCATTCAGGGACTTAGCTGAGGTTTCAGACTCGGACTTGTTCGAGGCCGAGTTTTCGGTCTCAGCTGAGTTGTTGGCGCTGTTGGACGTGCTTGCAGCAGTGTTGGAGGTGCCGCTGGTGGTGTTGCTTGCCGACCCGCCATTGGCGGCGGTGAGAGTGTCAGTCGAAGCGCCTGCGGTTGACGAGGTGGCCCCTCCGCCCGAAGCGCTGTTGGTGTGTGACGAATTGCCAGCCGATGCGCCGCTGCGGGGGAGGGGGAAGAGGCCGGAGGGGACGGGGGTACTGACCGTGGCGCCTGTCGCGTTGGTGGACGCCGTGTTGTTGCTGGTGCTTGCCTTGCTCGCCGACGCGCTCTCTGTCTCAGAAGCCGACTTCACGTTGCTTGACGTCTCTGTGTGATTCGCCGAAGCAGCAAGCGTCGCGGTCAACGATTTGCTAGAGCTGGTCGTAAAGTTGTCGGTATTGGTTTCGCTGCTGTTTTGTGAGTGACTAGCCGAAGCGTTGAGGGTCTTCGAAGAGCTGCTCGTACTCGTCTCAGTACTTGCGTGGGTAGCGTCGGTTTGGCTGTTCTCTCCCCGCTTGTAGCCACTGAGAACGGCTGTCGATGAGCTATTCTGCCTGATATCGTTGCTCTGATCCACATCGGTTCCGGTGGTTGAGGCATTGCTCAACGCGCTGGCGTTGTATATGTTGACGCCATTGGCAACGAGCCCGTCAGACGAATTCACGATGTTGACGCCTTTGGCGCCCATTAAAGCAGTACCAGAAAGATTTACCGTGCCGGTGTTGGTTTCCGTTACGGTCGAGTTATTGGCCGCGATCGAAGAGTTCTCTTCGCCGGCGGCAGTAACTTTGTCCATCTGGCTGTCACGCAGCGGCTGTTTGTCATGGGCTGTTTTGGATTTGCTCTGGCCGTAGGCAGCGCCGCCAACCAGAACCGAAGCGGTAACAATAGTGCAAATGATCTTATTCATCTCTGACTCCATAGAAGCGTTTGTGGACGAGCGCGACCGTTGACGCAGCAACTGATGGCTGCGCGCGGACAATTTTGACGCACCAGACCTTATGCCTTTACGCAAAGGCGCACAGGGGGGGGGTGTCGTCACCGAACTCTTCGAATTTAGGGCTTCATCTAGGCCGAAAGAACCAGCACAAAATACAGCAACGGGAGTGGGGGAGTGATACAAGCGGCAGACTATGGTTCAGCCAATCGCATTCGAAAATCCAGTCGTACGTGAAGCCCATCCTATGAATGACTGTCAGCCCTGCATTGCGTGACCCTTCACGCGCAGGTTGGTTAGGAGCCCAATGTCGAAGTCCTGAACTTCTGACGCCGCACAAGAGTGCAATTAACGTTCCAAAGCGTTTGCCGGTAGTTGCTGGGGATTTCGCACAAGTCGATTTTCCTTTATGCAGTTCTTTGCAAATGTCAAGGGAAAAATGTGGCTAAAAAATACCCATGGGGGAGTAGCCCTTAGCGTGGACCCGCTGCAACTTACGAGGCGCCTCTGACACTTTGGTCACTATGACCCGGACGCCTGGGAACACTCGGAGTTCAAACCTGGAACTTATATGAATTTATGCGAAATAAATCATTAGCGGCCGCAGGGACTAACCACGTTGAGAGGCGTCATGCCCCTCCGTTCCCTTCCGCAACGTACCACGCTGCCGTCCGGCGTATGGCCTCTTGCAGGTCAACCGTCTCGTTCAGGCCCAGCAGGCGTCTCGCGCGATCGACGGATGGAACATACCGTGCAATGCCGGCTCCAGGAATAGCCTCTTTCGCAACATGAATATCAACAGACGCATTGAGACTCTGAACGACTGCCCGCGCCAGTTCCAGAATGCTCACGTCATGCGCCGACCCGACATTAACCGGGATGAGATCAGGAGACTGGAAGAGCATCGTCCACAGCCAGATGGCGAGATCCGAGGCATATAAATAGGAGCGCATGGGCGTCCCGTCGCCGTTGATCCGGATCGGCCTGCCAGCAAGAACGTCTCCGATGAAGTTGCCGATGGCGAAGTGAGCGTTCAAGGGAAGATGAGGGCCGACAAAGGCAAAGCAGCGGGCGATCTTGATCTCGATGGGACGGTGCATCGACTGAAGCGCGCACATCTGTTCGGAGATGCGCTTGCCTTCGGCGTAGACGCTGGCGGGATCGAGGGGGTCAGGTCCACCCAGATAGTCCTCTGGAATATGCGTGAGGCTGGCGGGCTGTTTGCCGTAGACGGCGCCCGAACTGGTCAGAAGGAACTTGCTAGTCGCATGGGTCTGGGCAAAGTTGAGCACGCGCGCTGTGCCGTCGATGATCGTAGTGAGCATATCGAGCGGCTGTTCGACGGCCTGTCTGGCAACGGTCTCGGTAGCGGCATGGATGACGTAGTGGAAGTCGCCCTCAGGAAAAGAGAAGCTGCGAACATCTCCGGCAAGAAACGCGAGGGCCGGATCGGCGGCAAGATGCGGACACTTCATCGCAAAGGCCGCGGGGTCGCGCGTGAGGACCGTGGCGCGAGCGTTGAGATTTAATTGCCTATTAATATAGGAGAAGCTTTCGAGCAACCAGCATCCGAAAAAGCCGGTGCCCCCGGTAATGAAAATCTGCTTGTCTCGCATCTCCTCCCAGAGCGGTCTGGTCTGGTTGAGGATATGGTCGAGATCGGAGATGGGCAAAGGCTGCTGGGGCATAGGTTCGATCTCGCTATTCTCGCAGATGGATGGTATGACCAGAGGGAACGGGCAACCGAAATTTTGTGAGAGCAGTCATACGAGTTGCATGCCAGACGGCAGATTTGCGACTAAACTGCGACGTCTCTATTGCGCTGTTTGCGTCACCCTGTTACTACTCCGATATGGCATCTAACGAATGCCGTTACTTTCTCCACAAGCAGGTGGACGGATTTATCACAATTCTGAAACAATAACGCGCGCGCTGTTCTGTTCCAAACTTAGTTTGGCAATTCCCCGGGCAGCGGGCAGGAGACTTTCAAATGAGAACTGTAAAGATCGGCAACAAGCTTGTGGGCCCAGGCCAACCTTGCTTCGTTATTGCGGAAATCGGCATCAATCACAACGGAGATGTCGATCTCGCCAAGCGGCTGATCAGCGTTGCTGTCGCCGCCGGCTGCGATGCCGTCAAGTTTCAGAAGCGCACGGTCGACGTGGTTTATACGGCCAAGGAGCTTGCCACGCCACGCGAAAACCCTTTTGGACCGACAAATGGCGATCTCAAATATGGTCTAGAGTTTGAAGCCGAGGACTACGCCGAGATTTCAGACTTCTGCAAGTCGATCAAGATTCCCTGGTTCGCCTCCCCCTGGGATGAGGGCGCAGTCGACTTCATGGAGCAGTTCAATATTCCTGTGTACAAGATCGCCTCTGCCTCGCTCACCGACGATCATCTTCTTCGGCATATCCGCAAGACCGGCAAGCCCGTAATTGCTTCGACCGGCATGAGCACCTACGCCGAGATCGACCATGCCGTCGACGTTCTCGGCAAGGAAGACCTCATCCTGATGCATACCACCAGCACTTACCCAGCCAAGTACGAGCAGTTGAACCTGCGCGCCATCCCGACCATGGCCGAGCGCTATGGTGTCCCAGTGGGCTACTCCGGCCATGAGACCGGCATCCCCACCTCGGTCGCTGCCAGTGCTCTCGGCGCCTGCTGCGTCGAGCGCCATATCACGATGGACCGCGCCATGTGGGGTTCGGACCAGGCCGCGTCGCTCGAGCCGAACGGCATCAGCCGTCTGGTGCGGGACATCCGTCTCGTCGAGCAGTCGATGGGAGACGGCGTCAAACGCGTCTACGAGGAAGAGATCCCCGTCATGAAGAAGCTCCGCCGCGTTGGGGCTGCTGTCTAGTTTTGAACTGCATGGAGTCAACAGGAACCGGGCGCCCTATCCTCTAAACGGCTCTGCCGTTGCAGGGTGGGGTGCTCTCTTTTGTGTAGGACAACTTTGAAAGGGAGCATGCCCTTCGATCCTCAACAACTAGTGACGTTGCGGGCGATCGCCTTCGATGTTGACGGCGTTCTCACGGATGGCACGTTCGTCTGGTCACCTGCAGGCGACGAGTCCAAGCGCTTCTCCTTTACCGACATCATGGGCATCTCGCTGCTCCGGCGGCTTGGAATCAAGATGGCGCTGGTCTCGGGTGAACCGTCGCCCTTGGTCGACCGTTACGCCGAGAAGATGCACATCCCCTTCGTGGTGAAAGGCACGCGCGACAAAGCCGCGGCACTGCGCGACTTCACCCTGAAGTTCGACGTCCCGCTTGAACAAGCTTGTTTCTTCGGCGACGACGTCAACGATCTCTCCGCGATGGAGATCGCCGGCCTTTGCGCCTGCCCATCGAACGCAGCCTCCGAGGTGCTTGCCCACGTTGCGGAGCATGGCTACGTCTCCCTGTTGCCCGGCGGCAATGGCGCTGTCCGCTCCTTCGCCGACGCCATCCTCGCTGCGCGCAAGCTCCGTGGCCGGGACGTCTTTCAACTTCGCCCGCCGGAGTAGCCACACTGGTAGAGTCTCAGTATTCGGGTCAGAGGCGCCGTGCTGTGACGTACATGGGGTAATACCCTTGCAGCCCAGTGATCGTCCACCCAATCCAGTTGCCGATATTCAGCGCCTGAACGGCCCTCACCAAAGTTCCAACTTTCGATTTGACCACGGAAGTCTCAAAGACAAAAGGCTCCTGGAGCCGTTCGCGAAATACCTCTCCACCCGTAGACATAAGTTTGACAGGCATCGTTCGATTGATCTCCTGGAACGTTGATCGGATCCAAATAGGATTAATCTCAGTTCGCAGAGTACCGGCATAGCGAGGATCGCGGCGATAGATGAATTTTATTACTTGACCCAACATGCCTCTCCATAAGACTGGCGGCATCACAACCATATAGTGCCCTTCGAAATAGGACAGGAAGTTCGGCATCTCCATATGCAGAATGCCTCCCGGCTTCAGGACGCGTACTGCTTCACGCAACACCTTCTTGGGATCGGCGGTGTGTTCCAGCACATTCGCGGAATAGACCACATCAAAGGTTCCATCGGGGAAAGGGAGGCTTTCTCCTGGAGTCTCGAAGATGCGTTCCGGATCAAGACCATTTGCCGAAAACAATATTCGTGAAGCCACAAACCCCGCATCGAATCCGGGGCTGGTCGGTTCGACTCCGTATCCGTCGATGCCAAATTCTTGCAGCCAGGTTGCCAGGTTGGTTCCAAAGCCAGATCCGATCTCGAGCAACTTAGTATTTCCATCCAATGGCGTGTACTTTGCCAATAAGTCTGCGCGCTTCAAAGATTTCTTCAAGTCCAGAAAATCCGCCACATTGTCGCTTTCACTAACGGTTTGCGAATGGAGTGGAGAGAAAACAGGACGCATGGAATCGGTCACAAGCTTCTTGACTTCGTCTGGAACTATGACATTAATTGGACCCACTATTTCCTTTCGCCCGGCAGTGTCAATTGCCGACCTTAATGGTCAAATTGTACGGCTAACCTCATAACTACTTCCTACATTGCAACTCTCGTCGCTAACCTGCGAGGTGAAGCTGTAGTATAGCCGAGCCCAGCTATGTTCTTGCGTACCCCCAACCATCGAAACCGCAGACTCCTGCATTACGATAGATATTGATGATGAAACTTTCCGACTATGTCCTCAAGTTCGTCGCCGATCTTGGCGTCACCAATGTTTTCCTTGTCACCGGCGGCGGTGCGATGCATCTCAACCAGTCACTCGGTGCTGAAAGGCGCATCACCTCAATTTGCAACTCGCATGAACAGGCCTCAGCCATCTGCGCAGAAGGCTACGCCAAGGCCACCAACGGCCTAGGTGTCTGCATGGTGACTACCGGTCCCGGCGGCACTAACGCTGTCACAGGCGTCGCTGGAGCGTGGCTCGACTCGACGCCCGTGCTCTTTATCTCCGGTCAAGTCAAGCGGCCCGACCGTATGTTTGACTCCGTCACCGGCAAGCCTCTCGGCATGCGCCAGCTTGGGGTGCAGGAGATCGACATCTGCTCCATCGTCCGTCCCATCACCAAATATGCTGAAACGATCCTCGATCCCGCCGACATTCGCTATCACCTCGAAAAAGCTGTCTACATCGCGATGAACGGTCGCCCCGGTCCGGTCTGGATCGACATCCCGCTTGACGTCCAGGCCTCGCCCATCGACGAAATTACTCTTCGCGAATTCGATAGGAACGAATTTTTCCATGCTGATTCTATTCATGGTACTTCGAACGTTCTGGCTGAGGTTGCCCGCGTTATCGATGCCTTCAACGCCTGCGAGCGCCCCCTGCTCTTCGCCGGCAATGGCATCCGTCTCGCCCGCGCCGAAGCAGAGTTTGAGGAGCTACGTAAGTACCTCGGCGTACCGACCGTCGCCACCTGGTGCGCTGCTGATCTTGTTCCCTCCGACGACCCTACTTATGTGGGCCGTCCTGGTTCCGTTGCTGCTCGCGGTGCCAACTTCGCTTTACAGAACTCCGACTTTCTGTTGACTATTGGAGCGCGTCTCGACTTTGCGATCACCGGCTACGCCCCGCACAATCTTGCTCGCGAAGCTTACAAAATTGCTGTGGATATCGACGCTGCCGAACTTGGTAAGCTCCATCCCTATCTTCAGCAGCCCGTCTGTGCTGACGCCAAAGTCTTTCTCACCGAACTTCTCAAGCATAAGGACAAGCTTAAGCGCCGCGACATCCAGGCGTGGCTCGACCGCTGCGCCGATTGGAAGACCCGGTATCCTGTCGTCACCGACGAGCACCGTAAACCCGAAGGTCTAGTGTCGATATTTAATCTCGCTGAAGTCCTCGGCGAAGAAGTCAATAAAGACGATCGGCTCGTCGTCGGCAACTCCGGCTCTGGCATCGAAATTTATCTCCTCGCTTGTCCTACACTGCACTCGCAACGCCTCTTCCACACAGCCGGCCTGGGCGCGATGGGTTACGCTATTCCCATGGCGATTGCGGTTGCCGTAGCTAACCCAGGCCGCGAGGTCATCGCCGTGGACGGAGATGGCGGCTTCCAGTTCAACATCCAGGAACTTGAGACGATCCACCGTCTTCAGCTTCCAATCAAGTTTTTTGTGCTGAACAACGATGGCTACAGCTCGATCCGCGCATCGCAGAGGGCGTACTTTGGGAGCGCCAACATTGGGGCCGACAAGAATACCGGACTCACCATCCCGAACCTTTCGAAGGTAGGCGCAAGCTACGGACTGCAAACCTACGTCATCCAGGACCAGACCGCCCTCCGCAAGGAAGTCCGTAAAGTCCTCGATATGAAAGGCCCTGTTCTGTGCGATGTCAATGTGATACCTGATGAGGTTCGCGCACCGCGCCTGCAGAGCTATCAGAGACCCGATGGTTCGTTCGTCTCCAAGCCCCTCGAAGACCTCTTCCCCTTCCTCGACCGCGAAGAGTTCCTCGCTAATATGATCGTGAAGCCGCTTCCCGAATAGCCTTCGGCCTTTCTTATTGTCGGTTGGTGTATTTCATCGTTCTAAGATGCGCCCTAGAAAGAGGCTGCAATGAGTTTTGGCATCATGCAAGGGCGTCTCTCTCCGCCCGAGGACAATCGCTTCCAGTCCTTCCCACGGAACTCTTGGCGCGAAGAGTTTCCCCGCGCCAAAGCCGTCGGCCTCGACTACATCGAATGCATCTACGATGACTATGGCGCTTCCGCTAACCCCCTGACCACGGATGCCGGCATCGCCGAAATCAACGATCTGCAACAGGAGCACGGCGTCGCAGTCCCGTCCGTCTGCGCCGACTGGTTCATGGACTTCCCTTTTCTTCGCTGCGTCGCCGAAGAGCGGAAAAGCCGCCAGCAATTCCTTCATTTTCTACTTCACTCCGCTGCCCGCATCGGCGCAAGACACATCGTGTTGCCCTTCGTCGACATCTCTCGCATCGTCACCGAAGAGGAAAAAGACATCACACTTCGGGTTCTGACAGAAGCTCTTCCCGTCGCTGAGTTGACCGGTGTGGAACTTCACCTCGAGACCGACCTCGGTCCAAGCGATTTCGCCGAGTTTCTTGGCCGCCTTCCCCATCCCATGCTCAAAGCCAACTACGACTCCGGCAACAGCTCAGGACTGGGCTATATCGCGGCTGATGAGTTTGCGGCCTATGGAGATCGCATCGGCTCCATCCACATTAAAGACCGCCTGCGTAACCCCGACGGCTCCGTCACAACTAAACCTCTTGGCCAGGGCAGTGCCAACTTCGATGATGTCTTCGGCTGCATGCGCCAGATTAACTACTCCGGTAACATCACCCTTCAGGTCGCCCGCGGAAGGCCCGGAGATGAGATCGACTGGGTTCGTGAACAACTGGCCTTCGTCAAACGCTTTTGGCAATGAGTTCGTCCGATGCAG
>Ga0210410_10003536_pt1 | contig 13819 bp, 8 predicted proteins | sample IncBWC4MmetaG_FD_161058 | JGI IMG/M metagenome (GOLD analysis project Ga0210410, IMG submission 161058) | Forest soil microbial communities from Barre Woods Harvard Forest LTER site, Petersham, Massachusetts, United States - Inc-BW-C-4-M | ecosystem: Environmental > Terrestrial > Soil >... | reverse complement strand
CGCATGACGCCGCTATCGCGGTCGCAAGCGGCAAGCGCTCATTCCGATCGCGCAGCTGGCGGTCACGAAAATTCGGCGGCAGCAGAATTGGCAACAGAACCGGCTGTTGATGCGCCGGTTCGGCGCGAAATGGAAAATGGATAGAAGCTGATATGAAGGATCGTTGGATTCTCACCACGTTCACCATCATAGCGCTGTGGTCCGTGGTGTTCGTAACGACCGCAAAGCAGAGTGCCGTCAGTGACGAGGTCTCGATGCTTCACAAGGACTCGTCCCCATCGAAGCGGTCGAAGTGAAACCTTAAAGCGGTCGATTGCTAGGCAATTTGTTCCGACGCCCCACCGACTGCGTGCTCTGGCTGTGGCTGAGAACCGCCATCCCCGCCAGTACCGATATCGTTTGATTGCCCGCATCTGGCGCAAAGCGGACCTACGCCTCCGCTGTCAAAGGCCGTTGTCGGTTCTTGCGCTGGCTCTCACCCAAGGAGTGCAGCTATGCCTCGTTCAAAGCCTGCGCGATGTCGGCGATCAGATCAGACGGGTGTTCGATGCCGATCGACAGCCGGATCGTGGAGTCGAGAACGCCTATTTTTTGGCGGATGTCAGCCGGAACGCCGGAGTGGGTCATGCTTGCGGGCAGGCTGGCAAGCGACTCGGTGCCGCCCAGGCTCACCGCCAGCTTGAAAATTTGCAGCGCGTTCAAGAACTTGAATGCGGCGGCTTGGCCGTTGACAATGTCGAACGAGAACGTGGAGCCCGCGCCGGTGCATTGCCTCGCGAACAAACGGCCGGCGGGGGAGGCCTCTTCGTGGTGAGCAAGGTAATGGACCTTCGCGACCTTGGCGTGGTCGCGCAGGTAGTCCGCCACGAGCCGCGCGTTTCTGTCGGCTTTTTCCATGCGGATGCTCAGTGTTTCGAGCGACCGGCTGATCATCCAACAGGAATGGGGGTCCAGTTGGGTGCCGATGGCGCCTCGCAACGCCTTGACGTCTTTCATGAGGGCTCTTGAGCCGAGCGCAGCGCCCGCGATCAGGTCGGAATGACCGCCGATATATTTGGTTAGCGAGTACAACGAAAGATCCGCGCCGTGTTCGATCGGCCGCTGAAACACCGGCCCGAGCAGCGTATTGTCGCAGGCGACGATCGGCGTGTGCCCCTGAGCCTGGCCGATCATCTCGGCGACGCGGCGGACCATCGCGATATCGACCAGGCCGTTGGTGGGATTTGCCGGGGTTTCGATGAAAATCATCGCTACCCGGCCTTTGCGCAGGGCGTCCTCCGCCGCCAGCCTGACTGCGGCTTCGTCGATGCCGTCGGCAAAGCCCACCGCGCCGATGGAGAGGCCCGCAAGCGTCTTTGCAAACAGAGTTTCCGTCCCGCCATAGAGCGGCTGAGAGTGCAGAATGACGTCGCCAGGGTGGGCGAACGCGAGAATCGTGGTCGCAATCGCCGCCATGCCGGACGAGAACAGCGCGCATTTCTCGGTGCGCTCGTAGACAGAGAGCCTGTCCTCGACGATCTCGCTGTTGGGATGATTGAACCGCGAATAAACCAGGCCCGCACCCATCCCCTCGGGAGGCTCGCGCCGACCCGAGACGAAATCGAAGAAGTCCTGTCCATCTTCGGCGGTCCTGAAGACGAAGGTCGAGGTCAGAAAGACCGGTGGTTTGACGGCTCCTTCCGAGAGTTGCGGATCGTAGCCGTAGTTCAGCATCAGCGTTTCGGGATGCAGCATGTGGTTGCCGATGTGGGTCTTCGACGGAAACGGTTTCACCATGGCCTGCCTCGCTGTCTTGATACGGAACGTTGCCCTGCGCTGGGGGTCTTCCACAAGACGATGCGGTCAGGAGCGCTGGATGCGCCGGCATCCAACGGCTCCGGTCAACGTTGCCGGGATCAGCGTAGCAACATCCGGGACTGATTTCACCGCGTTCAACGCGATTTCGCAGCGCTAATCCGGGCTCTCTGCTAGGAAAGATCACATTACGAGCGCGTCGCGAACTAGTTGCCGCGCATTTTTTGATCAGCCCAATTCTTGAGATCGCCGACTGTCAGGACGTTTAGGAATGGATTAGCCCGGATAAGTTTGTCGCGGGTGGTCCGACCACTGACATCAGCGGAGGCCATAAGGGAGGCAGCGTCGGCATTCTCTGCACCGGAAAGCAGGGCCACGGCGCCTGCCGGTCCGGCGAAATAGGCCAGGTACAGAGAACCTGGCGTGACAGGCAGGCCGCGCTTATTCAACATAGCGGCATATTGCTCGAGCACTCGCGTAATGATTTCTCGAGCAAGCTCTGCATCCCGCCTTAGCTCTAAAACTTCTTTGTCGCTGCGGCCTCGGATTAGATCGCGTCGATGTTTTCGGATGGCTTCGTACCACGTATCTTCAAGGAATTGACCGGCCCCTGCGGCGCTTGACCGCTTGTTCTTTGCATTCGGGTCACCATTCGATTCGATCGCGATGATGCGCTCTACTAGGGCCTTTACGCCACCTTTTTCGATTGGCTCCCGATTTAAGTAAGTGCCCCGAAATAGGTAGAAACTTGACATGAAAACCAGCGCAATTGCCATTGCCAAGACGAGGGTTAAAATTTCCGCTGAAAGCCATTCTCGCGATGCTGTAGCGGACCCACGCTCGTCCGGGCGAGGTGGCCTAATTTCGTCAGCGTCCCCTATATGCTTCGCGTTATGCACGAGGTGCGGCGGGCGGGCGCCTGCCATCTCGACGTCGCACTGGAATTGTGCGGCTAGGTTTCGCATCCGGGCGACAGGTTCAATGCCTTGAGCAAGCCATCGAAGGCATTTGGCCGACAGGGCTTGATCTTGATCTCGGTAGTCGCCTTTGGCCGATCCGTCTTTGCAGCTTTCTTCGACTCTTGGTGTTTCGGTCTAGGCTTCGGCGTTACGACAACGACCTTTTTTTCATTTGCGCTGGGCTTGTGCTGATTAGTTATATTTGGGACCCGTTGTGGAACGATGGGTGTCATGTCCGGTTGAGCAATTGGTCCGAAGGATGACGGCTGAGCTAGTGCGTCATATTGCAGAAATGGAATTTCGAGCCGATCGGTTTTCGTTAAGGTACCGCGAGAATCGCTCATGCCAACTATTGTTGATTGTGCGAGCGGCTCACCGGCAGCTTTTGTAGTTCGCGGCGCTGTCTCGAGCTCCATGATAGCAAGTGTGCTGAGGCCAACAAGGATGAGAGCCGCTCTCATCATGATCTTTCTCTTCCCGAACGAAGATCTTTGACCAGAGTTAGGCAAGTATATTCTCGCTAACATCGGAAATATTTGCGCGACCGAATAAGGCGGCTTAGCGGCAGAACTGAACTGGCCGCGGCGGCAGCGAGATAAGAATAGCAATAGGGTTAATAGCGACACCCGCACGCAGACTACTGACGTGGGTTACCGTTTGAACGCTTCCTTTGCTGCCGTCCTGCATACTTCGAGCGATTTGCTGGACGGCACACCTACGCCTCCACTGTCGTGTGGCGCCGGTAATGCGACTCCGGCCCATGCAGTTGCAGCAGCTCGTAACGCAGTCATCCGCGTAAAGCTGCAAAGCGCCTAACCCATAATGACGGATCAGCGAACGTCCCGTTCTGGCGCAAAGCGGCCATTCCAAACATCGGCTGCGTCCGGTGTGTGATGTGTACGAGACCGAAATGATCTCAAGCTTTTGACCGGATGCGCCAACTTCATCCCCAATGGCTCTGCCCATCAGAAGCCTTGCCGCTGGGGATATGAAGGAAATTGAACCGGCCTTGGGGTCCGCTTCATCCTCTCCCACGATACGATATTTCTGTACGCGCCCATCGTCGCGCCTGAAGGTCACCGTGCTCCCAAAGGCAACAGTGTCGGTTGACCCAGGACTGGTGATGACCTGAGCCGTCCGAACTCTCGCCGCAAAGTAGCGCATATCACGTAAGGGGGTTGCTGCTTGCCGCCGTCGTTCATTCACGTCCTCGATCTTCTGCGCGGCCTCGTACGCCTCGCGAGCCTGCTCGAGCCCAGTGTCAATTTCCTGGCGAATGCTTTTTTGGGATGTTTTCACGCGATGTGGGTCTCCTCACAGCAGCTAGCGTTGCCATCGATGACAGTAAGGCGCTCAAGTCCGACCGCCGGTACGGCTCGACCATTTTTCGAAGTGCCGGGGGAGCTAAGACCTCGACCTGATCGCCCCATGTATAAAGATGCCAACACATTTCTAAATAACCTGAAGCACTAAACCGGACGATTAGTGAGCCATCGGGCAGGTCTTCCAGGACCTGAGTTGGATGGAACAAAAAGGCCCGGGCATGAGAGGCAACGGCAGGTTTGAACTTCCAGACCACCTCGCCATATTCCGAGTCATTCTGAAACGCGCCAAACGCCCTTCGTGAGTGTTTATCGATGTCGAGCCGCAGCGGCTCTCGAAAGCGAGATTCCATGCTCACGCAGGACTGTCGAGGCGGTAGAGTTTTACGGGCACAGTTTTTCCGCGCACCACGACTTCGCCGACAGGCAAGAGTTTATAGTCCCCATCCAATAGCTCCATGGTCGTTCCGGAAACCAGGACGCGCGTGCCGTATTCCTTGTTCAATTGCTCGAGACGTGCCGCGAGATTCACCGCATCCCCGTATACCGCGTAATGGACGCGCCTACCCGAGCCGACGTTGCCGGCAATGACCATACCGGTGTTGATCCCGATCCGCGTGACGAGTTCGACGCCGGCGAATTTGCGCTCGTGCATCACGCGTTGAACCTCGGCGGCGGTGCGCACCGCCTTTTGCGCATGTTGCGGGTCGGCGATCGGAATATTGAACGTCACCAGCATAGCGTCGCCCAGAAACTGGTTCACAATACCACCATTGCGTTCGATCGGCTCGATCAGCGTGTGGAAATATTCGTTCAGCATGTCGACCAGCCTTCTCGGCTGCATCTGCTCGACGATGCTCGTGAACCCCTGGATGTCCGAATAAAAGATGGTAGCCAGCGTCTGCGTTGGCCTTAGTGAGCCTTGACCCGCGACGATCGCCTCGGCGACGCCCCGCGGCACATACTTGCCGAAGATCTCCCTCAGCGTTCCGTAGGCATCTTCAAGCTCGCGCGTGCGTTCCTTCACTTTGACTTCGAGCGCGTTGGCGTGTGAGCGGATCTCTTGGTAGAGCCGAGCGTTTTCGAGCGAGATCGCAGCCTGCGAGGCGAGCAATTGCAGGGTGTGGATGCGCTCCGCGGTGAAAGCGCCGCGCGTCAGGCTGTTCTCCGCATAGAGCAGTCCGACGAGTTTGCCGCGGTCGAGCAGCGGCATGCACAGAGCGGAGAGGGGGCGCCGCTCGACGATGAACGGATCCTCGCCGTAGGTCTCGTCGCGAATGGCGTCGTCGAGCACGACACTTTGGAGCGTGCGGGCGACATAATTGACCAGACGTTCGGGCCCCTTGCCCGATCCGGCGAAAAGCAATTCGTGTGAAGTATCGGCGCGCCCAATTGCGCTCGACTCGCCCTGGATCACGAGATCGTTGCCTTGCGCCAACAACAACAGGCCGCGCGTCGCGCCGGCGTCCATCACCGCCGCCGCAATGACCTCGGCAGCGACATCCTTGACATGGGTCTTGCCGGAAATCGCGTTGGCCGCGCGCGTGATAGCGGCGACATCAACCAGTCCCTTGGTCTCGCTCGAGTACATCGCGGTCTTCGAAGAGGCGGTCGACGAGCCCTTGTCCCGTTCGACGCGAATGATCTCGCCGTGACGCCGCTCAAGGTGATCGACCCATGCAAGCGAACCCCAATGGGAATAGGCATCCCGCGCCTCGAGTAGATGAGCGCGGCCGGACGTAGCGCGACCGCGCGCGAGCTCGAATTCGCCGGCCAGTTCATGGGCCAATGCTTCGTCCGGCAAGGCTCCGTGGCGGCTCGCGAGCTGGATCGCCTCCTGATAGGCGCGCTCGGCTTCCAATTCGCGCCCGCGAAGGCGCGCCAGTTCCGCGTTCACCAAAACCCATTTATGCAGATAGTTCTCGGGAGCATGCCTCGACCAGGTACGCAGCCTACGCTGATTGCGGCGGATGGTGCGCATGGCCGTCAGGCGGGCGCGACCAGCCATTTTCGGGAGCAGCCCGATCAGCGCCAGCGACTGGTACGGCATGTAATAGGCGGAGAACGCCATGCCCATCACGACGTTGAAGTTCTCGTCAATCACGCGCGCGCTGGCGACGCAGCCTTCAAGGTCGCGCGCCATGAATTGCTTCAGGATCCGGTACTTGTAGTAATAGGCGAGGGCCATGCGGTCGCGTTCGGTCCAGTAAATGACTTCGGCCGCCTCATCGAAGGGAATCTCCGCCTCGATCGCCTTGGCGGCACGGCCCCGCAACTCGCGTACCGCTTGCCTCGCCATGCGGAACACGCGCTGTGTCTTCTCATGTTTGTGCTCCAATACGGCCGCGTAGCCCTCGTCCAGCAAGTCGGCCACTTTGTCGAGCGGCGTGCCACTCATGAACGCGTAGGATGCGAATGCATAGCGATTGTATCCATGGAACTCGAGGTCGCCGGCTTCTAGCGACGCGTTCGCGCCGTCGCGGAAGTGCGGCAAGGTGTCGGAAAGCCGGCCGTTCCAGTGCAGAATGAAGCCGCCCAGAACCATCGAGATGCGCCCGCGAATATCCCGGGCGTCAAACAGTTCGATCGCCTTCAGCGCCAGTTGACCGTAGGCCAGCCCGCCTGGCATGTCGTTCAAGACGCCGCAGTGAACCAACCCATACATGACATAGCCATAGGCCGAATGGGCGGCGTTGCCGTAGCGCGCCGACAGCCGCACCATACGCAGGGCGAGCAGCGGAAGCAGGTTCTGGTCCTCGAAATACGCGGGCGCCGTGGCCAGCATCAAAATTCGCATCGCCGCCAGTTTTTGTGGGTTGGTCATGCGGGGGAGCGCGAGCATGTCTTCGGGCTGCTTGCCCACTAGGGCCAGCTTGGTACGCACGAGCTCAGCCAGGACCTGGACCTGGCTCGGTCGTTCGGGGATGTTTTCGCCGAGCAGTGTGAGCGCGCTCACGGCGGTCTCGATCGCCTTGCGATATTGCAGCCGCGTCGTATATGCCAGCACGAGCTGCTCAAGAACCTCTACCTTTTCGAGCGGAAGATCGGTCCGTGTGAGCAGCGCCTTCGCGAGGCGCTCGGCTTCCTCAAAGTGGCCGCATAGATACATCGTCTCGATGCGGCCAACGCTGAGCTCGTGGCGCAGGCGAGGATCAAAGCCGGCTTCAAGTTCGAGGCCGGCCGTGAAATGCGATAGCGCCGCCTCGTAGGCATTAGCCGCCCTTGCCTTCTGACCGGCGCGCAGGTTGAGCTGCGCGAGCGCGGCGCGCTCATCTGACGAGGCGACCACCATCGTGGCGCGGTTGAGGTGAGCAACAATCTCGAATAGGCGTTCCTCACGCTGTTGGGGCGTCGAGCGCTCCATGATCAGGCGGCCGATATGATCGTGCAACCGCGGCCGTTCGGCGACGGGCGTCATGGCGTAGGCCGCCTGCTGTAGCCGATCATGGGTGAACCTGTACCAAATGTCGGCGTCGCCTGACGTTTCGGTCCAGGGCGCGTATTTATAGCCTTCGCCGATCGGGGCGATGATTTCTTGCGCCAGTGGTTCGGCGAGCGCGGTCGCCGTCTCGCGCGGCGTTGCGCCGGATACAACAGCGAGCGTATGCAAGTCAAAGTGACTGCCGATGCAGGAGGCGAGCTGCACCAGATGCTGCGCCGCAGGTGAAAGCCGACCGATGCGTTCAGTGACGAGTTCGACGACGTTTTCGGAGATCGGCTCCTGCTCGATGCGAGCGATGTTCCAGACCCAGCGCGCCGCCTCCGCGTTGAAGGCGAGCAGTTTCTTTTCCTCCAGCGTGCGCAGGAATTGGCGGACGAAGAATGGATTGCCCTGCGTCTTTGCGGTAACGATCGTCGCAAGCGGCGCAGCTTCAGCTGGGGAGATCCGCAATGTGTCGACGATCAGCGGGCCCACGCTCTCGCGGTCGAGTGCGGCGAGCGCTATATTTTTGCACGGCGCCTGCGCTCGCGCGAGCGCGGCGATCAATGATTGCAGCGGGTGACCAGCATGGACTTCATTGTCCCGGTAGGCGCCAATCATCAATAAGCCGACGAGATCGGGATCCGACATCAAGACCTCGATCAGGGCGAGCGAAGCGCCGTCCGCCCACTGAAGGTCATCGAGAAAGATCACCAGCGGATGGCGCGGGCTGGCCAGCGCGCGGAGCAACCGACGGAACACGATGTTGAAGCGGGTCTGCGCTTCCGCCGCGCCCAGCGTCGCAGCTTTCGGCATTTGCCCGACGAGAAGCTCGAGGCTTGGAATGATGTCGAGGACGATCTGGGCGCTCGGACCCATGGCCTCCAGCAGCGTTCGACGCCATATCTCAACGCGCTCGGCAGGCTCGCCGAGTAGCTTTCGCACCAGCTCCTCGAACGCCTGTCGGATTGCCAGATAGGGCGTACCGCGGTTGAGCTGGTCGAATTTTCCTGAGATCAGGTGGCCGCGGCGACCCGCCACCGGGCGCATCACCTCACGAACCAGCGAGGACTTTCCAACCCCCGAGGGCCCCGCAATGAGCAGCAGCTGGGCGCGGCCAAGCGCGATATCCTCCACCGACCTGATTAGCTCGGCGAGATCCAAGTCTCGGCCATATAACCGCTCGGGCACGCGCAACCGGTCGGCCACGTCGCGAGATGCAAGCGAAAACTCACCGAAACCGCGACCTGTCTCGGCCATTTCCGCCAGGGCAGTGAGATCGTGGGCAAGACCGGAACCGCTCTGATACCTGTCCTCCGGATCTTTGGCGAGCAGCTTCATGACGAGGCTGGACAGAGGCCCGGGAATGTCAGGGTCGAGATCGCGCGGCGGCTGGGGCACGGCCGTGAGGTGGCGATGCACGAGTTCGGCCTGGTCCTCGACCTCGAACGGCAGTCGCCTCGTCAGTATCTCGTAGAACGTGACGCCAAGCGCATAGAGATCTGCGCGTCCGTCGATGCTGCGATTCATGCGGCCGGTCTGTTCCGGCGCGATGTAGTGCAGCGTGCCCTCCAGATTTTCAGGTGCCCCGCTCGACGCAGTCTCGCGCGCGCGTGCCGCCGCGATCCCGAAATCAGTGAGCTGCACGGAGAGCGTTCGCGGATCGATCAGAATGTTGGCCGGTTTCACATCCTTGTGGACGATATCGCGCGCATGGATTCGCCCGAGCGTCTCGGCGACCTGACGCGCAATCAAGAAAAAGGAGTGAATAGGCAGTGATCGGCCCTCGAGGTAGCTCGCAAGCGAGATACGGCCGCTGTCGGGAAAGACAAGGACATTATGGCGACCCGCTCGCTCTAGAGCGATGGCAGTCGCGACGCCGGCGTCGTCGATTGCGCGCGTCAGCGCGAATTCACGTTCCAGCCGCGCGCTCGCTTGAGGTCCGGAAAGCGGCGCATCGGCGACTTTGACGATAACGGCGGCCCCGTCGCCAAGACGCGTTGCGCGGTGCACCGAGAAATGGGTCCCAGCATGCAGCGTTTGACCTATTCGGAACCCGGGCAGTTCGATCATGTCTCACGCCCCGGAGGGCCATCAGATTTCGATGCTAGGATAGAGACGATTCGGGTGAAGATAGCTGTAGGGGACGTCGAGCCCCGCGTTGCGTGTGTCGATTTCCTTTCCTATCAGCTCTAGAGCGGAGTCAAAACGTTTGACGATCGGCTCGACGTCCGGATTTCCTGCGAAAAACCTTGGGGAATATCGCCCCATCGGTGTCTCTGTCGGCTCGCTTAGGAGATGGACCATTCCGATCTGTTTGGCGGCCGTGCGTGGGCGCGGCAGGGAATCAAACAGACTTTGTTCGGAAAGCGGCGCTTTGGTCGTTGGCGGCGCGGCGAAAATCGCCCCGGGAACGTTGGGTATGAAGGCGTACATGTCGTACTGGCCATTGTTGGTGCTCGAATGCTCAGCGGTGGCGACGAAGATCATTGTCGTCACAATGTGGACCAATCTGTCGACCGAATGCACCCCTCCGCTCGAATCCGCGAGACCTCTGAAATTGCCGATTTCGGGGTCGGCGAGTTCGCGCACCCAGGCCTGAAGTTCGAAGTCGCCGAGGACATCGGCGTCGCTACGATAGAATTTCCGAACTATGGCGCCGACGAACTCGGCGATTGCGTCCCAGACCTTCAGGGCGTCGTCGCGATAGTGATAGCCCGGCAGCAGGTTCGGATCGTCGACGCCGCGCGCTCTCAGGTCGCCGCGCAGGTCATATTGCTCGAACGACCAAGTTTTCCATGCCTTGGCACAGAGATCTAGCGCGCCTTCGCGACCCACGCTCATCGTCTCGGCGATCGGCCCTCCGGGCGCCAGCATCTTGGTGCGCGCGGCGTGGTTGATCGCCATGGTGAACCGGCAATGCGGGTCCAGGAGTTGATGCAACGGATGCGCGACGCTCAGTTGACGGTGCATGGCGACCGCGACGGTCTCCATCACGAGGTGCGTGCGCAATAGGTGGGAGGCGCATTCCTGTACCTGTGCGTCGGCGCATTGCACATGGGTCTTCACAGTGCGCCAGAGCCAGGGATCATCGTGCGGGGTGAAAATTGGCCCGGCGTCCGGAGAGGTCCCGAGCTGGATGGCGAGCGGCATGAGCCGCGACAGTCCATCGACATAGAACAGACAGATAGGCGCGCAGAGAAATCGCCCGGGCACGACGGGAACATGCTCGAGGATTGAGAGATCGAGCAGGTAAAGACTTCCGGCGTCGCGCAAGGAGGCCAGATCCCGCCCGCTCGGCAGCAATGACGCGACGGTATCCTGTTTGACAGGAAAGTTGTCGGGAATGGCGACGCAGCGACGAAGCAGAAACGGATTGACGCCGTCCAGACGCTGGCGCCCAAATTCTTCGTCAGTTTCATATCGCGCGTGGACCGAGGGAAGTGGAGTATTAACGTCGCCAAAGAAGTCCTTATAAGCATTCAAGCTGCGTGACGGATCGAACTTCAGCTCGATCGCGCCGAGCCCCACCTCGACGAGCATCTCCGCGATGTCCCAGTGCATGCGCAGATCCTTTTCGTCGGAAAATGCCTCATTCGCCGGGAGATCCTTGACATAGGCCGGCGAGTCCCCATCACTGGTGAACTGATAAAGGCCCCGCGCGCGCTCGAGTTGCGTCGTCCGCGCGCGCGCTCGACTCCTGGTCTCGTCCTGAGGCAGCCTCGCGTCCATCCAGACATCGTCTGCCGTCACGCGAGATGCTTGCTCGTCTGGATAGGACACGATGGGACGAAGATGCGGGACAGGCTGCGGCGGACCGAACAGCTTCGTGCCGATGATACGCGCTCGACGCGCGAGGAAGCCGCCAACGCGCAGATATTCAAGCGAAGGAGGATCGTAAATCGACATCGGCTCGATCAGGCCGATGCAATTGGGTCGGTTACCGATTTCGAATACGCAATGATAGCCGTAGGGGTCCTGCTCGTGAATCGAATCGATGGACACATGCGCGACGGGCATCCAGGGATGCGCGCTTTCTTCCCAGGCATAGAGACTATTGAGAACCACCTCGCGCTCATCGTCGGGCTGCCACTCGTGCAATTGCATCTCGAGAACATATTTTGCGCCTCGGCTCCGCACGCGTTCGATATACTCGTCCTTGAGATAATTCGGGGACAACGTCTCGCCCTGTTTCGCCTCCTGGAACCAGGGTGTTTGAAGGTCTTCTTCCCGTGGAATTCCCGTTTCCGGGCCCCGACTTTCCGGTAGCAATCGGAACTTGCAATAGCGAAGCCGGCCGTCGCGGGCGCGAAACTCGAAAGGCGTCTGCGTATGATAGCGCAACGACGCGAACGAGTCCGGCCGCAGCCGCAGCGCACTGTTGACGTTTTCAAAGCAGCGCGGATTGGCCTGGAAATACGGGATCAAATGCGCACGCCCACCCCTCATCCTGGCGTACATGAACTGCGCGAACGTGTACATGTTCCAGAATGGTGCCGCCGTGCCCCCATTCATTAGCAGATCGAGCGGACTCTTAACATCGGTATCCGCGAACTTGAGCGACGCGGCGCGCACGAACAGCCCGGCGTCGTCCATCAACGACACCGATGCGTGGCGCAAGCGACAAGCGAACTCGCGGCCCGGTACGAAGAAGTCATTTTGTGGAATCGCAAGATCGTCGACGATGCGGACGCGTCCGCGCGCCACAATGCCGTTCTCGTGTGACATTCGCGTTCGGGTAAAGAAGCTCCTCAATGCGATTAGAAGAACGCATACCGCTCGCAGCCCGACAAGTTGCGACCAGGCCCACCAAGATCTTTTCGTCATGTGTGCGGTCTCCCTACTCGACGTGGAGAGTGCGGTTTCCCTCCTTGCCGCGGAATCCGAATCCGACCCATCGACCGCGAAGCATAATCACGTCAGCAACTCTATAACTTGATAACTTGTCCGCTCGTTCAGCAGTTTGCAGTCTTGCACGACCCCGGCCTTGAGGAAAGGAGAAACGAATCCAAAGCAATGGAGAAAACCTAACAGAAGAACCCGCGCGATGAGGGGCCATTCTACAACCTAGGCATAAGCATGAGGAAACAGCGTGCCAGCGCGAGCCAAATCGCCGCGCTGGCACGCACTTCAAATCTATTTGGCCAGTGAACACTCGACCGGCCTGATGGGCTCCGGACGGGTTCGCCGCCATCCCCATCGCCGCAATTGATCCGCCCCAGCGTGCGGCTTCTCCTGCGGTCCCCGCGCTTTTGGGTCCAGGTCCCCTAAGGCCTTATGCCGCCTCGCTTGGGTAACGCGCCACGCGGTCGTTGGCGATCAGCTTTCGCAGATAATCGTCGCGCTGTTTGACGTGATCCTCTGAACACGTTCCTTGAACGTCAATCGCCTCTTTTAGCGCGTTTTCCGGCTTCTCTTCGTCGCAGGCAGCCAACGAAAACATAGCGGGCAGTGCCAGAACAAAAATAATTTCAGCGCAATCGCGCAGCATGTCGCATTCGCCCCTAAATAGCTTGCATAGCCTACGCCCAAATTCTCTGCCGCTTATCGTAAAATAGTGGGTCCCAACTCGAAGGTTTCCCCTCCCCGGGGATCGGACATAAGAATTCCACTGTTGCACGTCTTCATTAGGGATGCCTCGCGTCCACATGCGGAAGTGAGCCAGAGACAATACGCGGCGGCTTCAACAGTAGTGGGCTTTTGAACCTCGGACACTTTGAGCTTTGCATGAAAACGAGGAAGTCTACTATCCGGTTGTCTAAAGTCGCCGCCTTGGCGCTTATCGTTGGAACTACAAGCTCAATGTCCGTGTCTTTGGCGCGGGCCGCTTCTGATTGTTCAACATCAGTATCACTAGCAGATTGGGGCGAGAATTCCACCGGCTACATTGACGTCGCGTCCGGGCGAAGTTGCCTAGTTCCGATTAGGATGCGCGGCACGGTGAGTAGCTCGGAAATTTCACAAAAGCCGGTGCACGGCAAGTTGAAAAGGCTCAACATATCTACTTACGAATACACGGCGAAGGCTAGATACAAGGGAAGCGATACCTTTGCCATCAAAGCAATGGGTCAGGGGCCGGCGGCTTCCGGCACGTCGGTAATTGCTGTGCACGCGACGATCAAATAGCGTTCCTCGCGCCCTCCGAGACCGCCAATGTTCAGCGAAAATCTCCCACCGTCACGCCTCTGGCTGTCCCTGTCGGAAACCTAATTCGGCTGGTAAGTGAAGCCGAATCGCGCAATGTTTCTATGTTATGAGACAAGCTTGCAGCCTGATCTGGTCGGCGCTGGTATTATTGTTCCGATCGCGGGCCTCGTTGGCAG
>Ga0210410_10003535_pt1 | contig 13821 bp, 12 predicted proteins | sample IncBWC4MmetaG_FD_161058 | JGI IMG/M metagenome (GOLD analysis project Ga0210410, IMG submission 161058) | Forest soil microbial communities from Barre Woods Harvard Forest LTER site, Petersham, Massachusetts, United States - Inc-BW-C-4-M | ecosystem: Environmental > Terrestrial > Soil >... | reverse complement strand
GTGGATGTCGAGTGAGTGCCGAGGCTTGTGGGGGCGACAAAAGGCTGCGATGCGGGACTTCGTTGAGGCCGCCGCTCGGTCGCAGGGGGAGGAATGAGCGTGCGCGATCAGTTGCCTCTCGCGCTGCGGCTCTACCGGCTCGCCTCGCTGGCGGCAGTGCCGACATTGGCGCCGCGTTTTCTGCGCTGGCGGCTCAGCCGCGGCAAGGAAAATGCCGCGCGCCTTGCCGAGCGTTACGGAGAGGCGAGCCAGCCGCGGCCGGCTGGACCGCTCGTTTGGCTGCATGGCGCGAGCGTTGGCGAGATGCTCGCGGTCATCCCGCTGATCGAACGTCTGCGCGCCAAGAATTTTGCCGTGCTCATGACGTCCGGCACGGTGACGTCGGCAGCGCTCGCCGAGCAGCGCCTGCCGGCGGGCGCAGTCCACCAATTCGTACCGCTTGACGCGCCGCAATTCGTCGGTCGGTTCCTCGATCACTGGCGGCCCGATCTGGCACTGTTTGTCGAGTCAGATTTGTGGCCCAATCTCATTCTCACTTGCGCTGAACGCGAAATCCCGATGATCCTGGTCAACGGCCGGGTGTCGGAGCGTTCTTTCAAGCGCTGGCGCTTCCTGCCGCAAGCGATCGCCGCGCTGTTGACGCGTTTCGATCTTTGCCTGGCGCAATCGAGCGGCGACGCGCAACGTTACGGTCAGCTCGGCGCGCCGCGCATCAGCAATATCGGTAATCTCAAGCTCGACGTGCCGGCTCCGCCGGCCGATGCGCCGACCTTGAGCAAGCTCACCGGCATCGTGTTGACGCGCTCGGTGATAGCGGCTGCCTCGACGCATCCCGGCGAAGAGGATGAGATCATCGCCGCGCACCGGCAATTGCGCGCAAAACATCCCACGCTGTTGACCATCATCGCGCCGCGCCATCCCGAGCGCGGACCCGGAATAGCCGAAGCCGCCAAAGACGCGGGCCTTTCGGTCGCGCTGCGCTCGCATGGCGATTTGCCGAAACCCGAGGTCGATGTCTTTGTCGCGGACAGCCTCGGCGAGCTCGGCCTGATCTACCGGCTTGCGCCGATCGTCTTCATGGGCGGCTCGCTCGCGAGCCGCGGCGGCCAGAACCCGATCGAGGCCATCAGGCTCGGCGCGGCCATCGTCCATGGGCCCCATGTCTGGAATTTCTCGGAGATTTACCAGTCGCTTGATGCCGCGCACGGCGCCCAACTCGTCGCCGACCAGGACGCGCTGACGAGCTGCCTGGGCGTGTGGCTGGTCAATCCGACCGCACGCAAGGCGGTGGCGGATGCAGCAGTGTCAACGATCGAAAAGCTTGGCGGCGCGCTTGACCGCACCCTCGCGGCTCTCGAACCTTATTTGATGCAGCTTCGGCTCGAACAGCAGGCGTCCTAACGAGTCCGCTCACCCATGACCGTTGTTAGGATCAAACCCTGATGCGCGAACCGGCCTTCTGGTGGGACCCCGATGGCAGCCGCTGGTGGCTCAGCCCTTTCGCCGGCATCTACGGAATTGCGGCGGCGCTGCGGATGCGCTCGGCGGGACGGCCCGCCGGTGTGCCGGTGATTTGCCTCGGCAATCTCACGGTCGGCGGCGCCGGCAAGACGCCGGCCGCGCTTGAGGTCGGCCGCCTCCTCCTTGCCGCGCATGAACGACCGTATTTTTTGACCCGCGGCTATGGCGGGCGCCTGGCTGGGCCGGTGCGCGTCGATCCGGCTGGGCACAATGCTGCCGCGGTAGGCGACGAGCCGCTCCTCTTGGCGCGGCTCGCACCAACCATCGTATCGCGGGATCGCGTGGCGGGAGCCGAAGCCGCGCGGCGGGACGGTGCCACCGTCATCGTCATGGACGACGGGTTTCAAAATCCGTCGTTGACCAAAGATCTCGCGATCCTGCTGGTTGACGGCCGCCGCGGCATCGGCAACGGCCAGGTTGTCCCGGGCGGTCCATTGCGGGCTCCGCTCGAGGCTCAGATCGAATGTGCCCACGCCATCATCGTCGTCGGCCCGCCGGACGGAGCATCGGCGGTGGTCGAGAGCGCGCAACGCCACGGCATCGCGATATTCCACGCGCGCCTTGAGCCCGACGCAGCCATGATCGCGGCGCTTGGCAATCGGGCGGTTCTGGCTTTTGCCGGTATCGGCAATCCCGCGAAGTTTTTCGCAACGCTCCTCGAAGCAGGGGTCGCGGTCGGCGAACAGATGAGCTTCCCGGACCATCACCGCTACACGGCAAGCGATGCGCGCGCGCTGCTCAAGACCGCGGATGCAGAAAATCTTATGCTGCTCACCACCGAAAAGGATTTGGTGCGGCTGGGCGGTCGTCGCCGGTTGGCTAAGCTTGCCGCTCGCGCCAACGCCTTACCGGTCAGGCTTGCCATCGAGGAAGCGAACGCGTTCCGCGCCCTGATCCTTCAAACGGTCACTCAACGCATCGCAAGCCCGTCGATGGTTCAATAAGGGCAAACGCAGGCTATGGCTTCCGCCCGTACCCATTGGCGTGCCGCTGCAGAACGGCCTCAGGCGACGAATAGGCTTCCTGGAGATCCACGCTCCAGTATCGCAATTCCTCGAGCGGAATAGCCGCCCCGGTGACGGCGCAGCGGACGAACGCACCGGGCCGCACGACGCGGAAATCGCCGTCCAGGTATTTGACTTCGGCCTCTCCGGGACCCGGGGACCGACGATCTGTGCGATTGAGCAAGGAAAACCTCCGTCGCCGATGAGCCGCTCGTCACCGCCCACCGTCTCCGCAAAAATAGTCATTCGAAGGGCGGAAAACCATGGCGCGGCAGGTGTGCGATCGGGGCAGCGCCAATCGATTCCATCCGTATGGTGGCGCCTAGAACAGGCTGCCCTGGCCCGGATCCGGATCGCCCGCGCGGCGGCGGCGGCGCCGCACCGGCTCCGCGCGCGGGGTCGTGGAGGCCTGAACCACTTCGGCGCGCGCGCCGACATGACCGTCGGAGAACTCGACGTCCATCGGCATGCCCACGGAAACCGAAGCTGCCGCCCGCAACGGGCGTCCCGTCCGATCGCGCACCAGCGCGAAGCCGCGCGCCAGCACGCCCCGATAGGAGAAGGCCGCGAGCAATTGAGCGTCGCGCTCGCAGCGCGCCCAGCGCGCGTCAAGCAGATTGTCGATGGCACGCCCGGCCCGCTCGGCGAGCGCGGCGACCCGTTCGCGGTCGCGCGCAAGCCGCATCCGGTGCGCGGCAATATTGGCGGTCGCGCTCGCTCGCAGCCGCAGTGCAAGCGCGCCATAGCGCTCGCGCCGGCGCTCGACCTGGCTTCGCAACAGGTGCGCGCTCAGCCGCCCCCCGATGCGGGAGAGACTGACGCGATGGATGTGCGCATTGGCGCGCAGTGCCCGTCCCAAGCCCGCTGCCGCATGATCGAGCCGCTGCCGCGGCAGCGCGAGCACTTCGTCGGCGTCGGGCAGCGCTCGCGCAGCCGAACGCACGGACGCCCGCCGCGCCTCCTGGGTGCGCAGCCAGCCGGTCAGCGCTCGCCGCTCCAAGCTCTCGAGGTCGAGCGTGAGTTCGGCCCGCACCGGCACCGCCATTTCGGCCGCCGCCGTCGGCGTCGGCGCGCGCCGGTCCGCGGCAAAATCGATCAGCGTGACGTCGGTCTCGTGTCCGACGGCGGAGATCAGCGGAATGAGGCTTGCCGCGGCGGCGCGCACCACGATCTCTTCGTTGAACGACCACAGATCTTCGAGCGAGCCGCCGCCGCGCGCGACGATCAGAAGATCGGGACGCCGAATCGCGCCCCATTCCGGTAGCGCATTAAACCCGGCGATGGCGGCGGCGACATCGCCCGCGGAGCCGTCGCCCTGCACGCGCACGGGCCAGACCAGCACATGGCGCGGAAAACGGTCCGCCAGACGATGCAGGATGTCACGGATGACTGCGCCCGTCGGCGAGGTAATGACGCCGATCACGGCCGGCAGATACGGCAGCAGCTGCTTGCGCGCTTCGTCGAACAGCCCCTCGGTGGTCAAGCGCCGCTTGCGCTCTTCGAGCAGCGCCATCAGCGCGCCGAGACCCGCCGGCTCCAGCGTTTCCACGATAATCTGATATTGCGAGCGGCCGGGATAAGTAGTCACGCGGCCCGAGATCACGACTTCAAGGCCGGCCTCGAGCTTGAGCTTGATGCGGGCGGCGGCGCTGCGCCAGATCACGCCGGCGATGCAGGCGCGTTCGTCCTTGAGATCGAAATAGACGTGGCCGTTCGAATGATAGCTGACCTTGCCCAGTTCGCCGCGCACGCGCACATAGCCGTACGCATCCTCGATGGTGCGTTTGAGCGCCGCGGACAGCTCCGATACGCTCAGTTCGGGCAGATTGAGGCGTGGTTCGTTCATGTTTCGGGCCCTGGCCTCTGGGGTTAGAGCCGCCTGTCCTCCCGGGTCAAGGCCCCTCGCCGGGAACCTACAGAAACCTTGTTCACGTCTTGGTTCACGTCTTGTTTCACTCCTTGGACAACCTCGGCCGCGATCTTGCCCCGTTGCGTGCCCGTGCTACAGGGGCGGCGGCAAACCGATTGAGACCAAATGAATATTCTGCTTCTCGGCTCCGGTGGACGCGAGCACGCGCTCGCCTGGAAGATGGCGGCCAGTCCGCTGACGGGTCGGCTATTCTGCGCACCCGGCAATGCCGGCATCGCGCAGGAAGCGGAATGCGTCGCGCTCGACCTGGCGGATCACGCCGCGATCATCACGTTTTGTCGGGCGAACAGCATCGATTTCGTTGTCGTTGGGCCGGAAGCCCCGCTTTGCGCCGGCATCGTTGACGACTTGGAGGCCGCGGGCATCAAGGCTTTCGGGCCGACCCGGGCAGCGGCGCAGCTTGAGGGTTCCAAGGGCTTCACCAAGGATTTGTGCCGCTCCGCCGGCATACCGACTGCCGACTACGAGCGCTTTAGCAACGCCCACGAGGCCAAGGCCTATGCGCGCTCCCGCGGCGCGCCGATCGTCGTCAAGGCCGACGGGCTCGCAGCCGGCAAGGGCGTGGTGGTGGCGGAAAGCCTCGCCGAGGCCGAAGCCGCCATCGAGATGATTCTCGGCGGCGAGCTCGGCGAGGCTGGCGCCGAGCTCGTCATCGAGGAATTTCTCGACGGCGAAGAAGCATCTTTTTTCGCCCTGTGCGACGGCGAAACGGCGTTGCCGCTTGCTTCGGCGCAGGACCACAAGCGCGCATTCGACGGCGACAAGGGGCCGAATACCGGCGGCATGGGCGCCTATTCGCCGGCGCTAATTATCGACGCGGCGATGAGCGCGCGCGTCATGGCCGAGATCGTGCAGCCGACGCTGCGTGCCATGAAGGGTATGGGCGCGCCCTACAAGGGCGTGCTTTATGCGGGGCTGATGATCACGGCCGAGGGTCCCAAACTGATCGAATACAACGTGCGCTTTGGCGACCCCGAATGCCAAGTCTTGATGCCGCGGCTGATGTCGGACTTGCTCCCAGCGCTCTTGGCGAGTCGCGATGGCGTGCTCAAGTCGCTCGACCTGCGCTGGCATGCGCAAGCGGCGCTCACGGTCGTGATGGCCGCGAAGGGATATCCGGGACCTTACGCGAAGGGCTCGGTGATCGAAGGTTTGGCCGACGCCGCGGCGGTGGAAGGCGTGGAAATCTTCCACGCCGGGACCAAACAGGACGGCAGCCACGTCGTTGCCAATGGCGGGCGCGTGCTCAACGTGTCGGCGCTGGGCAAGACCGTGAGCGAAGCGCAGGCGCGCGCCTACGCTGCCATCGCGCGCATTCGCTGGCCCGAAGGATTCTTTCGGCACGACATTGGCTGGCGCGCAATCGCGCGAGAAAAATAAGCAAAATCAGCCGACTGGCATTATGCCTTACGAAACGATATCAGGAGGAAAAAGCAAGGCGGGGAGGAGCATGACTGCGGGCGATCGTCAGAGCACCTTTACCGGCACCAAAGAGGTGGCCGAGCGGCTGCGCTTCGATGTCGGCCGCTTGGAGTCCTATCTGCGCGATCACGTGGAAGGCTTCGCCGGCCCGATCACCGTCCGGCAATTCAAGGGTGGCCAGTCCAACCCGACCTATCTGATCGAGACGCCGGCGCGGCGCTACGTGCTCCGGCGCAAACCGCCCGGCAAGCTCTTGCCGTCTGCACATGCGGTGGATCGTGAATATCGCGTGATCAGCGCGCTCCATGCACAGGGCTTTCCGGTCCCCGAGCCTATTCTCTATTGCGCGGACGATGCGGTCATCGGCACCGCATTTTTTGTCATGGCGCATGTCGACGGGCGCGTCTTCTGGGAAGCGGAAATGCCGTCGTCCAATCCGGCCGAGCGCGCCGCGGTCTACGACGCGATGAATGCGACCTTGGCGCGGCTCCACAGCTACGATCCGGCCGCCATCGGTCTTGCCGACTACGGCCGCGGTGAGAACTACGTCGCCCGCCAGATCGAGCGCTGGTCCAGGCAATACCGCGCCTCCGAAACCGAGAAGATCGAGGACATGGAGCGGCTGATGGAATGGCTGCCGGCGCACTTGCCGCCGCCGCAGCCGCCGCGGATCGTGCATGGCGACTATCGCCTCGACAACATGATCATCGCGCCCGATAGCCAAAAGATCTTGGCAGTGCTCGACTGGGAATTGTCGACGCTCGGCGACCCGCTGGCCGATTTTTCCTACCACCTGATGCAGTGGCACATGCCGCCGTCGCAGGCCGGTACCGGTTCGCTGGTCGGCTTCGATCTCCCCGCGCTCGGCATTCCTTCGCTGGACGACTATGTCGCCGCCTACGTGAAGCGCACCGGGCTCGATCCCCGCCCCTATCTTTCGGTCTATTCCGCCTACAATTTCTTCCGCATCGCCGCGATCCTGCAGGGCATCGTCGGCCGCGTGCGCGACGGGACCGCGACCAGCGCGGTCGCCGCCGCCAAGGCGACGCTGGTGCGGCCGCTTGCCGCCAAGGCGTGGGAATTCGCGCGTCAGGCGGGAGCGTGATGATTTGCGTCCGCAGATGAAGACCGTCGCGCTCGCGCTTGGCGGCGGCGGCGCGCGGGGACTCGCCCACATCGCGGTGATCGAGGCGCTCGACGAGATGGGCGTCAGGCCGGTTGCCGTCGCCGGCACCTCCATCGGCGCGCTGATCGGCGCTGCCTATGCGGCCGGCATGCGCGGCAAGGACATCCGCCACTACGTCATCACGCTTGCGCACAATCCCGGCGAAATCAGGCGCCGGCTGATGAAGGCGCGCGCCGGCACGCTCGCGCACTTTTTCGCAGGCGCCTTCAGTCAGGCGACCCAGATGGACTCCGAGAAGTTTTGCGCGCAGTTCCTGCCCGAGCAGGTGCCGGCGGACTTTTCCGCGCTGCAAATCCCGCTGACGGTCATGGCGACGGATCTGCACCGCCGACTTGAGATGCCGCTGTCACAGGGGCCGTTGCATCCCGCGATCGCCGCTTCCATCGCCATCCCCGGCCTATTCCGTCCGGTCGTGGTCGAAGGCCGTGTGCTGATCGACGGCGGCACCACCAATCCGCTGCCATTCGACACGCTTGCCGGCCGCGCCGACATCGTCATCGCTGTCGATCTGTTCGGCCTGCCGATCGGCGAGCGCGCCGATGTGCCGAGCACCTGGGAATGCGTCTACACCACGATCTTGGTGATGGGCAGCGCCATCGTCTCGGCCAAGCTCGCACACGCGACGCCCGACCTGCTTATTCGCCCCAATGTTGGAATCTTCCGCACGCTCGACTTCTACCAGGCGTCGGCCATCCTACGCTCGGCGGACGCGACCAAGGCCGTCGTGAAGGAGCGCCTCGGCGCGCTGCTCGCTGCATGAGGCAACGACCTCTCCAAACCCGGCGCCCCGTTACATTGCGAACATCCCGCAAACGATCTACAATTTTGTAAGCTGCCCCATGGGACGTGCCGAAGTCCTTATGCATGGCTTTGCAGCGGCAGCTGCATGCTGGCGGCAGGCACTAATCCTCGAATTATCGCAGGACTCACCGCAACACCTCGCGCGTTTGCAAGACGCGTCATGTGCTGTGCGAAGAACAAGTCATGAAGGCCGAGGACGTTCTGACAAACAACAACGACCTGCGGAGCCCGAGTCTCGATAATCCTTTAGGAAAGTCGTGGCGGCGGACGTCCTGCGGGCCGAAAAATCAAACAGGGAGGTGCAACGTGAGACTAATAGCGAGTTTGGCATTTGCCTCCGCTACTTTCATCAGCACGATGGCGCAGGCCCAATACACCGACGGGGTCGTCAGGATCGGTGTGCTCTCCGATATGTCGAGCGTCTACGCTGATCTCACCGGGTCCGGTTCGGTCGCTGCGACTAAGCTAGCGGTGCAAGATTTCGATCCCGACTCCCACGGTATGAAAGTCGAGATCATAAGCGCCGATCACCAGAACAAGCCGGACATCGGCTCGAACATCACCCGCCAATGGTTCGATGTCGACGGGGTCGACGTCGTTGTGGATGTGCCGACGTCCGGCGTGGCGTTCGCCGTGAGTGATCTCGCGCGGGAGAAGAACAAGGTTTTCTTGGTGTCCGGCGGTGGTTCTTCCGACCTCACGGGACCGAAATGCTCACCAAACACCGTCCATTGGACCTACGACACCTGGATGGTCGCGCATGGCACGGCCGGGGCGGTCATGAAATCGGGCGGCGATACATGGTTCTTTCTTGTCGCCGACTACGCCTTCGGCCACGCGCTCGAGCGCGACGCCTCGGCAGTCGTCTCAGCCAACGGCGGAAAGGTGCTTGGTAGCGTGAGCCATCCGCTCAACACCCAAGACTTCTCATCGTTCCTCCTTCAGGCGCAGCATTCGAAAGCAAAAATAATCGGCCTCGCCAATGCTGGCGGAGACATGCAGAACGCGATCAAACAAAGCGCCGAATTCGGCATCGTGGCTGGCGGGCAACACTTCGCCGGGCTCCTGGTTACTGTCGTCGATGTCAATGCTCTTGGTCTGAAGGCGGCGCAGGGACTGATGCTGACCGAAGTCTGGTACTGGGATATGAATGATGCCAACAGGGCGTGGACCAAGCGCTGGCAGGCCGGACGACCGGGGAAATTTCCAACGATGGGGCACGCGGGCGTGTACGCGGCAGTCCTCCATTATCTGAAGGCAGTTGCGGCGTTGAGAAGCGATGCCGATGGCCGAGCGGTGGTCGCAAAGATGAAAGAGATGCAATCGGACGATCCGCTTTTCGGTAAGGGCGTGATCCGTCCCGATGGCCGCAAGCTTCATCCGGCCTATCTGTTTGAGGTGAAGACTCCTGAGGAATCAAAATATCCGGGCGATGTCTACAACCTGCGCGCCACCATCCCTGCGGACGAGGCTTTCCGGCCGATGAAGGATGGCCACTGCCCGATGATCAGCGGGTGACGTTATGTCATCACCTCGCTTGGAGAGCCGCTCAGTTACTAGCGATGAGCGTTCTTGTGCCTGGCGGACGTCGCCTCCGGATCCGGGACATGCGCTATCCGGGACAAGCGCTAGCGCCGCTCCTGAAAGAAGTCCTTGAGCAGCGCCGAGGCCTCCGCTTCCGCCATGCCGCCATAGACTTCCGGCCGATGGTGGCAGGCTGGAGACGCAAAGAACTGCACGCCGTTATCCACGGCACCGCCCTTGGGATCGGCAGCGCCGTAATAGAGGCGGCGAATACGCGCGAATGCGATAGCGCCGGCGCACATCGCGCACGGCTCGAGCGTGACGTAGAGATCGCAATCAATGAGCCGTTCGGAGCCGAGCGCCGCGCCCGCCGCCCGGATGGCGACCAGCTCGGCATGCGCGGTCGGGTCATGGTCGGCGAGCGTGCGATTGCCGGCGCGCGCGACAACGGCGCCATTGTGCACTACGACGCAGCCGACCGGGACCTCGCCGCGGCTTGCGGCCGCGCGCGCTTCCTCCAGCGCCAGGTCCATGAATGATGCCATGCGCTCTCCGCCTGCCGGCCTTGTGCCGGCCGCCTGCGCCCTTATACACGTCGACGCATAAGGATGCCGGAAACCGGGAAGCCCGGCCTTGATGAATGAAGGCGCTATGGCCGAAACCGACAAGCATGGCGACCAGGATGGCGGACGGATCGCCAAGGTAATCGCCCGCGCCGGCCTCGCCTCGCGGCGTGAGGCCGAGGACTGGATCGCCGCGGGCCGCGTCGCCGTCAACGGCGCGGTGATCCATTCGCCGGCGCTCAATGTCAGCGGTCGCGACCGCATCAGTATTGACGGCGAGCCGTTGCCGGCCCGCGAACGCACCCGTGTGTTCCTCTATCACAAGCCCCGCGGCGTCTTGACCTCGCACAGCGATCCGCGCGGCCGATCGACCATTTTTCAGAACTTGCCCAAGGGTCTTCCCCGCCTCATAAGCGTCGGGCGGCTCGACTTCAATACTGAAGGTCTTCTGCTGCTGACCAATGATGGCGAGCTCGCCCGCGTGCTGGAATTGCCTGCCACCGGCTGGCTCCGTCGCTATCGCGTGCGGGCGCATGGCTCGATCATGCAGCCGAAGCTCGACGAGCTACGCACGGGCGTGACGATCGATGGCATCCATTACGGCGCGATCGAAGCAATGCTCGATCGCGTGCAGGGCTCGAACCTGTGGCTCACATTCGCCATCCGCGAAGGCAAGAACCGCGAGGTGCGCAATGTGCTCGGCCATCTTGGCCTGGCGGTCGCTCGACTAATCCGGGTTTCGTTCGGCCCCTTTCAACTTGGCGAACTTGCCGAAGGCGAGGTGGAAGAGGTGCCCACCCGCGTGCTGCGCGAGCAGCTGGGCGAACGCATCGCCGCGCTTTCCAACGCCGACTTCTCCGCGCCGATCATCGCGCGCCCGCAACCCGAGCCGCAAGAAGCACCGCGCAAAGAGCAGCGGCAGCGATCGGCCAACCCGCGTGCCTCGCGCGATCAAGCTCGGCCGAGCAAACAAAAAGAGCGCAAATCGACCGAGCGAAAGTCTCCGTCTCATTCGTGGCGCGCGCATGAGCAGGAACCGATCGGCGGCAAGAAGCTGCGCCGAAAATTTCGCGGCGACCGGCGCGACGAGAAGCAGCAGGAGGAGCGCGCAGCCGAGAAGCCGCGGGCGGGCCTGCTCACCGATCGCAAGGGACACCGCGTGCTGGTCGAACGCTACGGCCAGCCGGCGCCGATCCAACAAAGCAAACCGGAAGAGCGCAAAGCCGGTCGACGCGGTCGACGACGATCGCCGGATCGCGCTTCCGGTCCGCGTCCGCGCCGGCCGCAGGGGAAGTGATGCGCGTCGTCGGCGGGGCGCTGCGCGGCCGCGCCATCATCGCTCCGAAATCGAAGGCCATCCGGCCGACAGCGGATCGCCTGCGCGAGTCGCTGTTTAACATTCTCGCTCACAGCTTTGACGACCCGGTCACCGGCGCGCGCGTGCTCGACCTGTTCGCCGGCACCGGCGCGCTCGGCATCGAGGCGCTCTCGCGAGGCGCCACCTTCGCGCTCTTTGTCGACGAGGGCGCGGAAGCGCGCGCGCTGCTGCGCGAGAATGTGGCCGCGCTCGGCCTTGGCGGAACCTCCAAAGTTTTTCGCCGCAACGCGACCAAGCTCGGTGAGCCGAATCCGCTTGCGCCCTTCTCCCTCGCGTTCCTCGACCCGCCCTACGGCCAAGGACTGGCGACGGCGGCGCTCTATTCCGCGCGCGCAGGCGGGTGGCTCACGCCGGGTGCCTTGATCGTGGTGGAAGAAGCGACGAAAGCGCAATTCGCCGCGCCCGAGGGCTTTCGCGAAATCGACCGGCGGCGTTATGACGATACGGAGTTGGTTTTTTTGCAGCTGAGCGAAAGCGAATGCGCATTGGCTTGAAATTGGATTGTCCGCATTCGGTCCGTCATCCTGGCACCAGATGACGGACCAGAAAGACCGCGCTTCGATCTAAAGCCATGGTGCTTTAGCGCGCGGCGAACTGAACTCCCATCCATCGCGCTCAGGTTCGGTAGCTGCCCCAAGCTTAGACGAGAAAGTCGCGGCAGCGTAGCCCGCTCGTTGATTCGTGCTCGTGAGCGCGCTTTCCGATCTCCAGCGGATCGCTCAGCATGGTTCCGGTGCATTAACTTACTGATCTGACGCTGAAAAACACTCTTACAATCGCTTAATGGTCACCATTTGGTTTACTTCGTCGCCGAGGATAGTCTCCTCCGTCCCTATTATAGGGACGATGATGAATCCAACTTGGCGTTTGAGCGAATACACACCCGACAATCTCGGGCTCGCTTTTACTGACGAGGGTTTGCTGCTTGGCCGTACGCCGCTGATCGAGCGGCGCGGCGGCCGCTTTGTTGTCCGCGAACCGTCCGACATTGCCCGTCTCGTCAAGTACTCATTTCCCGGCGGAGTGGCGGTCGACCGGCTGATGCCCGGGCTCGCGCGCATCGCCTCGGCACTCAACGCCAACGATCAGGCGGCAGCGCGCATCGCCGCCGTGCATCTGCACATTCCGGACCTGCCAGGTTCGGCCGCGCACAACGCAATGGTCGCCGAGGACGCGCTGATCAAATACGCGCGCGATCAAGGTGGCGACAGTGATTGGAATCCCGCACTGCACCCTCGCGCCGGTGTGCCGCCAAATCCCGGCTGGTTCGCGTCCACCGACGGTAGTCAACACGAACCGAAGCAAGACGAATCCAGCGCCGGCCAATCAAGACTGCGATTTGCCGAGAACGAGGATAGGTCACGGCGGGCCGACGCTGCGCCGGCGGTTGGCGATCACGAGACGTTGCAGCCCGGCAAGTGGGAGAACGGCCGCGCTGGCGAGCCATTGCGCCTTACCTCGGAATCCCAGCCGCGACCGCGGCGGTCTTCGGCATCGAGGCCTTTGCGCCGACCGTCGCAGCATTGGTTTGGTCTGCATGCTCCAGAAGCAACTATTATCGCGAATGCTGCACGTGGTGCCGCGTCAGAAGTGCGGGTACTGAAGGAACTTGGGTTGGTGAAGAATTCGCGATGGGTAACCACGGCAGAGGGCCGGTCAATGCCCGACGCATTGACGGATGCGGCATCGATCGAGATCAAGAAGCAATTTATGTGAGCGCAACCAGACAATTACGGATTCAGACCGAGGCGGCCGACATTTTGGGAAGGGAATCGATATTGATTACCGGAACGAAAACGAAAATACCGGTGAAGTTTGGAGGTTATTCAATCGAGCCATTCGGCGCTCCGATTTAGGACCGCAATGAAAGGAAGTGACATGATTAGGGCCGCGCTTACATTTCCGTTATCGATGACAGATTTGGTGACCAAAACGATTATGCACTTGCCCGAGATATTAAGGCCAACTGTTATAAGCTTGGCTGAGGATGAACCCGCCACAGCCATTGGAGATATTAACGTCTTCCTTGACACCTTTAAGATGCCAACGATTGGCGTTTATCTCGAAAACTCAATTGTTCAGTATGATCTTCGCAGGTTTCAGAAAAACACTCTCATTGTTGATGCGGATTTAGGCGACATTTCTGATGACTTGGTGAGGGACTTCTTGATTCACATGGCGGCCCCGCGCCCGTTCTTCGGCTTCGCTTGTACACAGGAGGAATTGGAGTACCGGAATCGCATCACCGTCAAATTTGGCATCAACATAATGGAAAGCTGGGTCGGACGCGACACCCGGAGATATATACCGGGCTTATATTGGTGGACGTTGCTGCCGGCTTCATTGGCCGAACAACACGGCATCCCGCTCTCTATCCTTGTGCGAGCGGCACAGGAGCATATCGAGCTGGAAGGACAACAACACCTATTGCGCTTCTACGAGAGTCCGGAGGATTGGCGATCTGCGGCCGTCATTGGGGGAATTGTACCACT
>Ga0210410_10003534_pt1 | contig 13823 bp, 13 predicted proteins | sample IncBWC4MmetaG_FD_161058 | JGI IMG/M metagenome (GOLD analysis project Ga0210410, IMG submission 161058) | Forest soil microbial communities from Barre Woods Harvard Forest LTER site, Petersham, Massachusetts, United States - Inc-BW-C-4-M | ecosystem: Environmental > Terrestrial > Soil >... | reverse complement strand
ACGGACAGATCCGTCAGCGACACGACCGTGGTGCCGGCGTTCAGGAACTGGCCGACTTCGACCATGCGCACGCCGAGCTCGCCCTCGAACGGAGCGCGCACCAGCTTCTGCGAGATGAGGGCTTCGGTCTTGGCGATGCCGGCCAGCGCCTGGTCATAGGTCGCCTGCGCCTGGTCGACGGTCGATTGCGGACCGAACTGCCGTGCGGCGAGCTGCTTGGCGCGGTCGAGCGAAAGCTGCGCCACGGTCGCCTGCGCCTTGTAGTTGGCGAGGTCGCCCTGGTCGGGTGCGTCGAACAACTGCACCAGCGGCGCATCGGCCTTCACATGGGCGCCGGGCGTGAACAGGATGTCGGTGATGCGGCCGGACACGTCGGAGGTGACGTTGACCTGATGCACGGCGGCAAGGCCGCCGACTGCGGTGAGCAGGTTCGGCACCACTTCGGACTTCGCTTCCGCGATGCTGACATTCGCCGGCGGCGGCTTCATGTTGGCAAAGAACTGCGCGATCATCTTGTCGCGGAAGAAGTTGAACCAGACGAGGCCGCCGACGACGACGCCGAGCAACACGCCCACGATGATGAACCAGCGCACCATGCGGATCGGGCGCTTGCGGCCCTGCTCGTCGAGGGGCTTGCCCTGGAGCTTGGGTTCGGTCGCGATATTCATGGTCATGCACTTTCTGCAGTTGCCGGCAGCGCGGTGGCGAGCGGCACGTCAGGGTTGAGATGCGCAGCAATTGCGGCTTCGGTAAGTCCGATGCCGCGAAGCAGGAACTCGCAAAGCTGCCGGTCAAGGTCGGCAGCGTTGCCATACGCAAGACAAGGCACCGCCGGCATCCGCGTGAGCGCCGCCGTCAATACGGTGTGGTGGGCAAACCAGAACAGATTGATCGGCTCGCTGCCGATCCGCACCGCATCGCCGGAGGCGATCGCGGCGTCGAGCGAGGCGGCGAACATCGCGCCGATCAGCTTCTCGATCTTGGCGTAGAGCAGGCGGGCGAACTCGCCGTCCTCGAGATGGCTCGTGATCATCAGCCGCATCCGCTGCGACTCTTCCTCCTGATCCGGGCCGTCGGACACATGCATGAAGTGCCGCACCATGCCCTGCATCAGCTCGACCAGCGCTGATGTCGAGGGCTCAAGCCCGAGCAGATGCGCGAGCTCCGGATCGGCCTCGCATTCCTCAGCGAGAATCTCGGCGTAGAGCGCGGCCTTGGAGGGGAAGTGCTTGAACAGCAGCGCCTCGGAAATGGCCGCCGCGGCCGCCACGCTCTTGGTCGTGGTGCCGGCAAAGCCATTGCGCGCAAAACATCGCTTGGCAGCGCCAAGGATGAGCTGACGCCTGAGGTCACTTGTCATGCGGAGGGTGCTCATCTTGTGAGTAAGCACTCACCAACGAGAAAAGTCAAGATTCCGTGTTGCGACGCAACGTTGTGGCGGTAACCTGTTGCAGATCAGCGACTTCCGACGATGGCAAAGCCCCGCGCGCGAAGACCCCGCCGGTCGGCGTTCAGCGAATGCAGGAGGCGATCGCGGGTATCGCGGACATGAGCTGAAGCCTCGCGTGCGGCGTCTTCGGCCTGCTTGCCTCTGATGAAGCCGAGGATGCGCCGATGCTCGCTCCAGGCCTGTTCGCGCGATGTCTCGGTCCACACCTCCAGCCATCGCGCGCGGGAAAGCCGGGTCATCACCCCCTCGATAGCCTTGGCCAGGAACGGGTTGCCGCTGAGGCGGGCGATCTCGACGTGAAAATCAGTGCCGGCCTTGTGCCATTCCTCGCGCGGCACCTCGCCTCGGCAGGCGTTGAGCATCTCCGCAACAGCGTCCAGATCGGCTTCGCTGGCACGCTGGCAGGCGAGCCGCACGGCCGTGACTTCGAGGGGTTCGCGGTACTCGGCCAGCGCTTCGATTTCGCCGAGATCGATCGGAGCGACGGCCCAGTTGCGGCCGTCGCGCTGAACTAGCCCCTCGCCTTCCAGCCGCATCAACGCCGCACGAATTGGCGTTCGCGAGCTCTGGAATTGGCTCTCCAGCCAGCGCTCGGTCAGCCGCTCGCCGGGGCCGAGATCGAGGGAGAGAATCATCTGCCGAAGCTGATCGTGGATCAGCAGCGCCTGAGACATGTCGTGGGCTCCAGCCGGCTCCTCCTTTTCGAGGCTGGACATCTTGTATCCTCAATTGGTATCCCAATCAACGCAGTTTTGGTATCCCAAAAATGGAACTCCCGATGCAGACGTCAGGCACGGCGGCGGTCGCGAAAAAGGAAGAGGCGGGCAACGCGGTCTCAAACAGCGGAGCGGCGTCGGCGACCTACAATCTGGTCGGCGTGGCACTGGCAGCCGGCGGGGCCATCGCGTTTTCGCTGCGGGCGATCTTCGTCAAGCTTGCCTATCAGGACATGAGCGATCCCGTCACGCTGCTTGCGCTGCGGATGATCTTCTCGCTGCCGTTTCTGGCGATCGCTGCAAGCCTCTATCTTCGCTCCACGACTATCCAAGCGCCGATCACCCGACGCGATGTGCTCGCCCTCGCCGGGCTCGGCTTCATCGGCTACTATTTGTCGAGCCTGCTCGACATGATCGGACTGCAATATGTGGCCGCCGGCATCGGCCGCCTCTTGCTGTTCCTCTATCCCACCATCGTGGTGATCGTGTCTGCGCTGGTGCTGGGAAAGCGAATTTCGCGGCGGGAAGTCGCCGCGCTGATCATCACCTATGTCGGCGTCGGCCTCGTCGTCTCCAGCCAGTTCGGCAAGCCGAGTCCCAATTTCTGGCTGGGGGCGATGCTCGTGATGTGCAGCGCCGTCACCTTCTCGATCTATCTCGTCGGCAGCGGCGAAGTCGTCGCAAAACTTGGGACGATCCGCTTCACCACCTATGCGACGCTAGCGGCCAGCGTCTATTGCATCCTGCAATTCCTGCTGCTCAGGCCATTGAGCGCGCTGGCGTTGCCGCTGCGCGTCTATGAGCTGGTCTTCGCCATGGCGCTGTTCAGCACCGTGATGCCGCTGTTCATGATGGCGGAGGCCCTGCGCCGCATCGGCGCGAGCCGGGTTGCGATGATCAGCTCGCTTGGGCCCGCTGCGACGGTGATATCAGGCTATCTCGGGCTCGACGAGCGCATGACCATGGTGCAGACGATCGGCGGCGTGCTGATCGTCTCGGGCGTGCTGATCGTCGCTTCCCATGTGCGCAAGCAGGACGTGAAGTGAGCCTTCGCCGATCCTGTTAGATCGGGGCGTGGCCGAGCGCCCCGCGTAACCGGTTCATGATGAAGGTGCCGTCGCGGTTGGACAGCACGCGCTCGAGATTAGCGGCGTCGATCTTGACGTTGGCAAAGCGCGGACCGCTGGAGGGATCCTGCATCGCCTTGGCGAAGGATTCGATTTCGCCAAGCGTCGAGATCGCCTTGGCGTCGGGGATGCCGCAGGCGCGCGCGACGCCCACCAGATCGGCGGAAGCCGACGTGTGGCTCGCCTGCCCGCCGGTCTCGCCATAGGCTTCGTTGTCGAGCACCAGGATCGAGAGGTTCTTCGGCTTCTGCACGCCGACGGTGGCGAGGCTGCCCATGCCCATCAGCATCTCGCCGTCGCCGGTGACGACCACGACCGGTGTGTCCGGCTGCGCCAGCGCGAGGCCGAGACCCATCATCACGGCGCCGCCCATGGCGCCCCAGAGATAGAGGTTGCGCGGATTGTCGCCGGCGGCGGCGAGGTCATAGGTCGAGGCGCCGAGACCCGCGACAACCAGCGCGTCCTTGCGGTCGGCAAGCAGGGTGGAAACGACCTCGCGGCGGTCGAGAAGATTGGCTTTGCTCATTTCACGAAAACCTTGGTGCCGATCAGGCGTTGCGCCAGCAGGACAGCGGTGGGGGTGCAGGCGTTGTAGGCCTGGCTCGCCGCGGCCTCCATCACGTCCTTCACCTCGCTCGGGTGCGTCGCGCGCAGCACATGGATGCCGGACAGCTCAAAGACGCCTTGCGTGCTCGATCCCATCGGCACCTGCCAAGGATTGAACTCGCCCCATTCGCCGCGCATCGTCACCAACGTCAGGAACGGAAAGCGGAAGATTTGCGTCAGCGACAGCATGTTGATGCAATTGCCGACGCCGCTCGACTGCATCAGCAGCACGCCCTTCTGACCGCCGGCCCAGGCGCCGGCGAGCAGCGCCACGCCCTCCTCTTCCGTCGTGAGCGGAATACCGCGCATATTGGATGAGGCCAGCACGCGCTGAATCAGCTGCGAATGGCCGGCATCGGGCACATAAGGGACCTGGCGCACGTCGTAGCGCTGCAGGATCGCAAAGATCTCCTCGGGCCAGACGGCTGCTTGCTCTTGTGGTGCCTCAGTGCGGGCGTGCATGTTCTGTTTCCGGTTCCCTGGCTTTTCGGGCCGGACTGTAGAGGCAGCCGCGCCGTTCCTCAAAGCGCAAAAACGCATATGGCTCTGCGCCCGCGAGGCGCTTCTTTAGACGTAGAGCTGGCGGACTGGTCGGGATCGGCCTGCGAAGGTGGTTGCGCGCGGCAGGAGCTTCGGCTTAAGATAGTTGCAAGTGAGACTAATTCCAAATGAGACTAATTCGGCAGCAAACCGATGTATGGAAACGCGCAAGAAAACGCACAAGACCTGAACGTACAAGAGCTGGCGGCAAGCTTCGACCTCGAGAAGCTGACGAGCGACTTCTACGTCAACCCCTACCCGACTTACCGTGCGCTGCGCGAGACCGCGCCGGTCAAGCGGATGCCGAACGGCAGCTATTTCCTGACGCGCTATGACGACCTCGTCACCGCCTACAAGAACACCAAGGCGTTCTCATCCGACAAGAAAAAGGAGTTCGCGCCGAAATACGGCGCCTCCCTGCTCTACGAGCATCACACCACCAGCCTCGTCTTCAACGATCCGCCGATCCACACCCGCGTGCGGCGGCTGATCATGGGCGCGCTGTCGCCGCGCGCCATCGCGGAGATGGAGGGCGACCTGATCCGCCTCGTCGACCATCTGCTCGATCGCATCAGCACCAGGAGCGAGTTCGACTTGATCAACGACTTCGCCGCGGCAATCCCGATCGAGGTGATCGGCAATCTGCTCGGCGTGCCGCATGAGGAGCGCGAGCCGTTGCGCGACTGGTCGCTGGCCATTCTGGGCGCGCTGGAGCCCGTGATCGGCGAAGCGGCATTCGCGCGCGGCAACACGGCCGTGAAGGACTTTCTCGCCTATCTCGAGGCTTTGGTGGAGCGGCGGCGCGCCAAACCCGGCAATCCCGAACGCGACGTGCTGACACGGCTGATCCAGGGCGAAGCGGACGGCGAGAAGCTCACGGCGAAGGAGCTGCTGCACAATTGCATCTTCCTGCTCAATGCCGGGCATGAGACCACCACCAATCTGATCGGCAATGGACTCGTGACGCTCTCCGAGCAAGCCGGAGAGAAGGAGCGGCTGATCGCCCATCCCGAGATGATCAAGACCGCGGTGGAAGAGATGCTGCGTTATGAGAGCTCGAACCAGCTCGGCAACCGCATGACGGTCCAGCCGATCGAGCTCGGCGGGCTCGCGCTGCCGGCGGGCACGCCGATCACGCTCTGTATCGGCGCCGCCAACCGCGATCCCGCGCAATTTCCCGACCCGGAAAAGTTCGACATCGGCCGCACGCCCAACCGGCATCTTGCGTTTGCCACCGGCGCACATCAATGCGCCGGGATGGCGCTGGCGCGGCTGGAAGGCGCGATTGCGATCTCGCGATTTCTGGCGCGGTTTCCGAACTATGCGATTAATGGCGAACCGGTGCGTGGCGGGCGTGTCCGCTTCCGCGGATTTTTGAGCGTGCCGTGTGTCACCGGCGCGTAGGGTGGGCAAAGCGAAGCGTGCCCACCGACCAACATCGCGCTCGTAATGGTGGGCACGGCGCAAGCGCGCCTTTGCCCACCCTACAGATCAAACTACGGTGCGATGCCGCTCGATGCAGGTCCTCAACACCTCATCCATGGACTTCGTCCACCAATCGTTCGAGAAAATCTCGATCTCGGAATAGCCGGCAAAGCCGACCGCCTCGACCGCCGCGCGCAAGGATTTGATGTCGATCACGCCGTCGCCCATCATGCCGCGGTCGTTGAGGATGTCCCTGGTCGGCACCATCCAGTCGCAGACGTGAAACGCCAGCAGGCGATCCTTGCCGGCGCGTTCGATCTGCGCCAGCACCTCCGGGTCCCACCAGATGTGATAGACGTCGAGCGCGACGCCGAGCGCGCCGCTGCGCGCGGGATCGAGCCGGTTACAGATGTCCAGCGCCTGTTTCGTCGTATTCACACAAGCGCGGTCGGCGGCATAGGCGGGATGCAGCGGCTCGATCGCGAGCGGCATGTTCGCCTGCCTGGCGTAGTCGAGCATTCCAGCGATGCCGTCATCGACCTGCGCCCTCGCCGCCGCGATGTCCTTGGACACCACGCTGCCGGGCCGCGAATATTGCGGCAGGCCGCCGACGACCAGCACGATGCAGGGCGCGCCGAGCGCTTTTGCTTCGTCGACACAGCGGCGGTTGTCGTCACGCACCTCGCCGCGCCGCGCGGCGTCGGAGGCAAACATGCCGCCGCGGCAATAGCCCGATAGCTCCAGCCCGGCGTCGCGCACCGCGCGCGCTGCGCGATCGAGGCCGACGGCGGCGACCTGGTCGCGCCAGGGATCGATGGCGCGGATGCCGTGGCGCGCGCAGGCGTCGATGATTTGCGTGAGATCGCCCTGCTTGCGGACCGTCGCCGTGTTGAGCGACAGCCAGCGATGGTCGTCCGAGAAATCGCGCATCAGGATTCGATGCCGCGCGTGGCGAGCACGGCCTTCGTCCGCCGTGTCGCCAGTTCCGGGTTGGCGAATAGCCCGGCCTTGTCGGCGAGACGGAACAGCTCGGCGAGATGCACGGTCGAGCGCGTGCTCTCCTGCCCGCCGACCATGGTGAAATGATCCTGATGGCCGTTGAGATAGGCCATGAACACCACGCCGGTCTTGTAGAAGCGCGTCGGCGCCTTGAAGATGTGGCGCGACAGCGGCACCGTCGGTCCCAACACGTCATGAAAGCCGGCTTCATCGCCGGCCGCGAGCCGCGACAGCGCATAGGACGCGGCCGGCGCGATCGCATCGAAAATGCCGAGCAGCGCGTGCGAAAAGCCCTTGTCGTCGCCGGCGATCAGTTCGGCGTAATTGAAATCGTCGCCGGTGTACATCTTCACGTTTTTATCGAGCCGCCGCCGCATGTCGATCTCGCGCTGCTTGTCGAGCAGCGAAACCTTCACGCCGTCGACCTTGGCGGCATTGGCGTTGATGATTGCGACTGCCGCGTCCATGGCGCGATCGAGATCGGCCGTGCCCCAATAACCAGACAGCGCCGGATCGAACATGTCGCCGAGCCAATGGATGATCACGGGCTCGCGGACCTGCGACAGCACGTGATCATAGACCTTGGCATAATCATCGGCGTTGCGGCCGAGCTTCGCGAGCGCTCGCGAGCACATCAGGATGATGCGTCCGCCAACCTTCTCGACTGCAGCAATCTGCTCCTCATAGGCACGAATGACGTCGTCAATCGTCTTGGCGTCTTCCGCGGCGAGGTGATCGGTACCCGCTCCGGAAAACACCAGCGCGCCCCGCGCCTTCGCCGCGCGCACGGAGCGCGTGATCAATTCCAGCGAGGTCGGCCAGTCCAGCCCCATGCCGCGTTGCGCGGTGTCCATCGCTTCGGCCACGCCGAGACCGAGATCCCAGACATGCTCACGGAAGGCAATGGTCTTGTCCCAGTCGACGGCGGCCGACAGCCACGGGTCGATGTCGGCGAGCGGGTTCGCAACCGTATGAACAGCGGAAAACGCGATACGGTTCAGCGTGCCTTCGAGCTTTGCCGGAAATGTCCGCGACGCCGCAAGGCGATAATTCTCGATCGAGCCGTCCGCTTTCGGCAGGTTCAACGACAGCGATGACATCGGCAAGACGGGCTTGTTCATTTTTCCAGACCTCTCCCCGTCATTGCGAGGAGCGAAGCGACGAAGCAATCCATCTCTCAGTTTGCCGTGCTATGGATTGCTTCGCTTCGCTCGCAATGACGATCTAACTAGCATCGATGTATCAAACCGCGATCGGCGCGACGTCGATCCAGCGCCGCTCTTTCCAGCTCTGCAGCGCGCATTCGGCGAGCTGCACGCCCTTGGCGCCTTCGAGCAGCGTATACTTGTAGGGCGCGTTCTCGCAAACGTGGCGGATGAACATCTCCCACTGTTCCTTGAAGCCGTTGTCGTAAGAGACATTGTCCGGCAGCTTCTGCCAGTCGCCGTAGAAATCATGCAGTCGTTTCTCGTCGGGATTCCACACCGGCCGCGGCGTCATTTGCCGTGCCTGCACCACGCAGTCGGTCAAGCCCGCGACCGCCGAGCCATGGGTGCCGTCGACCTGGAAGGTGACGAGGTCGTCGCGATAGACCCGCGTCACCCAGCTCATGTTGATATGGGCGATCACGCCGCCCTTGAGCTTGAAGGTCGCGTAGGCGGAATCGTCGGCGGTCGCCTCGTATTTCTTGTTGTTCTCATCGTAGCGCTCGGGGATGTCGGTGTTGCCGATGCAGACCACGCTCTCGACCTCGCCGAAAAGATTGTCGAGCACGTAGCGCCAGTGGCAAACCATGTCGAGGATGATGCCGCCGCCATCCTCTTTCCGGTAATTCCAGGATGGCCGCTGCGCGTCCTGCCAGCCGCCCTCGAACACCCAATAGCCGAACTCGCCACGCACCGAGAGCATGCGGCCGAAGAAGCCGGAGTCGCGCAGGAAGGCGAGCTTCTTCAGGCCCGGCAGGAACAGCTTGTCCTGCACCGTGCCATGCTTGAGGCCCTTCGAGTTGGCGAGCTTGACGACATCGATCGCCTCGCTAAGCGTGGTCGAGATCGGCTTCTCGCAATAGACGTGCTTGCCGGCGTTGATCGCTTTTGTCAGCAGCGAGGGCCGCGCTTGCGTGGTCGCGGCGTCGAAGAACACGCTGTCGTTCTTGTCGGCGAGCGCCTTGTCGAGATCGGTGGTCCAGCGCGTGATGTCAAAGCGTTTTGCCAACGCCTCGACCTTGCCGGCATCGCGGCCGACCAGGATCGGATCGAGCATCACACGATCGCCGTTCGCGAGCTGCACGCCGCCCTGGTCGCGGATCGCGACGATCGAGCGGATCAGATGCTGGTTCAGCCCCATGCGGCCGGTGACCCCGTTCATGATCAGGCCGAGGCGTTGGGTCGTCATATCGTTTGCTCCTGCAGGACTCTTGTCGTGGGCCGCGCGAGCGGCGTGAGTGTGGACCAATCCGGATGCACGGACGTGGCAAAGCCGGACTTCGTCAACGATCCCGTCAGGAGATCGCCGCCATGGATGCCGAGGCGGATCGTGCCGCCGTCGCTTCGGTAGAGATCGGGATGCGCGGCCATGAAGGCCTGCGCCTCCACAGGCGGCGTCGCGGCAAAGCCGTCGACGTAATGGTGGCCGTTGCGTTCGGCATGGGTCACGCCGATAAAAGCGCCAAGCGCCAGATCCTGCTGTACGCCAAGACCGGCCTGGCAGGTCAAATCCTCGGCGGCGATAAAGGTTTTGCCACCCTCCGCGCTCCATTTCGCGGCGCGGGTGGCATTAATGATCGCCTTGTAGAGTCCCTTGCAGGATTTCGAGGAGATGCCGCGATAGCCAAGGGTGCGAGCGAGTGGAAACGCGTCATAGGAATCGTCGGCCTCATCGATGATGAAGTCGCGGCTCGCCAGCGCGCCGAGCGGTGTCGCCATTGCAACGTCGCGCGGCATCGGCTGCTCGACATAGAGCAGTTTTGACGCGATCGGCTTTAGCGCGCTGCCGCGGTCGAGCCGGTCGGCGAGTATGCTCAGCGCGGCCAGATCGGCATATTGCTCATTGGCATCGAGCGTGACGCGATAGTCGTAAGGAAGCCGCAGCAGCTCCCTGCCGATCCGGATCAGCCGCGCGGTGTCGGCCTCAACATCGCCGCCAAGCTTGAGCTTGAAATAGCGCGCGCCCGCGTTTTCCTTGACGTCGGCGACACCACCCTCGCCGTCAACCTTGTCGTCGAGGCCGACCGTATGCCGGATCGCAACGCGTTCGAGACGTCGGCGCGACGACAGGAACGACGTGATGTCGCCATCCGCGAGATCGCGCGACAGCCGGGCATCGATGCCGGCGATATTCTCAGCCATGCCGTCAAAGAAATTGACACCGGCCGCACGCAACAGCGCATCGAGGATGGCCTTGTCGATTTCGGCAGGACCAAAACCGGCTGCAAGAGGCGGAATGTCCTCTTTGGTGCAGGCGTCGACCTGCGCACCGTAGCAGGCCGCGTGAAGGCCGAATGCGGTATCGAAGTCCTTTTGAGCCAGATAGAGTTCGCGGGCGATGTCGAGCGAGCGGCGCAACTCGGCGGATGTCTCCTCCGCCGACAAATGCGGCCGCTTGTCGAACCACTTTGGCGCCAGCATCTCGGCGCTGGCGCCGGTCGCGACGCCCTTGCCTTCGACCTCGATCTCGACGCGCACGAAGACCTGCACCGAGGCGTTGATCGTCACCGCGCCAAAGCGGAACGGCCGGGCAAAGGGGATTTGCCGTTCGAAGAAGGCGATATTGCGCATAGCGAGGCGGAGCGGCATCGGTCTCAATCCAGCGAGCCCTGGGTGAAGAAATGCTTGCGGATGCGCTGCACCAGCTCGGTGAAGCGCGCATCCGCCATCACGTCGAGCGAGCGTGTGCGCGGCAGCGGCACATCGTAGATCGCCGCGATCGAGCCGGGCCGCTCAGTCATGACCAGCACGCGATCGGCCAGGAACACCGCTTCCGGAATCGAATGCGTGATCAACAGCACTGTCTTGCGAGTCTCGCGCTGGATGCGCATCAGCTCGACATTCATGCGCTCACGCGTCATGGCATCGAGCGCGCCGAACGGCTCGTCCATCAGCATGATCTTGGGATCATGCACCAGCGCACGGCAGATCGAGGCGCGCTGCTGCATGCCGCCGGAGAGCTGCCAGGGCAGCTTCTTCTCAAAGCCTTCGAGGCCGACGAGTTTCAGCAGCTCTTTCGCCCGCAGCAGGTATTGCTGGCGCGGCAGCCGCTTCATGTCGATCGGCAGCATCACATTGGAGAGGATGTTGCGCCAGGGTAAGAGCAGCGAGTTCTGGAACACGATGCCGACATTGCCGTGCGGCTTGGTGACCTTCTCGCCCTCGACCAGGATTTCACCCGTAGTCGGCGGCAACAGGCCCGAGATCATCTTGAGCAGCGTGGACTTGCCGCAGCCGGAGGGGCCGACCACGACAAAGAACTCGCCTTCGTTGATGTGGAAGTCGAGCGGCCGCAGCGACGGCACATCGCCATCGCGCGAGCGATAGGTTTTCGAGACGCCGGACAGCGTGATGCCGGCCGCGCTGGTGTTCGCGCGGTCGCTGACCAGGCGCAGATGTGGGCTGGGGTGTTCGACGAGACTGCTATTTGTCGCCGGCTTCATTCAACTCGATCCAATTGGACGTACTGGTAGACGTCGTCATTGCGAGCGAAGCGAAGCAATCCATGCCTCGGCAAGTGGAGAGATGGATTGCTTCGTCGCTGTCGCTCCTCGCAATGACGGCTGAGAAACCACTCACGAATTGCCCTTCGGCAGATAGTCGTTGGTGTAGAACGCCTTCGGATTGTCCTTGGCCTTGGCATCGAGGCCGCCATATTCGACCATCAGGTTGACGCTGTCGGCCATGTTCTGGTCGGTGACCTGGAACGGCCGCTTGTCCTTGGTTTCCGCCGTGCGGTAGAGCGGGATCGTCAATTCAAAGCCCTGCGTCAGCGTATCGATCTTGCCGCCTTTCGGGTTGGCGTCGAGGATCGACTGCGCCGCGGCCTTCGGGTCCTTCTCGGCGGCTTCGACAGCTTTGGTCGTCGCCGACATGAAGCGGCGGACGATATCCTCGTGCGTCTTCACATAATCGGTGTTCGCGATCAGGCCCGAGGAAACCATGTTGATGCCGTAGTCGGCGAACTTGATCGGGTAGACGTCCTTGGCCGTGGCGTCCTTGATCTTCATCGACTGGTCCATGACATAGCCAAGCAGAAGATCCGCTTGTCCGTTGATGACGGCGTTGAGCTTGGTCTGGCCGTCGCCGGCCACGGTATGGAAGTCGCTTTCCTTCAGGCCGGTCTTCTTCAAGAACAGCGGCCAGATCTGGGTCATGGAATCCGCGGGCGTGATCGCGACCGTCTTGCCCCTGATGTCCTCGGGCTTGCGGATGTTCTTGTCGGCAAAACCCATCACCGACATCGGACTGGTCTGCAGCAGCACGCCGGTCGCAATGACCGGCGCGCCCTTCACGGCCGCGCGCATCATGGTGGGCACGTCGACATAGCCGAAATCGGCGGTCTTCGCGGCGACCGCCTGCGTGGTCGCGGCCGAGCCGCGGCCTTCCTGGATTTCGAGGTCGATGCCTTCGGCTGCGTAGATGCCCTTGGCCTTGCCGTAATAGAACGGCGCGTGCTCGCCATAGACATACCAGTTGAGCATCAGCACGACCTTGTCGGCCGCCGCGGCCGGAGCCACCGAGAGCGCCGTCCAGATCAGGGCCGCGCCAATCGCCAAAATCGATCGCATCTTGTTTCTCCCGTGAGTTTTCTTGCGGCCGCTTTGGGCCGTTGATGGCTATGAAGCGAAAATGACGTCTTCGCGCTGGCTGACATGCCAGGGAATGACCAGCTTCTCGATGCGGTCGACGACCCAGAACAGGATGACGCCGAGCAGCGCCAGGATCACCAGCGCCGCGAACATGGTCGGCAGGTCGAAGGTGCCGATCGAGCGCTGCATGACGTAACCGATGCCGGAATTGGAGCCGACGAACTCGCCGACCACCGCGCCGACGACGGCGAGCGTCACCGATACTTTCAGGCCGGAGAAGATCGCGGGCATCGCATGCGGCAGGTTGACCGCGCAAAACACCTGGAAGCGGCTGCCCTGCATGGCGCGCGCGAGATCGACCATGTCGAGATCGACCGATTTGAAGCCCTGCACGGCCGAGACCACCACGGGGAAGAAGCCGAGCAGGAACGCGGCAATCACCTTCGGGATGATGCCGAAGCCGAACCAGACGACGAACAGCGGCGCGATCGCGACCTTCGGCACCGACTGCGAGAACACCAGCAGCGGATAGATATAGCTCTCGACTGTCTTCGATCCCGCGATCAACATGGCGATGGGAATGCCGAACAGCGCCGAGAGCAGGAAACCGCAAAGGGTGGCGTAGGTCGTGGGCCAGGCCTGCTGCAGCAGCTCGGGCCAGTCGCTCCAGAGCACGGCGACGACGTCGGCGGGCGCCGGAATCTGGTAGGCGGGAATCTTGAAGATGCGGATCGCCAGGTCCCAGGCGACCACGATGAAAATGAGGAACAGGAACGGCCTGATCCACGCTGCATTCAGCGCCCTCGATATGGCGCTTTCGCCCTTCGGCCCGGCCACGCTCCGCTCCCTGGTCTCTCGTTTGTTGTTCGGGAAAGAATTAACCCGTTGGATAAATACTGTCCAGCGGGTTGGCCTGCGACTTTTTGGGGGTTGGTATTCCGTCGTTGGGGGACGATGCCGACTGGTCCGCGCAAAGCGCGGCCGGATGACAGGCATCTCAGGGAACCCAGGAGTCTCGAAATTCCCGGTCTGATACCCGTCGGCCCCGTGAGCGTCGAGCTTACGCCGCGCGCACGGCCTCGAGAAACTTCCCGACCTCGAGCTTGAGGCGACTCGAGTCGCCCGCCAGCAACTGGGCGGCGGAAAGTACCTGCGACGACGCC
>Ga0210410_10003533_pt1 | contig 13825 bp, 11 predicted proteins | sample IncBWC4MmetaG_FD_161058 | JGI IMG/M metagenome (GOLD analysis project Ga0210410, IMG submission 161058) | Forest soil microbial communities from Barre Woods Harvard Forest LTER site, Petersham, Massachusetts, United States - Inc-BW-C-4-M | ecosystem: Environmental > Terrestrial > Soil >... | reverse complement strand
CCGTGCAGCTGATCGACGCGGAAACCGACCGGCACATTTGGGCCGAACGCTACGACGGCAAGCTTGAGGATATCTTCGCCATCCAGGACGAGATGACCCGCGCGATCGTCGCGACGCTCCCCGGCCGCGTCGAGGCCGCCAGGCACGACCGTGCGAAGCGCAAGCCGACCGACAACATGGCGGCCTATGAGTGCGTGCTGGCCGCCAAGGTGCTGCACCACCGTTCGATGCGGGAGGACAACGCTGAAGCGCAGCGCCTGCTCGACCGCGCGCTGGCGCTCGACCCGAACTATGCGCACGCTCACGCCTGGAAGGCATGCGTACTGGGCCAGACGTGGGGTTATAATTGGTGCGCTGATCGCGACGCCACCCTCCAGCAAGTCGGCGCGGAGGCGGAGACCGCGCTGGGGCTCGATGACAATGACAGCGACGTGCACCGCATCCTCGCCGCGCTGGACCTGACGCGTGATGATCATGACAAGGCCGCATACCATCAGGAACGGGCGCTCGCGCTCAACCCCAATTACGACCTCGTCGTGGTGCAGCAGGGCGAGCTTCTAACGTGGCTTGGGCGGCCGGAGGAGGGCATCGACTGGATCAAGAAGGCGATGCGCCTCAACCCGTACCACCCGGAGCGCTTCTGGAGTCACCTCGGGCGCGCCTGCTATTGCGCCGAGAAATACGCCGAAGCCGCCGAGGCGTTCTCGCGGATCACACGGCCTGATTACACGCATCATGGCTTCCTCGCAGCCACGTTCGCGCAAATGGGCAACGCCGTCGCGGCCGCCGCGCACGCCGCCGAGGTCCTCAAGCGCGAGCCGAAATTCTCGGTCGAGGTCTATCTCACCACCCAGCACTACAAGCGCGACGTCGACCGCCGGCGCCACGAGGCGGGCCTCCTCAAGGCAGGCCTGCCCGCCTAGAGCAGGGGTTCGCGAGGACGACGCTGAAATGTGGAAGCGATTTGCGCTTTGACGATTGCCGCGCGGGCTCAGCGCAGCGAGGCGGTCCGCAGCACGAAGGATTGCGTCGCCAGCGTAGCGGTGGCCGATCCGGCGAAGCGGTCGCAATTCAATCCCATCATCGGATCGTCCGAGAAGGTCATGGCGATCGCGGTTTGCGGCTTGACGAAATAGGCGGCCATCATGGTCATGTCGGTGTCGCCCAGCACAGTGGCATTCATCGCGGTGCTTGCGCTCGGCGCCAGCATCATCACCCGCATCCAGGCATCATTGCTTCTGGAGGAGGTGAGCCGCGTCGCGGTCGCCACCATGCCGCCCTGACCCTGCGGTCCCTTGGCAACGACGGTGTCGATTCCTGTGGCTGCGGCCGGATTGCGCGCGGCCGCGGGGCGGAAGCTGCGTGGGATCGGCGCGCTGGCGGCGACGATATTGGCGCGATCGACCGGCGAATTGGCGGCCGGCGCGTAAGCCAGCGCGTCGAACGCGGTGGAAACGCTGGAAGTCGGTTGCGGATCGGCGGAGGCCAGCGCCTGGCGGGCGCTGATGGCGGCAACCTGGGCCGGAGTTGCCTGTTTCGGCACTGCCGGCGCATCGCCCCAGAAGCCGCGGGCATTGATGATGTCGGCCGGCGTCTGCGGTTTTGCCTCGGCCTTCGGCGCCGGTTGTTTGCCCTTTGCGGGCTGAGCGATCTGGACGTCAGCCGAAGCCAGCTGGAAGGTCGCAGCCACCGCGGGTTTTGCGCGCGGCATCGGCACCGGGTCGGCGGATTTGGCGGGCGCGGCCGAGGCCATCACGCTGGCCGGGAGGGTCTTGACGTCGGTGGCCGCGGCGCTTGCGCCCTCATCCTCCTCCTCGCTCGACTTGCCTCTGAACAGGCGCGCGAACAGGCTTGGTTTGCCGACCGTTGAGGAGTCGTCGCCATTGCCGCGTCTTTCGATGTCGGCGCGGGCAAGCTCGTAGCCCTTCAGCGGGTTGCCGTCGGAGGGCACGTGCACGGTGCGGCCGTCGGGGAAAACGCGCGCCAGCTGATCGTGGGTCATGCGCGGCCAGTGCCGGATGCTGCCGGTGTCGAGATGAACGAAAGGCGAGCCTGATGTCGGATAGAACCCGACGCCGCCACGCTGCAGGCGGAGCCCGGCGAAACGAATCTGCTCAAGCGGCACGTCCGGAATGAAGAAATCCATGGCGTGGCCGAGCATATGCTGGCTGAAGCGCGCCACTCCGGAGGATCGGCGGCGGAGCATGGCGTTGGTCGCAGGCGACCGGTAGGCGGAAATGATCTGGATCGGCTTCTTGCCGTCGACGTCGCGATAGACTTCCCAGAGGATGTCGAACAAATGACGATCCATCACGGTCTGGTCCTGGCTGCGCCAGTCGCGGAGGTAGTGATTGAGCTGTTTCAGCGCCTCTTCGTCATAGCGGCCGTCGCGCTTGAAGGTGACGGTGAGGTCTTCGTCGGAGTGGGTGTGGTGGAAGGAAAGGGTGCGGGTCTCGTTCAGCGCAGTCGCGTCGTGCACCGATCCGGCTCCCATCAGGAGCAAAAGCGATGTCAGGCCGAGGTGATACCCGGCCTTTGGCAGCGACAGCGAATTGAATTGGCGTGCGAAACCAATCAGCACAAATGAGCCCACCCTGAAGTCGACCGATCAGAGAACTCTTTCGCTACCCCGTGTGGCGAAAGACGGTTAACGCAGTCTTAATTCGGGTGGGTTAATCGAAGTTTAATTCCCACCCCCCAAGTCAGCCTTAACCTAACCCGTCGAGTGTGGCGAAAAAGTGCCCGGTGATTAAAGCCCGGTGGAGAATGGTTAACAAAGAAGGCCTCGCCCGAAGGGCGAGGCCGCTGATTCTGCAAGGAAATTCAAGTCCGGCCGCTCACAACAGTGAACAGATCAGTGGGGGACCGCCCGCCGCATCTGACGGCGGCCCGGGATCGCGGCAGGGGGCGTCGGCGGTCCACCGAACAGCCGTTCAAAGAAGGACGGACCTGAGGAAAAGCCGTTGTTGCTGGCAAAGCTGACGCCGGCCGGGAGGCTGCCGACCGGATGGGCGTAGCTCGGCTGCGAATGCGCCACCACATTTTCCAGATCCCGGCTTCTGTTCTTGAGCAACGCGATCATGGTGGCATCGCGGCCGTAGACATCCTTCCGGAACTGCAGCTTGCCCGCGTCGTCCACGAACGCCGTCTGGTAGGTGATGTTGACCGGGATCGGGGTCGGGAATTTGAGGTCGATCTCGCTATGGCCGTACATGCCGCGGATCTTGTCCGGCGTGTAGTGCTCGTTCGGCTCGGTGATGTTGAGCAGCACAGAGGCGTATTGATCCGGGTTCTGCACCCGCATGCAACCGTGGCTGAAGGCGCGCTCATCCTTGTTGAACAAATTCTTGTCCGGCGTGTCGTGCTGATAGACCAGGAATTTGTTCGGGAAATTGAAGCGGATGCGGCCGAGTGCGTTGGCTTCGCCCGGCGGCTGCGAAATGTGGATGCTGCCGTCCGACGCCCGCTCGAGCTTGAGCCCCATGCGCTGCAACACGGTCGGATCCTGCTGAAGCGCCGGCAGGTATTCGTTGTAGATGATCGACGGCGGCACGTTCCAGGTCGGATTGACCGTGATGAACTTCATGGTCTCGGTCAAAAGCGGGGTGGCGTGAATTCCGGGCTGTCCGGTGACCACCTTGGTGGTCCAGACCTGGGCGCCGTTCTGCATCACCTTGAGCGTATAGTCCGGGATGTTGAGAATGACATAGGCGTTGCCGACCGCCGGGGCGCCGAGCTGGCGCGGCAGCCATCGCCAGCGTTCCATGTTGACGATCACGGTGTCGATCTGCTTGTCGCGCTTCGGGCTGTTGATGGCCTTGACGGTCCGCTCGTCCAGAATGCCGGTGGGCTTGAGTTCGGCGCCCTCCTGGAATTTGCGCACTGCTTCGGCGACCTTGGCGTCGTAATGGGTGTCGTCGGCGTTTTGCGAGATCCCGAGCTTGGCGCGCAGCTGCGGCACGCGCTCATCTTCCATCACGACCTCAGGCTGCTTCTTGCCGCGTGCGGGGGTGAATTTGAGCACCGGACCGTCGGCGATCTGGACCACCGGTCCATCGCCCTGGCCGCGCAATACGGCGAGCTTGGCCTTCAATTCCTTGTAAAGTTTCTGCGGCGGGTTGTAGCTGTCGAGCGCCGCGGAGGCATCCTTGGCGGTCGTGACGTTGGTCAGCACTTCATTGGCGTCGGTCGGATGTTCCGGATACTGGATGTCGGCCGAGACCTGCGACCAGTGCATCCGGCCGCTCTGCGCCTGGCGCGCATAGTCCAGCATGCTGGCGGTCAGTTTCAGATCGGCTTCTGCAAGCGCATCGGGAGAGCTCGCCGCGGCAAAATCCGGCACCGCATAGTCGGACGCATTCAAGCCTTCGGAGGCAGCGTCCTTCAGCCGCGCGATGACGCCTTTGCCGCTCTCGGTGAGCGCGCCGCCCTGGGTCCACAGCGGCGCAAATTCGCGCGCGGTGTAGAATTTCTCCACCGCCGATCGTTCCGCCTTGCGGTCGAAATAGCGCAGCGACTTTCCCCCCAGCATCTCCCGCAGTTTGTCGGCAACCGGCTGATCCGCCGGCGCGACATTGCTGGCAGCCTTGACCGGTTCCTTGGCAGGCTCGACGGCCGGCGTAGCGGTTGCGGCAGCCGGAGCTGAAGATGCGGGCGGGGTGGCTGCGGTAGTGTCCGGCTTGGCCGGTTCGGCGGCCGGCACGGTCACGACATCGGCTGGCTTGATCTCCGGCGCCTTTTCCGCTGCCTTCGGAGCTTCCGTTTTGGACGCATCGATCTTTGCTGCGTCGGGCGCGGACGCCGTGGTGTCCATCTTGAAATCGTTAATGGTCGGGGGCGGGACGTTGGCGGGCTCCGGGCGGGGGATCGCCGCGTCGATCGCGAGTTCAGCGGCGCTCTTGCGGGGTGGATCGTTCTGGGCCAACGCCGAAGTTGCGGACACCGTCAGGAAGGTCGCGGCGACAGCCATCAGCACGCGGTCAAACCCGGCACGGTTCTTCAAACAGTCTCGCATCGTCACACCCCTTGGGCGAAAACTGCTCCAGCATGGAACAGCTTCAGTCTGGTCCGTACAGCTTTCGCTAAAGCGCCGGCCTCGTTGGTTTTGAAACGCCGCTTCAGTCGATTCCGCAGTCAACGTTTGCCGTCAACCTTTGGTTCAAGTCTGAACGGGCTCCAAATTTTCTCTTACTTCGTACGCCTGCACGTCACGATTCTTACGCAGACGATACACATGCACCCCTCTAGCAGCCAGCGCCACGCGGGGCCCCTCACGACAAACTGACTTCAAAGAAGCCCCTTTGCAACGGATTGCGCGCTTTTGGCACGCGCTTTTCCTTTTGTCTGTCACCTGCAAGCAACGGTTCAAAGGCTATGGAATGGCTATGTTCTTCGACCTCATCGCGTCGGACACCGGAGCGCCACAATCCTCGCTACTCAGCGCTAGTTGGTTTCCTCCGCGCCGCCGGTCGCCGGATCATCAGCAGCCTCGTCGAGCTTGCGGTAAAGCGTCGAGCGGCCGATCTTCAATCGGCGGGCGACCTCGGACATCTGCCCGCGATAGTGCGAGATGGCAAAGCGGATGATCTCGCCCTCCAGCTCATCGAGCGGCCGCATCTCTCCGGCGTTCGTCAGCATGGCCAGGGTTCCAGCCGATGGCAGCGGAGCGATAGGTATCTCGTTACCTGAGATGATCGCTGGTCCCGTGGAGTGAAGCCCCCCGCCGACGACAAGCGGTTCGGCCGGGTGATGCATTTCCGGCGAGGGCAGTGAATGCGCGGCAGCCTGGGGAAAATCGGCAAGCCCGAGCTCGTCATGGTCGCTCATGACCACGGCGCGATAGACCGCGTTCTCGAGTTGCCGGATGTTGCCGGGCCATTCCAGTTGCGACAGATGCGCCATCGCTTCGCCGCTGATGCCGGTGATGGGGCGGTTTTCCTCGGCGCAGAACCGCGCCAGGAAATGCCGCAAGAGATGCGGGATGTCTTCGCGGCGCATCCGCAAGGGCGGGATCGTCAACGGCAACACGTGCAGGCGATAGAACAGGTCTTCGCGAAACTGTCCGCCCTTGACGCGGTCGAGCAGCTTGCGGTTGGTCGCCGAGATGATGCGGACGTCGACCTTGACGGGCTTGCGTCCGCCGACCGCTTCGACCGCGCCTTCCTGCAGCGCGCGCAGCAGCTTCACCTGCGCGGCCAGCGGCAATTCCGAGACTTCGTCCAGGAACAGCGTGCCGCCATGGGCCTCGACGAACTTGCCCATGTGGCGTTCGGTGGCGCCGGTGAAGGCGCCCTTCTCGTGGCCGAACAGGATCGACTCCACGAGATTGTCGGGGATCGCGCCGCAGTTGACGGCGACGAACGGTTTTGCCTTGCGTTCGCCCGAGCCATGGATGGCGCGGGCGAACAGTTCCTTGCCGACGCCGGATTCGCCCTCCACCAGCACCGGGATCGTGGAGGCGGCGGCCTTTTGCGCGGTGCGCAGCACGCCCGCCATGGTCTCGCTGCGGGTGGTGATGATGTCGGCAAAGGTCAGGCGGCCCTCGCGGCTGTGACGGATGCGCTGCAACTCGCCTTTCAGCGCGCTGGCGTTGAGCGCGTTGCGCAAGCTGACCTGCAGCCGCTCCATGCCGACGGGCTTGACGACGAAATCCTGGGCGCCGGCCCGCATCGCCGACACCACATTGTCGATGCCGCCATGGGCGGTTTGCACGATAACGGGGATGCTGAGGCCGGCGTCGCGGATTTTGGCCAGCACGCCCATGCCGTCGAGGCCGGGCATCACCAGATCGAGCACCACGGCGTCGATCACCGGCGCATCCGGGGCAGTCAGCGCGGCGATGGCGGCGTCGCCGCTGTCGACCACGATGGTCTCGTAGCCGCATTTCTGCACCATGTTCTCGACCAGGCGGCGGGCCACCGCATCGTCGTCGGCAATCAAAATGCTGGCAGCCATGGCTTTCCCCGCGCGCTACAACTATCTGTCTCGAATCGGGGCACTTTCGCCGATGCCGATTAACGCCCTCTTAAACCTTGCCGTCCCGCTCTCGCTTCGCACCCTTAGCCGTTCCGGTTGATCACAGGTTCCGAACAAGATGACCTCGCGCTCCATATCCGCTCTCCGCAAACCCGCCGTCCAACGCAAACCAGCCGCCAGCAAAACAGCCAGGAAATCCGCAGCCAAACCCGGGCCTGCAAAGCTGCCGGAATGGAATCTGGCCGACCTCTATTCAGGGATCGACGCGCCGGAAGTCACGCGCGACCTGGGCAGGATGGATGCGGAATGCGTCGCGTTTGAGACCGACTATAAAGGCAAGCTCGCGGAACGGACGGCGGGCGAGGGCGGCGGCGCATGGCTTGCCGAAGCGGTCAGGCGTTACGAGGCGATCGACGATCTCGCCGGACGCCTCGGCTCCTATGCCGGCCTGGTTCATGCCGGCGACAGCCTCGACCCCGTCATCTCCAAATTCTACGGCGATGTCTCCGAGCGCCTGACCAATGCGTCGGTGCACCTTCTGTTCTTCCCGCTCGAACTCAACCGGATCGACGATGCCGTGATCGAGCGCGCGATGCGGACGCCGGAGCTGGCGCATTACCGTCCCTGGATCGAGGATCTACGCAAGGAAAAGCCGTATCAGCTCGAGGATCGGGTCGAGCAGCTGTTCCATGAGAAATCCCAGAGCGGCTATGCCGCCTGGAACCGGCTGTTCGACCAAACCATCTCCGGCCTGCGCTTCAAGGTCGGGGCCACGGAACTCGCCATTGAGCCGACGCTGACCCTGCTGCAGGATCGCGCGCCGCAACAGCGCAAGGCCGCGGGCCAGGCGCTGGCGAAGACTTTCAAAACCAACGAGCGCACCTTCGCGCTGATCACCAATACCCTTGCCAAGGACAAGGAGATTTCCGATCGCTGGCGCGGCTTTGCCGATGTCGCGGATTCGCGCCATCTTGCCAATCGGGTCGAGCGCGAAGTCGTGGATGCGCTGGTCGCCTCGGTGCGTGCCGCCTATCCGAAGCTGTCGCATCGTTATTACCGGCTGAAAGCAGGCTGGTTTAAGAAGAAAAAACTCGCGCATTGGGACCGCAACGCGCCGCTGCCGTTCGCCGCCACCGGCAGCATCGCCTGGCCAGAGGCCCGCAATATGGTGCTGACCGCCTATCGCGGCTTCTCGCCGGAAATGGCTGATATCGCCGAGCAATTCTTCACCCAGCGCTGGATCGATGCCCCGGTGCGGCCGGGCAAGGCGCCGGGCGCGTTCTCGCATCCCACCACGCCGTCGGCGCATCCTTATGTGCTGATGAATTATCAGGGCAAGCCGCGCGACGTGATGACGCTCGCCCATGAGCTCGGCCACGGCGTGCATCAGGTGCTGGCGGCCAAGAATGGAGCGCTGATGGCGCCGACGCCGCTGACCCTGGCGGAGACCGCCAGCGTGTTCGGCGAAATGCTGACCTTCAAGCGGCTGTTGGCGCAGACCAAGAGCGCCAAAGCGCGTCAGGCGCTGCTCGCCGGCAAGGTCGAGGACATGATCAACACCGTGGTGCGGCAGATCGCGTTCTACACGTTCGAGCGAAAGATCCATACCGAGCGGAAGAACGGCGAACTGACCGCGGAGCGGATCGGCGAAATCTGGCTCAGCGTACAGAGCGAGAGCCTGGGGCCGGCGATCGACATCCGGCCGGGCTACGAGAATTTCTGGATGTATATCCCGCACTTCATCCATTCGCCGTTCTACGTCTACGCCTATGCGTTCGGCGATTGCCTGGTGAACTCGCTCTATGCGGTCTACGAGAACGCGCAAAGCGGCTTTGCCGAGCGCTATCTGGCGATGCTCTCGGCCGGCGGCACCAAGCATTATTCCGAACTATTGAAACCGTTCGGGCTGGACGCCAAGGACCCCAAATTCTGGGACGGCGGGCTGTCGGTGATCGCGGGCATGATCGATGAGCTGGAGGGGATGGGCTAGGCCGGCCTGTAAAACATATGTTGAACGTTACCGGGATTTCTGTTATACAGCTTGTATAACCGAGCTAAAGCTATGAATGAGAACACGAAAGACCTCCGAGTCGAATCTTCGGCCCTGCAGATTCGCAAGATTGGCAATTCCATCGGATTGATTTTGCCGAAGGATATGGCCGCGCGCCTCAATCTGAAGGAGGGCGACAAGCTGTTTCCGATTGAGCAGCCCGGAGGCGGTCTTATTCTCACCCCGCACGACCCGGATTTCGAGAAGGCAATGGAAGTCGCGCGACGCGGCATGAAGCGCTACCACAACGCGTTGGCCGAGCTTGCCAAATGACCGAGCCGTTTTGGCTCACCCGCCAAATGGTTGTTGCGATCCACGACGAACAACTCACGATCCATGGCGGCGCGAGCGGATTGCGCGATGAAGGCATGCTGGAATCGGCGCTTGAGCGGCCGAGAAACAGATGGGACTACGAGCGGGCTGAACTGGCCGAATTGGCCGCAGCCTACGCCTTCGGCATTGCGCGCAATCATCCATTTGTTGACGGCAATAAGCGCACCTGGTTGCTTGCACTTTACACGTTCCTCGGCGTGAACGGCGTCGATTTCATCGTGCCCGAAGCGGAGGCGGCCGCCATGATCCTTTCCCTCGCGGCAGGTGAAGTGGGTGAAGAGGGCCTGACGCGCTGGATCAGGGACAATTGGCCTGCTGAGCTACCCAAAGAGCGCGAGTAACGTCCGTCCCGCCGTTGCCCTCCCGCTATGTTTGCGCTAATTCCACGCGGAGACGAACATGGACCGGAGACCCCGATGGCTGAGCATAACGAAGTGGCCTACACGACCGCTGACGGCAACGATTATGCGGCGCACGAGCAGACCTATGAAGGCTTCATCATGCTGGTGAAGTACGGTACCGCTGCCGTCGTCTTCATCCTCGCCATGATGGCGATTTTCCTGACCTGACCGATTGCTCGTCGCGCCACAACGCCGCGGCGCGATCAAAGAAATAGCACGCATTCCGGTCGTGAAACCGGTATCGATCTCTGCGGGAGAAACGCTAGTTTGCGCGTATACCTCGCGCCGCCGGAGGCCTTATGAAGATTGCCGTCGCCAAGGAAATCGATCCCTCCGAGCCGCGGGTCGCAGCTTCCCCCGATACGATCAAGAAATACAAGGCGTTGGGCGTCGATATCGCGGTCGAGCCGGGCGCGGGAATCAAATCGGGCCTGCCGGATTCGGAATTTGTCGCCGCCGGCGCCACCGTCAGCGCCGACGCGCTGAAAGACGCCGATATCGTCATCAAGGTGAAGCGGCCCGAGGCCAGCGAGCTTGCCAATTACAAGCGCGGCGCGCTGGTGATCGCCATCATGGACCCCTATGGCAACGACGTCGCGCTGAAGGCGATGGCGGATGCCGGCATTTCCGCATTCGCAATGGAACTGATGCCGCGCATCACCCGCGCGCAATCGATGGACGTGCTGTCGAGCCAGGCCAATCTCGCCGGTTACCGCGCGGTGATCGAGGCGGCCGAGGCTTTCGGCCGCGCCTTTCCGATGATGATGACGGCGGCCGGCACCGTTCCGGCGGCGAAGGTGTTCGTGATGGGCGTCGGCGTCGCCGGGCTGCAGGCGATCGCGACCGCGCGCCGGCTTGGCGCAGTCGTCACCGCGACCGACGTGCGGCCGGCGGTGAAAGAGCAGGTCGAGAGCCTGGGCGCCAAATTCCTCGCGGTCGAGGACGAGGAATTCAGGCAGGCGGAAACCGCCGGCGGCTACGCCAAGGAAATGTCGAAAGAGTATCAGGCCAAGCAGGCGGCGCTGACCGCCGAGCACATCAAGAAACAGGACATCATCATCACGACCGCGCTGATCCCCGGCCGGCCGGCGCCCAAACTCGTCAGCGCCGAGATGGTGAAGTCGATGAAACCGGGCTCGGTGCTGATCGATCTCGCGGTCGAGCGCGGCGGCAATGTCGAGGGCGTCAAGAGCGGCGAAACCGTCGAAGTCGACAGCGTGAAGATCGTCGGCATCCCCAATCTCGCCGGCCGCGTCGCGGCCTCGGCCTCCAGCCTCTATGCCCGCAACCTGTTTTCCTTCATCGAAACGCTGGTCGACAAATCGACCAAGGCGCTCGCGGTGAAGTGGGACGACGAACTGGTCAAGGCGACCTTGTTGACCAAGGACGGCGCCGTCATTCATCCGAATTTCCAGCCCAAGAGCGCTTAGGACCTCATAAGGAGAGCCGCCATGGATCATCTCGCGCAAGCCGTCGATCCCTTCGTGTTCCGGCTGTCGATTTTCGTGCTCGCCGTGTTCGTCGGTTATTTCGTGGTGTGGTCGGTGACGCCAGCGCTGCATACGCCGCTGATGTCGGTGACCAATGCGATCTCTTCGGTGATCGTGGTCGGCGCGCTGCTCGCGGTCGGCGTCGGCATGATCTCCAGTGGCAGCGGCTGGGCGCGGGGTTTCGGCTTTGTCGCGCTGACCTTTGCCTGCGTGAATATCTTCGGCGGCTTCCTGGTCACCCAGCGCATGCTCGGGATGTACAAGAAGAAAACCAAGTGAGCGGCGTGCACCTCGTGGTGACGAAGACAATGGGGGCCTTGAGATGAACGCCAATCTTGCTGCGGTTTTATACCTCGTCGCCGGCGTCCTGTTCATTCTGTCGCTGCGCGGCCTGTCGAGCCCCGCCACATCCCGCCGGGGCAACTTCTTCGGCATGATCGGCATGGCGATCGCGGTGGCGACCACGCTCGCCGCCCATCCGCCGGCCGACGGCGTCGCCTGGGTGCTGGTGATCCTCGGTGTCGCCATCGGCGGCTCGATCGGCGCGGTGATCGCGCGCCGGGTGCCGATGACGTCGATGCCGGAGCTGGTCGCGGCGTTTCACTCGCTGGTCGGCATGGCCGCGGTCCTGGTCGCAGCCGGCGCGTTCTACGCGCCCGAGGCCTTCGACATCGGCACCCCCGGTCACATCCATCCGCAGAGTCTCGTCGAAATGTCGCTCGGCGTCGCCATCGGCGCGCTGACTTTTACCGGCTCGGTGATCGCGTTCCTGAAACTGTCGGCGCGCATGAGCGGCGCACCGATTCTCTTGCCCGCCCGCCACATCATCAACATCGCGCTCGGGCTGGCGCTGATCTTCTTCATCGTCCGGCTCGTGCTGACGGGCAGCGCGATCGACTTCTGGCTGATCACCATCATCGCGCTGGCGCTCGGCGTGCTCATGATCATTCCGATCGGCGGCGCCGACATGCCGGTCGTGATCTCGATGCTGAACTCCTATTCGGGCTGGGCCGCCGCCGGCATCGGCTTCACGCTGGGCAATTCGGCGCTGATCATCACCGGCGCGCTGGTCGGTTCATCCGGCGCGATTCTGTCCTACATCATGTGTCACGCGATGAACCGCTCTTTCATCTCGGTCATCCTCGGCGGCTTTGGCGGCGAGACGGCGGCGGCAGGCGCGGGCGGCGGCGAGGTCAAGCCGGTCAAACTCGGCTCGGCCGACGATGCCGCCTTCATCATGAAGAACGCCCAGAAGGTGATCATCGTGCCCGGCTACGGCATGGCGGTGGCGCAGGCGCAGCATGCGCTGCGCGAGATGGCCGACAATCTCAAGAAGGAAGGCGTCGAGGTGAAGTACGCGATTCACCCCGTCGCCGGCCGCATGCCCGGCCACATGAATGTGCTGCTCGCCGAGGCCAACGTGCCCTACGACGAGGTGTTCGAACTCGAGGACATCAATTCGGAATTTGCCCAGGCCGATGTCGCCTTCGTGATCGGCGCCAATGACGTCACCAACCCGGCGGCCGAGGACGATCCGAAATCGCCGATCTACGGCATGCCGGTGCTGCAGGTCTGGAAGGCCGGCACCGTGATGTTCATCAAGCGCTCGCTCGCCTCGGGTTACGCCGGCATCGACAATCCGCTGTTCTACCGCGACAACACCATGATGCTGCTCGGCGACGCCAAGAAGATGACCGAGAATATCGTCAAGGGGATGTAGCGGAGCCGGGCCGAGCCATGATCGTGCTCAAATGGCTCATCGGTCTGCTGGCGGGCGGCTATCTCGTCGGTCTCGCTGTGCTTTACTTCGCGCAACGCGCTTTCATCTTTCCGATTCCGCCATCGGGACATTCAATCCCTGAAGCTGTCGGCTATCCGGAGGCCGAAGAACACATCCTCACCACGGCGGATGGCGAAAAGGTCATCGCCTGGCACGTGCCGGCAAAGCCGGGTCATCCGGTCGTGCTTTATTTTCACGGCAACGGAGATTACGTGGCCGGATTCTTCGGCCGCTTTCACGACATCGTCGCGGACGGGATAGGCATCGTCGCGCTGTCCTACCGGGGCTATGCCGGCTCGAGCGGGCGGCCCTCCGAGCAGGGTTTGCTGCTGGACGCGGAAGCGGCCTATGCCTTCACGACGGCGCGCTACCGTGCGGACCGCATTGTCGTCTGGGGCTTTTCGCTCGGCACCGGCGTCGCGGTGGCGCTGGCCGCCGATCATCCGGTCGGCAAGCTGATCCTGGAAGCGCCCTATACGTCGCTCGCGGACGTCGCCGCCGCGGCGTTTCCGTTTTTCCCGGCGCGCTGGCTGATCCGGGATTCGTTTCACTCCGACCAGCGCATTGCGCGGGTCACGGCTCCGCTGCTGATGATGCACGGCGCGCGCGACCCCACCATTGCGATCGGTTTTGGCGAGCGACTGTTCGCGCTCGCCCATGAGCCGAAACGATTCGTGCGGTTTGCCGAGGGCGGCCATAACGACCTCGACGATTATGGTGCGATCGATGTGGCGCGGAGGTTCATCGATGCTCCAAGGGGCTGACGGCCGGCATTGTTTGTCGCATAGTTCATTTC
>Ga0210410_10003532_pt1 | contig 13827 bp, 13 predicted proteins | sample IncBWC4MmetaG_FD_161058 | JGI IMG/M metagenome (GOLD analysis project Ga0210410, IMG submission 161058) | Forest soil microbial communities from Barre Woods Harvard Forest LTER site, Petersham, Massachusetts, United States - Inc-BW-C-4-M | ecosystem: Environmental > Terrestrial > Soil >... | reverse complement strand
TAACTCGGCAATCCCGCCGAATAAAGAATCAAATCCGCCTGCGGCATGGACTCTTCGCTCTGCCAGAATCCCACCGTGTTATACACAACATAAATTCGCGCCGTGCCTTCCACCACTTTATTCGCCAGCAACACTTCATGCATTTGCCCGCGCACTTTCTCCGCATCAAACGGGAAGGGAACCCGCGTGCGCTTCGCGTCGCGTTCCAATCGCGCCCAGTGCCTCTCGTAAGCGAATAGTTCGCCGTCCCAAACGCGCAGCGTCGTAAAAAGTCCCCAACCCGCCAGCAGTCCCGCTTGTCCCGGCGAAAGCCGCACATCTTCAATCGGTTTCAGCGCACCATTATGATGAACGTATTTGTGAATCACAGAAAAAGCCTCCAAACGGAAACGCCGACTTGGCGCAGAAGCGGAGGCCATTCTATATCAATTTCGCGGCCATCCGAGCGACTCGCAACTTAGACGCACAACGCAACATTTCCGCGCCGCTGAACGTATAACAGGATGAGCGGTTGAAACACGTCAGCGCGACCAACGAGGTGCGAATTGTCCGAGCGTGATATCTTGGCAAGAATGAGTCCTCATAAGTTGAAGCTCTCGGTTGCTTCGATCGCGTTTGCCATCGGATGTTTGCTCGCAGTCTCAGCGCCTGTACACGCGCAGGATGCCAACAAAATCATCGACCAATATCAGAAAGCCGCCGGCGGATCGAAAGCTCTCTCCAAAATATCCACGCTCACCATCGAAGGCACATTCACTTCGCCCGATGGCTCCAAATCAGGAAGCTACACGTTCGACACTAAATCTCCGAATCGTTACTACTCCGAATTGAATGTCGAATCCGGCGTGAATGTTGACGCCGCGCAACCCAAACTCGAAGCGCACCACCTGATCGAAGCCTACAACGGAAAATCCGCGTGGCACGAGGACGCCGGCGGCGGAGTCTCCAGTCTCCTGGGCCCTGAAGCTTTGCAAATGGAAGACGCCGCGCTTTATTACAATCTCCATTTCAATAATCTAAAAAAGAATAAGCTCGGCTACGCGCTCATCGGCCACACGCAAGTCCGCGGACGTGACACATTTCAAATCGAACTCACGTCGCCCGCCGGGTTGAAGCGCAACGTTTTCTTCGACGCGCAATCCCACCTCATCGCGAAGGAATCCGCCACCATCGCGGGCATCAATCAGGAGATTCTTTACGATGAGTATCGTTCGGTAGATGGCGTGAAACTTCCGTTCAAGATCGAGTTGCGTCGCGGCAACGACGTATTTCAAATCAACGTGACGCGCGCCGTTCTGAATCCGGTAGTCGGCGAAAGAGTTTTCGATTTCCCCAGGAAGTCGCAAGTACAGCTCCCCGATTTGAAGGCCGTATTTAAAGAAATTCGGGACAACCAGAAAGCTATTGGCAAAATTAAGGAGAATTACGCGGGCACCCGCGATGAAGAGGAAACCGAATACGATAACGCAGGCAAAGTGAAGAGCACTGAGAATAAGGAGTACACGTTTTTCTATATGGATGGGCGGGAGATCTCAACACTTGTAAAGAAAGATGCCAAACCGCTAAGCGACGACGAGCAGAAAAAGGAAAACGAAAAGGCCCGCAAAGAAATTGAAGAGGTCGAAAAACGCCAGGCCAAAAAAGATGCGAGGCAAGCGAAAGCCGAAGAACAGGGCAAAGAGGACGAAAACATTGGCATCGAAGTGCTCCTCCGAACCTGTCAGATTACTAATCCCCGGCGCGAACGTTTTCGCGGACAGGACGTTCTTGTCTTTGATTTTGAACCCAATCCCGAATTCAAGCCGCACGGATTAATTGAAAGTTTGCTCCACACACTCGCGGGAGTCTTGTGGGTCGACGAAAAAGCGCATACGGTCGTTCGCGCGGAAGCATATTTTGTGGGCGATTTCAGAATCATGGGTGGTCTCGCGGTAAATCTACAAAAGGGAACCAGTATTATTCTTGAGCAGGCTTTCATGAATAACGAAGTCTGGTTGCCGACTTACGAGGAAGTGCATCTCGGAGCGAGATTCCTTTTGTTTAAGGGCTTAAAGGTCAACGCAGTCACGCGCTACTCCGACTACAAAAAATTCAACGTGGATACTCTGCACACCGTTGCTCCGCCGAAACAGGAGCAAAAATAAGTTAGCGCGATTTTTTGTCGCTAATTGATTTTTCCAGCGGCGGAAATTTCTCCGGCGGATGACGGTGCTTCGTCGCCTGCTCGTACGCATACGCGAATTTAATCAGCGTCGGCTCATCGAAAAGCTTTCCAAGGAAAGTAAGTCCCGCCGGCAACACGTCGTAAGTGAATCCCATCGGCACAGTAATCGCCGGAAATCCTGATTGCGGCGAAAGCACCTGGCTGTTATCTCCCGCCGGACTTTTCGTGTCTCCAACTTTGCGCGGCGCATTGCTCCAGGTCGGATAAACAATCGCGTCCACCTTGTCGCGCTCCATCGCCGACAGAATCGCCTCGCGAAACGCGATTTTCTTTTCGTTGTGATAGGTGTCCAGGCACGGCGCGCTGGTATCGTCCGCGCCCGCCGGCTTCGGCGCGATGGATCGCTTCATTTGCCCATCGATATACGGCATGTACAATCCGGAATCCACAATTTCCGCCAAAGTTTTGTACGGCGCGTTCTGTCCATGCTTCGCAAGATACGCGTTCAAGTCCGCTTGAAAATCTCCGCAACCCAAATTCCGCGTGAGCGTCTCGAAATTCGGTATCACCAATGGATCCACAATCTCCGCGCCCTGCGCTTTCAGATCCGCAATCGCTTTTTCCGTAAGCGCCTTTATTTGTGGATCTGTTGTGGCGGCTTCAATGTACGGACGAAAAACTCCAATTCGCGCGCCGCGCAAACCGTTCTTATCCAAAAACTTCGTATAATCTTTCCGAATTTTCCCGTTTGAATTCGAGGTGATCGGATCTTCCGGGTCGTATCCCGCAACCACACTCAGCACCGTAGCTGCGTCCTCGACCGTTCGCGCCATCGGCCCGCCGACATCGGCGCTCAGAAAAAGCGGCACGATTCCATCGCGGCTCGTTAATCCAATGGTGGGACGAATTCCCACCAAATCATTGTGCGACGAAGGTCCACGAATGGAATTTCCCGTATCCGTTCCCAATCCCACCATTCCGAAATTTGCCGCAACCGCCGCCGCTGTTCCTCCGCTCGATCCCGCCGGAACGCGTTCCAGGTCGTAAGGATTGCGTGTAATCCCGGCGATAGAACTCACCGTCACATACGGACTGAACGCCCACTCCGCCATATTCGATTTCGCCAACACAATCGCGCCCGCCTCGCGCAATTTCTTAACCATGAACGCATCGGTGGGCGGTACATTGCCCTTCATCGCCAGCGATCCGCCGGTCGTCTGCAAATCATAAGTATCGTAATTATCTTTCACGATGACCGGAATCCCGTGCAGCGCACGCATCTTGCCCGTGCGTTTGAATTCCTGATCCAACTTATCCGCTTCGGCCAGCGCGTTTGGATTCACCAGCACAATCGCATTCAGCCGTGTCGGCTGATCGTAAGTACGTATCCGCCGCAAATATTCTTCCACCAGCTGACGGCTCGTCAATTTCCCGGCGCGCATCGCCGCGTGAGCTTCGGCGATTGTCGCTTCCGTTATTTCAAAATGCGCGCGAGCAACTTACGCTGCGTTTCTCTCTTGGGCGTCCGGCGTTCCGAACGCGCCGCCGTTGGCGTCAATCACTCCGACAATTACCGCCGCGATTGCCACAGCAATCACCAGCGACACTTGCGCGCGCACAATACGATTCGTCATCTCTCCAACCTGTCTATTCGCGAGGATATTTTCCAGCGGTGGCGCGGCGTGCCGCACATCCGCAACCGCTTAAAATGAAGCCGAAACTTTCGCGGCTACTTTGCGGAGCGCCTCCACATTTTCGGGTGTGCCGCGCTTTCCGATCAGAAAACGAATGTTCAGCAGCGCGGCCTTTTTCAGTACGATGATCTCGGCTCCATCATCCATCAGAGCGCTGAACGCGTTTTTGCCGAGTTGCGCTTCATTTTTTGCCTGCGAGCTTTTATCGTCGAATGCTTGCTTCCGATTCGCTTTGAAACTAGCCTCTAACCTTCCTTGAGCCGGAGTAGAACCGCCAAACACCGGGTCAGTGCTATCTTGCTCAAACCCGGGCGCTTGAATCAGCAGCCTGGGCTTATTCGGATCGTTTCCGGGATCTCCCCACATGCACGTTGAGCCGCCCTTCGTTTCCTGCGTGACTTGCTTGGCGCCCACAATTGGCGCCACATCGCTGTCCGTCAGCAGGCTGCACATATGAATTTCCGGCGCCTTTTTCTGCGCCGAAGAAGTTCTGGGCATCATCGCCAGGACCGCCGCGAATACCGCCACAAAAAGTCCTGTATTTCTGCGCATCGAATTTAAGTTCATCACGCCTCCAGAATCACAGACTCTTGGTCTTTCGTCCGAACTGGCGCGATGTTAACAAATTTCGCACCTCAATCAAGCACTCAATAATAGTGCCGCGCTTGTGAAACACTTGCACGCGCCAAAATTTCGCGGCAGCATATCGCGCATGACTACCATCGTCCTGCTCACCATTTCCAATATCTTTATGACCTTCGCCTGGTACGGCCACTTGAAATACCGTCAGGCGCCGCTCTTCAAAGTGATTCTGATTAGCTGGGTCATCGCTTTCGCCGAATATTGCTTTCAGGTTCCGGCGAATCGCATTGGCTCCTACCAATTCAACGTCGTCCAACTGAAGACAATTCAGGAAGTGATTACGCTCACCGTGTTTTCAGTTTTTTCCGTCCTCTATCTCGGAACGGAGTTGAAATGGAATTATTTCCTCGGTTTCGCTCTGATGGTTGCCGCGGTTTTCGTAATTTTCAAAAAATGGTGAGGCCAATCGACGCGACGTCTCCTGCGGTGTTGTCAGCCTCGGCACAGAAAACCTCCGGTCTATTGCCGTCTTCACAAACGAACGCCCAAACTGTTTCTCCGGCCCTCTCGGTTTCGCGCCGGGCGCAAATCATGCTCGATGACGCCAACAATTCAGCCACTGCGAGCGCCGTAATTTCCGGCGAACGCTCCGCGCCGCTTGAAAAGAAACGCGCGGTCCGGCGTTGCCAGCTGGTGGCCTCCGCAGAGGTGATCGAGCGAGACGCGCAAACTAAACTTTCCGCACGCATTTCCGAAATCGGCCTTGGCGGCTGCTACGTTGACACGCTCAGTCCATTTCCGAATGGCACTCTCGTTCGCATCCGCATCATCAGGGACGGTGGCGCGTTCGAGTGCGAAGCCAAAGTGGTCTACGTACAGGACGGTTTCGGCATGGGCATCGCCTTTACAAATGTTGCGCTCGACCAGAGCAGGCTACTTCAAAACTGGATCGCCGACCTCGTCGTGCAATTGAAATAAGCACGACGGCTCGGGGGTTCTGCCGCTGGCCCGGTTGGTGTTTTTCCTCTCCCTCCTTTCTGAGGGGGTACCCCCCTACCCCCCTATTACGCGCATCAATATCAAAACAAAGGAGTTAGGTCGTGCAATCGTCCAATCAGTGTGAAAACAAAGGACTTAGCTCGAATGTGAGGATCGGGATGGAAGTCGTTTGTTTTCATAGCGTTGTGCCCTTTTCCGAGAACGATAAAGCAGCTCTCTAATCTCCAAGAATCGTTCGGGCCGCAAACGTCGCGTTTTGAGTCCGGCAGGGTGGTCGAGATCCATTCTAGGAATGATGATTTGAATGGGTCGTCCAAGTCTGCGGTTCAGGGTAGCGCGGTTGGTACTTCTATGTCAACTAGACTATGGTACCAAGTACCAAATAGGGGAATTATCCAGTTAACTGCCCGTATCGTTAGGAGAATTGAAATGCGGATGCGAGGCAGCTGATCGAGGGAAGCTGGAACGGCGCACACTGGACAAGCTATTTGACCTAACTAGCTTTCACCTCCCGCATCTTCTTCGTCGTGTAAGCCAACGCCGCATTTGCAGTTTTAGGCAGAAGCTCTAAACCTTTGATGTCGTTGAGCATAACCCGTCGGCAAACTCCAATTTGGAAGTTAACTGGATAATTCCCCAAATAGTTGGCTGGAAGGTTGTCGGAAGTGGTTCGAATGAAGTTTAAGCAATCTGAGGAATTCATCAAAAAACGTCCCGTCTATCGCCAGCTTTCCCAGGTTTCAAGAAATAGGATGTAATTATAGTTATATTTATACTTGACACTAATATGCGGATCTCTATAATCATCCTCGCAAACTTAGTAGGTTGTGGGCGTAACGCCCCTAACCGTATCTCTGAATCGCAAAGGAGCTTAAGAATGACCAGAAAACTCGTAAGGTTCCTTCTTCCCGTTTGTGTCTTCGTCCTCGTTGGGGCTTCGCTCTTCACGGGACTTCCCGTAAAGGCCCAAGGCCCGCCACCGCAAAACAATGGTAATAAAATATTTGATAGCCTTACTGGCCAGCAAATCGGATGCCAAACAATAAGAACTCCTTATAACTGTTTCTTTTCCACTAACTAGGTTTACCATCCGTTAGAATCCGAATGGCGGGATACTAACGTATATTGCTAGGCGTTAGTATGCCTATGAGGAGGGGCCGTACGTCCGCCCCTCTTCTATTTTTGAGGGGGGTAGATGGTGCGAAGGCGGGAAATGGCCGGACTAGTAGCGAACCGAAACCGTGTCGTGCTTTACGCTCGCGTTCTCGTCATAATATTTGTCGCGGTCGCTAGTGCGCTTGCTCTAGTTGCCGCCCCCTGCGGCAATGCGCAGCCGCAAATCTCCGTGCAGGTATTGCGCGCCGTTCATCTTGCCGGGTCTCAGCCCCTAATTGTGCAGGCCTCACTCTTGCCGGGTGGTTCCTTCGCGGTCTTCTCCGAACGTATCACTGAGGACTTTACATCTCTCGGAATTTTTAGCGCCGCAGGCGAACTTGTCAAGAATTTGGCTGGAACCAATGTGCCAACTGGACTTTCGCGCCTAAGCTCGCTTCATGTTGACCGTGGTGGAATTCTATGGGCGTCAACCTTGGATCCTGGTGGAGTAGCTCGTCTAAATCAAAACGGGCTGATTTCCGCGGGCAAATTGTCAAAGCTGAAGGTTGCGTATGGCCTCGCTCTTGACGAAGCGCACGGATACGTTTACGTTAGCGGTGCCCCTGTCGACAATCCTGGCGCGGACTCTTCTTTACTTCTCATTCACCAGTTTGCAATCGACGACCTGAAATTTCGCAAGTCGTTCCTTCAAATGGATCCAAGCGTTCTCGATAACGGGCAGATCGGGATTCAATCTGTTCCGCTAGATGTAGACAAGAGAGGAATTGTCTGGGCGGTTGACTCTCCCGCTTTTAGACTCTACTCCATAGACCCTGTCTCAGGCCGGCGCACGTCCATTCCAATCCGGAGTCGCGTGGCGACTCCTGCGGGAAAACTGGACCCGTTAGGCGGTGGATCTTATACTCGGGAATATATCGAAAGTGCGTTTATCCCGGAATCCGTTATCGCGGATGGCAACAGGATCATTGTTGCCATCCGAAGGCCAGGAGAGATAACTGCCGCGCACTATTTGTTGGAGATATTTGACTCTACTGGAGTTCAAATTGGTGTGGATATCCCTGCACCTGGAAGGCTGGTGGGAAAGTACGTCGGAGGACTTCTCTTTGGCGGCGTGGAGAAGGCTGGTGCTACGATTATTGAGGGCGTGCTTTCCAATCCGGTCCATAGCCAGAGATGAGTATCAAATGAAGAATCAGCCAAGTTCGATAGTATCTTGCATAAGTGCATTTCGTAGAAACTTGTGGCCTATTTGCGTCGTAGCGCTACTTTTCAGCAATGGTCTCCTAATCTTGAAGACGCGGCGGATCAACGGGGAACTTAATAGAACGCAGCAGTCAGTAAGTGTAGCCGGTATAGAACACATGATGATGATGCCGATTCAGAGTTCGCGAGGCGGCGCGACGATGCTACACCACTCGTGTGTGGGTTATTCTGCTGTATTCGTGTTTACTCGCCACGAGGAGCCCTTCTTTACGGACGAGGCCGTCGGGTTAAATCAGATCGCCCGCGAACGACCGGACGTCGCGCTTTTCGGCCTCATGGCCTACAGTACAGCGGATGAGGTTCGTGAATTTGCCCGTCAGCAGCAGTTATCCTATCCTGTGCTCATTGATACAGATGGAAGCATTCTTCGCCGCTTGGATGTCCCCCGAACGCCCTGGAACTTTATTTTTGACTGTTCTCGACAGACATTGGTTTATCAGGGCCCTGCTGTTGAGAATGGGAGTGGGGTACCGGAGTTCCGGGATAAGCTCCTTTCTATTGATAAGGTAACGGTGCCGCGGTGAGTCAGTGATGACAGGTCTAATACAGGGAATCCGTCACGCGGCAAGGTCTCTGGCCTCCGATCCAGTGTATGTTGTCGCCGCTACCCTCATACTCGCGCTGGGAATTGGCGTAAACATCGCCGTCGTCAGTGCGGCGCGCTCGGTTTTTTTTCCTGCTTTGCCTTTCCCTCAGCCCAACGAGCTTGTCGCCGTCTATGAGCGCGCGCCGACCGAGGGAATCTCTAAGTTTAATCTTTCCTACGTGAACTACATGTCCGTGCGCGAACAGAAGACGGTATTCAGAAGTGTCGCCGTGTATATAAGCCCAAGCGCGCTGCGACCGTTCGACCTGACCGAACCCGGTGAGCCACAAAAACTGGCTGGCGCGGTTGTTTCACCCAATTTTTTCGACGTTCTTAGAGCACAACCAGTGCTCGGAACTACGTTTGTCGAGTCGATGGACTCCGGCGAGCCTGAGCGGGCGGTGGTTATCGGATACCACTTGTGGCAGGAAGTTTTTGGTGGCAGTCCGTCCGCTCTTGGCAAGTCGCTGGCGGTGAACAAACGAATCTATGTAGTTGCAGGCGTGATGCCTCTCGGCTTCAGTTTTCCGGGTAATACAGATCTCTGGCTCGCGGGAACTTCGCCTAGCACTGTGAACTCTATTTTGAACTCGAGCGCCACCTTCACCGAATACATCCCTCGCGCCGTGGCGCGCCTACAACCCGGCATAGACGCCAGACAAGCAGAAATCCTGCTACAGATACCGCTGTCCCAATTGACGGAACCTCACGTCCAGGGGGCGCCTCGTATCTCCCTAAACCTTGTTCCTTTGTATGATGATCTGTTCGGAGATGTCCGGCAGCCAGTCGCCATCCTTACGGGTGCTGCGGCTTTCGTCCTATTGATAGCGTGGGTGGTTGTCTCAATCCTATGCTGGATTCGGGCGATGCGGCGTGAGAAGGAAATTGCCATCCGGGCTGCTCTCGGCGCGGGAAAATGGCGCTGTATGCTCCAGTTTGTGGTTGAGAGCGGATTGGTCGCACTTGTTGGTTGTGTAGCGGCCATCTTGGTCGGCAAATGGACGGCCCGTGTCATTCCGACGTTAATTCCTTCGCCTGGTCTTACAGAGAATTCCGGGTTGGCAGACTGGCATCTCTTAATTTACTTGGTATCTGTGGGTGTGCTTAGCGCACTATTGCCGGGGATATGGTCTTCATGGAACGCCGGTAGGATTGACCTTGCTCGGACACTTCAAGAGGGGTCCTATACATCTTCTCTCGGGCCGGGACGCCGCCGAATGCTGAGCGTAATGGCAGCAATTCTAGTGGCTCTTGCGTTCGTCCTGACAGCGGCTGCGGGGCTGATGATCGACAATTTCCGCCGGATCACAAATGTTTCTCTAGGGTGGAGCACTGCTGATGTATGGATGTCCTCGTTCCACCTCCACGGGCCTGAAATCCCAACTCGCCGCCTTGCCTTCCTCCTCGATAGCGCGATAACAAAGACTAAGCGGCTGCCAGGAATTAGCGCGGTCGCAATCGCTGACGCAGTGCCGATACCAGGTAGTTCCATGCATAACATTACTGTGGCGAGGGCAGAGGGTAGCTCGCGTCAATTGCCCCCAGACGGTCAGAACTTCTACTCGATGGCTGTTAGCCCGGAATACTTCAATGTGCTCGGTATCCCGCTAATCGAGGGCCGCTGGTTCAATGAAGCCGATTGCCTGAACTCAGCGGCTGTGGCAATCGTGGATCAATCATTCGCTCGCTATTTCTGGCCTCAGTCAAGCGCCTTGGGCAGGCAGATGACGGCGAGCCGTATGGCTGACGGGCGTGTCGTTACGATCGTCGGCGTGGTCGGTACGACAAGAACATCAGGCTACTTTACCTCGTCGGCGCCAGTCGTTTACACTGCGATTCCCTCGAGGCTCCCTTCTTCTGCGAGTTGGCTCCTTATGAAGATGCAAAGTCGAGTACCGCCTCCAATCAGTGGAATTCGACACGCGCTGAGCGATCTAGCGGACGGGACTATCCCATCCGAACCTGATCCCGCTGCGGAACTAGTGGCGGAGGCAGGCGCTCTCCCGCGGGCCCGCGCTGCGATCCTAATGTTATTCGGGATATTGGCGATCACTCTAGCCGTAGCTGGCACCTACGCTGTAACCGCATATGGAGCTCGCCAGCGTGTACGAGAGCTTGGCATTCGCATGGCGTTGGGGGCGACTCGCGGCGGAATTGTGATGCTACTTGTGGGCCAAACATTTCTATCGCTTGCCATGGGCCTCACGGTAGGATGGATTGTGGTGCTAGGTCTCGCACCTATATTTCGTGCCCTCCTATACCATCCTCAGGCTACTGACCGGCCTCTTCTCGTTGTAATCTCCACGGCACTGTGCTGCGCGGTTCTCCTTGCAAGTTTACTGCCCGCCTGGCGGGTCGCAACTATTGATCTGACGGTTACGCTTAGACACGAGTAGACTATCGTCTCAAGGGTGGCCTTTTTTATTTCTAGTTTGGCGGGTGGCCGGGCATTGAAATCACTTTCGTGTTTTCTGCGCACAGAAGTAGTATAACGTTGCGAGACGTGTCTGCGGAATACGGGGGGCAGGTCAACCGTGAAGCCCGATCCCGAACCCGAAAAAGGATTTTACTACCGCAGCGATCATTTCAATTTTGCGAAGCACGGCGTGCCGGCGTTTGATCCCGACGAAGGCGTGGATTACATCGGCAAGCCTGAGGACTGGGGAATGAAGATGCGGGATAAGTACACATCCGAGGATTATCACAAACCTTCCGACGTGATTAAGCCCTACTGGGATTTGAGCGGCGCCGTCGAGGACGGTCAGTTGTTTTTCCTGGTTGGGTACCAGGTCGCCAATGCGGCGCAGACGCCCCAATGGAATCCGGGAGCGGAGTTCAAGGCAATTCGGGACGCTTCCTTGCGGGATATGCCGAACAAGGCCAACTGACGGCAAAGCGCTGGAAACGAGGCCAAAATTCAAGGGGATTCGAGCCGAAAATAAGGGGAAGTATGTATCCCAATCCCAGCGAACCCCTCGTAACCTGTTCATTATGGAACAGTTGGAGGATGCAATTTATTGCACTATTAATCTCTTTCAGCTTGACAGGCTTTGCGGATGCACTTAGGATATTTCAGGATGTCTCCTGGAGGTTGATGTGAAAAAGCGAGTGCAAGTTTTTGCGATTCTGGTTTTAATGGCTGGTCTGGCTGCAGTGCCGGCCATCGCGGGTCCCTCCTCCCCGATGGGAATTGTCACCAGTGCTCAACGCGCATTAGTCGGCCATGTCTTGGCCGTTGACGGAACCAGCATTTACGACGGCGACACCCTGCGAACGGAACCGACCGGCGCGCTGCGCCTGCAGTTCGGCGGCTCGCAGATGGTGCTGACCGGAGGCACGGTTGTCTCCCTGAATAAGACGGACGCGGGCGTAACCGCCACGCTGGTCAGTGGATCGGTACGATTCGCAAGCGTTCCTGGCTCATTGCTGGAAGTTCGCACCCTGAAATCTGTGGTGGTTCGCTCGAAGGGCGATCAACCCGCGGTTGGTGAGTTGAGCGTCACCGGGCCGGCGTCATTCCAGATTGGCAGCACAAAGGGCGCGCTGGATGTTGCCGTGAACGGCGTGGATCACACCGTGGAAGCTTCGACTGCATACAATGTTTCGCTGGATGGTGACAACGGCGGCGGTCAGAACAACAAAGGCCCGCGCGCTGCAGGAACCAGCGGCGGCATTTGGATTGCCATTGCGGCGATCGCGGCCGGCACCGGCATAGCAATCTGGCTCGCATTCCGCAGTCCGAGCAAACCGTAATTTAAAACTTACCTTGAAATTTGAAACGGGCGGAACCCAAAAGGTTTCGCCCGTTTTGTTTTGTGGCTCAGAAGTTTTTCTAGTGGATTGGTTCCGACCCGCGGTCAGCTTGGGCCAGCACTGTCAATTCCGGATCAATCAGAATTCGTTTCGGTGAAACCCGCGCGGTGAGCCGGAAGGGTGTGTCCGCGCCGGTGGTGTTCACGTAGCCGAGTAAGATTGGTTTCCCGCCTAAAGTGCTCGCGTACAGCGGAACTCTGGCCAGAAAATCGTCGGGTACATTGGACTGATGAAGCACGCCCTTCACAACGAATTGCTCGCCCGCTGCGGCGTGTTGCACGGTGAACTCCACCTTGTACTGAGGAATTCCGGTGCCGCGAACGTACTGATCGAAAAACCAATCCATGGAATGGTCGCCTTCCAGATCCATGGCGGGCAACATTGCCTTCTCCACGGCTTTTTGTAGTTGGTCCGTGGTCAGCGCGGCGTCATGATGGGATTCAACAAGTCCGCGAAGCAGCGCCACGAAGCGCGCGTCTGGATCTTTCACCTGCGGATCGCGCAGCATCATGCGTAACATGTGAAAAACCCATGTCGCTTTGGCGTATACGATTTCCTCATAACCTTGCGGATTCACTGACGAGTTCAATCGGAAGCCGAGTGTGAGCGGCCCCGACGAATCCACGTTGTCTTCCTTGTCCGGAAGTTTGGAAAGCAGGCTCTCGCGATAACGCGCCAGCCATACATTCAGCGCGTGGTCGGAATCCTTCCGGCTGTCAGCAAAAAGCAGCGAGATATAATTTGCCAGACCTTCACAAATCCATTGGTCGCGATAGCTGTGCCAGGTGACCAGATTCCCCCACCACTGGTGCGCCACTTCGTGGTACGGAACTATTTCCGTGAAATGATCCTGGTGGGCCACGTTCAATCCCAGCCGGCGCTGCGTTTCGCGCGATAGAAACGAAAATGTCGGCAGGTAAATTAATCCCGGCCAGCCTTGCCCGAAATTCCCGGGAATCTGCGAAACTTCCAACTGCTTGAAAGGAAACGGTCCACCGTAGCGGCTGAAATACTGCGTAGCCTGACCGATTTCATCACCGAGAGCATGGATCACGGTGGCGGCGTCTGGCGAGACGTCCACGATCGCTAATTTCCCAGAGAGTATTGGCACGACGTTCCCGGAAAGGCTGGTGGTGGGAACGGGAGTTTGAATCACGCGAGCGACGGGCGCGGGTTGCAGCGCCTGATCCAGACGCGCGTTCGCGTACAGATCAATTTTGAGTCCGGCGGAATCAACATTGAACAGGCGATACGCGCCAAGATTAAATCCAGCGGCGAAAATTGGTTTCTCCGAACGCCAGTGACTCTCGCGCCATTCGCCATTTTCCTTCTCGTCCAGTTTTTCTCCCGTGGCCACAAGTTCCACGTTGTGCGGCCATTTGAAACTCAGGTCATACATGGCGAACGAGTCCACTCCACTGATGTGCGGGTACCAGCTCCCGTGCTCGCCAACGACATAAACTCCAGCCGCCGCTTGGGTGATGACGTGTCCACGATAAGTTGCGCGCAACCGGATCGTTTCACCTTCGGCGGACGGCCGCGGAAGAATTACAGCGAGGCTATTATTTCCGCGCACCGCGATTTCCTGACGAATGCCCGGCTCGTTCTGG
>Ga0210410_10003531_pt1 | contig 13827 bp, 13 predicted proteins | sample IncBWC4MmetaG_FD_161058 | JGI IMG/M metagenome (GOLD analysis project Ga0210410, IMG submission 161058) | Forest soil microbial communities from Barre Woods Harvard Forest LTER site, Petersham, Massachusetts, United States - Inc-BW-C-4-M | ecosystem: Environmental > Terrestrial > Soil >... | reverse complement strand
TATCACCGCGCGCTTCGCTCCCAATTGCGAAGCCGCTTCCACCGCGCGCTTCACCGCGCCCGCATGCCCGGAGATCACCGTCTGCTCAGGGGAATTCAGATTCGCCGCTGAACAAATCTCGCCCTCCGCCGCGCGTTTGCACGCATCCGCCACCACCGCTGGCGACAATCCCATAATCGCCGCCATCGCACCCACGCCCGCGGGAACCGCATCCTGCATATACGTTCCGCGTTTCCGGACCAACTTCACCGCGTCCGCGAACTTCAGCGCCCCGGCCGCCACCAGCGCCGAGTATTCTCCCAAGCTGTGCCCGGCGACAAAATCGGGCGTCAGCCCTTTTTCCGCCAGAACGCGATAGACCGCCACCGAACAAGTCAGAATCGCGGGCTGCGTATTGGCCGTCAGCTTCAGGTCCTCTTCCGTCCCCGCAAAGCAAATCTGCGAGATGGAAAATCCCAGCGCCAGGTCCGCTTCGTCAAAAACCGCGCGCGCCGCCGGATACTTCTCCGCCAGCTCTTTCCCCATGCCCGGGTATTGCGACGCTTGCCCCGGAAATACAAATGCTACTTTGCCCATCGTCGATTCCTCTCTTACGCCGTTACGCGTGACCGCTCGCGGCCGAGAGCTCCTGTTCGATTTTTTCGTTGATGCGCGCGCGGGCCAGTCCCGCGGCAACGCGGATCGCGTTCTTCACGGCGTTGGCGTTCGAACGTCCATGCCCGATGACGCAAACTCCGCGCACTCCCAGCAACGGAGCCCCGCCGTATTCCGTATAATCGATCGTCTTCTTCAAGCCCTTCAATGCCCCTCGCGAAAACAAAAATCCCACTTGCGAAGCCAGCGAACTTTGGATGGACCTCTTCAACAAACCGAAAATCTGCACTGCCAGGCCTTCGCAAATCTTTAAAGCAATATTCCCGATAAATCCATCGCAAACGATAACGTCCACTTCGCCCGAGAAAAGGTCTCCACCTTCCACATTCCCAACATAGTGCAACGCACTTTTTTTCAACCGGTTGTGCACTTCGCGGGTCAGTTCGTTGCCCTTGATCTCTTCTTCCCCGATCGAGAGCAACCCCACGCGCGGCCGCCGGTGTCCAAACGTCGCGCGGTAGTAAATCTCGCCCATGACCGCAAATTGCACCAGATGCTCGGGCTTCGAGTCCACGTTTGCGCCCACGTCCAGCAACACGGAAACGCCGCCTTTGGCGTTCGGAAACGGCGCGGCCAGCGCCACGCGGTCCACCGATTCGAGCGTCCCCAACAGGAACCGCGACACGGTCATCACCGCCCCGGTGTTCCCCGCGCTCACCAGCCCATCGGCCTTGGCCTCGCGCACCAGCCGCGCCGCCACGTGCACCGAGCTGTCCTTCTTCCTGCGAAAGGCCTGCGCCGGGTGATCGTCCATGGTGATCACTTCGCTTGCCGCCACGATCTCGATCGGCAAGTTCGGCGCGGCTTGCTTCGCCAGCTCCGCGCGCACCAAGCTCTGCTGGCCAACCAGAAGCACCCTCACACCCAGCTCTCGTGCGGCCAGCACACTGCCTTCGACCTCGGGGCGGGGCGCGTGGTCTCCGCCCATGGCGTCAACGGCGATGGTGATCATTGGGTTTTGCCCGCAGGCTACTTCGAGAAACGTTCCTTACGCTGACTTCTCTTGCACCGCACGGCCCTTGTAGTGGCCGCAGTGGGGACACGCCTGGTGCGGCTGCTTCATCTCGTGGCAATTCGGACACTTGGCCAGCGACGGTTTTTCCAGAAAATCGTGCGCCCGCCGCGTGCTGGTCCTTCGTTTCGAATGCCGTCGTTTTGGGTTAGGCATAGCAATACTCCTCGTTCCCGCTGCTGTGAGCGGATTGTATCGGGCTTAGTGCCCGGAATCCTATTGTTTTTTTAGCCAGTCCTGCTTGAGGCGCGCGAGAGGGGCCATACGGGGGTCCGTCGCGTGAGTCTCACACCGGCACTCTTCGTGGTTCAGGTTGGCGCCGCAATTGGCGCACAACCCGCGGCAATCGCTCTGGCAAATCACTTTCAACGGCAGCGTCAGCAGCACCTGTTCCTTGATTACATCTGCCAGGAAGAGTCCTTCTCCTTCGAAGAATCCAATTTCAGTGTCGTCGTCTTTCAGCCGGTCTTCTTTCGGCTTAACCTCTTTGGGCATCGGTGCGTAAAACAGGTCGAACGAACGGCTCACTTCCTCCACCACCGGCTCGAGGCACCGCGCGCACACCAGCTCGATTTTCGTTTCGAGATTGCCCTCGATGCGAATCCGCCCTTCAAGCAGCTCGGCGGTCGCCGTCACTTCCAGCGGCTCGACTTGCTTGATCTCCGCCGAATGAAAGTCGATGCTGCCCGGCGCATAGGTCTTCCGGATGCGCAGTTTGCGGACCGCCAATTCCTTAACGTCAAGGAACATCTCTTCAGCGCCTCCGGCGCGTACGCTCATGCTTTATCATTATTGGGTTGCTCCCCCGCCAAGTCAAGGAATCGCCCCACGGCTGGCCTGCTTTTGCGCCCTCTTTGTAACCACCCCGCTCTAGTACTCGCCCCGTGGGCAATGGAAACAGCGGCGCACTATTGCGTTGCGCCCACAGCAACTTGCCCTGCTGGCTGGTTCGCAGACAACCTATCGCCAGCCACGGATAAAGAAGAGTGCAGGATAACTTGCACGATGCAGGGCGGAGCGATGAAACTTCGGGCGAACTGGAAACATGGTAAAACTTTTCGGATGGTCCAGATGACGCAGATGCCGCCCGAAAGCGCCACCGCGAGCGCGCCGAAAGATGGGGGAGAAAGATCGTCGCGCGGCAGCGCCATTCCTGCGTGGCGGGAGTACGTGAACGTGTTTCTCGCCGCGGAGATTTCCGCGCTGACGAGATACTACGACCGGGTGATCCAATGGCTGCCGCGGGAAGGCGACACGGGCAGGCTGCTGGAGGCGATTGACGCGCCGCGCAAAGAGACCGTGGGAAAAGATGAACCGTTCCCGAATTTAACGGACGAGACACAGAAGCGCACGGCGATTCTGATCAATGGCACGTTCAACCACGACTTCGACATTCAGGCGCTTTTGATGCAATTGAAAGCGAAGCTGGCGCGCACTTCGCGGCTGGTGGTAGTGCTCTACAATCCGTACCTGCGGTGGGCGTATTACTTGACGAACCGCATGGGAATACGATCGGGCGAACTGCCGAGCACCTTTGTCACACGCGTCGATCTCGAAAATATTGTAAAGGTAGCGGGATTTGAAATCGTGCGGCAGCGGCCGACGATGTATTGCCCGTGGAGAATGCTCGGACTTGGGACGGCTATCAATCGCGTGCTGCCGCTGATGCCGTTGGCGCGATGGTTGAGCTTGACGTCGGTGGTGGTAATGCGGCCGCTGGTGCCATCGTCACAGCAGGGAGTGTCGTGTGTCATTCCGGCGCGGAACGAAAAGGGAAACATCGAGAATGCGCTGAAGCGTTTTCCGGACCTGGGCCGCGAGTCGGAAATTATTTTTGTAGAGGGCCATTCGACGGACGGGACGTGGGAAGAAATTTTGCGCGTCTCGACTGCGTACCGCGACCAGTTCCGGATCTTGGCGGTGCAACAACCCGGCAAGGGCAAAGCAGACGCGGTGCGGCTGGGCTTTTCGCATGCGCGGGAAGATTTGGTGGTGATTCTGGACGCGGACTTGACCATGCCGCCGGAAATGCTCGCGCGCTTCAGCTACGCGTACGACCAGGGGCATGGGGATTTCATCAACGGGTCACGGCTGGTCTATCCCATGGAAGGCGAGGCGATGCGGTTTTTGAACCGGCTGGGAAATATCTTTTTCGCGAAGATGCTGAGCGCGGTGCTGGATGTGCGGCTCGGAGATTCCTTGTGCGGCACAAAGCTGGTGACACGGCACGATTATGAGCGCATGGTGGCGTGGCGAAAAGATTTTGGGGAGTTCGATCCGTTTGGCGATTTCGAGTTGCTTTTTCCGGCAGCGGAGCTGGGGCTGGAAATTGTGGATGTGCCGGTGCGATATCTGGCGCGGACTTATGGTGAGACGAATATTCAACGATTCCGGCACGGGCTGCTGCTGCTGAAGATGACCTGGGTGGGGCTGGTGCGCATCAAGATGGGCATCAGGAAGAAACGGCCAAGCAGCGCGGCGAGTGCGGGGCGGCAGGCCTAAGTGAGAGTTTTTTTGGAGCAGAGGATGTCGACATAGCCGGAGGTTTCGGCGGCAAGTTCGATGGCGCGGTTGTCTGGAGCCAGAGTGGTGGCAGCGCGAGTCAAAATATAAAGCTGATAACCGGTGGAGCGAAAAAAATTGAGCAGCGCTGAGGGCTCGAAGCCCAGTTCGCGCATGGCGCCGGGAGCGTATTCGAAAGCGATACAAAGAGCGGGAAATGTTTTGAGAGTGTGGCGCAGGCCTTCACACACGGCGAGTTCGTAGCCTTGCACATCGATTTTGATGAAGGAAATGTTGCGCAGATTGCGAGCCGCGACAAATTTGTCCACGCTGGTCACGGCGACGGTATCAATTTTTTCGCCGGGAGGCCGCGAAGTCTTGAATTGGTCGGTGACCACGCGATGATCGGCGGAGTGCTCTTCGTTATGCCAGAATTCGAGAGAACCATCGGCGCTGCCGACGGCAGTGTTGAAAAGTTCGACGGTGCCGGCGAGATTCTTGCGGCGAATCATTTCTGCCAAAGTTGAAAAGCTGGCTTGATCGGGTTCGAACGCGTAAACCTTTGCCGGCGGCATGATGGCCGCGGCAAACACGCACGCTGTGTAGCCAATGTTTGCGCCAACATCGAGAATATCCCCACCGGCGAAAAGCTCGGGGCTGCGCTTCGCGAGCGCCCAGAACGGGTCTTCGTACCACCGCTTGTAAAGAAAATAAGAAAAAAGAAAAAAGCTCTTGAACCAGGGCAAATCAAGAAGCCCCGTGGCGCGGACCAAATTGTAACCGCGCGTGAAAATGTTTGCGGACGATTTGCTTTGCATGCGTCAGCGGCTTTCGGCCGAAAGTGGCTTGCACATATTGGACACGGCTTAGCCGTTTTTCTCCAGCGCGAGCACGACGCGCAAGGCAGCAATGCGCCGCCACAACGGCAGCGTGGCGCGTTCGAATTTCGAAAGCGCCGGGTATAAAAATTCCGGCAGGAGATTCATAGGCTTGAAACCGCCGCTTAACAAATAAGCGAACAGACAAAATGGCTCGAGAGCCAGGAGCTTGAGTCCTGGCAGGGAATTTAGAGTGTTCGAACGGTGGCTGGGGCCGAAGAGGAGATACGGAATTGCTTGATTGCCGTCGAAGGCCATTTTTTCGGGAATTGCGCCCGGCCGGTTCGAAAGCCAGGGAGTCTCGGAAAGATCGCAGCGCTCCTGATGGAGAAAGCGAAAGATAAAATACGATAAAGGCGTGATCCAGGGCTCAACGAGAATCAGGCGGCCTCCGGGCGTCAAAATGCGCGCGGACTCGCGAAGAAACGTCATGGGCGTGGCGAGATGATGGAGCATGTCCAGACCGAAAATGTTTGCAACGCTGGCGTTTTGAAACGGGAGGTGCTGTGCGTCGGCGATGGCATCAAGCCAGGGACACCACACGAGGTCGGTGGAGAAAATGTCCGGCGCGAATTGCTTGAAGAAACCGGGACCGGCGCCGACTTCGAGCGTGAGCCCGTTGGGGATGCGAAAGGAGAGCAGGCGCGCGAAGAATTCATCGTTGTAGACGCGCCGTAGAATGGGCTTTTGCTCCCAAACGCGTCGATGCCTGAGAAGCTGCTCCTGGGCTTGCGTATCGATGGCCACTGTGCGTTTTTCGATTGTACTCAGTTCGACGGCAACGGGCACGGGAAGGTCACGATATTGTTCGGTTGTCGTTATCAAAAGAAAACTGGCACGACGACCGTTAACTAATCCTGTTGCAGTGCTTTTGCGCCGCAACGGAACCCGGCATGGTTTTGATACGCTGGGTTGACCGTGAGTACTTTTTCAAAAGCAATCGAGCAACAAAGGGCACGCACGAACTTCTCGAGTCCGGCGCAGCCGGCGAGTTGGCGGATTATTGTTTTTCTCGCCGTGTTGCTTGCTCTGGGCACGGCGGCGGTATACGCGCCGGCGATGCGCAATGGCTTCGTGAATCTGGACGATCCGGACTATGTGACGCGCAATCCATATGTTCTAGGCGGATTGAGCTGGGCGGATATCCACTGGGCGCTGGGCTCGAACTATCCTTCTTCGAACTGGCATCCCTTGACGTGGATTTCGCATATGGCGGATGTGCAACTCTACGGAAGAAATCCCGCAGGTCATCACTTTACAAGCGTGCTGTTACACGCCCTAGACGTTGTGCTGCTGTTTCTCCTAATGGAGTGGGGCACGGACCGAGCGCTGCGGAGTGCCGTGGTGGCCGCATTGTTTGCGGTGCAGCCATTGAATGTCGAAGCGGTTGCGTGGATCTCCGAGCGGAAGTCGGTGCTGTGTGTTTTCTTCTTTCTGTTGGGAATCGCAGCTTACGGCTGGTACGCAAGAAAGCCGGGCGGGGGACGCTATCTCGTGGTGGCATTGTGTTTCGGGCTGGGAATCACGGCCAAGGTCATGGTCGTTTCGTTTCCGTTCGCTTTGCTGTTGCTGGATTACTGGCCGCTGGGAAGACTGCCTGGAACGGATGCAGAAGGAAGACCGCGGGCGTTTTTTACCGGCCTGCGCGCGCTGGCGATGGAGAAGATTCCACTCTTCGTGATGGCGGCGGCGGGCGCGGCCGTCACCGTCTATGTGCATAGCCGAGAACATGCCCTGACGGCGACGATGCCATTTAGCTGGCGATTCAAGAACTCCATTTTTTCTTACGTGGCTTACCTCGGGAAGGCCATCTGGCCGGTGCGGTTGGCACCGTACTATCCGCATCCGGAGAACACGCTATCGTGGACCATGGTATTTCTTGCCGGACTCTTGCTGGCGGGGATCAGCGTGATTGTTTGGCAATTGCGGCGGCAGCGCAAATATCTGCTGATGGGCTGGCTCTGGTATCTGGGGACGATGCTGCCGATGATCGGATTCGTGCAGACTGGCCGGCAAGGCATGGCCGACCGCTTCATGCATATTCCGATGATGGGACTGCTTCTCGCCGTGGTTTGGCTGATTGGAGATTGGGCGGCAGAGAAGAATTGGCAAAAAGAGATCACCGTGGCTATTTTTCTGCTGGCAGCCGTTCCGTTTGCGGCCGTGACGATCAAGCAAATTGGCTACTGGCGGGACAGCTATACCTTGTTCGGACACACGCTCGAAGTAACGCGGAACAACGGGTTGATCGAAAATGACTTCGGAGTAGCGCTGGTCGAGCGAGGAGAGCCGGAGGCCGCGGTGCAACATTTCGCAGCAGCGGAACGCTTCAGCCCCGACCTGGCATCGCCACACTACAATCTTGCCATCTTTCTGCAAAAACAAAACCGGCTGGAGGACGCGGAGCGCGAGTATCGCGCGGCGCTGGCGTTATCGAGCGACCAGATGGAAATCGTGCAGGCGCACAACAATCTCGGCATCCTGTACCTGATCGAGCGCAAGTATGCCCAGGCGCTGCCGGAATTGAGCGCAGCCATCGCCATCGATGCGAACGAGCAGAATAGTTACATCGGGCGCGGAATGGTTGAGATGGAGATGATGAACGCGGATGCAGCGATCGCGGACTTTACGAAAGCGGCGCAGATCGCGCCATCGCCTTTGGCATTGTATCGGCTGGGGCAAGCACTGGAAAGCAAAGGGGAAAGTCAGCAAGCGGCCAAAGCATATGCGGCGGCGCTGCAATTGGCGCCCGCGATGGCCGAAGCGCGAACGCGGCTGGACGCTTTACGGGCCCGGCCTGAATGAGGGAGATGACTGGCGCAGAATACAAACCGACAATCGTAAAGTGGTCCTGAAAAAAAGAAGATGAGCCAGCCCTACAGGGAGGAAACCATATGGGCGATGGCATCGTCAAAGGTCGTTTTGTTGTCTAGGTAAGGTTGCCAGAACCTGATGAGGAGCTTGAGATAGTCGTCCCAGCCGCGCTGATAGAGGCCTTCGCGGACGGCGTAGGGGACGTAGCCGCCGCCGGGAACGCTGCCGTCTGGGTCAGTCGGTGAGGCGCTGGAGGCGATGGTGGATAGCGGGGAATGCTGGGCGGACATAACCGGCTTGATGACTTCGCCGGTGGTGTAAAAAATCAGGGCATGCCAAAGGTCGCGGGGGATGGCTTTGTCGCGCTGGCGGCATTCGCGGTTGATGGCCAGCTCGACGGGCTGGGCGATGCCGTGCGAGGCTTCGTGGAAGAGCACTTCGAGGGCTTCGGCGCCTTGATTGCGCGCATCGAGACTGGCAATGGTGACGCGCAGGGGATCGAGCGTGGTGTAGGCGCCAGCCCAGTTGGCGTAGGCGGAAACGTCCACGCGGATTTTGTCCTTGGGCCAGCGCGTTTGATAAATGTCGGCGAGGCGTTCGCTGAGGCCGACACCTTGTTCGCGGACCAACGGAGCGACGCGCGCAATCCAGCGGCGATTGGCGCGGTCGTGGTCGGGCCAGAGGTGCGCGCGATAAACGGGGGCGGCGGCGTCCAGAATCTGGGTGAGCTTGGGCGAGAGACCCGCGTCGCAGGTCTTTTTTCTGGCGCCGGAGAGCTCGTCGCAATCTTCAAAATCGCCGAGCTGGTTTTTCAACAAGAGGAGTTCGGTGCTGAAGAGCAGGTCTTGCGTTGCGTAGTGGGCCACATAATAGGCTACGGCATCGTCCCAGGCTCTTTGCTCGACTGCGGTAAGGGGAGCGCGCGCGGCACGCATGACCGGGAGAGTGGGTTTGGAGGATTTGTCGGCGGTTTCATGGCTGGTGGGCGAGTTGCTGCGCTGGCGGGCTTCCTGATAGAGCGTGTGGTGGAGGTTGATCCAGAAACCGCTATGGAGTTCGAAAACCGGCAATGGTCCATAGGTGGTATCGATCTGGGGAGCGGCTTGCGAAGCCAGCGGCAAAAGCAGAGCCGCCACCAGCAACAGAGGACATCGTGTGAGAATCGCGCGCATGTCGAATCGCACGATAGTAACGCCAACGCTCACGCGGCACAAATTTTCTGTGATCGATTTTTCCAGGAGATTCTGGCATTCAGAGTTCTTCGAAGTTTCTTAGGCTTGTTTGGAGGCATCCGCGAGCCAGCGATCCAGTACGGTTAGCTGGGTGGATGACGTCTGCTCATCGAAGGCGATGCCCATGCCCAGCCCGCCGCTGACATACATCACTTTCCCCGAAACTTCAAAAACTTCACTGCCGCGAGTGAGGCGCACACGAACCGGCGATCCCATCGGAATGGGGTTGAGCGTATCGATGTAGCAGCCGCTGCGGCTTATGTCGGAGCTGCGCGCGCCGAGTTTTGTTCCGCTGGGCAATTCGGTAACTTCCGCCGCAAGGATCAGGGCATAGCGGGGCGCATTGCGCCGGTCGAGCATTACATCTGGCATTGCCGGGTCTCCTTAGGACTGCCTGGAGAGACCCGTAGGCGGGGAGGGCTCCGTCATGCGGAGTTCCCCGCGGGAGGAGAGATGACCCTTCTCTAATTCTGCGGGGAAGATTCAAATTGGGGCAAGTACCAAGTGTGTGCTGCTCCCAATACGTCAACGGCGGAGGCCGAGGAAAGAAAGTTTGTGTGCCAAGGTGGACGCGGGTTTGGGTGCGAAAGAGTTGCGGTGCAAACCGCGCTACTGCGCCCGGGGATCTTTTTCGGTTGCCAGCGCACCCTGACGATCGGCAGCGTGAAGGCCGCCGGCAGAGTCGCGGAAGAACGATTGGCGGCCGGTGCGGCCGTAAGTCAGTGGCGTGGCAGCGAGTTCGAATTTGGCCGGCGCGCCCAGAGCGCTCGCGCCGACGATGACGTAACGAAACGAATAGCCGTTTTTCATTCCGTTCGCGAGATCGGAGTCGATGAGGCCGGCTGCTTCCCCGGTGGCTGCGCCGTGCAGCGGCGGGCCGAGGCTGGCAAGCGATTCGGGAAAGCGCGTGTAAGTTTTGCGATAGTTTTCCATCGCCTCGGCAATTTTCTTCACGCCGTCGAGCGCCGCGCGTTCATTGGCAGCGATTTCCGCGGTGTCCCATTCGACCTCGAGCGCGGGCAAATCAAGCAGCAGCAGACCAACCGAAAGCACTTTCCATCCGCCATCCTCGCGCACCAGCCCCATGCGGACGCGCTGGACGTTGTTCCCCGTGGTATCGGTGGCGTCACGGAGTTCTACGGGAAGAAACGCGAGATTGTCCTGCGTGTCTGCACCGCCGATTTGGATCTCCGCGGCGCCGGCGGGAGTTTCGCAGCGCACCGTGGGTCGCCCGGAAGGATTTACCTCTACGCTGGGCTTGCCGGGCTCATCGAGCAGGACGAAACGCTTCATGAGCGCCACGCGGGCCGCGGGGGCCAGGCGGGAAAACGCTTCGCTATTCCGTGTGGTAAGAAAATGCATGAAATCGTTCTGACTTTGTGAGCAGGCCGCCATCAAGGCGTCGCGCAGTGCTGCAGTTGGGGCGCTGGCCACGGTGCTGGCGGGTTTCGAGCTGGATTCTTGCGCGCTCGCGGGCGTGGCCGAAAGCAGCAGTGCTGCTGCGGTCAGAAAAATGGCGATGCGCGTGATCTTCGTTCTGTATTGCAAGTCAGTCCTTTGCCGCGCCGAGAATGAGCGCCAGGTTCTGCGTGAAGATCGAGCGCGGCATCACTTCATCGCAGCCCGCGGCGTGGGCCTGTGCCGCCAAGTCTTTCTGCACGTGCGAGAGAAAAGCCACTACGCGCACGGCGTTTTTTTCGGCGCGGAGTTTTTGAATCGCGGCGATCGGCTGGCTGCGCGCGTTTAGATCCACAATCAGGAGTTTTGGCGCGGGATCGAGCAAACCCATCAAGGCGTCGGCGGTGGTGGCCACTTTGAATTCCACACCGATTTGCTTGGCGGTTTCCGCTACCTTCATCTGAAAAAACAGGTCATCCATCAGCGCTACGACGCGGCCCATGCTGTTCGCCTCTCCCTATTTTCCGCGGGGAACATTATGCGCTAGTTCGGCGCACTTTTGAGTTTGCCTACGGATTGTAACTGCCTGCCCGGACTAAGCCGCATTCCAGAAATTCTCCAACGAGAAGCGGGACGAATTTCCATTTCGTTGGATCGTTTTCCGGCGTTCGGAGGTTGCTCGACGCGGAAGGAGGAACTCGCGCTAGTGCCCGCCGCCAGCGCTATGCGCGCCAACGGTCTTGTCGGGAACGTCACCTACGCGGCCTTTTACGCGGTCGTAAACGCTGATTTGGCTTACCGAGCCGAGCGCCTCGTTGTAGAACGTCGGCACGCCCAGCGCGGTGAGCAGCTCTTCATTGAACTTGCGCAAATTCTCAAGATGCGCGGCCAGCGCGGGGAGTTTCAGCCCGTCGTCGGTGAGCAGAAATTTTTGGTAGCCAGCGTCCCACAGCCGGGTAAATTGACCCTTGAGCATGATCGTCGGCACGATGGTCATCTGATACTTTTCGTCGGTACCCTTGCGAAACTCCGCCCCGGAGCCGTATTTTTCCACGCGCACCACGCCCCGCGTGCTGCCGACGGCAAAGCCCAGCGCCGCCAGCCCTTCAATCGCTTTTGGTGAAAACCGCTCTTCGACGTTCCACATGAGGCTCTCAGAGTAATGAATGGAGGCGATTCTGTAAAGCGCCCTGCGCGTATTTCAAATATGAATCAGGATGTGCCGATTTCTAAATGGCCCTGTGGATAATTTATGAAAGGATATTCAGGTCAAATTTACGCAGTTGTAACTTCCTTGTTTCCGGTCATTCACAGCATTCCAGTCTTATACGCAGACGGGGTCGTGTTCGCCGCGCTCAGCAATATGCACAGAGTGGCTCTCGACTTGTGCGCGGGAAATGTGATAAATGCACGTCAACTTTGGGCTAAAGGGGTGTACTCAGATGTTAAAGAGCTTTGGTAAGGTACTGTTTTCTATCGTAGCCTTCGTAACGTTTTCTCTGCCTGCCCATGCGCAGCAGTCTCTTGGCGCAATCAATGGCGCGGTTACGGACTCGTCTGGCGCGACCATGCGCGACGTTAAGGTGGAGATCCGCAACACTGGTACGAACTTTCAAGAAGCTAGGACAACCAGGAATGACGGCACTTTCAGCTTTGTAGATCTTCCGCTCGGAATTTACGTCGTCACTTTTTCAAGAGACGGGTTCAAGAAGGAGGTCTATTCGCAGATTATTGTGCAAGGAGAGCGCACGGCCACCGTCAATGCCTCGATGCAGCCAGGAGAGGTCTCCTCCACGGTCACCGTCACTGGCTCATCCTTGCTGAACCAAACGGATACCACTAACGGCTACACGCTGGGAAGCGAGCTGATCGAAAATATTCCACTGGGGACCGGCAGTTTCACGCAATTGGCGATTTTGGCGCCGGGTGTCAGCGCGGACTTCCTGAGCGGCGCAGGGGTGAACGCGGGGTTGGGGAACCAAGATATTTTTGCTAATGGACAGCGTGACACCAGCAATGCCTTCAGTTTCAATTCCATTGTGGCGAACAATCTGTTCAATGGGTTATCCGCGAGCGGAATCGGGGAGAGCCGTTTCGTCTTTAACACTAACGAGAAATTCGGAGCCGGGGGACAAGTCTTAACCAATACTTCGGTTTTCGACGCCATTGGACAGGGCCTGCCTGCGCCTCCCACTGAGACGATCGAAGAAGTGCACGTGAATACTTCGCTGTACGATGTTTCGCAAGGAGCGAATAGCGGCGCACATGTGGCCGTATTGACAAAGTCTGGCACCAACGATTTTCACGGTGGACTCTACGAGTACCACCAATCGACGGGATTGGATGCCAATTCGTTCTTTCTGAACCAGGTGACCCTGCCTGGACAAACCAAGCCGACCCGTCTGCCACTCCATCGCAACGTGTTTGGCGGAACGGTCGGAGGCCCAATCAAGAAGGACAAACTGTTCTTTTTTGCGTCCTACCAAGGCCAGCGAGTATCTGACGCCACGAATGGTTCGACCGAATTCGTAAACGTGCCCTGTCAGAATCCGGCAGTTGTAGCAGGGGTACCGGCTACGAATTGTCTCTCTTCTGATCGTAGCGCGGCGACCCTTGCCTCAGTCGGTAGTGCTTCGATGTGCGGTACTGCTGGTCAGCCGGCCTGCCTTACGGCAGCGCAAGTGGACCCGATCGCATTAAAGCTTCTGCAAGCGAAGCTGCCAAACGGTCAGTTCCTTATTCCGTCGGCCAATGTCTTCGACTTGGGAACGATTAACAATTTTGGAGGAAATGCCGTAGTCCAGGGCCCGCCTGCTACGTTCAAAGCGGACCAAGTAAACGCGAACATAGACTACCTGTTCAACACAAAAGACCGCATTGCTGCGAAATATTATTTCCAGAATGACCCCTCCACTAGCCCTTTTGCCGTGAGTCAAGTCGAAGGATTTCCCCAAAAGCTCCAGGCCGGCAGCCAAGTAGTTTCACTAGAGAACACCACGGTTTTGACACCGAATACGACTTGGGAACAGAGAATCGGCTTTATCCGGCAGATTGCCAACGCAACAACCAGTCAGGCATTTACTCCTAGCGGAGTGGGAATCAACCTTTTTGGGAGCTCGTTTTTCCCCGGTATATCCATTGCAGATAACGGAGCAGGAACCGGCAATGGATTGAGTATCGGGCCGACGAATAACTTTGCGAACGCCGGAGTATTCCAGAATCATTTTCAGGTAGGCACAAACTACAACTGGGTCGTGGGACACCACTCGCTTTCTTTTGGGTTCGACGGAGACTATGGACAACTGAATGTCCTCAACCGCGAAAACCAGGTCGCAAG
>Ga0210410_10003529_pt1 | contig 13830 bp, 6 predicted proteins | sample IncBWC4MmetaG_FD_161058 | JGI IMG/M metagenome (GOLD analysis project Ga0210410, IMG submission 161058) | Forest soil microbial communities from Barre Woods Harvard Forest LTER site, Petersham, Massachusetts, United States - Inc-BW-C-4-M | ecosystem: Environmental > Terrestrial > Soil >... | reverse complement strand
CTACGCCGATATCAATAACGACGGTGCTCTCGACGTCCTCCTCATGACCAATGGCGGTCCGGCGCATCTCTACCTCAACCAAGGCGGCGCCAACCAAAGCCTGCGCATCAAACTCGCCGGCACAAAATCTAACCGGGACGGCATCGGCGCCATCGTTCGCGTGACCGCCGGGAGCGACAGGCAGTGGCTCACCATGAAGACCGGCTCCAGCTATCTCTCGCAAAGCGAACTGGTGCTGACTTTCGGCATGGGATCGAAAACCAAAGCCGATACGGTCGAAATCGACTGGCCCAGTGGGCAAGTGGACAAGCTCGCAAACATTGCGACCGGACAGACCGTCACCGTACAGGAAGCTAAGGGCCAGATCGCCTCGCGGCCGTACGTGAAGAAGTAGATTTGCGGGGTTGAGGACATTTTTTTAGATTAACTCTGTCATCTTGAGGAGCGGAGTCAAAACATCCCATACCCGCGTCGGCCGCGATGAACCTCCGAAGGCGTTCTCACGATGCGGTTTAGGCATTCGGGCCCGAGCTCTCGGACAAGGCACTCAGATAGAATCATTCCCAAACTCCCTATGACCAAGACGCTCAGCATCGCCCTCGCCTCCATCTTTCTTCTTGCACTACTTCTCGCGCTACTCGCCGCGACCGGTCCCGCCGCCAATCCCCAGGAAGCCGCCCGCCTCAACAACATCGGCGTTGCGTACATGAATCAGCAGCTCTTCGAAAAGGCTTTGAAGGCGTTCGAAGAAGCGGCTGCAAAAGATCCGGAATTGGAGGTGGCGACCATCAATCGCGGAGTGGCATTGCTCAACCTGCAGCGCGTCGACGAAGCGAAGGCGCTGCTTGAGAGAGAAGCAAAGAACAACCCCAAAGATGCCCACGTCTGGTGCAACCTCGGTCTCTATTACAAGAACTCGGCCGATGCGGGCGCTGCCGTCGATGCCTTCCGTCACGTTACTGAAATCGATCCGAATGATGCCGACACCTGGTACTTCCTCGGATCGGCCTACGCCCAACTTAAGCATTTCCCGGAAGCGATCGCAGCCTTCGCGAGCGCGTTAAAGATCGATCCGCTCCACGCCTCCGCCCAGTTCGGACTGGCGCGAGCCTACCAGCAATCCGGCCAAAGCGACCCCGCCCACGAAGCGATGAAGAAATTCCAGTACATCACGCAGAACAAGTTGGGCGCGCCGATCAGCCTGGCCTATGGCGAGCAGGGAAAGTATTCGCGCGCTGAGGAGTCGCCGGCGGCGGCGGAGAAGGTGGGGACGGCGATTCCGGTGAGGTTTGTGGATGTCACAGCGGAGGCGGGGATCGCCCCGACGCTCGGAGCGCAAATAGGAGGCTCAGCAGCCAGTTTGTTTGCTCCTGGCGCCTGTTTTCTGGACTACGACGGAGACGGCCAGATCGATCTGTTCCTGCCGGATAACGGAACTCAAGGAGGGATGTCGCTCTATCACAATCTCGGAAACGGGAAATTTGAGAACGTCACGAAAAAAGCTGGCCTTGAGCGTTTTGCCGAAGGTCTTTCTTGTACCGCGGGGGACTACGATAATGACGGCTTCACCGATCTGGCGGTGGTTCTCCGCGACCGGATTCTCCTCCTGCACAACGAAAAAGACGGCACGTTCAAAGATGTGACGCAACAGGCCGGCTTGGCGACTGGGAAGCCCACGTCAAAGCAGGTTGTCGCGAAGCTACCAGGTGCGCCACTTGTCGGGCCAGCAGAGGCTTTGGGCGTAACGTTCATAGACTACGATCACGACGGCGACCTCGACCTGTACGTTACAAAGCTGGTTCCTGTCAGGTTGCAGGACACATCTGAAAACGTCTGGTCTGAAACCCTACCGAACGCCGGCGGCAATATTATGTGGCGTAACAATGGGAACGGAACCTTCACAGCCGCACCAGAAGTGGGTATGGTGGGCAATACCGGAAGCGTCGCCGCCGTGGGAACGGACTATAACAATGATCGGGCTGTGGATGTAGTCCTGACCGGCGGGCCCAAAGGTGCGACAATCTTCGAAAATCCGCGCGAAGGGATGTTCAAGGTCCAGGAATTATGGCCTGATCGTGGACCCGAGCGGGCAACCGGAGTCGCCGTCCTTGACTTCGATCACGACGGATGGATGGATCTCGCTTTTACGCACAGCACTGACCCTGGTCTTACGTTGTGGCGAAATAATCACGGCAAGCGCTTTGAGCACGTGGACTTTCCCTCACTTAATTGGGTCCGCGCCTACGGCATCGCCGCCATCGACTATGACAACGACGGCTGGGTCGATCTCGTCGCCGTCGGCGAAACAAAAGACGGCAAGGGAGAAGTCCGCCTCTTCCGCAACCTCGGTCCCGACGGCTTCAAAGATGTCACCGCCGAAACCGGACTCGACAAAATTCAGCTCAAAGAGCCGCGAGCCATTATCGCCGGCGACTACGACAATGACGGTGCCGTTGATCTTCTGATCACGCAAAACCACGGTCCCGCCGTGCTGCTCCACAACGAAGGTGGCAACAAGAACAACTCGTTGCGCCTTGCGCTCAAGGGCTTGAACGACAACAAGAGCGCCATTGGGACGAAAGTTGAAGTCTTCTCCGCCGGCCTGCGGCAGAAATTCGAAGTGTACGGATCGTCCGGCTACCTCGGAGAGAACTCTCCCTACCTGACCATCGGTCTCGGCCAAGCCAAGGAAGCCGACGTTGTCCGCATGCTATGGCCAACCGGCGTTTTGCAGGATGAAATCGGAGTCGCCGCCAACAAGCGTCAGGATTTTCTGGAGATGGACCGGCGCGGCAGTTCGTGTCCAACGCTCTTCGCGTGGGATGGTCACGAATACCAACTCGTCGGCGACATGCTCGGCGCAGGCGTGATTGGACACTGGATCGCGGCAGGCGATAGCAAGGCCGGCCGCAATGTCGTCCGCAATATCGCTCGCCCCACCGAATCCATCAAGCTCGACCGCAATTCGCTCCGCGAAAAAGATGGCAGGCTAAGCTTCCGCTTCATGGAGCCGCTCGAAGAATCCGTCTTCCTCGATCAAGTGAAATTGCTCGCCGTCGATCATCCCGCCGATGTCGACGTTTATCCCAACGAATATTTCGCCAGCAATCCGCCGTACCCACCGTTCAAGGTTGTATTCAGCAATAAAAAAGATGCGCGTCCGCCCGCCGGTGCATGGGACGAGCACGGCCACAACGTGCTCCCCGATCTACTCACGCATCGCTATTTCGGCGACTTCAAAGTGCTTTCATTTATGGGATTCACCGAGCCCCATAGCCTCGAACTGGATCTCGGCGAGCCTTATCGCGGCGGTCCGCTGTGGCTCCTGATGCATGGAGAAATCGAATACTTCTCAGCAACGAGCATGTACGCCGCCGATCAAGCGCATCTGCGGCCCTTTGCACCCTACGTCGAAGCGGAGGACGTCCGCTTTGGGGTGGCGCAGCGCGTCGGCGCTGCGATCCGCCAGGCCTCTGGTTCTGCGGCTTTAGCGGCGGAGGGAAAGTCGGCCAAGGGCAGATGGGTCCGCGTCATAGATGACATGGGATTCCCCGCCGGGGGCGCGCGCACCATGACCGCCGATCTTACCGGCAAACTTCCGCCGGGGACGCGGCGCATTCGCATCACCACCAATCTCCAGATCTATTGGGACAACATCCTGATCAGCCGGGCTAGCCAGGAAACGAGCCAAGATCCGATCCAAGATCAGCGTGCCCGCCTGACACCCGTCCCGCTGTTACGCGCCGAACTGAATTTCCACGGCTTCCCGCTGAAGATCGAAGACCAGCCGCCGGGCAATGTGAAATACATTTACGAAAAGGCCAGCGCCACCGGTCCATACACGCGGCCAGCCGGCGCTTACACGCGCTATGGCGATGTGCGATCGCTGCTCGACTCGATCGACGACAAATTTGTCGTCTTTGGATCGGGCGATGAAGTTGCGCTCGATTTCGATCCGGCGAATCTGCCCGCCTTGCCGCGCGGCTGGGTGCGCGACTATTTCTTCGTCGCCAACGGATACGAAAAAGATATGGACTTCTACGCCTACCGCGGCGATACGGTTGACCCTCTCCCATTCCGCGGCATGCGCACGTATCCTTATCCCGGTCAATCTTTTCCCAACGATGCCGAGCACCTGAACTACTTGCTCGAATACAACACCAGGTTCATGTCGGGGAATGAAGCGAGCGGATATTCGTTCCAATACCCCGACCACAGATGATCCAGTAACGCCAGCATCCTGCTGGCGGTCCCGAGGGCGTCTCGCCCTCGACGCGGAGGGCTAGGACCCCGAACGACAGCCGCCGCGACGGCGGCGCCACTCCCGATCGCGCTACAATCACTGTGCATGCGGGTCGGGCAGATTATTATTTTGTGGATCGCATTCACCGGCCTGCTGTCGGCCCAGAGCGCGCCCCAAGGCCAGACGGGGCCCGCTGCGGAACTTCCTCCCGCGCCTAGTGAAAAGAAATCGCCAGCGGGCAAACTCACCGCTCCCGTTCCAATCTTTCACGACATCGCTGCCCAGGCTGGGCTGACCGTACCCCATATCTCCTCGCGTGAAAAGTACTACGTGATCGAATCCATGAGCGGCGGCGTCGGTCTGTTCGACTGCGACAATGATGGCAAGCTCGATATCGTGATGGTGAACGGCTCGACTGTCGATCGCTACAAGCAGAGCGGCGGCGATCCTCTAGTCACGCTCTGGCATCAGGATGCCAACCTCAAGTTCACCGAGATCACCGAGAAAGCCGGACTCACGCGCAAAGGTTGGGGCATGGGCGTTGCCGTCGCCGACTTCGACAACGACGGAAACCTCGATCTATTCGTTACCGGTTACGGCGGCAATGCGCTCTATCGCAACAAGGGCAATTGCACTTTTGAGGACGTCACTGACAAGGCTGGAGTGCGTGGAGGCGGCTTCTCTACGGGCGCGGCGTGGGCAGACTACGACCGCGACGGCAACGTCGATTTGTTCGTCTCACGATATGTTCACGTGGACATGAACGACTTGCCCGCTTTCGGCTCGACCAAGTTCTGCCAGTTCAAAGGGGCGCCGGTGCAGTGCGGCCCGTGGGGCATGGAGGGAGAAACCGATCTTCTCTATCACAACCGCGGCGATGGCACGTTTGAAGAAGTCTCGAAGAAAGCCGGCGTCGACGACCCCGAAAAATATTACGGACTGGGCGCAACCTGGGGCGACTACGACAACGACGGTTGGCCCGATCTGTTTGTCGCCGATGACGCCACTCCCAACCATCTCTATCACAACAATCACAACGGGACTTTTAGTGACGAGGCCATGGTCGGCGGCATTGCGCTGAACAGTGAAGGTCAGGCGCTCGGATCCATGGGCGTGACTTGGGGCGATTACGATCACAGTGGACGCCTTTCGATGTTCGTCACCGAATTTGCCGACCAGCCCAATACGCTTTATCGCAACCAGGGATTTCAGAATCTGGGATATCAGAATCATGGACCGCGTGGATTCGAAGATGTCGCCATGCCCTCGCATCTCGGCCAACCCAGCTTGCCGCTGGTCGGGTGGGGCACGACGTTTTTCGACATGGACAACGACGGCTGGCTCGATCTGTTCGTGGCCAACGGACACGTCTATCCGCAAATGGACACGGTGAAGGGAAGCGCCGCCTACGCCGAGCCGATGCTGTTGCATCGTAACCTGCGCAACGGAACGTTCGAAGAAGTTTCGAAGGCGGCGGGGTTGGCGGACATACCGTTGAAATCCCGACGGGGAGCGGCTTTTGGCGACATCGCGAACAACGGCAATATTGATATCGTTGTGCTCAACGTCGGAGAGCCTCCTTCGCTACTGCTCAACACAAACAAAATCGCGAATCATCGTGTGATCTTCCGTCTGGTTGGAAGCAAAAGCAATCGCGCCGCAATCGGCGCCCGCGTCACCATTCATGCCGGAGGAATGACGCAGTTCGACGAAGTGCGCGGCGGCGGCAGTTATCTTTCGCAGAACGATCTGCGCCTTCATTTCGGCTTGGGATCGGCGACAAGGATTGATTCGGTGGAAGTGCGCTGGCCCTCAGGCAAGGTCGAGACCTTGAAGGATGTTCCCGCCGACAAGATTTACACGATCGTGGAGGAACACGGAATCCAAGACTCCGCGCCGTTTAGTGATCTCCCGGCTCACTTGCCATAGTTCTTCGGCAACGCCTTGGCCAACTCTCTCCATCCCACCAGTACGAATCCTTGCTCCTTCAGAAACTGGCGGAACTCCGGACTCTTGACCATGTCCAGGTCGTGTTGCCGCCAGGCGGCGCCCCAATCGGGATGATCGTAGGTCGCGCCCCGCATCTCTTCGTCGTCATAAGCAAGATGCACAATGACCTGATAAACGCCAGGACTGAGTGCTCCAAGTTGTTTCCGGTACCACGCGTTCCAGTCCTTGGCTTCGGTTCCGGGTTCGATTTCGATTACCTTCTGGACCAGGACTTCTTCTGCGGGCGGCGATGCTCCCGCAGGCGCGTGAGTGCCGCCCATGGCCTCCAGGATGGGCAAGTCATAGGTGTAGCCCATTTTCTGATAGACCTTGTACAGATCGGTCGAGCCGAACAGTGCGCCCATGTGGGTGTCCAAATGCGTTAGATGAATGCCCGCAGACTGGGCGCGATCAATTTGCGCGCGCAGTTCGTTCTCAACCTCGGAGAGTTTGGCATTTCGCCCAACGTCGGGTGTGTCGAGTGGGAGATACCCATCCGGGTCCAGCAGACTGGGCACCTTGTCTTTCGGGCTCACAGGTCCCCAGCGAAGAGTAGTCCACTCACTGTTGAGAGCCTGGTGAATGCCGACATCGGCGTCGGGGTGCTCCCTCGCCCACTTCACCACCTCGGGAAACCAAGGGCAGGGAACCAGGATACTGGCCGAAGTAATCCATCCCTTCTCGAGAGCCTCGAAGGTGGCCCGGTTGACGGAATGGTTCATGCCGAGGTCGTCCGCGTGAATCACCAGCAGGCGTGCCGAAGCGGGATAGCCCAGGCGCTCCTGCACAGTCTTTTCCTGGACCGTCGTTTTTTGGACAGTCGTGTCTTCGAGTGTCTGGGCGCGGCCTTGCGCCAAGCAGACAACGAGGAGCAGGATTACAAAACGCATTCTGTGTTTCATGATCTTGGACTCGCGCTCCTTCAAATTCTGTCGAATTCCGCCGGATTCTTGAGTTCACCAAAATTCGGCAAGAATCGATTTAATACAAGTGTTTTTTCATTGACAGAATATCCCTTACGTATAGAATTCGAGAAGATTTTTGTGTGTCACGATTGACCCTTGCCCCGAACCCCGTTATCTCCGCAGGATAATGGGGTTTTATTTTGAGACCGTGAATGAGTTCTACGCCGAACCCGCCCGCTGACATCCCCCGCCTGAGGCGCTCGCTAACTCTTTGGGACCTGATTCTGTACGGCATAATCGTGATCCAGCCGGTCGCTCCAATGTCGGTGTTCGGAGTGCTCAGCGATCGCGGACATGGCCACGTAGCTACAACGATCCTGATCGCGATGGTGGCGATGTTGTTCACCGCCATCAGCTATGGCCGCATGGCGCGAGCCTATCCCAGCGCCGGCTCGGCCTTCACCTATGTCGGACAGGAAATCAACCCCGCGCTTGGTTACGTCACCGGCTGGAGCATGGTGATGGATTACATGCTCAATCCGATTATCTGCACCATCTGGTGCAGCCAGCAGGCGCACGTGTTTGCTCCCGGATTGCCGTATGCCGTGTGGGCAGTCTTCTTTGCGCTGGTGTTTACGCTCCTGAACGTCCAGGGAGTGAAGACCTCGGCTCGAGTGAACTCTGCGCTGGCGGCGGGGATGGGCGTGGTGATCGCAATGTTCTTTGTGGTCGCGGCGCGCTATATCCTGGGCAATCCGCATGACGGCGCAGGCTTTTATACCCGGCCCTTCTACGACCCGAGCCTGTGGAACACGAAGGCGGTGCTAGGAGGAACATCGATCGCGGTGCTCACCTACATCGGTTTCGACGGCATCTCGACGCTATCGGAGGAAGCGGAAAACCCGCGCCGCAACATTCTGCTGGCAACCGTGCTGACTTGCGTCGTGATCGGCATTCTGTCTGCCGTAGAGGTCTACGCCGCGCAGTTGATCTGGCCCGCTTCCCAGCCTTTTCCGGACGTTGACACTGCCTTCGTTCACGTCGCCGGCCGCGCTTGGAAACCGATGTTTGGCATGATCGGCTTCACCTTGCTGGTTGCTAACTTCGGATCGGGCATGGGCGCGCAGATCGGCGCCGCCCGCCTGCTCTACGGTATGGGACGAAGCAACGCGCTTCCGAAATCGTTTTTCGGAGTGGTGGACGCGAAGCATCGAGTGCCGCGGAATAACGTGTTGTTCGTGGGTGCAATCGCGCTGATAGGCGCGTTCGTAATGAGTTACGGTCTCGGTGCTGAGATGCTCAATTTCGGCGCCCTCATCGCATTTATGGGCGTGAACGCTGCTGCTTTCGTGCGCTACGTCGTGCGCGACCGAAAATGGACCCTGTCGTTTGTCATGCCGCCCGTTCTTGGATTCTTGATTTGTTTCTTGTTGTGGATGAGCCTGAGCCGCAAAGCGGTCATCGCCGGCACGATCTGGATGACGTTGGGCATTGCCTTCGGCGCTTGGAAAACGCGCGGCTTCCGCGGTGATCTGGTCAACTTTGATATTCCGGCGGAAGAATAAGAGGGTTTTGTCATTAGGAGCGAAGCGAAGGACCTGTTTGTTAGGTGCACGACACGGCAGGTCCTTCGCTTCGCTCAGGATGACAATTAATTAGAGATTCACTCGACGTTCCAGCCACTCACTTCGACTTCAGGTCTCGCCGTGCCCATCGCGGCGGCACGATACGTTGCCGTGATCTCCCGCTTTTCGCCGGCCAGCAGTGAGATGTAATTGTCCTGCCAGACCACCGGCAGAATTTCTTCGCCGCCCCTGCCCTTGTCGAGTTTCAGGCGAACGAAAAACGCGAGGGACTTGCTGGGATTCTCCAAGGTCACGTGAGCCGTCTCATCTTCGCCATTGCGCTCGCTGCGGCTCGATACATTCAGCTTCACCTTTGGCAACTGTGCGAGCGCGGTGTAGTCCGCATACGATGCGGTCGGAGTCGTATACCAATTCGACTTTGACCAGTCGAGCGTTTCCGGCTTCGTTGAGAGCCAGTAGAAATTCGAGCCGACCAGCTTGCCGCTGCCATCGGTGATCCGAAGATCCAGAAAGTAGGCTGCCGACAGTCCCTCGATCTGCGGAAGCTCAAACACCTTCGCGGTGCTGTCGGCGGCCGCATCGAGCACAGTGTCTTTCGAAAACTTCTGGGTTCCATCCAGATTGAATACCCGCGCCGCCAGCTTCAGTTCCTTGGCATCCACATATTGGCTGTTCACCAGCCACACGGAGTGATCGTCGTATCCATAGACCGGGTCGAGTGTCTGCATCGCCTTCTTCGCGCCGAAATATCCGCCGCCCGGCCGCAAATAGTAATCGTAGAGATGCCAGATCATCGAAGGCCACGCGTTATTCAGCATCCACTGGATCACGCCCGTCGAAGTGTACTTGTTTCGACTGTAGGCCTCGTACATGGCGCGCACGCCTTCGTAAGTCATGAGCTGCGATTTGTAGGCGTAGTCTTCCGCGCTGGCGGCCTTGCCGTAGCGCGCATTCAGCGCATCGGTGAATACCTGTATCGTTTTGAAGGACCCGCCGCCAGCGTGGAAATTCCAGTGCTGATCCAACGGCCCATCCACCGTCCAAAGATGATCTTTGGGAACCATGCGCTTGACGCTCTCGATCGGCGGAACTGCAGGTCCCATACTGGTTTCTGTATTGAAGCCATAGGCGCCGCCACATCCGCCCACGTTGCAGGATATTTCTTCCGAGTGCAGATGTTGATCCGTTTCCCAATAGGAGGGCGCTACATATTCATAAGGCCCGCTCATCTTCACGCCGCTTCCGCCCGTCACCGTTGTCCGCTTCGCCGTGGCCGAAGACACGATCGGATTCGGCCACCGCAGGTCGGATTCAATCTTCAGGTACATCTCTTCCACGTCGGGCGGCGGAGGATTGTCGCTGCCATTCAGCCACATCACCATGCTGGGATGGCTCCTCAGCCGGTAGATCTGATCGCGCAAGGAGGACTTTGCGATCTCGAAGTCCTCATCTTTCCAGTTTCCCCAGTGTTCCCAGAAATCGCAGCAGCACCAGCCAGCCATCACCAGGATGCCTTCGCGGTCGGCCATCTCAAAAAATTCCTCGGTCTCGAGTTTGCCTTCCAGGCGGACCGTATTCAGTCCCATGTCACGCACGTACTGGAACTCATCGGCAAGCCGCTCTGAAGTCTCGCGAAGCATCATGTCGGGCGTCCAGCCGCCGCCGCGAATCAGAATGTTCTTACCATTGACCTTGAACAGGCGTTTCAAGCGATCCGGCGCCTGCTCGCTGACCTCGGATGTGATCTCGCGAATACCGAACTTCGTATGGGACACATCAGAAAGCGCACCGTCCATCTCGAACGAAAGAGTTAGATCGCGCAGGTTCGGCGTCCCCATCTGCGCCGGCCACCACAGGGGCGGATTGCTCAGGTTGAGCTGCGGATACTGATCCGGCGCGAAGAACACGTCTTTCGACTCTCCCGCCGCTAGTTCCACGGGCTGCGCGAATTCGATGTTTTCGATCCGGCCTTTCAGCCTCCCTTTTACCGGGCGATCGCTGGCATTTTTCACCAGCGCCGTTACCGTCAAGTGGGCCGTGTTATTCGCGGGCGAATCCACTTTCGAGAGCACTGCCGGATGCCGCAGCGCGACCGGTCCGCTGGTCGTCAAATACACTTCACGCCACAGCCCCATGTTCTTGTCGGGCGGCGCGGGATTCCAGTCCACGAAAGTGATTGCAAGATTGTTCTCGGTCGGCGCCCATACCTGCACCGCGAGCACGTTCGCTCCGGGTTTGACGGCGGAAGTAATGTTGAATTCGTAGGTCCGCCATGCGCCGGCCACTTCGTTTGAGTTGGCGATCTGCTTCCCGTTAAGAAAAATGTTGGCGCGGTAGTTAATGCCGCGGAAGTTCAGCCACACGGTTTTCCCGGCATACACTGTGGGCAGCGTGAATTCCTTGCGGTACCACCATGAAACCGCATAGGGGCTGTCCGTGGGCATTGGAATATTCGAAAAATTGAAGCCGACGGGATAGCTGACCCCCGGGTACTGCCGCAGGTTCATGCCGTAAAAAGGATCGCGCAGCAGCCCGGTCTTTACTTGCGCTGCTACCACCGTTGTTGGGACATCTGCTTCAATCCAGTTCTTAGTCTCGAACAACTTGCTGGAGATTGCTTCCCCCGTTGCCGTCACTTTCGCGGACGACTGCAGGGTCCACCCTTCCCGCAATGGAAGCGTCAGCGTCGGAGCCGGATGGAAGCTGGGCTGGGCGATTGCGACCGCCAGCGAAAAGAAGGGGATCAGGAGGCGCAGGATTTTCATGAAAGTGTCCTTGACGGAAAAATGAAAACATGGAACGCGGCGACGCATTCAGCCGGATCCGACCTACGTTCATAACATCTTTATTAATTCGATTCAATAGGGCATTTTGGCCGTGGCGTTTTCATTTGTGGGCCAAATTCATGGGGCGCAACTCAAGCTGCCATGAGAATCCTGCTGCTCGCGAATGGTGCCGGCGCTAGAGGCGAAGCCGAGCTGCGCTCGGCTTGGACAGGCGAGGGCGCCCGTCCCCGCACGATCTGGGCGGGTTCTGTCCTCCGGTTCTTCATACCTCGCTAGTTTATAATCATAAATTCTGGCTTCCAGCGTGGAGCTATCCGACGGAGCTATCTAAATTATGATTCGAACTCTTCAAAATGCGGGACCACTCCTGAAGATTATTCTGGGCGCAATGCTCGTCTTTATCTGTGCCTCGATGGCGATCACACTCATTCCCGGTGGGATCGGCTCCAGCCTTGGCATTGGCGCGCCTCCGGCTGGCGTTCTGGCCAGCATTGGCGACCAAACCGTGACCGTGCCCGAGGTGCAGCGTGAAGCCAAGGCGATGATCCGGCAGCAGTTTCCTAAGGGTGGACCGCAGGCCAGCATGTTGCTCCCCTATTTTGCCAGTCAGGCGGCCGAGCAACTCATCAATGAGAAAGCGCTGGTTGCCGAGGCGCACCGCATGGGTCTGCGCGTCAGCGACGACGAACTTCGCGATGAGCTCCAACACGGGCAGCTCGGCTCCATGCTCTTTCCCGACAGCAAATTCGTGGGCCAGGAAGAGTACGAAAACTTCGTCCAGCGCAATGACTTGACGGTCCCTCAGTTTGAAGGGCTGGAGAAGGACTTTATTCTCGTCCGCAAGTTGCGCGCTCTGGTTTCAAGCAGCGCCTTCGTGGGCGACACCGAAGTTCGCGACGAATTCAACCGCCGCAACACCAAAGTGAAATTCGAATATGCGGTAATCACCCAGGCCGACATCCTGAAGGGACTGCACCCTACCGATGAGGAACTGAAGGCTTTTTATGAACGCAACAAGGCGACCTATAACAACTCCATCCCGGAGAAGCGGCAGATTAAGTACGTCGTCGTCGATAGCGCGAAGATCGCGACCGCGACGAACGTTACCGATCAGGATCTTCAGGCTTACTATGATCAGCACCGCGACGAATATCGCGTGCCCGAACAGGTGAACGTCAGCCACATTCTGATCAAGACTCCTCTCCCCGCGCCCGGTGCGAAGGAAGATGAGAAGGCCATCGCCGATGCGCGCGCGAAAGCTGAAGGGGTGTTGAAAGAACTGAAGGCGGGTGGAGATTTTGCCAAGCTCGCGGAAAAATATTCTGATGATCCCGGAAGCGCAAAGAGCGGGGGCGACCTTGGCTGGATCGGCCGGGGCCGCACCGTCCCTGAATTCGAGAAGGCCGCCTTTTCACTCGGCAAGGGACAGACCAGCGACCTGGTCAAGAGCAGTTACGGCTTCCATATCATCCGCGTCGAGGACAAGCAGGAGGCCCATCTCAAGACGCTCGCCGAGGTGAAGAGCGAGATCGAAGAAAAAGTGAAGCAGCAGAAAACGGCGCGGTCTACCGAAACGGCAGCGAACGCTTTGCTCAGCCAGGCGCGTACAGACGGATTCGACAAAGCAGCCGCCGCCAAAGGTCAGGCCGCGGTGACCACCGAATTGTTCAGCCGAACCGATCACTTGCCTGGACTGGCCGCGAATCCGCAGTTTATGGACGCGGTCTTCAACGAAGCGGACAAGGCTCCTCCCGATGTGGTGCAGCTCCCGCAAGGCTACGTGGTTTTCCAGTTGCTCGCCATAAAGCCCCCGGCCACGCCCACGTTCGGGGAGATTCGTTCGCGGGTCGAGAGCGAGTTCAAGAACGAGCGCGCCGCCTTTCTGCTGCAACAGAAGACGCAGGAACTTTCCGATCGCGCCAAGGCGGCACACGATTTGAAAAAAGCTGCCAAGGAGCTGGGCGCGACGGTGAAGTCGAGCGACCTGGTTCCGCCCGATGGCCAGGTTCCCGACATCGGATCGATGACTAGCGCGAGCGCCATCTTCTCATTGAAGCCCGGAGATATCAGCGGGCCGATCACCGCCGGCGGCAATGGCGTGGTTGCCCAACTTCTGGAAAAGCAGATACCGACGGATCAGGAGTTCGTCGCGAAGAAAGATGAGATCCGGCAGTCGCTCCTTGAAGCCAAACAGAACGATCTGTTCGGGTTGTTCGTTGCGAACCTGCGCAAGGACATGGAAAAGTCCCACCGGCTCAAGGTTAATCAGGAAGAGATGAAGAATCTGACTCGGCAAGGTGGGCAAGAAGGCTCGTAGACAA
>Ga0210410_10003528_pt1 | contig 13838 bp, 15 predicted proteins | sample IncBWC4MmetaG_FD_161058 | JGI IMG/M metagenome (GOLD analysis project Ga0210410, IMG submission 161058) | Forest soil microbial communities from Barre Woods Harvard Forest LTER site, Petersham, Massachusetts, United States - Inc-BW-C-4-M | ecosystem: Environmental > Terrestrial > Soil >... | reverse complement strand
TGCACCCTGGCAAGGGCGCCGCTCGACAGCAGGGTTGTCAGAACGACAACGGCAATTCCAATCCGGGACTTCGACATGGCACCCTCCCGCGCCAAGCCTCATCGCGTCACTTTTAGACGACGCCGAGAGGAAGCGAAAGTTCCCTGCGTGTGCCGACCATCGTGGGTCAGCCACGTCCGGTAAGGGCAGGAACTGCATTGGGCGTGTGGGGTCTGGAGCATACCTCCAGCCGTAAACAGTCGATGTCCGCTCTTCCCCCCGAAAGCAGCCCTCTACCAAGGCGCCGGTCGGTGCGGGCGACCGCGGTACATTCGACCGACACGAACGGCCCACCGAGCCCGGGACCGTCGAGCCTTACTTGATCGACACGAACGGCACCGCCGAGCCCGGCACCATCGTGGTCGGCAGCACGCCGTTCCATTTTTCGGCCTGCACCAGCGTGACGAGGTTGGGATTGGTGCCGAGCGCCTTGGCGCGGGCCTCGATGGCGGCGGCCTGGGCCTCGCCGGTGATCTTGATGTTGGAGGCCTGGGCTTCGCCGTTCAGCCGTGTGGCGTCGGCGTTGGCCTGCGCCTCGGCGCGAACCGCGTTGGCTTTCGCATTGGCCTGCGTCACGGTGATCTGGGCCTGGACCTTTTCGCGCTCCGCGTTCTGCTGCAGCTTCTGCACCTCGACCTCGGCCAGCATGCGCTGCTCGATCGAGTGCAGATAATTGGCGGAGAATTCGATGTTCTCGAGCTGCACGCTCTCGATGATGATCATCGGGTCGTATTTCAGCGTCTCCGTGATGGCGTCCTTGATCGCGCCGTTGAGCGCGCCGCGTTCCTGGATGGCCTTCACCGCGGTGTAACGGCCGAACACGACCTTGACCTGCTGGTTCACTACGGGATTGACGACCTGGTTGACCGCGGTGTCGAGCTGGCCGAATTTGGCGTAGAGGTCCGCCACCTTGTCGGGCGAGGCGCGCAAGGTGACGCTGATCTTCAGGTCGGCCGGCTGCTGGTCGTAGGAATAGGAGTTCATCTTGTCCCAGGTATAGGTCGCGGTCCGAACGCTGATCTTCTGGACGCTGTCGATCAGGGGGATCTTGAAGCCGAGGCCCGGCTGTGCGGTGCCGACGACCGCGCCGTTGCGGAGCAACACGGCGCGCTCGGTCTGATCGACCGTGTACCAGCTGCCGAAAATAGCGATGATCGCGAGCACGCCGATGATGGCCGCGGCGATAATTCCCCTGTTCATAAAAATTCTCCGATTCATAGTTCTTTGGGCTCAAATGGATCGAATCACGCTGCGGCGCAGGATCATCCACGGCCGGTTACGAATTCGCTGTAAAACGCGCTCGTTGGTCGACCGTTCGCGGCAATTGGTTCAGATCCGTCCGACGGCATCAGTTGGATTTTATGAAAATGCCGCGTGCGTCGCGACCGGCATGTCGCCTTGAATTAACCAAAGTGATTCACCCAGCCTTAGGTGGCCTGCGCCTAGTCTTGCGGGCGTTCTGGCGCGATCGGAACTCCGGCGGCGCGCAGGCAGTGGGCGAGGGGGCCAGCGTGTCGGATCCATACCAGCGGCCATCGAGCGACACCGGTCGGGCGGTTTCGGCCACCACCCCCGCGCTCGCGGCGACCGTTGCGCGTTGTTTCGTCGCCGCCGCCGCGCCGATCTATCTTTACGACCTGCTGCGGCAGACCAGCGACCATCTCACCGATGGGGCCGGCCGCCCCTTCGGCGACGACTTCATCAATTTCTGGTCCGGCGCCTATCTGGCATGGCACGGGCGGGTGGCCGAGATTTACAATCCGGCGGCGTTTCACGCCTTCGAGCAGTCGGTGGTGGGGGCGCCGCTCAATGCCTATCACTACAGCTATCCGCCGGTGCTGCTGCTGCTCACCGCGCCGCTGGCGCTGCTGGCCTACGTGCCGGCGCTGCTCGCGTGGCTGACGGCGGGCTGGTACGCTTTCTACCGCGCGCTGCGTCTGGCAATGCCGGGGCAGGGCGCGCGGCTGCTCGCGCTGGCCGCGCCGGCGGTTTTCATCAACGCGATCGGCGGACAGAACGGCACCTGGACGGCGGCGCTGTTCGGCGGCGGCTTGAGCCTGCTCGAGCGACGGCCGCTGTTGGCCGGCGGATTGCTCGGAACGCTGATCTACAAGCCGCAGCTCGGGCTGCTGGTCCCGGTGGCGCTGCTCGCGGGGCGGCATTGGCGTGCTCTTGCGGCAGCAAGCGTGGTCGCCGGGCTGCTGCTGGCGGCGAGCACGATCTGGTTCGGAACGGATGCATGGGCCGCGTATCTGCGCAATCTCGCTTTGCTGCGCCAGATGATCCTGGAAGACGGCACGGGGGTCTGGCATCGCTTTGTTTCGGTGTTCGTGGCCGCGCGGCGGCTGGGAGCGCCGGTCGAGGCCGCCTACGTGATTCAGGCGGCATCCGGCGCGCTCGCCTGCATCGCGGTCGCCTGGGTCTGGTTCGGCCATGCGCCTGCCGGCGTCAAGAACGCCGTGCTGGTGCTCGGTACCTGTCTGACGACGCCATATTTGCAGGACTACGATCTGGTGTTCGGCGCGCTGGTGGTGGCGTGGCTCTGGCAGTATCCCGTTCCATCCGCGTCCGGCCGGGTGCTGCAAATTTCCGCGGGGCTTTTGCTGCTGCTTCCGGTGGCCGCCGCGGCGCTGGCGCATCTGACCGGACTTGCGCTCGGTCCGCTGTTCGTTGTGCCGCTGCTTGTCGTCGCGTTGCAGATGAGCCTCGATGCACGGTCCGCCGGTTTTGCATCTCTCGGTGAGCGCGAGGGCACCGCGACCTAGGCCGGTTGGCTCGGCCCCGGAGAATTCAAATCGCGGGCGCGCTCCAAACAGCATTGGCCAGAATGGAGAGCCCGGCCGCGAGCATGATCCCGTCCATCACCAGCCGAAACACTTCGGGCTCGAGCCGCAGCACAAAGCGCTTGGCGATGAAGGCGCCGGACATCAGCGATGACCCCGCGATCAGGCCCTTCAGCGCGACGTCCGGTGTCAGCGCGCCAAACCGCTGAAAGGTCACGGATTTGCTGAAATAGAGGCCGAGCGAGCTCGCCGCCTCGGTGGCGAGGAACGCGCCGCGGGTCAGCCCGTAGAACAGAAACAGCGGCACGCTCAACGGTCCGGTCGAAACCACGATGCCGGTCAGATAACCGATCACCGCGCCGCCGAGCGCGAGATGCCACAGCGAGAATTTCAGCTGGTGCCGGGCGAGCCAGTGCCGCGCCGGCACCATCGCGACCAGGAACAGTCCGATCGAAATGTCGACCGCGCGCGAGGGCAGCGCCAGCAGGGTGCGGGCGCCGAGCGCGGCGGCCGGAATGCCGGTCACGGAATAGGCGGCGCAGGCGCGCCAGTCGACCTCGCGCCACCAGGCGAGGATGCGCGACAGATTGGCGAGCACGGCGGCGACCGCCATGATCGGCACCGCTTGCTTCGGGCCGTAGGCGTAGACCAGGACCGGCATCAGCATGATCGACGAACCGGTGCCGACGACGCCCGAGATGGTGCCGGCGAGGAGGCCGACCGTGAGGACGAAAAGGAAATTCAAGCCGGTTCTCCGCGGCGCCGAAGCGGCGGCCGTCGACGCCGATCGCGAACATTGGTCATCGAATCGGGAAACAGCCACCGCTGGCGTGGCGGAGGTTTATATCCATCGGGGAAACCGCGTAAGCATTTTGTTGGCGCACTCGATCAGTGTTCGAGCGGCTTGCCGCTGTCGGGCGCCTTGCGCGACTGATACAACTTGACGACGCCTTGCGCCGTCTGGACGGTCAGGCGGGAAAACCTTGCTTTCAACGCGTCGAGGCGTTGCGCGGAAACCCTGAAATCCGGCGCGCCAAGAAACAGCAGCGACATCGTGGTCTCCCACGAATAATCAAGCGACTTGGCAAAAATAACCGGCATTTCGCCGCTGCTGTCGATCAATCCCCGCTCGATGACGTTTGCAGGCAGGGAGCATAACAACGAGAGCGCTATCGTCGCTTCCGGAAATTTATGGGACCGGGCATATTCGAAAATTTCCTCCTCACGCAGATTGCCGTAGCGATGAAGGGCAGAAATGGCCTTTTTGGCGCGAAAATAATCCGGTGACGCGGGCCCGAACACCGAGTGCAATTGGCTGGTGACGTCCGTGACGAGCGCTCGAACTTCGGCCGCCAGCTCCGGGCGCTCACGTTCCAGCTTCTTTCTGACCTCGTCGGAGGCTTTCGCGATCAATTGCTGGAAGATCGGCCTTGGAATGTCGCTGCGCTGACCGAGAATCTCGATCAGAATCGAATCGCGCTCGGATCGCTTGACCAATTTGAGAAACCCCAAATCCGAAAAACGCGCTCCGCCATTGCTCGCCACCGACTTCACGACCTCCTTGTTGCCGGCCGATACCAGCACGTCCGTAACCGGCTCGGTGACGGATTCTCTTTTCGATATTGCGAGAAGGTGTTGCTGACTCCCGGAGCTCGCAACCCAAACCAGGGTTCTGACGTCGACCCGCTTTGATTGCCGGAGAACGGGTTCCGCAACGAGGATCGACTTGTCGGCGGCCAACTTGTTGATGCAATTGACCGGAGCATTGTCGGCAACGGCAAGCCGCCTTGCAAGTTGCGCCCGCGCCACGATCTCGAGGTCGCGCGCGAGCCGCTCGATGATCTGTCCAAAGACCCAGATTTGGTTCTCGGAATATTGCCCGGTTATCAGAACATCGGTCGTATGCCACAATGCCCGCAACAGGCTTTCATCAGAGCCTCGCGCAATCGACTCTTCAAGCTCCTGCAAAAGCGACGCGGTGCCATTCATGGGGCCGCTCTGGCTTCCTTGAAAACAGATCTAAAAAAACTCGCGCGGATCACGCGCGGCGATGAATATTGCCAACCAATTACCGAACCATCCGAGCCCGGTCTCCCGAGGCTGGCCAGTCAGGACATCGCCCTAATCGACCAACCTCAGCTTGACCCGGCGGGGACCTTCCTTTTCACGTTTCTCCGCATGGAGTTTTCGGAGGCGGTCGTGTTCGTCCTGGAAATCCTGAAGCGCATGGTGCAGGTCAGCTGCGGCCCGGCGCATTTGGCTTCGTATCTCACGGCGTTCAAATAAACTAAGAGGTGTCGATCCCAAATCTTCCCAGGCCACTCGCAGCAATTGTTTCAGCCCGAGAATGTTTTTCGCAATTACTTCGAGTTCCGTCATCCGCGTCTCTTGATGACCAATAACCAAACTATTCTGTGGGCAGTGGCGATTCGCAATACGTTTTTCCTGAGCGCCGGTGCAGCAACGCAACCGTGGCGATAGCGACGGACCGAGTTCCCCGCCGCTGCGCTCCGCAAACGCCGGTGGCGATAGTCAAATAGCGACGGCGTTATTCAAGTTGTGACAGCTGGCAAGCGTTCCCGACAAAATGGTTGGGGATTGGACAGGGGTCGTCGGCCAGTCGCAAGGACGACTTGCAGCTTTATGTTTTAATTGGAACGAGCGGGGATTGGCTTGGATGGAACATAGAAGCGTGAGCTTCGAGATCGATATCCTGGGCGCGGACACGTGGCGCTGGACCATCTTGCCGAGAACGCCATGGGACCTGACGCTCGTCGGTCAGGTGCGCGGTACCAACGAACAGGCCGTCGACCACTGCAAGGTTGAGATCGATGCGATGCTGGCGAGAGAAGTAACTGCCTAGAAATTCCAACTCTGCAAACAGAGTCCCTTTTGCAAGAATTACGCGCGTCTCACGAAACACGCGTCGCGGTTGGACCGGCAACACGGCGCCTAGTTAACCGGCCCTCACCGCGAAGCCGAAAAGACGCGCGATGCCGCGGCCGGACCGTTAAAATTTGAAGCGTATTCAATTCAGATCGCCTCGGAGTTGGGATCGGGATCAGGTCATGAAGCATCACGACACGCCGCCGTTGCCCGTCATCGCCTTTCAGGCCATCGTCAACATGGCGCCGCGCGACGAGATGCCGGAGCAGGCGAGTTTCCCCTGGTATGCTTCCACCATGCTGGCCTACGAATCCTTCGAAGTGATCCGTCTTCGTCTGGAAAGACTCCTGATCGGTGGCGATGACGCGCATCACGAAGCCCGCCTCATGGTGAGCGAGAAGGTCGACGCGATGTTCGAAGCCGGTGCGAGCCTGATGGCCGGCGCGACGCCCGCGTCCATCGTCGATCGCTATCGCGAGCACGTCGCGGCGAATACCAGGCGTCTTTCGGTTACTTGAGCACGATCCACGCCGGCGCGTGGTCGCTTGCGCCTTCTTCGCCGCGGATTTTGCGGTCGACGCCGGCCTTGATCAGGCGCGGTGCCAGCGCGGGGCTCAGCAGGAGGTGATCGAGCCGCAGGCCCGCATCGCGCGGCCAGCGGTTTCGCTTGTAATCCCAGAACGTGTAGATCGGTTGCTCCGGATGCAATTGCCGGATCGCATCGCACCAGCCTTGCGCGACCAGCGATTTGAACGCGGCGCGGCTCTTCGGCTGGATCAGTGCGTCCTTGTCCCATGATTTGGTCGGATAGATATCGAGCCCGGTCGGCGCGACGTTGTAGTCGCCCGCCAGCACGGTCGGAATCTCCTGTTTGATGAATTTCGCGGCATGCGATTTCAGCCGCCCGAACCAGTCTAGCTTGTAGTCGAATTTCGGTCCGGGCTGCGGATTGCCGTTCGGCAAATAGATGCTGGTGACGATGATGCCGCCCACGGCGGCTTCGATATAGCGCGCCTCGCGGTCATCGGCGTCGCCGGGCAGCTGGTTGCGGACCAGCACGGGATCGGCGTTGCGCGCCAGGATCGCAACGCCGTTCCAGGTCTTCTGTCCGCGCCAGACCGCGCCGTAGCCGGCCTTGTCGATCGCGGCGGCCGGAAACTCGTCCTCGGTTGCTTTCAGTTCCTGCAGTGCGACCACGTCGGGCTTCGCCGCGCGCAGCCAGCGCAAGAGATTGGGCAGGCGGCGGTTCACATTGTTGATGTTGAAGGTTGCGATTTTCATGGGCAGACTGGCGGGTGTCGATCAAGGGGAGGGTAGCATGCCAAGGCTGGGTTTCGCCGTTGCCGCCTTCGTGCTGGGATGTTCCTCAGGCGCACTCGCGCAGACCCTGACCGCCGAAGACGAGGCGGCCTGCAAGGCGGATTTTGAAAAATACTGCAAGGGCACCGTGCCCGGCGGCGGCCGCATCATCGCCTGCCTGAACAAGCAGTACGCCGAACTCGCCGCGCCCTGCAAGAAGGTGCTCGACGCGCAGAAAAAGTAGGGGACGCGCTAGCTTGCCGCGGCGGCTGGGTCGGCCGCGGCGGCGTCGGTGGTGGCCTCCGCAGCCGCGCCGCCTTTGTAGACCCGCGCATAGCGCGGGCCGAGGCGGGTGAGCACCTCGTAGCCGATGGTCCCGAAATGATGCGCGAGTTCGTCGACCGTGATGCCCTCGCCCATCAGGGTCGCCATGTGGCCGCGCCGCGCGGCGTTCTTTTCGAGATCGGTGATGTCTACGGCGATCAGGTCCATCGAGACGCGGCCCGCGATCGGGCAACGCTTGCCGGCGACGATCACCTCGGCGCCGCGGGTGCCGTCATTGCTGCCGCCGGCGCGGAAATATCCGTCGGCATAGCCGGCGGAGACGATCGCCAGTCTGCTCGGCCGCCGCGCCGTCCAGGTTCCGCCATAGCCGACGGTCTCGCCCTTATCGATCGAGCGGATCTGCACGATGCGGGCCTTGAGGTCGACCACGCCCTGCATCGGGTTGTCGGCTTCCGGCGTCGGATTGATGCCGTAGAGCGCAGCCCCCGGCCGCACCAGGTCGAACTGGAATTGGGCGCCGAGAAAGACGCCGGACGAATTCGCCAGCGAGGCCGGCACGCCGGAGAACAGACTGGCGATTTCGCGGAAGGTCGAAAGCTGCCTGGCGTTCTGCGGATGATGGAGCGCTTCGGCGCAGGCGAGGTGGCTCATGACCAGGGAGATGCCGTGGTCGCCGGCGTTGATCCTGGGGATGATGCCCTGGGCTTCCGTAATCGTCAGCCCGAGCCGGTTCATGCCGGTGTCGATATGGATGCCCGCGCGGCCTTCCCAGCCCGAGCGCCGGCAGAACACGTCCCATTCGGCCAATTCGTTGAGATCGCCGATCACGGGCCTGGCGTTGATCTTCGCGTAGGCGTCGCCGCAATTCTGGAAGAAGCCGTCGAGCACGTAGATGGCGGCCCGCGGCAGGGCATCGCGGGCCTCGCGGGCCTCCTCCAGGGTAGCGACGAAGAAGGTCTTGCAGCCGGCGCCCGACAGCGCGCGCGCGACCGGCGCGAGGCCGCAGCCATAGGCGTTCGCCTTGATCACCCCGGCGCATTCGGCCGGCACCGCCATCTTCTCGAGCTTGCGCCAGTTGGCGACGATGGCGTCGAGATCGACGGTCAGGACGCCGATGGCCGGCGCAAGTGCTGCCGCCTGGTTGGCTTCAGGCGAAAGCAGGCTGCTGACCGGTTTCGGGTCGGAGGCGATGTTCATACCGCCGTTTTACGCGTCGCGGCGCGGCGGTTCAACCGGGCAGCTCGGTCAATAGCCGCGATCCGGCAGCTGGCCGTCGGGGGCAAGGTCGCCGAAGCGGGTGACATTGGCCTCGAAGTGCAGTTCGACGGTGCCGGTCGGGCCGTGGCGCTGCTTGCCGATGATGACTTCGGCCTTGCCGTGCGCGAGGTCCATTTCGGTCTGCCACTTCTCGTATTCCGGCGTGCCGGCGCGGGGCTCCTTGTTGGCCAGATAGTATTCCTCGCGGTATACGAACATCACCACGTCGGCGTCCTGTTCGATCGAGCCGGATTCGCGCAAGTCCGACAGTTGCGGACGCTTGTCGTCGCGGTTTTCCACCTGGCGCGACAGCTGCGACAGCGCGATCACGGGAACGTTGAGTTCCTTCGCCAGCGCCTTCAGGTTGGTCGTGATCTCCGTGACTTCCTGCACGCGGTTGTCGTTGCCGCGCTTTCCCGAACCCTGGAGCAGCTGGATGTAGTCGATCACGATCACGTCGAGCCCCTTCTGCCGCTTCAGCCGCCGCGCTCGCGCGGTGAGCTGCGAAATCGACAGACCGCCGGTTTCGTCGACATAGAACGGCAGCGACTGCAGCTCGATCGAATAATCGCGAATCTTTTCGAAATCACCCTCGGTGATGCCGCCGCGGCGGATCGAACTGGAGGGAATGCCGGTGCGCTCGGCGATGATACGGGTGGCGAGCTGTTCGGCCGACATTTCGCAGGAGAAGAAGCCGACAATGCCGCCATTGACCGACTTCATGGTGCCGTCGGCTTGAACCTCGGCGCGGTGCGCCCTGGCGACGTTAAAGGCGATGTTGGTGGCGAGCGCGGTCTTGCCCATGCCCGGCCGGCCGGCCAGGACGATGAGGTCGGAAGGCTGCAGGCCGCCCATCTTGGTATCGAGGTCGCGCAGGCCGGTGGCGATGCCGGAGAGCTTGCCGTCGCGCTGGAACGCTTTCGCGGCCATGTCGACGGCAACCGTCAGCGCCTGGGAAAAGCGCTGGAAACCGCCGTCATAGCGGCCGGACTCCGCCAGTTCGTACAGCCGGCGCTCGGCATCCTCGATTTGCGCCCGCGGCGCAAAGTCCACCGGCGCCTCATAGGCGACGTTGACCATGTCCTCGCCGATCCCGATCAGATCGCGGCGCAGCGACAGTTCATAGACGGTGCGTCCGTAATCCTGGGCATTGATGATGGTGGTGGCCTCGGCGGCGAGGCGCGCGAGGTATTGGCCGACCGTCATGCCGCCGATATCGGTGTCCGCGGGGAGGAAGGTCTTCAGCGTGACGGGGGTGGCGACCTTGCCCATCCGGATCAGGCTGCCCGCGGTCTCATAGATCGTCAGATGCAGCGGCTCGAAGAAGTGCTTCGGTTCCAGAAAGTCCGATACCCGGTAGAAGGCGTCGTTGTTGACCAGGATCGCGCCGAGCAGGGCCTGTTCCGCCTCGATATTGTGCGGCGCGCTCCGATAGGCGGGAGTTCCGGCGTCGGGAGCGAGTTTCAGAACCTTCGAATCAAGTGCGGCCATGGTGCTCGAGTGTTAGCGGAACTTGGGCGGATACGGGGCGGCGATAAAGCGCCAGTCCCGCGGCAAGCGGAAGCGCCGACGCGCCTTATGCCCGATTCACACAATGGGTGTTGGGAATTCCCGATGCTGTGGCGCGATGGCGCTTGACGGGTTTCCGCCCGGCCAACCTGACCGGTGGCGTCGTCAGGCGCTCGAAAATTCGGGAATTTGACCGGCGCGACTGAACCTTATCCCGCCCGGGGATACTTACCCCTCAGGCAAAGGCGAGTCCGGACCCCGCGATCACGGTTGGATCAGATCAGAATGAGATAGATCAGCGCGATCAGGGCTGCTCCGACGCTGGCTGCGATCAGGGCGTAGTCGGTGCCGAGGTCAGCCTTCGGGTCGAACGGTGCTTGGCAGGTTCTCTGGGCCATGGCGGAAGCTCTAGGACAAGCCGTCGGACCCCCTCTGTGAAGTACCTCACATCCGGCCGATTTTGTTTGCGGCGTGGTGGTGAGGAACAGACGACCGACTTCCTGATTGGTATCGGTGCGGTTTGGGCAAGGACAGGCAATGGGCCAGCGGCTTCAGAGGTGGAGATCTCGGCGCGGCGAGAGACTCTGGCTGTCGGTGCTGGTCGACACCATGGAAGAGGTGTCGCGCCCGGAAATCCGGAAAATTCCGTGCGATCCCCAGACCCTGATCGCATTTCGCGCCCAGTTGGCGCGTTCGGCCTCGCCATTCCCTTTTACCCGTTTTCTCCACGCGAACCGGAAACCACCCCGCATCAAGTGCGGGGCAGGCTTTCGCTCGAAACCGTTATAGCCTACTCGCCGGCGATCTGCAGCCGCGGCCGCTGGTCGCGCTCGATGCCGCGCAGCTTGGCCTCTTCGCGGCCGATGTAATCGCGCGTCATCGGCACCACGTCCTGGCGTTTGGTGAGCTGGATCTGGAAGTTCATCATGTTCTGCTTGCGGAACGACATCTCGGAGCAGGCGAGGTAAAACTCCCACATCCGCGCAAAGCGCTCGTCATAAAGCTGCACCGCTTCCTCGCGCCGGGCCATGAAACGCTGGCGCCAGGCTTTCAGGGTTTCGGCGTAATGCAGCCGCAGGATTTCGGTGTCGCACACCAAAAGCCCGGCGCGTTCGATCGCGGGCATCACCTCGGAAAGCGCCGGGATGTAGCCGCCCGGGAAGATATATTTCGCGATCCAGGGATTGGTGGCGTCAGGTCCTTCGGATCGGCCGATCGAGTGCAGCAGCATCACGCCATCGTCGGTGAGAAGTTCGGCGCAGCGCCTGAAATAGGTTTCATAGAAATCGACGCCGACATGCTCGAACATGCCCACCGACACGATGCGGTCGAACGGCCCGGTGACGTCGCGATAGTCCTCGAGGAAAAATTTCGCCGTCAGGTTCTTCTCGGCCGCACGCGCGCTCGCCACCTGCAATTGTTCGGTCGACAGGGTGATGCCGGTGACGTTGGCGCCGGTCATCTCGGCCAGATAGAGACTAAGTCCGCCCCAGCCGCAACCGATGTCGAGCACGCGATTGCCGCGCTCGATCAGCAGCTTGGCGGCAAGATGGCGCTTCTTGGCGAGCTGGGCATCGTCGAGGGTCGCGTCCGGCGTTTCAAAATAGGCGCAGCTGTATTGCTTGTCGGCGTCGAGGAAGAGCGAATACAGCCGCCCGTCGAGATCGTAGTGATGGGCGACATTGTCTTTGGAGCGGCCGCGCGGATTGAACTGCCGGACGTGCCTGACCAGATAACGCAGCCACCACTGCAGCTTGGCCCAGCGCGGCAAAATGTCGGGCTGGTCCATCAGGATCGCCAGCGCCTCCGCAATCGTGCCGCTCTCGACGACGAAGGTGCCTTCCATGAAGACTTCGCCGAGCGCCAGTTCGGGATTGAGAAGTACCCGGCGTTCGGCGTCAGTGGTCAGAAAGCGAACGGACACCGGCTGGCCGGTTCCATCGCCGCAGCCGAATTTAGCCCCGCTCGCGGTGGTAAAATTCATCGCACCGCGGCGGATGAACTGCTGCAGAAAATAACGCAACAAGCGGTCCATCGAAACCACCTGACTAAGCGATCCCAGGGAGCTAACGCACCGGCCGTTCCACTCGACGCATTTGGGACCCAATGGTCCCGTATGCTGCCCACCGATAATAGGGACGATGGAACGCGCGCGCTAGTGCGTTGTACACAAAGCGGATATTCCGGAATGGCACGTTCACGCGGTTGCCTCACAAGCGCGCTTCCATTCGCGGGACAATCGGCTAAAAGGTGACCGCCGCCGGTGCCCCAAATGGGAACGCCGGGAGCGATTTCCGCATCTGGAGAACAGGGTATGTTGAGCCGAGCGCTCAGTTTAGCGACGGTGGCGCTTCTGATCGGCTGTTTTGTGGCGGACCCCGCGCGGGCGCAGACGCAAAATCTTGAGGCGGGCAAGAGCCCCTCCCAGATTTTCGCGGGCACCTGCACGGCCTGCCACAAGAGCCCGCGCGGTCTGCTGAAGACCGTGCCCGCCGGCTCGCTGCAGGGTTTCCTGAAGCAGCATTACACGACCAGTCCCGAGATGGCCTCGCTGCTCGCCGCCTTCCTGGTTTCCAACGGGGCGGCCGATACGCGCTATGTCGGGAACCAGGGCAAGCCGGGCAAGGATGAAAAACCGGAAGCCAAGCCCGGCAGTTTGTCCGAGCAACTCGACCGGTTTGGCCGCCGGCTCCGCCCCGCGCCGCCGCAGGAGGCTGCCAGGCCCGAAGTCGAGCCGCCGCGCGAGGCCGCCAAGCCGGATGCCGACGGAATTGAGCCCGGACGCCACGGCCGCAACGCCAGGCGCCTGGCGCGGCCGGGCGAACCGCCTGCCGCGGAAGGGCAGGCTCCGGATCAGGCTGCCAACGAGCGCGGCCCGAACGGCCGCAAATTGTCGGCCAAGCAGAAGCTGAGCAAGCGGGGCAAGCCGGCGGGCGAAGAGCCGAAATCCGAATCCGCCAAAACTGAATCCGGCAAGACTGAATCTGGTAAGACCGAGCTCGGCAAGGAAGAGCCGGCCAAGGGCGAGGCGGCAAAGGAAGAGACGCCCAAGAACGAGAAGAACGAGCCCAAGAACGACACGGCAAAGGGCGATGCTCCGAAGAACGAACCCGCCGGGAGTGAAACTGCGAAGGGTGAGGCCGCTACGTCAACGGGCGATAAGCCCGAGGGCACCAAGCCGTCCGGCGAGGGCAAATCCGAATCCGCCAAGATCGATGCGCCGAAGGAGACGGGCAGCAAGGATATGCCAGCGCCGCGGCCCGATCCGGCTCCACCGGTCACTCCGGCGCCGGCGGTTTCCGCAGCCGTTACCGGCAGCACCACGGACCCGTCTGCCGGATCCTCTGCGCCGCCGCCCGCGCAACCTGCGCCGGCTGCCGCGACGGAATCGGCCCTGCCTCCGCCGCCCGCTGCCCCTGCGGGACCGCCGGCGCCGCCGATCTCTCAATAGGTTTGCGACGAAGCGGGCTCGGCGGCAGGCCTTGACCGTGGCGTTGGCCTTGATGGCGATCCGCGAGAAAGCGCCGGCAAGAATCCCAAGCCCGGCCTGACCGGGCCGGGCTTGGACAATTCGCTGTGATCAGGACGCGAAAGGCGCCTTACTTTTCCGAAGCGGCTTCGGCTTCGGGTTCCTCGTCGCGGCGGGCTTCCGGATCGAAGAATTCGCCGGCCGCGGCGAGCGCTTCGGCGGCGGCATCCTGATCTTCCTGACGGGTCGAGATATCCTCGCCGCGATTGATGCGTTCGGCCTCGTCGGCGCTGCGCGCGACCGTCACGCTG
>Ga0210410_10003525_pt1 | contig 13843 bp, 8 predicted proteins | sample IncBWC4MmetaG_FD_161058 | JGI IMG/M metagenome (GOLD analysis project Ga0210410, IMG submission 161058) | Forest soil microbial communities from Barre Woods Harvard Forest LTER site, Petersham, Massachusetts, United States - Inc-BW-C-4-M | ecosystem: Environmental > Terrestrial > Soil >... | reverse complement strand
GAGCGCCGCAATCTGCGTGACAAAAAAATCGGCGAGCCCGGGCTCGCTGCTGCACACTCGAAATATCCAAGCCAGGGTTTAGTCTCCCGCAGGGGTGGACTTCATGTAGCGCCAGGGATTGATGGGAGCGTTATTCATGCGCACTTCGTAATGGACGTGCGGGCCTGTGGAGCGGCCGCTGATGCCGGTATAGCCGACGACCTCTCCGCGCTTGACACGCGAGCCAACAACCGCGGTGAACGCGGAAAGATGCGCGTACCAAGTGGTGATACCGAAGCCATGATCAATCACCACCAGGCGGCCGTAGCCGGCGTGGTTTTCCGCGATGGTGATGATGCCGTCGGCGGTGGCATGAACCGGAGCGCCATAGTCGGAGGCCACGTCAACGCCAGTGTGGAACGCGCCCTCTCCGCTGAATGGGTCTAAGCGTTCGCCAAAACTATCCGTGATGTGGCCCATGACCGGCCAGATGGATGGCGTGTAGCTGGAATCCGCAAAACTCATGGGCGACAACAAATGCAGCCCGCTGCTCGACACCGCGATCACCGCGGCGTTGCGCTTCAAAAACGTGTACTGCTCGACGGAGCGGTCGAACGCATCCTGGGCATCAATCGGATTGTCGCTTTGGTCGAACGCCGCGGGATGATAACGCAGCACGCCGTAGGTCATGGCAACTTCAGTGGCGAGAGACTGCAGTGAATCCAGGCGCTGATTGGTGTCGTCGACGGTGCTCTGAAGCTGCCGGTACTGCTTCTTGAGGGTTTCCTGGTCGTGGCGAAGAGCGTTGTAGTTGCCCACTTTCCACAGCATGCGAGAGTAGGAACCAACTGCGGCAGTTACAGTAATGCTGCCGATCAGAGCCAAGACGGCGATCCCGTGGAGCACATAAGCGGGAACGATGACTTTCCGGAGCTTCCCCGGAGTTGACGCGATAAAGAACGTGTAGCTCTTACCCCGCATAAACTTAAGGGCCCTCAAGCCATCGATATTGTCTTACCCAGGCTGTACACCCTGGACCCGGGTTGGTACACGGACTTGTTCCAATGCTGAACCGTGACACCCGGTTCGCGACCTTCGCCATACTAAATTCTGTAGAGCTGGGCGTCAACCCTGTATTTTGCTGTCTGAAGGCCAGCCTGTGCAAACCTGCACACTGTCCGAAAGGACAGGGGGTACCAAGCCTGTGCGGGAGGGATGGTCCAATTACCGACGCCCGTTCAAACTCTTGTGCTCAGTTCCGGAGATATACTGTCCCCCCGAGAGCGGATTGGAGTGTTCGCATAGGCCGATGAAACACGGACTTCAGACCGAAGATTCTATCCTGCATCGGATTATGGGCATGGCGAAGTTCCCGTTGCGCAGGTTTCCTGGTGGTTCTATCGCGCTGGGAATTGGTGATGACGCGGCACTATTTCGACCAAAGCCCGGGCGAGAGGTAATCCTGACCTGCGACTGGTTCCTCGAAGGGACACACTTCCTGCGGGACAAGCATCCTCCCCAGGCCGTGGGTTGGAAGTGCCTGGCGAGGGCCGTGAGCGATGTTGCGGCGATGGGCGGTGTGCCTCGCTGCTTCCTTCTAAGTCTGGCGCTTCCTGCGACGCACACAGGAGCGTGGCTGGATCGTTTCCTGAAGGGATTGCGGCGGGCCTCACGAGCGTTTGAGTGCGCTCTTGCGGGTGGGGATACCACGAAGCATGAAGAGATCCTTATCAATGTCACTGTCACAGGTGACGCTCGCGCCGGCCGCGCGGTCCGGCGCTCGGGGGCTCGGCCGGGGGACGCCATTTATGTCAGCGGACGGCTGGGCGAAGCAGAATGGGGACACCGAACCCTAAAATGGCGTAGAGGGCCTTTGAATGACACGGACCCCCTGACAAAAAAACACCTTTATCCCGAACCGCGTCTGGCGCTGGGCCAATGGTTGGCGGAAAAGCGCATGGCTACCGCGATGATGGACCTGTCCGATGGGCTCTCGAGCGATTTGCCGCGTCTATGCCGCGCGAGCGGCGTGGGTGCGCGCGTGCACCTGGGCAGAATTCCATTGCCAAATCTTTCTGTCACCGACCTCAAGCCGGGAATTGATCCCGTTAGACTGGCGTTGCACGGCGGCGACGACTATGAGCTGCTCTTCACCGTCGCACGTCGCTCGATGAGCCGCATCCCGAGGTCATTCCATGGTGTGCGCCTAACCCCAATCGGCGAGATCACCCGCGATTACGAAGTGCAGTTGATGCGGGAAGATGGGTCTGGTCAACTTTTGGTTCCAGGGGGTTGGGATCCATTCCGTTAATTCAAAGCCTCCACGAAGGAAAAAACAGGGGAGCCTTGCGGCTCCCCTGGTGATTATTTTTGTTGTTCGAAAGCCAGATCGCTCAGAAGATGAATCTGGCGCTGAGCTGCATTTGCCGCATGTTGGTTGCCGTGGTCGTATACGTGTTGAAGTTCGCCGAGGAGAACTGGTTGACGTAGCCCGAAAAATTCGGGTGGTTCAAGGTATTGAAGATTTCCCAGCGAAGCTGGAAGGTCTTGCCCTCCATAACCTTGAACTGTTTGCCGAAGGCCACATCCAAGTCGGTGAGCCCCGCCAAACGCAAGTTGTTGCGGCCGCTCGTGCCGTTCTGTCCAATCAAGGGCTCGCTGACAGACAACGTGCCCATCTGCGGGCTCCCCTGCGGGACCGGATGTAAGAGACTTGCATTGCCATTGAGGGGAGTGGTCACTACGCCGTTGGCCGGGTTCGCCGTCCCATTCAGCAAGGTGTCCGTAATCCCGACGCCGTCACCCTTCGGGCAGCCTGTCATCGGGTCCGGCGTTACCGAACAGACGTTGATCGGTGCGGCATAGACGGTGGCAGGAAGACCCGATTGGGCGGTGAAAATTCCGCTCTGGCTCCAGCCATCCAACACATATTTCTTCCAGCCGTGAAAGCCCTTGGCGAACGGGATTTCGTAGTTGTAAGAGAGCACGAAGCGGTTGCGGATATCGAATTGCGAGTTCGATCGTTGGAAGGACAGCGGTTTGGTTGCGTCCAGCAGGTTTGCGCTGTCGTTCACCAGTACGTTCAGAGCATCGGACACATCGTCTAAACTGTGGGCCCAGGTGTAATTGGCGTTAAAGGTCAACCCATTCTTAAAGCGGCGGATGCCCTCGAGCTGCAGAGAGTTGTAACTGGAGGTGCCTGTACTCTGCACCTGGGTGACGTTGTCAAAGCGCGGATCAATCAGATTGTTTTGAGGCCCGAACGCTCCGCCGATTTCATTGCCAAACACGGCGGCAAACTGCGTTTGACGCGCGTTCTGGTCCGCCAGGCTGGTTGCAGGGGCCGGCCTGTTCTGCGGGGCCACCAGGTTCGTCGGCACACTCACCTGCAGGTGATCGCTGCGCGCGCCAACGTAAGTGACCTTAACAACGGTGTCAGACGTAAGCTGATATTCCACACCCGCGTCCCACTGCTGATTGCGCGGATTCTTCAGGTTCTGGTCCACCGGAGACAACGCGCCAAAGTCGGTTTGTGCCGGATCGAATTTCCCGAGAGCTCCAATGGCCTGCTGCTGCGCCGGGGCCGTACCTGCCACCAGGGCCGCCAGCGTGTTGCCTCCGGTAAAATGGCCGCCGGAGATGGACACGCTGTTGATGAAGGGAGCGGAAAACTGCACGTTGGAAATCGGATTCTGATAGATGAAGTCGTACGCGATGCCGTAACCACCGCGAACCACCATTTTGCCATGCCTCGGGTTCCACGCGAAGCCGAGCCTGGGCGCTGGATTCCAGTTGCGGTGGAAGGCATCTCCGCCGACATCAATTCCCCCGAGCGGCCCGGTTCCCAGAACGCCGATCGGAGTGTGGTTATTCGGATCCAGATTGGAAATGAGGTTAGCCCCTTCCGAAACTCCTCCTGACGACTCCAGGCGGAAGCCCAGGTTCAGAGTCAGCGTATCGGTTAGCCGGAAGTCATCCTGCGCGAACATAAACGCGTCCAGCGCAAAATTGTGCCGCGTGAAGTTGCCGACTTGCTGGAAGTAGCCCGATGGATTGCCGGCCTGAAAGTCGGCCAAGCTCGCAAAACTGATTTGTCCCCGCGTGAAGAAATCCGACGTGCTCGGCGACTGGTAGCGATTGAAGTCCGCTCCAACCTTGAACGTATGGCGCCCCTTCACCCAGGAAACCGTGTCCAGGTATTGGAACGTATTCTGGGTCCGGCCCTGAGGGAGAATGTCGGAAGTGCCAAAGTTGTCGAAGCCCGAAATATCAATTTGTGGTCCCGGCGCGAAGGGGCTGCTGATCGGAAAATCCGGGTTGCTTCTGCCGAACGCAAAACGGAATTGGTTCGTCAGGTTGCTTCGCAACACCGAGGTGTAAGCAAAGGTGAGTGTTCGTGCCGTGGAAGTGTTGGAAGCGCCAAATCCGGCGAGATTCGTACCGATGAACGTGTCGCCGGCGTTGATTGTTTGAAGTGGGTTCTGGCCGTACTTCACGCTGAGAGTGTCTTTTCCGCCTCGGAGCAACTGATCGATCCGCAGCGTCCAGATGTCGGCGTTCAATAGGTTGGGAGAGCTGTTGGACAGTTTCCCGGTGGCCGAAGTGGGGGAACCATTCGCCTTGAATAGCGCGAGAGTCGTCGGGTCCGTGATCGCGGCAGCCTGTGTCGGTGTCAAAACCGTCGCGGTGGCGGTTGATCCTGCGCCCCGGGTACGGTCCACTTCCCCGCTACCGTAGAAGAAGGTGTGGTCCTTGTAGATCGGAGCGCCGAACGTTCCTCCGCCCTGATTCTGATTAATGGGCGCTGGCCTTCCGGTCTGGTCGAAGAAATCCCGCGCGTTGCCGAGATCGTTGTTCTGGTAATACCAGAAGGCCGACCCGTGATAATCGTTCGTTCCACTCTTTGTGAGGATCTGGACCTGCGAACCGGAATTGCGGCCGAATTCGGCGTCGAAGTTGTTGGTGATGACCTTCACTTCCGAAACCGCGTCCTGGACCAATACCAATCCGCCGCCTTCGCCCGTCGTGGAGATGTCCGTTCCGGTGACGCCATCGAGCGTGATGTTGTTGGCGCGTCCCCGCGAACCGTTGGAGCTGAAGCTGCCGACACCCAGGAACGGATTATCCTTTGTGACAGGCACGGTTCCCGGAGAGAGCGTGGCGTAAACCACGGGGTCGCGGGCTTGATTCGGCAGCGCCAGGGCTACCTGTTCGCTGATGGAGTCACTTACCTGCGCGGTGGCGAGGTCCAGCGTCGGCGTGGCACTCGACTCAACTGTCACGGACTCCGCGACGTTGCCGAGTTGCATGACCGCATCCACGCGCGTCTTTTCACCGCTCCGGACCATCACCTGCTGCGCGAACGCCTTGAATCCATCTTTCTCCACGGTCACCAGATGCGCGCCGATCTCGAGCTGCGGGATGGAGAATTCCCCTCCAGAACCGGTCGTGACCGTGCGCGTCGCCCCGGTGCCGATGTTTTTAATCGTGACTTTGGCGTCCGCTACACGCGCCCCGCTGGCATCCGTTACCGTTCCCTGCACGTCGCCGGTCAAATCGGCAAAAGCAGGAATGGCCAAAAGCCAACTTAAGAAAATTGCTGCCAAAAAACGTGGAACACTCCTAAGCATTTAATTCCTCCAGAAAATTCATTTCACTAACATTGGCGTTGGCTTCGGAAAACCTTATTGCGAATTGTGTCGCGCAAAGGCACACAAATCCGCCAAGGCTCCAGCGAACGCTTGGAACCAGCCGTGTCTACTTTTTTTTCCTGGAGAGATTGCGACGGCGAAACTTGCTTCGTTTTGCCCTATCCCCAGCCGCCGTCTTCAAGCGAAGGTCGCGCTACTTTCGCTCAGGTCCACAGAACTTGATGGGCGAATGATAGAGCAATTATATTTCCTAGTTCGAACAAGAAAACATCAACCTTTAAGTTACATAAAATAAAGCGATTTGCGTAATTGCAACACTCAACGTGTCTTGCGTTCAGGAATGGACTTCCGATAACTGTACATAACAGCTGAAGATTTATGGGTTCCTGTATTAGCCGGCTCCAAATTTCCTCTGCCCTGACATCTAAATTAGCGTCAGGCTCACAAGAGACCCTGCTCATCGAACTTGTGGTGCGCCAGTCGCGGCTGCCGCACCTGTTTTCGTCGGGGGTAAGACGGCGGGCGGCTTTTCCTTTGGTGCAGCGGGTTCGTCCTCCGTGGGGGCCGTGTCGGGAGTGTCTACGTTGACGTGATGCTCACCGACTTGCTGTTCGAGCGGAACAACGTTGGGGAAGTCCAGTGGGGGCATACCGGCAAGTGCGCCTTGCATGAATTCCAGCCAGATGGGCAGTGCTGCTCGCGCGCCGGTTTCCTTTTTCCCAAGTGAAATCTGTTTGTCGTCGAAGCCGACCCACACCCCCGAAGTGATTTGCGGTGTGAATCCGACGAACCAGGCGTCGGTGTAATCCTGCGTGGTGCCGGTCTTGCCCGCGGCGGGCCGGCCCAGCGCTTTGGCCTGGATGCCCGTTCCGAACTGAATGACTTCTTCGAGCATGGCAGTCATGGTGCGCGCGACGTCCGGCGAAAGGACATCGTGCACTTCGGGATGCGCTTCCTCGAGGAGCGCGCCGTCGTAGCTGGTGACGCGGCGAATCATGTGCGGATCAATGCGGATGCCGTCATTCGGAAAAACCGTAAACGCGGAGACATGCTCCTCCAGTTTCATGTCCGCGGCGCCGAGGGCCAGCGGTAGATACGGCGGAAGCGGCGTGGTGATGCCGAAGCGCTTGGCCATATCCACGACGGTGCTGATGCCGACTTTTTCGGCGAGTTTTACGGCCGGAACGTTGCGCGAGCCGGCGAGTGCGCGGCGCAGCGTGATGGTGCCTTCGAATTTTTCATCGTAGTTATGGGGAGAGTAGACCTGCCCACCGCTCATGGTGGTGAACGGCAAATCAACGATGGTGTCGAAGGGCGTGGAGCCTCTTTCGAGCGCATCCGCGTAGACGTACACCTTGAAGGAGCTGCCGACTTGCCGGACAGCCTGCGTGGCGCGGTTGAATTTGGAATCTTCAAAGCTGTAGCCGCCGACCATGGCTTTGATTTCGCCGGTGGGATTGTCAATGGCCATGAACGCGCCTTGCGGGCCGGGCTGTTGCTCGAGTTGGACGCGCGCGGTGTTGTCGCGCAGTTCCTGAATGGAGAATTGCGCGAGGTCGCCGATCTTCAACAAATCAGCAGGTTTTTTGCGGCCAGTCCAAGCGAAATCGCCGGGAGAAAGAATCGCGCGGTAGGAACCAATCTTGACGACCGCATTTTTCTCGTCCACGGAGAGAACGAGCCCCGTGACGTAGCTTCCCTTTTCGATCGGGTGGCGCCAGTCGTCGTCTTCGTAGGTATCCAGCTTGCCCAGATTGTCCCTCAGGACATTGGGCAAATTGCCCTTCCAGCCGTGACGGCGTTCGTAACTGTGCAGGCCGTCGCGGAGCGATTGGTTGGCGATCCGTTGCATTTTGATATTCAGCGTGGTGTACACGCGGAGGCCGCGCTCGTGGACGGCTTCGGTGCCGTAGGTGGATTCCAAATACTTGCGAATATCTTCGAAGAAATAAGGCGCGAGGTCGTTGCGCGGATATTGGATGTGCAGGCCGAGCGGCGATTTTCTGGCGGTGGCTTCTTCCGTGGGCGAGATTTTTCCTTCTTCTTCCATGCGATGGAGGACAAGATTGCGGCGCGCGAGCGCGGCCTCCGGATTCGAAATGGGGGAAAACTTCGGCCCATTGACCATCCCGGCGAGCAGCGCCGCTTCCTGGAGTTTCAGATCGGTGATGGGTTTGCCGAAATAAAATTGCGCGGCGGCGGCGAAACCATAATTACCATGCGCGAGATACACCTGGTTTCCGTACATCGTGAAAATTTGCGGCTTGGTGTAGCGGCGCTCGATTTGGAGAGCGAGCAGGATTTCCTGCATCTTTCGGCGAAAGCTGCGGTCGCTGCGGTCGAGGAAGAGATTGCCGGCCAGTTGCATGGTGATGGTGCTGGCGCCGCCGGTGATGCGGCGCTTGATCACGTTTCGGAAAGCGGCGCTGAACATGCGCGGGAAGTCAACGCCCCAGTGTTCTTCGAAATGCTGGTCCTCAATGGCGGTGACCGCGTTGTAGAGAACCTTGGGACACTGCTCGTAGGTCATCAGGATGCGGCGCTGGATCGCGAAGCTGCCGGCGAGCTGGCCGTCATCGGCATACACTTCGGTGACTACGTCGGGGCGGTAGGTTTCCAGCGCGCGAATCTCCGGCAGGTCGCTGGCGTAAACGAAGAGCAAGCCGCAAGCCGCGCCCAGCGCAATCGAGCAGAGCAGAAGAAACGCGAGCGCGAAGCGGTCAATCAGTTTGAAGCCGCGCAAGCGCAGCGTGATGGGTGGCAGGCTCATGGTCGAAAGATAATTTTAGCGCAGAAGTCGGATGTCCCGCTTCGAACTATGAGGATACTGTTTCGTAGTATTTTTCGCCGGCGCAGGAGCGGCAGAGCGTGCGGCCGTCCTTTACGATTTCGCGTTTGAAGTTGATGCCTTCGCCGCATTGGGCGCAGACGACGCGCGGGCCTTTGAAGCCGGGCAAATCTTCCGGCTGGACTTCAACTTTCACCCACTGCTTGTCGAAAAGGATTTCGTCGGAGAGCTGTGTGTAGGCTTTTTGCTGGCCGGCTTCTTTTTCGAGTTCGGGAAACAGTTCGCGGGCGGCTTGCTTGGAAGATTCCTTCGCGGCAATGCGCACAGCGCGGCCGGTTTTCAGATCAACGAACGTGGCGGCGACTTTTCCCCAGTCGCGAAATTTGAGGGCGCGCTTGCCGAGGCGGCAATTCGCAACGACGGCGACGGCGTCGGTGACACAACGGTCGATTTCGACGTAGGTGACGAGGCGTTTGCGCTCGGCGATGGGATCGTCAATGCCCAGTTCGCGCAGGCCGAGCATGGCCAGGCGCACGCCGAGAACCTGGCCGGCGCAAAGATGGCCGTGGGTTTGCGCGGCGAGGTCGAGGTATTCAGCTAGTGTTTTCATCGAAGCGATTGTAGCTCAGGCTCTTTCCGGCTTGGTCCAGGGGTGAGGCTCGCGGGCTTCCCTGAACGCGAAGATGGTCATGAGCAGCGCGAGCGCCGTGAAAGCACTGTCGCGGACCACGGTCATGCCCGTGAGTTTCTCCGGGGTGCCGAAGCAGCCGCAATTAATGTCCATGTGCAGAAGATAAGCGCGCGTCACCGCTGCCAGGAAGCCCACCATGATTGCCGTGATGGCCGTGGCCCAGATTCGCAAGCGCCAGCCGATCAGCAGCAGCAAGCCCAACACGATTTCCACGAACGGCAAAGTATGCGCAACTACTTGCGAGGCCTCGGCCGAGATTATTTTGTAGGATTGCACTTGCTGGGCGAAGCTCGCGATGTTCATCGAAACCGAAAATTTCAGCATGAACATCGGCCAAAGATGCGTGTTCGGCATCAAGAGCTTGGAAAATCCCGCGTAAACAAAAATTCCGCCGAGAACGAGACGGCCGATCCAGAGGATCGCGCGGCGTGCGTTGAGTGGGCTGGATTGCATCATGCTGTCGTCTCGCGGCGAAGTTCTTCTATTTTTGGCTAAGCAGCTGGTCTAGAAATTGTTTGAGCATGTCGTAAGTCATGACCCCGGCGAAGGGGTAGGTCTGGCCCTTGGAATGGAAGACGGTCGTGGGGGTCTGACTGACGCGATAGATCTGGCCGAGCGCGGAATCTTTGTCAATGGCGGCGTCCAGTGTGCCGCCCTTTACGAGCGCGCGAACCTTGGCCATCTCCGCGGCGGACAGAACGCCGGCAACTGTGCCATCCACGTCGCCAGTCTGTTCCCACTTTTCCTGGTTCTGGAAAAGGGCTTGTTCGACCGGCTCAAATTTTCCGATTTGCGCGGCAGCGCGAGCATAGCGCGCGGCGATACGAGAATAAGCGTGCATCGGCAGGGGAAAATCGCGATGGATCAGATAGACCTTGCCGGTGCTGACGTAATTGTCCATGAGCTGTCGGTTGGTGCTCGTGAAAAGAGTTTTGCAGGCGGGGCACTGGAAGTCGCTGAAGACTTCCATGGTGACGGGGGCGTTCTTCGAGCCGAACGCTTTGTGCGGGTCAATGTCGGTGACCCCCTCGGCCTGTGGCGTGGCGCGGGCGACGAGCACGGCAAAGGCACTCAGAAGACAGAGCAGAATTGTTCCTGCCGTAGCGCGCGGACGATTCACACGATCCTCCCGCATCTAATGGAAGTGTCCTCAAGCAAAATCAAAGTCAGACTACCACAGGTTCCGGGTCGAAATGGGCCGGGCCGGGTGCGAGCCGCACGAATAAGGTAAGGCGAGCATGCGGTCATCCTAGAAGATTGGATTGCGCAAGGGCCTACTCCAGTTGTACGCCCCACCCCCTAGTTTTCTGTAAGTGTTGATTCTAGGTGGGTTTAAGTTGCTTAGAATCAGCACTTACGCAAGTGTTGATTCTAAGCCAGATGCGTGGGCAGGACTGCATTTCTCCAAGGGGTTGGAACCAAATGCCTGCCCGGCCATCTAAACTTACCAAGAGATAGTATGACAGAGGGATTATCAAGAGTCAAGGAAAAGCCAGGGAGGAGGAGGAAAGGAGGGTTGGAGGCTGGAAGCCAAGGAAAACAAGCTGGTTACGGGTGTTATAAGAAAACTTGACAAACATACACTCAACTTGTATAATTCATTTCGGATTGGGCTTGGAACTGTATATCTGAGCTGGACCCGCTCCAGTCGAGAGACGTCGCGAGCGAGCGGGGAAGTTTAATAGTTTTAGTTTTAGGAGGAAGGGCAGTTATGAGCAAGATTATTGGAATTGACCTGGGAACAACGAACTCGGTTGTGGCGGTGATGCAAGGCGGCGAACCAGTGGTGATCCCCAACCAGGAAGGGGCGCGGACGACTCCGTCCGTGGTAGCCATCACGAAGACGGGCGAGCGGCTCGTCGGGCAAGTGGCCAAGCGCCAAGCAGTGACGAATCCCGAGAACACGGTGTATTCGATCAAGCGCTTCATGGGCCGGCGATTCGATGAAGTCGGCGAAGAAACGCGGCGCGTGCCTTACAAAGTCATTGCTGGACCGCATCAGGATGCGCGTGTGGAGATTTCGGGCAAGGCGTATAGTCCGCCGGAGATTTCCGCGATGATTCTGACCAAGTTGAAGACGGCGGCGGAAGATTTTCTCGGCGAGAAGGTCACCAAGGCGGTGATCACCGTGCCGGCGTATTTTAACGACGCGCAGCGGCAGGCCACCAAGCAGGCGGGTGAAATCGCCGGCCTGGAAGTGGTGCGCATCATCAACGAGCCGACGGCGGCAGCCCTGGCCTACGGGCTGGACAAGAAGAGCGACGAAACCATCGCGGTCTACGATCTTGGCGGCGGCACGTTCGACATTTCCGTACTGGAAGTGGGCGCGGGCGTGGTGGAAGTGAAGTCCACCAACGGCGACACGCACCTGGGCGGTGATGACATCGACCAGAGGATCGTCGACTGGATGATCGACGAGTTCAAGAAAGAGAACAACATTGACCTGAGCAAGGATCGCATGGCTTTGCAGCGCCTGAAGGAAGCGGCGGAAAAGGCCAAGATCGAGCTCTCGCAGCTGATGGAAACGACCATCAACCTGCCGTTCTTGACGGCGGGCGCGGCCGGTCCGATTCACTTCGAAAAGAACCTGACACGGACGCGGCTCGAACAGTTGATGAATGATTTGCTCGAGCGCTCCATGAAGCCGGTGAAGCAGGCCCTGGAGGACGCGAAGATGTCGCCCAACGACATCCAGGAAGTGGTGATGGTGGGCGGTTCGACGCGTATTCCGAAGGTGCAGCAATTGGTGCGCAACTTCTTCGGCGGGAAAGAGCCCCACAAGGGCGTGAACCCCGACGAGGTCGTGGCGGTAGGCGCAGCCATTCAGGGCGCGGTGCTCGGCGGCGACGTGAAGGACATCCTGCTGCTGGACGTGACGCCACTTTCGCTGGGCGTGGAAACGCTTGGCGGGGTGATGACGGTGCAAATCCCGCGCAACACGACGATTCCGACGCGCAAGGTGGAGACGTATTCGACGGCGGCGGACAACCAGCCGGGCGTGGAGATTCACGTCCTGCAGGGCGAGCGCAAGTTCGCAAAAGACAACCGTTCGCTCGGGACGTTCAAGCTGGACGGGATTCCACCCGCTCCGCGCGGAACGCCGCAGATCGAGGTCACGTTTGACATCGATGCGAACGGCATCCTGAATGTGAGCGCGAAGGACAAGGCCACGAGCAAGGAACAGAAGATCACCATCACGGCATCGAGCGGGCTATCGAAAGAAGAGGCCGAGAAGATGCGCGTGGAAGCCGAATCGCATTCGGAAGACGACCGCCGCAGGATGGAGGAAGTCGAGGCGCGCAATCGCCTGGACGGCATCCTTTATCAGGCGGAGAAGATGTTCCGCGAAAACCGCGAGAAGATCGCGGAAGCGGACGTGAAAGCGGCCGAAGCTGCGATCGACGACGCTAAGAAGGCGCTCAACGAAGGCGGTGTGGCGCGGCTGCGGTCGGCAACGGAAAACCTGGAGCGTTCGCTGCATAAGGTTGCCGAAGAGCTGTACAAGACGACGCAAGCAGCGAACGCCGCACAGGCCGGTGCTGCGAGCGCAGGGGCTGGCGGAGGGTCTTCCGCCGGTCCGAGCGGCGCGCAGGAGAAGAAGCCTGGCGACGTGATTGACGCTGAGTACGTGGACGTGGACGAGTCGAAGCGTCCGAACTAAGCTGAAGTTGTGGTTGCAGGGGCGCAGCCCGCGAGGGTGGCGCCCCTGCAAATTTTTATTTGTGCGAAGATGGCAACGACAACCAAACAAGACTATTACGAACTTCTGGGAGTGCCGCGGAAAGCGGGCGCGAAGGATATTCGCGCGGCGTTCCGCAAACTGGCGCGCAAGTACCACCCCGATTTGAATCCTGGCGACAAATCCTCGGAAGAAAAATTCAAGCAGTTGCAGGAAGCGTATGACGTGCTGTCCGATTCGAAGAAGCGGCAGATGTACGACCAATACGGCTTCTACAGCGATAACATTCCCGCCGGCGGCCCAGGTTCGGGAGCGCACGGTAGCGACAGCCAGGACGTCAACTTTGATTTCGGCGGATTCGATTTCGGCGGCGGGTCGGGCGCGGGCGGAGCCGGCGGTGGATCGAGCTTCCGTGATCTGTTCAGCCAGTTCTTCAGCGGCGGCCGCGGGGGCGCGGCGATGGAGCCGGAGCACGAGCCGGGCGGCGACCTGGAATACCAGATCGAAATTGATTTCTGGGATGCGGTGCGCGGCGCCGTGAAGAAGCTTTCGATCACGCGGCTGGACACGTGCGAGACGTGCCATGGAACGGGGGCGGTGGGTTCGCCGCAAACATGCCCGACATGCCATGGAACAGGCACGATTCAGCAGACCGCGGGCAAGATGAAATTTAATGTGCCCTGCACGCGCTGCGGCGGAACGGGCCAATTGCGGACGGTGTGCAAGACCTGCGGCGGCGAAGGCCGCGTGCGGCGGACGGAGAGTATTGACGTGCGGATTCCGGCAGGCGTGGCGAACGGCGGGCGCGTGCGCGTTCCAGGAAAAGGCAATTCCGGCACGATGGGCGCTCCGGCGGGGGACTTGTATTTGCGGGTGGTCGTGAAGCCACATGAATTTTTCGAACGCCGCGGCGATGATCTGTATACCAAAATTCCAGTTACGGTGAGTGAGGCAACGCTGGGCGCAAAAATCGAAGTGCCGACGATTGACGGGCGGGCGCTGGTACGGATTCCGCCGGGAACGAACAGCGGGAAGACGCTGCGGCTGAAGGAAAA
>Ga0210410_10003521_pt1 | contig 13848 bp, 22 predicted proteins | sample IncBWC4MmetaG_FD_161058 | JGI IMG/M metagenome (GOLD analysis project Ga0210410, IMG submission 161058) | Forest soil microbial communities from Barre Woods Harvard Forest LTER site, Petersham, Massachusetts, United States - Inc-BW-C-4-M | ecosystem: Environmental > Terrestrial > Soil >... | reverse complement strand
TCAGTTCTGTTGCCAACAATCCCTCGATTCCGGGTCGGATGAAATCGACAATGGAATGCAAATTGCGGGATTGATTTTCCACGGGGCGCTGCAGTTGTTCCAGTGTGGTTTCGATTGCGCCGCAGCGAGAGTGTCCCAGCACCACGACCAGCCGCGTGCCGAATTGCACAGCGGCAAATTCGACGCTGCCGATCAGCGAAGGGGCGACGATGTTGCCGGCAACTCGAATGACAAACAGATCCCCCAATCCCTGATCGAATACGATCTCGACGGGAACGCGCGAATCGGAGCACCCCAAGATGGCGGCAAAGGGTTCTTGACCTGCCGCCAATTCCAAGCGGCGCGCCCGGCTCTCGAAGGTATCCCGGCTGGATATTTCCGATACGAAGCGCTGGTTTCCCTCGCGCAGCAAGGCAAGTGCCTCTTGAGCCGGGATCATCGGTCACTCGCCGAACGCATCCCAGCAAGATCTCCGCGCTTACAGAGGTCGGCGGGCTGAGCTATCGCGGTACCCAAGAACGCGCGCGGGCAGAAACAGAATCGCCCGTAGCAAGGCAAAAATCGCGTCGAATGAAAGGCCAACCAGGCGAAACGGTATGGACAGGAGCCATACGAGAGGCCAGAGAATGAGGGCAAGAATCGCGATCGGCCAGCACAGCACCAACAAAACACACCACAACAGCAAGGTTTTCATTGGGGTCGCCCTCCATTCCTGCGCATAACTCTAACATACCCTCAAAGTTCTGCGTTGCCGGGAGGCGCCGGCGGGACTTTCGGGCGCAGGAGCTCCATCTGTCTTTCCGGATTGGCAATTGACGTGAATCCGTACTGCGCATAAAGGCCATGCGCATCTTGGGTACCCAAGGTATAGCGGACGATCGTGTGCAGCTCCGGATGCGACAGGATCTTTCTCATCAACAGCTTACCCAGGCCCCGGCCCCGAAATTCGGGTAGGACGAACACATCCAGTAGATGTGCAAATCGTACGTAATCGGTTACCACGCGAGCAAAGGCAATTTGGCGGCCGTCGGCATAAGCACCAAAACACAGCGAGTGTTTGATGCATTTTTCGACGCTGGAGCGTGATATGCCAGGAACCCAATAGGAGTCATTCGCGAGAAAGGCGTGAATCATGGCCACATCGAGCCGGTCGCGATCAGTCGAGATTTCGAATGGAGTCATTTTTTCTTCAACAACCTCCTGGGCGCCACCAACCCATAACTCAATTCCACGAGATTTCGAACCTCGGCCCAATCGATGGCCTCGCCGTCGAGCCGCAGCCCAAACCAACCGCGCGGCCCGATATAGGCGGGAAGGTAAAAGCGATTGGGTTCGCGCGAGGCACGATCGACGTTTTCGCCAAGTGCCGACTTGCAACAGACTGAAACGATTTTGTCGCCGTGATGGTTGTTGAGGAAATACGCGAATACCTTGCCGCGAACCCTAAAGTCGGCATGATCATTCATATCGCGCCGCTCGGTCTCGGGCAGCGACAGACAAATCTCGCTTAATTTCGCCAAGATGGCGATTTCGCGCTTGACCGCCTTGGGCTTGGCCATCATCCCTTTCCGGAAGACGCCGACTTGTTGGTGTTTTTGACGTACTCCAAGCGCCGAAAGCGCAACGCGGACCAATCCTCGTCGATGGCCACCATACGCACGGACTCGAAGCCGGCGGCTCGAATCACGCCCCAACCGGCGTCACGATTGAACTCGCAGGTATAGCGCTTGGATGTGCCTTTCGGGTAGGCAAACCAGACTATGGCATCTCCTTCGGCACCAGAGGCCAGAAGTTTCGAAGCCCGATCCAGTTGCGCTTGGGTCATGGCGAATGCCATTCCGAACTTGACTGCCTTGGGCCTGCTCGGATCGCGTACTATCTTTATGTCCTTGAGTTTCTTTAGCTCCGACTCAAAAGAATCCGGCGCGTTGAACACGACGATTTCATCGTGAGCGCCCAGGTTTAGCTTGTTGAACAAGGGACTCGGGGCAGGTTTTTTCATGGGCTCACCGCGTGTTGGAATTGTTGATGCGCTGTTCGAGGTGACTTAAAACCGACGGCCATGCTTGTACATGACGATCACGGGCCGCGGCGTTCGGGAATCCAGCGTGCGTCAGCCGGAGTTTCGTGCCGCGGTTTGCGGCTTGCAGCTCCACGGTAACGACAGTTTCGGCTCCTTCGGTGCCGAGCGGGCCGGTCACCCACGTTAGCTCAACCAATTGATCGGCGATGAGGCGAAGAAATCGCCCGTAGTGAGAATGGCGTTGCGCCACGGATTGCGATTCGTGCTTGAACTCCGTCTCGAAGAAAAATACTGCGTTGACTTCGGCTCGCATGAGCACGGAACCGGGAGCTGCAAACCATCGATCGAACCCATCGGTCCACGCCTGGTAAAGCACGGCCGGCGCCAGCGCAAAGGTGTGCTCGGCGACCAGCTTGAATGGCCGCGCCGAAAGGTCGGGTACGCGAATCGCTCGCACACTAGCGTTCATGAGCGAGCGCCAGGCGGATTCCAACGAAGATGAAAACACCGCCGACGCAACGATTAAACCATCGTTTGAAGGCAGCGCTCGGCGAGAGACTGGTGCTGAGGTGCGCCGTCGACCAGGCGACAATGAGATTCCATATCGTGCCGTTGACATCGAATATCGCGCCCAGTACGAGAAATGACAATGGCTTTGAAGTTGCCTCGGCCGCAACGAATTGCGGCAGGAACGCCAGGAAAAACAGCGCAACCTTGGGGTTCAAGACGTTGGTGAGAAAGCCCTGAATGAAGATGCCCTGTAAGGTGGCACTCCGAGGAACCACGGTGACTGTAGAGGATTCAGTTGCGGCTGCGGAGCGAATGAGCGTCAAGCCGACATACAGCAGGTAGGCGGCCCCGATGAATTTTACCGCGGCGAATGCGGTCGCGGATGCGGCCAGAATGGCCGACAACCCGAGAGCCGCTGCGCAAATGTGCACGAGCGTACCCGCGCCGATGCCCAGTGCGGCGACAGCGCCGGCGCGCCAGCCCTGCGTGGAGCTGCGCCCAATGATGTACAGCGTGTCCGGGCCGGGAGTGATGTTCAACAGCAATCCGGATACTACAAATAGCCAAAGATCGTGTGTGCCGAACATCAATCACCTCGCGATATATGGGCGCGACTCGTGCCCTAGCCCCGCGGCGAGCTTTTCGCCAACAGTGCCGCGCGCCTCTGCAAGCTGTCCTTGGGCCACTGTTCGGAGGTCTTGTAGTACTCGGCGAATGCGGGTGTGCCGGCGGGTAGTTCCACCCATGGCTGCTTGGACGCCGTGAAAATGTGCACGTCCGGCGGCAGCGTGTCCGGTTCGTTCAGCGTGCCGACGCGGACAAATCGCACGACGTCGCCGGCGCCGGCGTAATTGCTCCACACCGCCACCCAACATCTTGGGCAGCGCGATATTCGTTGCCCCTTGCCGCTGTTCGACGGCGTATCGATCACCTCGACCTCGCCTTCGAGCAATTGCACGCGATCGGCTTCTATCATCGCATTCAGAGCAAACGCGGTACCCGTCTCCCGTTGACACCAGCGACAATGACAGCAGTGGACGAATAGCGGCTTGGTCGTCATCCGATAACGAATGTAGCGGCAGGTACATCCCCCGTCGTAGCCCGCTGCTGAATTACTTGCGGATTGCATGTATATCTCGCTTACTTGGCGCGTATACGCGCGGTAACCTCGATCTCTATCTGCATGCGCGGATCGAGAAGCCCGGCGGAAATCATCGTCATCGCGGGTCGCACGGCACCAAAATATTTGCGCAATACGGGCCAACAGTCTGGAAAGCGCTCGCTCTTGGGCATTATGTAATTCACGCGTACGACATCCGCGAAATCCGCACCTGCTTTGCGAAGAGCGGACTGAATGTTTTTCAGGGTTTGCTCGGTCTGATCCAGCAGGTTGTCGGAGATGGTCATGGTGTCGTAATCGAAGCCGGTGGTGCCGGATACGAAAACCCATTCCCCATCGACCACCGCGCGCGAATAGCCGACATCCTGCTCGAATTTGGATCCTGAACTGATCAAGCGCCGCGTCATGGGGTCGTGCCTTTAGGGTTGCGTTTCACGTCCAGCTTGAGTTCATCACCGCGCGTGTCGACATACCAAAGCCCGCCGGAAAATGCGAACCACCACGCCGCGGCGAGCCACCATGCTCCAAGAAAATCAAAGTGCGTCCTGGCGAAGAATGCAAGCGACGTCGCCAGCAAACATACAATCGACATGGCGAGGATAAACCGTGAGGAGAACTTTCGCATCCAGAACATCCGAATGAGAGATCCATAGGTTATCGCACCCGACAAGGAACAAACACCCAGCACGACATAGAGCCGTTCATTTCCCGGCAGGACCGCAAACAGCACCAGGCCGATAATGCCTACATACAAGGTCAAGACGCTTAAAGCGGCAGCGATGGCGACAAAGGCGGATTTGCGCGACAACCGTTGGGGCGAACGCAGCGCAAGTACCAAGGCGGCGGCATGCAGGGCGCCATTGATGGCGAAGGTGACGATCAGCGAATCATTGAGAAGGCTCCAGTGTCCCAGCAAGAACAGAATCACCGTGGCCGCTGCGAGCACGCTGAAGTGCCGGGAATAGTGGAAATGTCCCATCCGAAGCTAAATGGGGCCGCGCGGTCCGCGATCGGTATGCAGGGCGGCGTTGCGCAGAAACACCGGCAAATCCGTGGTGGGCGGCTGCGCGGGGATTTGATAGATCATGGCGGCGATGTGGCCGCGATGATAAGTGGTGTGATTGATCACGTGCAGGAGGATATCGCCGCGAGTCATCGAGCCCTCGCCGCCGCCGATAAATGTGAATTTGACGACTTCCTCGCCCGCGCGGTCGGACATTTCCTCGGCATGGCGGATGTACCAACTGTCGAGCGTGGCCTGTGCAATGCGCAATTCGGCAAAAGAGACCTGAACGTCAGGCGTGCGGGTGGTGAAGCCATGTGCCCTGCCCTCGAGGTGGGCTTGCCACACGAGGTCGATGGTATAGACATGATTCAAGGTGCGGATCAAGTTTCCAAAAAGGATCTGCCGCGGCTTTGTCAGCTCCGCTTCCGGCTGCTCGCCGAGCGTTGCATACAACAGCGCATTGGCCCACGCTGTGTAGCGCGTCAGCATACGGACATTTCTGAGCGCCGACATGGTTCAACCCTTGGTCCGCGCGGAGGGAGGCGGTGCATCCTGCGGCGGCGTGAATCGCCTTACGATCAGTAGCAGAGCGCCGGCCAGTATCGCCATATCTGCCACGTTGAAAATGCCGGTGCGAAACGATCCGATGCCGACATTCAGGAAGTCCGTAACACGGCCATCGAAAACCAACCGATCGATCAGATTGCTGATTCCCCCGCCTGCAACCAGCGCCAGGGGAATGACTCGCGCGGGCCCGAGGCGACGGGCAAAGAGCGATGCGCACACCAAGCCGATCAGCAGCACGGCGGCCGCCGCGGTGAACAGGGTAAAGCGCAACTGTTCGGGCAGCGAACCGCCGAGGCTCAAAAAAGCGCCGGGATTTTGCACGAGCTGCAGGCGCAGCGAATCGGCAAATAGCGATTCCGTGACGCCGGATGCCAGCAAGGTGCGCGCGGCGGACTTCGACACTTGGTCGCATCCGACACAGCAGCACAACGTGATCATCACGACAAAGAATCTGGGAATTGAACGCATGGATGACTCCTCGTGTCAGACCTCGTCAGATCACATCACGAATGAGAAGGTTCAGAACTTTTGCCTGCCGGTCAAAATATCCCACCACAGGCGCCAGTCGCCCATCAGGCTGAAGCCGGGATACCTGAATGTCGCGGGCTTGTTGTGTTCGAAGAAAAAATGCCCGACCCAGGCAAAGGCGTAGCCTTGAACCAGCGCCGCACCCGCAAGCCACCATTTCTGCGTAACAGCCGCGGCAATGAGCAACGCGAGGGCGATGCTCGTTCCGGCGAAGTGCAGCCGACGTGACGTGGAGTTCGCGTGCTCGCTCAGATAGAACGGATAGAATTCACGGAAGCTGCGATATTGCTTTTGGTCGTTCATAGGATGAGATCTGCTCGCGTGCGAGGGAGACCTATTTTGTCAGACCGGCTTCGACCCAGTCGAGGCGATCTTTGTGGAATTGCTTCGCCGCAGACGGTACCGCGGGCTTCATGGGCGCCGGGGGCGTTGTTTTGCCGATATCGACTTGATAATGAGACGCCGCCGCTGACGGGGATCGATCGGCTTCTTGGCGGATGACATGGCAATCGCCATGAGCTTTTTGACCGACGATTGCTCGAGGACGCTGGGCTCGGTCAGCACAATGTGGCGCACTTTGGTGCCTGTTCCCTTAAGCAATCCATCCGGATCAGGTAACTTTGCCCCTTGCAAGAAGAAAAGGCTTACCCAGCGCGGAAACACTGCGATCGAAAAAATCGCCTCCGACGCTTTGTCGCTGGGCCCGAAACCAATCGCGAGTGCATTGTAGTTGTCGTAGACCAGCTCCGTGGCGCCGGGCAAACGCTTGCGAAGCCGTGCAAGAGCTGACCGCGCCGAGACAGCGACACGCGGCTCGAACTTGGCGAGAAATATACTGAGCTGCTGTGCGGGAGTTCGTGTCAGCATGCGAGCGCGACGGCGGCGACCATTTTAACCGTGACGGTCTTTGACCGTGTCATGGGTCAACTCCTAAATTCGCGTTGCAATTTGCCAGGTGTTACCCCATTGGTCCTTCACCATTCCGCGGCGGTCGCCATACGGCGTGTTCGACGGAGCCTCGAGCGATTGCGCACCCGCTTTGACAGCCCGCTGCCAAGTGGCATCCGCGTTTTCGACATATACATAGAGGCATGCAGGCATTGCTTCTCGCACACCCGCCTCACTGATCATGATGATGGAATCACCAAGTCGCAGCTCCGCCGGAGCTTCCGGCCGATAGTCGCCAGTCGCCGCGAATACTTCCTTCACGAACGCGACCAACTTGTCGGCGTCGCGAACAATGATGCGCGGCGTGACCGTGTGCCAGCCGGCAGGCTTGATGGGCCGACCCGGGGTTCCTTTCATGAAATTATGATCATTTCGCCGTTCCCTCGACGTCTTGTTTTGGAGCTAGAGTATTGCGGACCTCTGGCACGTATTCAAGCACCCGCGAGCCGGCGTTCACGCGGATACTGGAACAGCGGCAATCCGCTGCTCACTCCGATCAAGCAGGTAGCAGCGACAAGATGTGCGGCAGGCACCCTATTTGGCATATAGTTCCCGGAACTGCGGACGGTCGAAAACCGGTGACTCATGAAAGCAGGCGAGAAGTTTTTTTTGCTCACGCCGAAAGGGATGGAAGAGCTGCGTGGCCGGACCCCGAAGCTCGACGCTGCCGCCAGGAGTATTCTGTCCCTGATCGATCAGGGCACTACCGTTGCGGAATCGATACTGCAACGCTCGAAGTTCACCCGCGATCAGGTGATCGAGGGGCTGCGCGTGCTCTTGAGCAGCGGTTTCATCTCAACTTCGACGAGCGACACGCCTGTCCAGCCTGCGCCCGAGCCAACGCCTTCCGTTGCGGATTCGGTCAGCGAACGGCTGCGCCTGAAGCCCGGCATATCGCCCAGCCAGGCACGATTCGCGCTGTCGAACTTCTGCCTGGATCAGTTCGGCACGAATGGCCAGGATCTTGCCGATGCAGTCGGGTTCTGTACCGACGTCGACAGCCTGCAGATGGCGCTCGACAATATTCGAACGGAATTGAAAAAACTTTTCCCGGAGCGCCGCGCGGCACTGGTCGCCTGCGTACGCGAGATCAACGAAACGGACTTTTGAGACGCGGACGAGCCGATCTCTTATCAACGCGACCGGGCGGCTAAAGCCTGAATCGACCGACCGATTTCTCCAGAAAGGACAAGGTGCGGCTCAATCCCTTGGCCTGCCGCACCATCTCCTGGGAGGAGGCTTCCTTGCGATCACTCTGGAAGGTCGCGAAGGCCGTTTCGAACTTGTGCGATTGCTCGCTCACTTCGGCCGCGCCGCCACGGACCGCCTGAACCAGATTTTTCAGTTTCAGTTGCATCACTTTCAGCGAGGCCATCAGACTGTCGGGGCGCTCGCCGACAACCGCAACGTCGAGCGCCAAATCGCCGTCGGCGATCTTCTTCATGTAGTCTGCTGCGATGCGAGGCTCGCCGCCGAGCAGATGCAATACCTTCCGATCCAGCAAGATGAACAGAGTAAGCGAAATGGCGGCGCCAAGAACGACACCCGCCAGCGCCACACCGTAGCCGATCTTTCTACCCTCGGCGCGCAGTTCGGCAGCAGGATAGGCGGAGACGATAGTGAGTCCCCACTCCGGCAGCGGCAGACGGTTGATCACCCAAGAGCCATCCTTGTTGTCGGTAGCTTGCTGCACCTGTTCTGCAGTCACCCACGATGGCATGTAGCGCGCCTTGCTGTTGTCAACGACCGCGACAAAACCGCTCTTCAGCAAATGCGACTGTTCAAGCGCTTGACTTAGAACGGGCAGCTCGGCCTTGTAGCCGACGTAAGCGATACCAATAGCTTCGCCGTTCTTGTTCAGCAAGGGTTCGTAAGCGGTGAAATACGGATTGCCAAGAATGTCGACGACACCATAGAACGGACGCTGAATCTTCAGCTGCGCGTAGGCCTGAGTGGTGTTGTTCAACTCCGTGCCGACCGCTCGGGTGCCATCGTCCTTCATCACGTTGGTCGCTATGCGTACGAAGCGATCACCATCCTTGGAGAATATCGTCGCCGTGCCCTTGTTCAGCCGAGTGACGTAATCGACGATACCGAAATCACCGGCCTGCCCTTTGCCGCCGATCAAAATATCGTTGACGGTTTTGCCGGCGATCGAGACCGGGGCGCCCTTCTCGGCGCCGCCGCGCACCCTGATTTGCTCCTCGAGCAATGCCATGCTCGCGTGCGTGCGATCTTGCATGAGCGCGGCGGTCGTGACGAAAACGCCCTGAATCGAAGTCACATTATCGGCGACCTCTTGCCGCACCACCGATTGCTCTTGTTGCATCGCCCAGACGGAAAAACCGATGGCGCCGAGACTGATCAACAGCAGGGTGATGCCCGCCACGGGCAACAACACTTGAAACTTGAAACCGCGAAACACGGGCATGCTCCTTAAGGTACAGACGCCTACATCCCCGCCCGTGGTGGGTGACCTGGTCCTGGCACGCCATGGTCCGCAACAACGACGGGGTTTTTGCTATTTTCGTCACGTTCTCGGCCCGCAGGCTACCTACCGGGTCTCGAAATCAGCGAAAATTGTTCTGGAAAAATCACCCCGGCGGCCGACGGTCAGGCGTTGCCCGGCGCCGTCCTGCCTCACATACTTCCCCCCGCCCATGCCCGGAGGGGTGAACTTTCACGGTAGCGGTTAGGTGCCAACGGGCATTGCGAGGCGGGCGAGCCGTGGGCAATAGAACCGCTCCTTCGCTAAGGGGGAGGCGGCAAGGTCACGCGCCACCCAAGATCTCGCCTCGTCACGATCAGATCCTGGACCAATCTACCGCCGTCCGGAAATACGCATTGCTCAGTCAGCTTGACCAACCCCGGAGCGATCTGCGCTTTTCCCACAAACGAACACTTCAGCCTACCGAAATCGGGGAACCCCTTTGTGCGAAGCTCATTTCGAAACGATAGCTCTCTGTCTTCGGCGGCTTGTTTGATTATTTCGGCGTCGTTAGCCAGTGTTGGATTGATCTTTTGAAGCATTTGGCGCCCCTCCTCAACGAAATCCATCGCCGCGACTGCACCTTCCTCGTTTTTCTGGACGTAAGCCTGCTCGAGGGCTCGCACGGCATCCTCAGGCGTGTCAAACCCGCCGGCATTTATGCTCGACGCCGCGGTGAGCCCAAGCAAAAGCAAAAAGAATTTCGGTAACGGCACTAACCACTCCTGAAGACGAGGGTGAGCGACGAGGATCAAATGAGCCACCGAGGCACGTGCGCACGGTACTCCTGCCACTGCGCTCCGAATTGGCGGGCGGCCCAAGGTTCTTCAAACAAAAGAATGCGAAGGTGGAACCCGCAGAAAAAAAGCAGAGTGTAGGCGACCAGAGTGCGCGTACCCCAGAGAACGCACCACCCCGCCAATATCGTAAGAACGCCAATGTACATGGGATTTCGAGAGACCCGGTAGGGCCCGGTGATTACCAGGTGCCGCGGTGGATCCCAAGGCGCCAAAGTACCCCGCCCAGCAACGTAGAATTCGCGCACGCACCATAACAGGAGCATTGCGCCCAGACAAAGCGGCAATGCCGCAAGCGTCACGTAGTGCACTGGATGGCCTGTAGAGATCCCAATCGCGATGGGCAAGGCAAACGCGACTACGCCGGGCAATGCGACAAACGCTGCGATGGCGCGGATGAGCATTGGACTTCTAAAATTCAGCGGCGGCGCGCGGCGCGGTCCGCTGCATGCTGTTGTTAGGTGGCGGTCGGTGCCGTACCACGATGCCCTCGCACCTCGTAACAAAGACCCACCATGCCGCTCTTATAAGCTTTGACCTCCGCCAGATGGAGGAGGATGTCTCTGTCGAGCTTCTCAAAGAACGGGATTCCATCGCCAATCAAGACCGGCAAGATCGAATAACGAACTTCATCGGCCAGCCCGAGGCGAAGGCATTCGCCGGAAACTGCACCACCTCCGACAAACCAGATGGTGCGAAATGTGGGCCGCAGGTGCCCATTCACGAACTGTGCAAGATCGCCGGAGCGGAACTTGACGGTGTCCCGGGTCCGCGGCAGATCGCGACCAGTGAGGACGAATGTGGGTTTGTCGCCGTACGACCACCCGAACCCCTTGGCTTCGAAACTCAACGCGGTCTCGTAGGTTCGCGACCCCATGACGTAGCAGTCGATCGTCTTGAGGAAGGCCTCGACGAATCCCGGGTCTAGGGTTTCTCCGTCTGCGAATTCGTCCGAGGTTTCGAGCCAGTCGACTCGCCCGTCCTTTCGAGCGATGAAGCCGTCGAGGCTCGCCGCCATATGAATCGTTACGCGAGAATCAGTGTTTGACATCATGGCTCACTTCTCGCGAACAACTTGGTCGCGGTAGGCGGCCCAGGATTCGACGCCGCGGGTCGGTTCATTGCTTTGCTCGATAAAGTCACCGGAGCTGCAATCGATTCCTTGCCAACCGTTCCTACAGCAGAGGCGAACGATCGAGGCGACCACCTCGCCGCCAGCACGGACATGAAGCATCATGCCGTCGGCGGGATCATCTTTGCCCAGGTTGAACTCGATGGATCCCGCGGGGCTGTCCCAAATGCCCCACGCTGGATCGGCCCAATTCGTGCCGGGAAACTCCAGGAGCACACGCTCGTGTACAGACGCTCGCGAACCAAGTTCGAGCGGTCTTTCGTTTTCCGGAATCTCCGCGACGGATTGATACGTGCGTGAGAACTTCATGATCGAAATGTCCCAACTCATTCGCGTGTTCCTAGTTCCTGACGTCGCTCATACAGGTTTCCCCGAAGAATGATTTGAGTAGAAGGTAATTAGATGACCGGCGGGCTCTCGGACACGGAAAAGCTCATGATCGATGGATGACATCGCTTCAATCGGCGAAGGAGCGAGCCCCAGCGAAGTGAAGCGCTGATGCGTCGCGCGGAGGTCTTCCACCATCAAGTCAAACGGGGCATCTCTCGGGACTATTTCGCTCTTCGCGATAAGGATGAGATGCGTTCCTCCGCGCAGCTCAAAGATCGCCACCTCCGACCCATTGTGCACTGTCCGCATCCCGATCGTCTGCATGAACCGCGCGGACTCCTCCATTCGGTCTGTTTCAAGAGTGACGTGTCCTATCCAGAGTGGGGGCCGAAGATCTTGGTCGCGCACCTATACTCCTCCTTGGCCCAACAAAGACGCCATCCCGCGATCGCTCGAACCGATTGTCAGGGGGTGTCACTCTGCCTCTATTTCAAACAAAACCCAAGGGACCCTTTCTGAGCTACCTCGGTGGGGCCTCGCGCACCTGCTTGTGCACTCGATACATCAGAACGAACGTCACCAGTGCGATGGCCATCACGACATAGCCCAGCCAATCAAAATGAGCCAGCGAGCCATTCGGCCTCTGAACGATGAGCCAGCCCGCCACTGCCGCCGACACGCCGCCTGCGAATTGCTGCAAGGAAGCGCTGACGGCATTAAAGGCCCCGCGCTTGGCGGGCTCCGGGATAGCCGAGATCAGGGCCTGAGAGGGGATCATCCGCGAAAAGATGCCCGCGAATAGGATTACGTTGATCACTATGACCGTGGCAAGCGGCACGTGGCCGATATGTGTCCAGATCGGCACCATAATCAGCGTCACGATGCTCCCGAAGCAGAACATGGGGAACTTGCCGAAACTATCGCTGGCCTTGCCGACCAGCGGGCCCACAAAAATGGTACTCACCCCGGTCACAAGATAAATCACCGGCAGCACGGTGAATGTCAATCCGACATTATTCACAATATAGGCGGTGCCAAAGGGCATCAGCATGTAGCCGCCGGTTGGCAGCAGCATGACGAGGAGGAACGCGAGGCGATAGCGTGGCTCGGTGATGGTGTTGATGAGATGCGTCAGAGGGTTGCGCTCCTGCTTAAGCGCGAGGTGCCCGACGACTGGCCGCATGAAGAGCATGATGATGACACCCGCCGGCAGACCGACGGCAATGATGGCGAGAAAGGGGGCGTGCCAATCCCAATGGCCGGTCAGATAAAGCCCGGCGGGGAGCCCGAGCACCTGGCTCGCGGCAAAGGCGGTGGAAATCACGCCCATCACCCGGCCGCGCATCTCCAGAGGAAAGAGGTCCGTGGTGATGGCCAATACGACGGAGCCAATCACGCCACCAAACAATCCGGTAACGATGCGCGCCAGCAAAAGAAGCGGATAAGTGGTGGCTAAAGCGCACAGCAAAGTGCCGAGCATGAACCCAAAATAGAAGAACAGCAGAAGCCGTTTTCGGTCGAAGCGGTCGGCGAAGCCTGCCGCAAGAAATCCCGACACTCCGGCGCTGAAGGCGTAGGAAGAGACCGCGAGGCCAAACTGCTGTGGGCTGATGCGCAGGCTCGGCATCACAATCGCCCCGAGAGGCGAGATGATCATGAAGTCCAAAATGACGGTGAACTGCAGAAATCCCAGAATACCGATAACGACTTTCTCGTACCGCGAGAACTTGATCCGAACGGGGGCGCGTGTGGCCGGTTTATCCATGCGGTTCCTGTGTCTCGTGCGTAAACCCAACGTGGTCAGCATCTCCCGAATCTGGGCCAATTTCCCGCAAATGCAGAAGAGGAAACGGCCTCCCACCGCCGTCCAGAGGCGAACGTCCCGCGACCGTGAAACCCGCGGCCAGGTAAAACCTGATTGCATCTGGATTTTGCTCGTTGACGTCAACTACGAGAGGCCCTTTCAATTGCCGCGCGTGTTCCAGGAGGAGGCTGCCGCCACCTCGACGAAAATACGCGGGGTGGATGAAGAGAGTTTCAACGCTGGAGCCGTGGAGCCCCATGAAACCGACGACCTGGTGATCGTCGTCGCAGAGAACCCAAAGGTCTTGGTGCCGTAGCGCAACGTCTCGAACCATCGGCAGCAGCGACCGAATGTCCGCCTCAGTGAGAAATAGGTGGGTTGCTCGAACTGAATCCAACCAGATGGCCAACAGGCGTTCCCTGTCGCCTGGTTGGGCTGCTCGAATGCTTGGCATCTTGAGGCCTAACGATGAGGTCGAGCGCCGCGGGGTTGCCTTGCCGTGAAACGAAGCTGATTTATCCCAATCATTGACTCCCTCCTCTGCTCGCCGCAGATGATACCCGCGATCGCTCGAATCGATTGTTAGGCGACGGGC
>Ga0210410_10003520_pt1 | contig 13854 bp, 10 predicted proteins | sample IncBWC4MmetaG_FD_161058 | JGI IMG/M metagenome (GOLD analysis project Ga0210410, IMG submission 161058) | Forest soil microbial communities from Barre Woods Harvard Forest LTER site, Petersham, Massachusetts, United States - Inc-BW-C-4-M | ecosystem: Environmental > Terrestrial > Soil >... | reverse complement strand
GTCCTCCTCCCCCCCTTGTTCGTTTCGCCACCAGGATCTGTGGGATCATCAACATAGCCACCTTCGAAGCGAAGCAATATAGGAAGAAACAAATCAAAGCTCGCCACAGCTACCTCCTAATGCACCTCAAGAAATTTACTCCACGCATACATGGGCCGCTAACGTCGAGGTCATCGCTTCGGAGGGCTCCGTTCAGTTATGAGGACCTTCTTCAGTTCTGAAGCTCTCTCGTTCGTCATTTCGGTCAAAGTGCCAACCTTGATGAGCGGGGCTGAGGTGCCGCCTTGCACGAGGCTCGCCTGGAATTCCGCATTTGTGTCTCGGAAGCGCAGCCAAGCCCGCTGTGCTTGGCGTAACCTCTCTCTCTGTGTCTCGTCGAGCCCTCGCAGAAGATTCTGATAAACGGAATTTAGCTCACGTTGTGCGATATCGTAGCGAGCATTTTCGCAGGTGCGCATTGTACTTCCGACAGTCGCCAGCCGGCAATCGTGGTCTGCCTGATTGGTTGGGGTTGCATTTTGTGCAAATGCCCCCGCAGTGATGGCCACAGAAACACAAAGCGCAACCGGTCGCAAGAGCAACAAGAAGATCCGCATTCGCTGAATTATCTTCATGTCAGCCGCTGGAAGCAAGGAGGAAGCCGACATAACTCCCCCAAAAGCTCCCCCAAGCCGATGAGCAAGATTCGTTGGTCGGCGCAATTGCACGTTAGAAGATTGCGCCCCCGGAAGGTACAGTAATTGTGCTGAATATTCGTCCGCTGAGACAAATTTCATCTTCAATTGAAGCTCTCTGTTGGATTGTTTTCGTTGCACCGGCGCCCACTTCTCATTTTCCTGCGGGACCAGGGATTCTATTCGTTCTGCCAATAACGCATGCCGGCCGGCGGACCTGCATATGGAGCCTATCAGATAAGTATGTTTTTCTGTTTCACCGACTCACACGTTGAAGGGGACGCAATCCAATTTGCTCGAATTGGTTAAGATGCAAAACCCCTTCCGCATCGTAATCACGATGCCGAAGCTGCCTGCCACCAGATCACTCGAGGCCAATTGATGGTGTATCGAGCGGGATAAGTGCGGCCGCTACGAACTCAGCCAACCTTTATTCCTCTGAAATATGTTGGTTGATAAAGCTTTTTTGATCGTAGCAACCGATCCCATCTTCAAGTCGCTCCATAATCGGGTCGCATTCCAGTGCGTTCGACGGTTGAATGTTCATGGCTGCCGATTCTACGTCTTCTCTCGAGACCAGAAGATAACAATTTGTCCGTATTGTCACTTGCGATGCCGCCGTCACAAACTGTACTGCGTCAACTTGGCGCGGGATTACACTTATCTCATCGTTCACGAACGCAGTTTAAACTAACTGCGCCGGCCTGAAGCGGGCCGAAGGGAAATATGAAACTTCTTGCGAAGTTCAATCTCATTCTGCTGGTCCTTTTCGGCACAGCTGGTTTGATCATTTCTCAGCTCGCATCTGTCTTTCTGATCAGGAACGCGCGTCGCGAAGTCACCCAGGAAGCAGAGTTGATGATGGCGAGCGCCAGATCAGTACGCGACTATACAGCCGAGGACTTGAGGCCTCTGCTTGAGCAGAACCCCGAGCACAAGACAAAATTCCTGCCCGAGACCGTCCCGGCCTTCGGTGCGATCCACACTTTCAATCGCCTTAAACAGAAATATCCCGATTACTCGTACCGCGAAGCTTCGCTGAATCCGACCAACCCCGAAGACCGGGCGACGGATTGGGAGGCCGATATCATCGCTTATCTGCGAGATCACCCCGCACTCAAAGAACTCACGGGTGATCGGGAGACGCCTACTGGCCCTGCCCTGTACCTTGCCTCACCGCTCCGGGCAGATGACAAATGCATGGAGTGCCACAGCCGTCCCGCAGTTGCCCCGAAAGCGATGATTGCCTCCTACGGTTCCGATCGCGGCTTTAGTTGGAAACCTGGCTCCGTGGTTGCCGCACAGATCGTTACGGTACCCATGGCAGTGCCGCTCAGCATCGCCAAACAAGCCTTTCACCGCCTACTCGTTTATCTTGTTGTTGCATTACTGGCGATCATCGCTGCTCTCGATGTCGGTGTGTCTTTCATAGTGATTCGGCCTCTTAGGCTGGTTTCCGACGCTGCTGACCGCGCAAGCAGAGGCGAAATAACTCCGGCTCCCCTTTCAGTAAAGGGTAACGATGAAATCGCCGCGATGACTGCCTCGTTCAATCGCATGCAGGTCAGCTTGGCTAAAGCGTTGAAACTTCTGGGATGATATTCCGTTCCCTTTGTGGCGAGCTGGCAACTCTATCCATTCGAAAGATTGAAGCTCACCGTAACTCTCGTCTCCACCGAGACAGGCTCGCCATTGAGGAGATATGGCTTATAGCGCCACTGTTTCACTGCATCGATGGCGGCCGGAACCAGCATCGGATGTCCACTGATCGTTCTTAGACTTTCAATGGCGCCCCCTTTCGAAATATCCACGTCGAGAACAACCATGCCCTGAACGTGCGCTTGCCGCGCTAGGGTCGGATACGCTGGCATGATTTGAGTGGTGAGGAGCTCTTGTGCAACTTCAGCCGGCACGCGAACCCGCTGTCGCGGCCCCGCCTCGCTTCCGCTGCCACGATTCGTAGAAGACGATTCAGAATTCTCGGTCGGAATCTGAGAAATAGCTGCATGAGCCTTATCCGGATCACCTTCCGCCTCGCTCGTTGGTTGCGTCGAACTCATCGTTGCAGCGGACGAACCAAGTTTTTCGGGTGCAAGTATTCGTCTGCCCACGACAACGACCACCACCAGCACAACTGCCGTGACTGCGATAACCAAAGAAAACAAATGCTTCGGCCGTTTTGAAGATGGCCGGCGCAATACCTGTTTAGGTTCTGAAACGGTCTTTACTTCAAGGGGCGCAGTGCCTGGAGAAGTGATCGGCTCGTCTGCTATCGTTGCATCCGCCTGGTCGTACAACGACGGAGTCGCGCCCATCGCGCCCATCTTTCGCAGAAACTTCTCGCGCTGTTGGGGTGACTCAATCTCCTCAGCAACTTTGAGACAGAGCTCTTTGGTGGAACTGCATTCGGGCGCCGCGCGCTTCACCACGACATCCGCAATCAGGCCGATGTCAAACGCCAGCTCTCGGCTGATGCGCTGCAAGGTAGCGGCATCTAACTGCGGTGCCGCTACATCTTCGCGATTGGACGGAAGTGGAGGCAGGGTTGCGACTCCCGCTTCGCGGCTCGCGGTGGCCGGCTTGACCTCAGCGGAACTCCCAAGCAGACGCCGCAACGGGTCAACAAGCAACTGGACGTCTGATTTCCAGCGCGCATGGCTCAACTCTACGCAGTTGCGATAGGCCAAATCCTGCAAACAATCCGGCAGTTGCTCGGGACGAGGCATTTCAGCGCCACGTACCAGGACTGGAATGACAGGGATATCCCGCCGCAATGCTGAACTAACTTCCTCGCGAACAAAATCTGCAGGATCATCCAGCCGCCGAACCCCAACTTCATTTTTCGCAGTTACCCATAACGGCCCCATCACTACTAACAGCACGCCACAATTCGCCACGCTTTCCTCAATTGCCTTTCGGAAGTCTCTTCCTGCCTCGATGCCGCTGACATCCATGAACACTTTCTGCTCACCAAAGTGGGTGACCAGATCGTCAAACAAACGACCAGCCTCTCCTTGGGTGTCGCTCCTCCGATAGCTGACGAAAATCGCGCGCAAACTCTTCACTCCAGCGACAAAACTGAGACATACGCCGTTCTTTGCACCGAGCTATAAACTCCGTCCTGGATGGCAACAAGTTTACTCTTGCTGGGCGAATAAAGCACGAATGACCGGACAGGGGAGGACAGGGGATAACAACGTCGTAATACTAGAGGAGCGAGCAAAACGGTGCCAGAGGCTGGGGCGAAGCCGTGACTCGCCACAACTCTCAGTTTCGATTGGACCAGCCTAAGCTCACCCGATATTGATGACTGAAGTGCGTATTTGCTGTCCCTGTGCAAGGAGCACGGATAGCCGTTTTCTGGTTAGAATATGCAGACTCACGAGTGGCACTATTCGCATAGTCACAAGAAGGCTGTGTAAATGAGCAAAGCCGTGCGACACCGGAATTAGCTCTGGCGCGTAGCCAAGGAACTGCGATGGAAGCGTCTCAGCTGATACATCTATTGGGCGCCCGGATTCCGAGTAATTCTCTTGTTGCGAGGAATCGATGACAACCGATGACCCCTTGACACTAGTTGCGCGCGATCAGCGGCGGTGGTCTCTTACCGCAAATGGCCTTAAGGCCAGTATTGGCCAGGCACGGAGGATGGTGCTTTCGTTGGCCATCGCGGGCGCCGCGCTAGAGACCTGGGGCGCACAAATCCACAGCACGCAAGTGGGCTTAGCCCTTGCGCTCGGTTACGCGGGAGCAGCAGTCCTTGCGATTTCGGCAGTAATCCGCCAGTGGAGGCTTGGGCATGAGCGAACCCAAGCGTGGATTGTGGCTCGATCGGGCGCCGAGTCATTCAAGCGCGAAATGTATCTGTTCCGTACTGGCACTGGGCCCTATGCGTCTGGTAACGCAGCCGATTCGCTCTTGAACCGACGCGACGAAATTCTGTCGAAATTGCAGCCTTTTCAGAAATATCGCGTGGAACCGGATTCGGAGAGTGGGGCTCCCGGTTTGCTGGACGCCAAAGGCTACCTCCAAGAGCGTATCAATGGTCCGCGAGGGCAAATCCAATTCTTCAGCGATCGTGCAAATCAGTACTCGCGTACTCAACACCTGCTAAATGGCGGTGAGTTCATCCTTGCACTAGTCGGCGCATCGTTGGGCGCAGCCCTCACGATTACCGGAAAGCAAGCTTACGGCGCCTGGGTGGCTGTCATCACGACGGTCAGCGGCGCGCTCGCGGCGCACGCAGTGGCACAGCGGTATGAGCAGCTTACAGTTAGCTATCGAGCGACCGCGGATCGGCTTGAGGGCATTGTTGCCCGATGGAGTGCCAAGAACATCGCGAGCCTTGCGGATCTCGCAGAGCCATGCGAGGCCGTATTGCTTGAAGAAAACCAAGGCTGGATAGCCGGAGCGGATCAAACAGCCGTCCAAGCGCCAGGAGCCGGGAGGCCTTCTTTGGCAGGGGCGAATAACTGACAAAGTGAAAAACTGAATAGAACTCATCTCTTAAATGCCTCAGCAGAATAATGAGGCAGCAAGCAAGGTGAAGCATTCCGAGGATGCTTTCAGCGTGACGCTCATATCGGACAACGAGGCGCCGAAAGTTCTGCAACCAGGCAAATTGTCTCTCGATTTTCCAGCGTCGACCGTATCGCCGCAGACGGCGTTTGTCTTGTGTCTTAATTCTTCGGTTACTCCGGTGCGGGCAATTACTTCAATGCCATAACATCTGAGTTCGTCATCAACTTTGTCAGTATCGTACGGGTTGTCGCCAATCAGGTTCCGGGGAGCATCGTGAACGACCATCCGGACCAAGGTGGAAGTGGCTAGCTTCACTTCATGCGGCCTGGCGCTTTCGATGCAAATAGGTACCGGCAAACCATGGCGATCTGCCACGGCCATAATTTTGGTTCCTTTGCCGCGTTTAGTCTTACCAACTTTCAAGCCCCCCTTTTCGCCGGCGCAAAGGTCGCGTCGCTGAAAGCCTCCTGTACGTCGATAACACGTCTGAGCTTCAGCTCTGAAGCAAGTGCCTCCAGGATTCCCTTCATCACGCCAGAGCGCACCCATTGCTGAAAGCGACGTGGCAGGTTTGGAATGATGGGCACGCCTCGGGAAGATCGGCCCAAGGAGCGCCGGTGCGCAGCACCCACAGAATGCCGTTCAACACCGATCGGCGGCTCTTCCATGGACGCCCGCGGCCATCATTGCGCCGTTTCGGTTTGGGAATCAACGCACCAAGAACTTTCCATCGGTCGTAGCTCAGGTCTCGCGCAGTGTGACCCATACGTTCGTGGATGCGATTAAACGCTGTTTACGGCTTGTACTTTTAACCGGCGTCGCGGTAATACGGCGAAGACTTCACCTGCAGACTCTAAGAGCTCGCTGACTGTCGTCATTGCTACTACGCCAATCCCAACTTTCTTGCGATCTCGTGTTGGTAGCGGCTCATTCTCAACTCTGTACCATTTTCGAGCAACACTCGATGATGTCCATGAAACCAGGCTTGGATTTCCTTGATACGCTCGATATTCACGATCGTGGAGCGATGTATTCGCAGGAACTCGGCGGGGTTCAGTTTTTCTCCAAGCTCGGTAAGGGTCTCACGGAATTCGTGCTCACGATTGCCGACATGAAGGCGTACGTAGTTACCTTCTGCTTCGATCCAGTCGATGTCGTTTGTGGCGACGAACATTACACGTCCGTTCTTGGGAATCGCCAGCCGGTCCGGATATTGTTTTGCTGCGGCGAGGTGCTCCAGGGCGGATATGATCCGCTGCACTTCGTCGCAGTCGACCTTTGCGGCGATTCGCTGCTTCGCGCGGGCGAGAGCGCGTTCAAGCCGCGCCTTCCCAACCGGTTTGAGCAGATAGTCAATAGCGTTCGCATCAAACGCGCGCAAGGCAAAGCGGTCGTAAGCGGTGACAAAGATCGTGACCGGCATCTGATCGGCGCCAATTTTGCTGAGTACTTGGAATCCGTCCATCTCCGGCATCTGAATGTCGAGAAACACCAGGTCCGGTTTGCTGTCCTGAATTGCCTGCACAGCGGATTCTCCGTCACCGCATTCGCCCACGATCTCCACGCCGGTGTCTTTGCCAACGAAGCGCCGTATGGTGCGGCGAGCCAAAGGCTCGTCGTCGACGACCAACGCCCGGATGCTCATCGGGACTGTTCCTGGAGAAAGACGGGAGCCGAACGCAACGGAATAGAAAGTTCCGCGCAGACTCCCGTTGGTTCGAGGTTTTGTAGACGTAACTCCTGCTGCTTTCCGTAAAGCTGTTCCAAGCGCGTGCGCGTGTTAGCCAGACCTACGCCGCGTCGAGATATGAGCGGCTTTTCTTCAAGATGACTGTTCAGGTTAAGTACTTCAAGCCTCAGGACCTCGCCTTTTTGAAACCCTCGAATGGAAACTGTGTCAGTCCCCTTGTGTTTACCGATACCATGGAGAATCGCGTTTTCGACGAGCGGTTGCAAAATCAGCGCGGGCACCATGCAATCCCGTACGTTTTGGTCGATTGAAACCTCAAATCGCAGGCGATCTCCAAAACGGCGCGCCTGGATTCCCATATAAAGATCGAGAACTTCCAGCTCTCGTTCAAGAGGGATCTCCTGGCTATGGGACTCGTCGACTGATACGCGCAACAGTTCGCTCAGTCGGAGAAGAATATCTTCGGCACCATCAGGGTCCTCATGGATCAGCGTAGTCGCGGCCTGAAGGGTGTTGAACAGGAAATGGGGATGAATCTGCGCTCGTAACACCTCCAACTGCGCCGCCGTCAGTTGCGCCTCAAGTCGGGAGGCTCGAAGCTCGCGTTTTCGGGCTTCGTCGACCACCTCATAGAGTTGCACCGCAATCACCAGCATCCAGTAGGTGAGCAGGCTAACCTGCGCATGCCGCGTGAAGTAGTGACGCAGCGCCTCTTGCACCGACAGATCATGGTGCAGACGCAGCTTGCCAATCATCGCTTCGATTGATATCTCAGCTGCAACCAGCACAAAGCCGGCACCCAGATGCAGCGGAAGAGCTCGTTTCCAAGTGCCAGCATTGATGGGGTTGTGGCGGGCGAAACTCACTACGACGGGAGTGAGTACTCCCCACGTGTAGCACGACCACCAGAGGTAATACCGAAATGGGTCCGCGGATCCACGAGCTGCGTCGTAGACGAACCACTGGGTCGCGAAAAGGAACACCACAGCCAACCAGCAAGCCGCGACCAGCAACTTCTTGTGCCGCTCCACGACAAACTGGGAATGCGCCATAAAGATTTTCCTGCAATCCAACCAATGCTAAATCAAGAGTCTGACTAGGACAATTTTCCCGACGCAAATACAGAGTCCTCCAGGATGCGAGCAGACCGTCGATCTGGCCCGACTCCAACTTCTCCTAGAACGCTGGCATCGTGCCTTTACCGTCCGCAATGGTTTGCTGGACCGCTTGCTCAGAGTGCACCGAACCTTCTCGTAGAAGTCCGTACAAAGATGGTCCAACTTTAGTTTGGCCGGGGCGGATGCCATGGCAGACCGAGCACGATTTTCGAAAAATAGCAGTCCCCTGGTCACTGGAAGCTTGTGTCGAGGCTTGCGGGGAAGAGCTTGCAAAGGACTGGGAATAGGAAATGGCCAATGAAACAAAAAAACCACGAACGCATAAATTAGAGCACTGTGCTTCATGAGGACAACCCTGTACTCGCAGCCAGAGAGGCTGGATCGATCGGCAGCCTGCGAATTCGTTTTCCGGTGGCAGCGAAGACAGCATTGGCCACGGCTGGGGCCAGGGGAGGAACGCCAGTTTCGCCCATGCCGCCAGGAGCTTCGGCGCTGGTTGCAATGTAAACCTCGATGTCAGGAGCATCGCTCATTCGCACGACCTGATAGCTATCAAAGTTGTCCTGCTCTACCGCTCCATCTTTAATGGTGATTTCGCCGCGGAGCACCGGAGTGAGTGCATAGTTAATGGCACCCTCGGTCATGGCGCGGACTCCGTCGGGGTTGACGGCGGTGCCACAATCGACGGCACTCACCACGCGGTGAACACGCACGGCGCCGTCCTTCCCCACCGAGACCTCAGCGACATGGGCGAGATAACTTCCGAAAGAGCAATAGCACGCAATGCCGCGTCCGTGCCCGGCTGGAAGGGGACTCCCCCAGCCAGACTTTTCTGCTGCCAGTTGCAATACTGCTCGAAACCTTCGAGTCTCCAAAGGTGGATCATCCCACATCACCCAGCGCAGCTTACGGTCTTCACGCAATAAGTTCATGCGAAACTCATACGGGTCGCGCCCGGCGGCGTGCGCCAGTTCGTCAACAAAGCACTCTGCAGCAAAGCCATTGAATGAATGTTCCACGGACCTCCACCAGGCCCGAGGGACGGCGGAATGTACGGGAGCATAGTCCAGGCAAAAATTCGAGGTAGAGTAAGCGAGAACGTCGGCGCCGCCCAGCTCTTGCGATGCGACGTGTTTCGGATCTTTCAGTTTTTCAGGCGAGTCGAAGACCGCGCGAATGGGCGTAGACACAACGCGGTGGGACCAGGCGACGATGTTGTTCTGCTCATCTAAGCCACCGGCCATGCGATGGTAGGAATACTGGCGATAGAAATCGTGCTGCATGTCGTCTTCGCGCGTCCAAAACAGTTGCACAGGTTGTTTCACTTCCTTGGCAACCTGCCACGCTTCCGCTGGAAAATCCCATTGATAACGCCGGCCAAACGATCCACCACAGAGCGTCATGTGAACAGTCACTTGCTTAGCAGTAAGCTCCGACAGCAGAGCAATTTCTTCTTGCACGCCGGCGCCAATCTGAGTAGGACACCAGACTTCGATGGCATCCTCACGCACGTGCATGGTGGTGTTCATGGGTTCCATGGTGGCGTGGGCCTGAAATGGCAGTTCGTAGGAGGCCTCGATTTTCTTAACGCTTTCTTGAAGTGCCTTTACCGTGTCACCCTGATTTACGGCGACGAAACTCGGCGGGGCCGCGGCTTGCTCCTTGAGTTGCCGACTCAGAGCACCGGTAGTTTCAGATCCGTTTGGCCCTTTGTCCCAGGAGATCTTCAAAGCCCGACGGCCCTGCAGCGCCGACCACGTTGAGTTTGCTACCACGGCGATGCCGCCCGCAGTATTAAGGTTGCGATCGAGCTTGGGAAGGGAGCCAAGCGGCGCAACGGGAAAAATGGCACGAACACCTGGGACCGCTTTGGCCGCGGTCGCGTCAAAACTCTGTAACTTTCCACCAAAATGCGGACAGCGCGCAATGACAGCAAAAAGCATTCCAGTTACTCGGACATCAATGCCAAACCCCGCACTGCCATCGACTTTACTCGGTACATCAACGCGAGGAATCGGTTTACCAATGAATCGGAAGTCGCGAGACGGTTTCAGAGCTATGCCATCCGCTTTGATCTCCGGGAGCTTTGCCGCTGTTTCGACCAATTCGCCATACGTAACACGGCGTCCGCTCGAACTGTGCACCACCGTACTATTCTCGGCGCGGCAGTCCTTCTTATCAACTCCCCACCGCAGGGCCGCCGCAATGAGAAGCATCTCGCGCGCTTGCGCCCCAACCTTGCGCATGTATTCCCATGCCGTCCCTGTGCCACCGCTGCCGCCGGTCTTCAGATTCTTGTAGGTCTCAGGAATCACAGGCGCCTGTTCCACGCGGATGGTGGACCAGTCGGCCTCTATTTCATCCGCGAGCATCATCGTGTCCACGGTTCGCGGACCTTGGCCCATTTCCGGTATTTCCGTAAGCACAGTGATTTGGTTGTCGGAAGTGATGCGTATCCAGGCGTTAGGCCGGAAGGCTCGGTCATCAGAAACGTCCTGCGCAGACGCACGTACAGGCAAATAGAAGCCAAGAACCAAGGCTGCACTACTCTTTGCGGTTGTCTTTAAAAATTCGCGCCGGTCTATTTCAAGTTGGGCGGTCATATCACACTCACGACTTCGAACGTTTCAGAAGTTGGGTGTCGATTGGCAAACGCCGCACCCGCACTCCTGTAGCGGCGAAAACGGCATTGGCCAACGCAGGAGGCAGAAGCATTGCGCCCATTTCGCCCACACCGCTCGGGTCTTCACTGCTGGGTACAATGTGAACTTCGATCTCAGGCGCTTGATTGATGCGCAGCACTTGATAGTCGTGGAAATTGCTCTGCTCCACGGCCCCGCCTTTAATCGTGATCTCGCCGGTCAGCACGGCTGTAAGCGCAAAATTGATGGCCCCTTCGGTCATCGCCCGCACGCCGTCAGGATTTACAGCGATGCCACAATCGACCGCGCTCACCACCCGAAGAACCTGGACCGTACCATCATTCTCCACCGAGACTTCAGCAACCTGGGCACTGCAAGTGCCTCCCACTCGACAAGCGAGGCCGCGCCCCCGGCCTTTCGGCAGGGGCTCACTCCAGCCCGCGTGTTCAGCGGCCAACTGCAGGACCGCCCGAAGTCGCACCGTCTCAGGTGATTTATCCGTCAGCAGATCCATTCGAAACTGAAGCGGGTCACGGCCGCTGGCGTGAGCCAACTCATCCAAGAAGCATTCTTTAGCGAATGGGGTATAGGACGATGCCACAGACCGCCACCACGAACGCGGCACGACGGAATCGGCGGGAGCATAATCTAGGCGAAAGTTTGGTATCGAATAAGGAGCAACGTCAGCGCCGTACCATTCCAGTGCCGCAACTGTGGCCGGGTCTTTCAATGTCTCTGGTGACTCGGTAAACCCGCTGTAGAGGTTCGACCCGGCAATGGGAGTCGTGACCACGCGTGCGGACCATGCCGCGACACTGCCCCGATCGTCGAGGCAGCCGCGCATACGCTGGTAGTTGTGCGGCCGGTAGAAGTCATGCTGCATGTCGTCTTCCCGGGTCCACAGCAGTTGCACCGGCTGTTTCATTTCCTTGGCGACCTGCCACGCTTCCGCAGCATAATCCCACTGATAGCGCCGCCCGAAAGATCCTCCCGAGAGCGTCATGTGCACGATCACATTGTCTAACGGAAGGCCGGAAAGCTTAGCGATCTCGTCTTGCACTTCGTCGGCAAATTGCGTGGGCGACCACACCTCGATCTCGTTATCTCGCACGTGGACGGTCGTATTCATAGGCTCCATCGTGGCATGCGCTTGAAATGGCGACTCGTAGGCGGCTTCAAGTTTTTGGACTGAACCCGCCAAAACTTCGAAGGCGTCACCGCGGTCGATGGCAATGAAAGTTGGCGGGCCAGATGCTTGCCGCTCGACTAACTTGCGCAGGCTTTCCGTGCTTTCGTTTGCCCCCGGGCCCTTGTCCCATCTCAGTACAAGTAGCTTGCGCGCCTGGATAGCAGCCCATATTGAATCTGCCACGACCGCGACACCGCCGGCCGTGTTGACGTGACGCGGGAGCGGTGGAACCGGGAAAATGGCGCGAACTCCCGGCGCAGCCTTGGCCTTATCTGCGTCGAAGCTCTGCAGCTTGCCATCGAAGAACGGGCAGCGCGCGATCACGGCGAAGAGCATGCCGGGAACCCGCACATCGATGCCGAATACAGCGCTGCCGTCCACCTTGCTGGGCACGTCAGTGCGCGGAATGGGCTTGCCGATGAAGCGGAAATCTTTCGGCTGCTTCAAAGTTAGTTCGTCTGGATTTATTCGCGGGAGCTTGGAGGCCGCATCCACCAGTTCACCGTAACTCAAACGGCGATTCGTGGGACTATGCACTACAGTGCCGTTCTCCGCTCGGCAGTCCCGCCTCTGTGCTTGCCATTGCTGGGCCGCAGCCATCAGCAGCATCTCGCGGGCCTGGGCTCCGACTTTGCGCATTGGAGTGAACGCGCTTGCCACGCCTCCACTGCCACCAGTTCGCAATCCCTGATAAATCGCCGGAATCGTGGGTGCCTGCTCCACACGAATCGCGGACCAATCCACCTGTAATTCCTCCGCGATCATCATGGGTGTGTAAGTGCGCGAGCCTTGCCCAAGCTCCGGCTTTTCTACAAGCACCGTAATCTGATTGTCCGTCGTAATTCTCAGCCATGCGTTAGGTTTGAAGACCTTAACTCGTCCACCCGACGCCAATTGGTGAGCTTTCACGCCTGCAGGTAAATAGAAGCCGAGAACAAGTGCTCCGGCAGTCTGAGCGCTCGTCCTCAGAAAATCACGCCGGCTGACTTGTCGTCGAGCCGTCATTAGGCTTTCTCACTGGCGGCGCGTTCGATACCGCGGCGAATCCTCTGGTAAGTGGCGCAGCGGCAGATGTTGCCACTCATGGCTTCGTCGATTTGCTCGCGGGTTGGATGGGGAGTTGTTGCCAAAAAAGCCGCAGCCTGCATGATTTGTCCCGACTGGCAATAGCCGCATTGTGGAACCTGCTCGGCAATCCAGGCCCGTTGGACCGGATGGCTGCGATCCGGCGAGAGACCTTCGACCGTGGTGATTTTCTTCGTTCCTACTGAATTAACCGGTGTTTGGCACGATCGCTGTGCAGCGCCGTCCAGGTGCACCGTGCACGCACCGCATAATCCCATTCCGCAACCATACTTGGTACCAGTGAGACCGAGGGTGTCGCGCAACACCCACAGCAGTGGCGTGTCAGGTGCAACATCGACTAGGCATGACTTCCCATTTACAGTGATAGCTATATTGCTCATAGATCACTCGCGTGGCTGAACTCTCTCACGGTATCGTGCCTCGTGGAGAGGTGAAAACGCGCTTGGGACGAATCGTAGACTGCTCGTGATGAAGCGTAGCGTTCACCAGAAATAGTGTGATGCGATGCTTTGGCCGGCAAAGCTCAGCCGCGCCGATGCACGAACGTCCACAAGCTAGATGCCTAGCCATTCACGACGATTCGTTCCCGATGCCAGAGCGAATTTATGAGATGGGTTCTAGATAAACTCGAAAGATCATCGCTGGGCTGTTCTAAAATTCAGAATAGCCCCCGAAGACATCCGTACGTGGCTTGAATGGCTGGATTTCACGATCTTGCCGCAAGTGCCCAGAATTCCCCGGTAAGAGCGAAGGCCCTGTTAAAGCAAGTTGTCCTATCTCGAAAGATCGTAGGTTGACGAGGTGCAGGTTTCGCGACAATACAATTTCTCGCTTATGTCCAACAAGGGGCTCAACTGGGGGGCGGCTGAAGCGGATTGCTGATCCAGGTCCACAGCCCAATTGCTTATTAAAGGTAGCCGGGTATCCTTTAATA
>Ga0210410_10003519_pt1 | contig 13856 bp, 11 predicted proteins | sample IncBWC4MmetaG_FD_161058 | JGI IMG/M metagenome (GOLD analysis project Ga0210410, IMG submission 161058) | Forest soil microbial communities from Barre Woods Harvard Forest LTER site, Petersham, Massachusetts, United States - Inc-BW-C-4-M | ecosystem: Environmental > Terrestrial > Soil >... | reverse complement strand
CCTACAGCTACGATCCCTTCGGCAACATACAAACCGGCGGCTCTCCGTTTTCGTGGATGCAAACCTATGATCTCACCAAGAACCAGTATCAGCCGCTGGGCACATGGCGGGTGGCCCGGACCTTAGTCGATAGGAATTAGGTTTGGGGGTGCCCCGCTCCTTGCGCTTTTGCAAGGGGCGGGTGGGTAGGTCATCACGGCGCTGGTTTTCTTACACTCATCGTCATAATGTCACAGTCATTGACTCGAACTAGCCCCGCCTCCCCATACTTGTAGTAGCGAAAACTGCTCCACCGCCATTGCTCCGGCTCCTGCACCAAACCCCGCTTCACCGGGTTGCGATGCATGTAGCGCAACTTCTCGACTCGTTTGTGCTCCGTGTATACATTGAAATCGTAAAAGCGGGGCTGCCAGACCGGCAGCGCTCCTTCTTCCCACAGCGATCGCTGGGCGGGATTACGTCGTCGCCGTCGTATCACCCTCTGCGCATAGCGCTGCTTCACGCTCTGCATCACCGTTGAAGGATTTCCCTCCTGCGGTTCGCTCATCAGCAGATGAAAATGCTCCGGTATGACCACGTAACCCAGAACCACGAACCGGCGTTGCTTCCGCACTTCTTCGAGAATCTTCAAAAACAGATCGCGCCGCCGCCCGGTGCCGAGCCAGCGCTTCCTTTTATAGCAACTGCAAGTGATATAGTCAGGTCGCCAGCCCCGTAGAATCGCTTCAGACCTTTCGGCATCCTGCGATACTAGGAGAAATTGCACGCCGAAGATGTGATCGTTGACCAATCCCGCCCCTTGCAAAAAACGCAAGGAGCGGGGCACCCCCAATTCCGGGATTCACGCTTTCGCTCGATGTATACTCTCTGCCTGATAAGCTCGGGGGCACCCGGCGGAAACAACTTCGCGGATTGCGAGCAGCACCCATGAGACCCGTGAGTTCCAAGAAGCGAGTTGATCACTTAGAGAAGTATATCTTCGGAGTTTTGGTCTGTGGAGGCATTCCATTTTTCTTCGTTCACGGCGTGTGGGGGGAATTGCTCCAAAAGGCTTACCTGTTGACAGCGTTTCTTTTGTTCACCCTCATATCAAGCTATAGGGAATCGACCAACGAACACTGGTTTTGGAAAGCCATGGCCTCAATTGTTCTCATTCACTCGGGGCTCGTGTTTGGGCTCGCCAAGCTTAATTTGGAGTTCCCGCAGATTGACCGGCTCCCACGGATGGCTTACGGGGCTCTAACGCTGCTACTTGGGGCGGAAGTTCTTGGATTTATGCGCGTCATCGAAGCGTTTCGACCGAGGGAGGAAAAATGACCAGAGCGGAAAATATTGAGGCCGTGCCGCCAAAGCTGGCGTGGGAGGCGGGAGTAACTTTGCGAATTATGAGCAGCATCCATGAGGAGAAGACTTCTCGGAAAGCGATTTGATCGCATCGCAAAATACGTTCTTATTGTCATAGGCTGTGGAGGTGTTCCATTTTTTTTCTTCCATGGCGTAGCTCCGACAGCTTCCATATCTACACCTGCGACGCGGAAAACAAGCTAACCTCCATCGATACCGGACTCACCGGCGGGCCGGTTGTAACCGATGCCTTCGGACGGGTAGTAGAATCGACGATCAACGGTGTACCCCTGCAGATTCTGTACGGGCCGACTGGCAAGCTGGGATTCGCCAACGGACAGACCATCACCAAGATTCCGCATCCCGCTGCCCGGCGGCGGACAAGGGGGCTGGCCCACCCTTCTCATCAGAAAAGTGAGTGAGAGAAACAGATGAGGTTGCCCCATCCTTGCGTTCTTTGCAAGGGTGGGCACTTCGAGGCCAGCGATAACTAGCGGACGGAAAAATCGCCTCACCAAGCGCGACTACACCGCCCGCTCGCGGCGTGAAACCTCCGCCCCGCGGACAGACGGGACACTCCCTAATCTTTCCGGCCCGGAGCATGCCCCGGCTCTTTAGTGTTCCCTGCAAAATGGGGACGGGCCCCGGCAGCCTCATCCCTCCCACGCTAACCCCCAGAAACAAAGCCTGTTCCGCACCGTGCACGCATATTACTGTACGTACAATAACGCACTAACAAAGTGTTCCACGTGGAACACAACCAGTGTTCCACGTGGAACATTTCTTCTCCACCTACGACCCCTCGGGAGCATGCAGCACGCGGAAGCTGCTGCCGCCGTTCGACCACACCAGCAGCAACGCGTCTTGTCCTTTGGGGACGCCTGCCAGCGCCTGCTGAACATCGGATGCGCTTTGCATGTCGTGACGGTTGACCTGCACGATCACATCGCCGCGTTGCAGTCCGGCGTTGTCCGCGGAGCTGCCTGGCTGCACGCGTTCGATGACCGCGCCGTGAAGGTCGCGCGGGGCTTGCAGTTGGCCCCGCGTCTCAGGAGTCAGATCGCCGAGACCTATTCCCCAGCGCGGCTTTCCGTGATCGGCTTCGCCGGTTTCGTTTCCTTCTTTGTCGCGGCTGCCCATCGCTTCCAGCTTGACTGGGACGTCCATGCTCTTGCCGTCGCGCAGCACGCGCAGCTTGATCGTGGTCTCGGGACGGGTCTGTCCGACCTCGACTTGCAGTTGGCCGGCGTCGCTTACCTTTTGGCCGTTGAGTTCGGCGATCACGTCGCCAACCTTCAAGCCGCCTTTGGCTGCGGGTGAATCGGGTTCGACCTGGGTCACGACCGCGCCGCTCGCGTCACTCACGTCGAAGAACTTTGAGTTCTCAGGGGTGACGTCGGTGATTCCGATTCCCATGTAGCCGTGACTGACTTTGCCGTCGCGCATGAGCGCGTCCACGGTGGGGCGCACGATCTGTGTGGGAATCGCGAAGCCCATTCCGGAGAACGCGCCCGAGGCGGAGATCAGGAAGGTATTGATCCCGACCACTTCGCCACGCGCGTCAACCAGCGGGCCGCCAGAATTTCCGGGGTTGATGGCGGCGTCGGTCTGAATGAATTCGCCGGGCTTGCGAGCGTTGTCAGAGAATGGATTGGGACGGTTGAGTGCGCTGACAATGCCGCGCGTTACGGTGAAGCGAAAGCCGAAGGGGTTTCCGAACGCGAGCACGGTCTGTCCGGGATGCAGGGCGGTCGAATCGCCCCAGGGAATGCTGGGCAGGCTGCCGCCATCCACTTTGAGGACGGCCAGATCGGTGAGCGAGTCTGCGCCGATCAGCTTGGCTTTCAGGATCTTTCGATTGCTCATGGTGACGCGGATGTCGACGGCGCCATCGATGACGTGGTTGTTGGTGACGATATAGCCGTCGGGAGAAATAATGACTCCGCTGCCGATGCCGTGCTCGATCTGCGGCGGGGATGGTATGCGCTGGCCAAACTGGGGGCCGAAGAAACGCTGGATGTCGTCGGGCACGCGCTCTTCCGCTGCGTCCGTATTTCGGCGGGATGCTACTGATACATTGACGATGGCTGGGGTTACTCTTGCGGCCAGGGTTTCCATGGCTCGGTCGAGGGAGAGCAGTGCGCCCACGCTTTCGTCATCGAGAGCGGCTGCGGGCGGGGATGCGACCGCTGCGCGCGCGGCCATGGGCTTGGCGGATTCGTAGGTGATGAGGGACGCCAATGCCGCAATCGCTATGAGGGATGCTGCGATATGGTGGCCCACTATTGTTTTCCAGGCGGTGGTGATTTGCTTTTTCATGTTATTTTCCTCTCTTGAGTAACTAATTATTTAGTTGTATAACCTGCACTTCATACGCGTAGCTTTGCGAATCCTTCTTACACCGGAATGTTTGCCGAAATGCGGACTATTCGTACCGCAGGGCCACCAGCGGATCGACTTTGGTTGCGCGCCTGGCTGGAATGTAACAAGCCAGCAGCGCTACTGCGACCAACAAAAGCGTCACTCCCCCGAACGTCACCGGATCGGTCGCAGTCACGCCGAAGAGCAGCGACGAGACCATCCGGGTCAGCGCGACCGATCCCACGATTCCGATCGCGACGCCGATCAGGATGGCGCCCATTCCTTGCGCGAGAACCATGCGCAGCACGTTCCCCGATGTGGCGCCGAGCGCGAGCCGCACGCCGAATTCGCGGGTGCGCCGGCTCACCGAATATGCCATCACCCCGAACACTCCGGCGGTCGCCAGCAAAAGCGCAGTGATTCCGAAGAATCCGATCAGGATCAGGTTGAATCTGCGCGAACCCAGGGACGCGGAATACACTTGCTGAAATGTCCGGAAGCTGGGCGGGATCTCCGGATCGAGCTCGCGCAAAATTCCCCGCGCCGCTGAGCTTACGGAGCGCGTGTCCGCATCGCTTAGCATGGTCACAGTCATAAAGGCGCGGGGTCGCTGGAATAAATTCACATAGACCGTCGGTCGCGGCGCCTCGTCGAGACCGTATTCGTGCGTGTCGCCTACGATTCCGACGATGGTCAGCAGGCGCAGGTCGCCATCCATATTTCCAAATTCAATTGTGTGTCCGATCGGGTCCTGGCCTGGCCACCGATCATGGGCGAGCGACTCGCTGATCACGGCCACGTGCGGTGCGTGCGCGCCGTCACGCTGGTCGAACATTCGTCCGCGAATCAGCGGGATTCCGAGCACCCGGAAATATCCATCGGTCGCGACACAGAAATCCGCGTTGCCAATCCGTTCCTTTTGATTAAACAAGGCGGACAGGCCGTCCATCGTTTTGGGAAGTTCGTTCTGGGTCACCAGGGAAAACATTCCGGCGGGCAGTCCGCCAGTCAACGGCAGTTCGCTGGCAGCTCCCACGCCTCGCACCCCGGGGATTTGTTTGAGCCGGTCAATCAGGTTCGCAAAGAAAAGCCCCTCGGCCGGCTTCGCGTTGGGATCCTCCGCCATTGGCAGCTTGGGATCTTGCACCCACGGCAGCGAGACATCCATGGCCAGGATATTGTCCACACGGAACCCTGGATTCACATCGAGGACCTTCAATAAGCTGCGGCCCAGCAGACCTGCTCCGATTACCAGCACCAACGTGATGGCGATCTGCGCCGCGACAATCGCTCGCCCGACGCGCTGGCCGCGTTGCGATCCGGCCTGCCCGCGCCCGCCTTCGGAGAGGCCCTTCCTTAAATCGCCTCGGGTCGCTCGCGCAGCTGTAAACGCTCCGAGGCCAGCAGCCACGGCAGTGGAGAGCAAGAAGGCAAAGAGCAGCACCGGCAGGCTTACGGAAACGCTGTCGAGGCGGGGCAACTGTTCGGGCGCCAAGGCTACCAACCCGGCAACGCCGAACAGCGCGGCGAGGACGCCAAGAACTCCGCCGATCAGCGAGAGCAAAAGCGCCTCGGTCAACAATTGGCGTACCAGGCGGCCGCGCGCTGCGCCGAGCGCGCTGCGAATCGAAAGCTCACGCTCGCGAACCGACGCCTGGGCCAGGAGCAAGTTCGCAACATTCGCGCAGGCCACGAGCAACAGGAATCCCACTGCGGCAAGCAGAATCAGCAGCGGCGATCGCACTGCGCCGGTAATAGAATCCTGGAGTGGCACCACGGTTCCATCCCTGAGCAAGTAGTCGTTCTTCTCATTCGACGTCTGGTAGATCCTGCGCGCAATTGCGCTGATATCCTGGCGGGCCTGAGCGACGCTTACGCCATCTTTCAACCGGCCGATGGCAGAATAATTGTGCGAGGTGCGGCTCAGAATCTCGCCATCGATATCGGCCGGGAGCCACACGTCGACGTCATCCGGGAATCGGAATCCGGAAGGAAGCACGCCAATCACGGAGTACGCAGCGTGGTTGATTTTCAGATGTGATTGGGAGATATCCTGCGCCGATCCGAGATACTGCCTCCAGTAACCGTAGCTCACCAGAGCAACGGGGGCGGCTCCCTTCTTGTCATCACTCGCCGTGAAATCCCGGCCAATGATCGGCGTAACACCGAACACGGTGAGAAACTCCGGCGTTACCGGCGCCACGGTAGCGCGCGACGGCTGGGATGCTCCGGAAACAGAAATAGGATAGGCGGTGTACTTTGCGATGGATTGAAAGCTATGGCTTTGATCGCGGAAGTCGTCAAAGTTAGGATCGGCGAGGCGCGAGGGTCTGCCGTCGGAGTTCACTTCAGAGACGGCCATGATGCGGTCGGCGCCGGAATATGGGAGCGGGCGCAGCAAGACTCCGTACACAACGCTGAAGATCGCCGTGGTGGCGCCGATCGCCAGCGCGAGTGTGAGCACCATGATGGCGGTGACGCCGGGAGTTTTACCGAGCATTCGCGCCGCGTACCGGAAATCTCGCCAAAATTCGCTCATGTTTGCCCTCGCTGTCAAAATCTGGCCACGGAGTTAAGTCCGGCTTGTGGGAATGCCGGAGGCCATCTCCACGGCTTTACTTGCTGCAGCGCTGAAAGCGCTGCCCCACCCAAAACCAGAATTTTGTCGCAGCCTGTCAAACCCTCGACTTTGTTGGCTGAAATGCGGCGCGGCTGAAGCCGCGCCCTTTCAAAACCATTTCTTAGAGAGATCTAGTCTTTCGCCCCGCTGGGGCTTTGGCGTTTCTTGCTGCCTACCCACGGCTTGCGCCGTGGGCTGTACTCTTGCGCCGCTTCGCGGCTGTTGTGGTGCTCTGCTCATTGTTTTTTGCTTTGTTTTCTTTGCTTTGTTTTTTGCTTGTTTGTTTATTCTATTTTCTACTCTTCGCGAATCTGAATATTTCCTAAATTTGTTTTGCGCGGACTCTGGTTTCTCGCAGGGTTTGGTTTGAGTCGAAGACCACTACCTGCCAGATGTAGAGCCTCCAGAGCGCAACGTCTGGGCCGTATTGGTCGCTTTGCATCACCACCACGATGGTTTGCGGGGTTGGTTGGTTCTCGATGAATTCTGTGGTTCTTGCTTGTACGAAATTGCCTGTGCGCGTGGACTTAAACCTGGCGTCCACGGGTCTCGCCGAATGTTGTCTTGGGTTGCCGGGAGTGAGCACTGCCTTGGCAGGGGTGCTCATGGCAGTTGCGACCGGTTTGCGGTTCGATGAGTTTGGAATCGGTTGGCCGGCTGGCGCGATCGCCACGGCGGCGAAGCTTGGAACTTGATCCTCGAAGGTCACAAGTTCGGGTGCACGTTGTATCGATGCCAGGCAGACCAGCGAGAATGCCGCTACCGAATACAATGCCGGTTTCCAGACTCTAGTCGCAGGGGAGCGGTTGACGTCGAGAATGCGAGAGACGCGCTGCGAAGTCTGGTGCATACGGTTGACCGCCGCTTGAGCCAGCGCGAGGCTGCGGCGTAGGAAACTCTTCTCGGCGATTGAGACCAGGCACTGCGCGTAGTTTCTGGGGTTGGCGGTTTCGGCCAGAACCGCGTCATCGCAGGCCATTTCCCGTTCCAGGGTGAGCTTGCTCTCAATCCACCAGACGGCGGGATGGAAGAACAGCAGAGCTTTCAGAAGTTGCTGGGCTAGATTGGTCCAATCGTCCCAGCGGCGCAGATGAGCTAACTCGTGCAGCAGAATCGAGTGCAGTTCCGCTGGTGAAAGTTCTTGCAGAGCCCAGGTTGGAATCACTACCGTTGGTTTCAGAAAGCCGATGGCGGCCGGGACTTGTACGCGGTTGGATTGGCAGAGTTGCACTGACCTTATGCCCTGGAACCGGTGCAGGGTTGCGCGCAAGTCTGGATGCAGAGTTGCGGCGTCTATGACCGTGCAACTGGCGCGCAGTTTCTTTAGTTGCCACAGACCGACGCTCACGCGGGCCAGGGCTATGCCCGCGACCAGCGCCCAAACCATGAACCCGTAAAGCGCCCATGGTCCTGGGACTGTTACTGTAGAACTCGCGCGGGGGGCGGCGGCGCCTCCCACCGTTGGCAGGGTCGCGATCGCGATCAGGGCGGAGAACCATACGGCGAATCGGGTGCTGGAATTTCGGTGGCCTGCGAGCCGCAGCAGGATCCAGGCAAACAGGCCGATGGCTATGCCCTCGAGCATGGAGTTCAGCATTCTTCCGGCGCAGAGTCGGGCTAGCTGGTCGAGATTGAGCGCGGTGGTCATTTATTTGTTCCTGGTGGCCGGCTAAAACCCTCCTTCAGAATCGCACTTTTGGCGCGGCTGAAGCCGCGCCCCTTCAAGGCCGTTTGCTTTTCCATCTGAACTTTTAATTTCCGACACTTTTCGGCCCGTTTACTTGTCTCCCTCCGGTTTGGTTTCTTGCAGGAGTTGGCGGAGGCGTTTTAGTTCTTCGGCGTCTACGCCGCGGTCTTGCAAAATGTTCAGGACCAGCATTTCATGGGAATTCTTGAAGAAGCGGTGCGCCAGATGGCGAATTTCGGAGCGCGAGGCTTCCGCGCGCTCTACCAGTGGCCGGTAAACGTGGGCGCGGCCATCCTTTATATGCTTGGCGTAGCCCTTTTTTTCAAGGATTCGGATGGTGGTCAGAACTGAGTTGTATGCCAGTTGCGATTTCTTGGGGAGGGCTTCGAGTACCTGCTGGACCGTGGATGGTCCTTTCAGCCAAAGCACGTTCATCAGCCGCAGTTCGGCTTCGGTCAGAATAACGGACTTGCTGGGGGGCACGAAGCTTTCTCCAATCTTCAAAATATTAGACGCGAGGGAAGCCCAAACGTCAACTAATTATTTAGTTGCAGGCGGCGGTGGTGGGGTTGCTTGGATTGGGACGCGTTTAGGTAGTTCTGGCAGTTGAACTTCATTAACCACAAAGGACACGAAGGTACACAAAGGAGAGGCATCTTTCGCCCCGCTGGGGCTGGTTCGTTTTCTGCTTTGTACCCACGGCTGGCGCCGTGGGCTGCATTCTTTCGCCACTTCGCGGCTGCTGGGGGCGACTGTTTGTCATCACTGTTCTTCACCAGCGCTGGGGCGCGAGACGCGCCCACGACAGCCGCCGGGACGGCGGCGCTACCGACGCGCGATCCACGGAACTGGGGCATGTTCAATGACGTATCGAATCTTAGGCGGTTTCTCCAACACTAGAGATGCTTCCTACGTTATGATTTCACGTTTGCACTTATCACTTATTTTGAAGAGGGAGCTTCGTTTATGCATCTGCGCCTGAGGGTTGTAGTTTGCCTGCTGGCCGGGCTGGTGGCACACGGGTGGGCGCAGACCGGGTTGGCGATACCGGCCACTACCTCAGCTATCAACTCGGCTACACCATTGTCGCAGCGGGTTGTGGCTTACGACATGGAGGCGCGATATGACGCCAAGGCTCACTCTCTCGACGCCAGCGAAACTCTGACTTACCACAATCTTACCGGGCAGCCGCTCGATACGTTTCCTTTTCATCTTTACTTGAATGCTTTCGAGCCTACGTCTACGTGGTTGCGGGAGGGGAAACGGGAGGGGACTCGGGGGCAGAATTTTGAAACCTGGGACAATAAGAGTTACGGCGCGGAGGAGATCAAGAAATTTGAAGTTGTGGGCCAGGGCGATTTCACTTCGCAGTTGCAGTACATTCATCCCGATGACGATAACAAGGATGATCGCACTGTGGTTCAGGTGCACTTGCCTACGCCCGTCCCGCCGGATGGATATGTGCAGTTCAAGATCAAGTTTCACGATCAGTTTCCGCAGACGCTGGAGCGGACCGGGTGGGACCGCGACTCTATTTTAGGTGCGCAGTGGTTTCCCAAGGTTGGAGTCTGGTGGTATGGCGCGTGGAATTGCCACCAATTTCATGCTTACACGGAGTTTTTCGCGGACTTCGGAGTTTATGACGTCAAGCTGACTGTGCCTCAGTACGAAGTGGTTGGGGGCGGCGGGGTTGAAGTCGGCAGTGTAAACAATTCTGACGGGACGAAAACTGTCTCCTACCACGGCGAGGACATTCACGATTTTGCCTGGACGGCGAGCCCGCATTATTTGGTTCATGAGGACACTTATCAGGGAAGCATGGGCGCGGTGAAGCTGCGGTTCATGCTGCAACCGGCGCACTGGAGTCAGTTGGGGCGGGAGGTTGGGGCGCTCAAGGAAATCATGGAGCGTTTCGATCGCTGGTACGGAACGTATCCTTATAAGACTGTCACTGTGGTGGATACGGAGCCGGGTTCGCCAGCTTTTGGCATGGAGTATCCGACCTTCTTTACCGGAGGTACCAGTTGGTGGGAGCCGGAAGGATTCCGCTTCGGGTCGGTCGAAACCATTGAGCATGAATACGGGCATCAGTACTGGTATGGCATGGTGGCGACCAACGAATTCGAAGATGCGTGGATGGATGAAGGGATCAATCAATACACGCAAATCAAGGTGATGGATTCTTTGTATGACCCGTCCACTTCCTCACTCAATCTGTTTGGGATCAAGGTTGGACAACGGGATGAAGACAGGCTTCTGTACTTAGGCGGGGTCGATCTCGATGCCTTGGCGCAAAACGGTTGGCAGTATGCGGACAACAATTCCTATAGTTCAATCACCTACGGCAAGACGGCGCTGATGCTGCTCACGCTGGAAGGGGTGATCGGGGAAGATACCATGCGGCAAGCGATGCATGTGTATTTCACGCGCTACCGCTTCACCCATCCCACGAAAGAAGATTTCCTGAAGACGATTGAAGAAGTTTCAGGCAAAGACCTGCGCTGGTACTTTAATCAGGCGGTCTATGGCACCCAGGCGCTGGATTACGAGGTTTTCAAGATGGATTCCACGCCGGTGGATTGGTACAAAGAGAATCTGAAGGAGAAAAAGGGCGAGACGGAATATATCTGCAATGTGTGGATTCGGCGCAAAGCGGAGTTTGTCATTCCGGTCGATGTAGAGATCAAGTTCGATAACGGCAGCAAAGTGCGCGAGCGTTGGGATGGGCAAAACCGGTGGGTGAGATATACGTACCAGAAAAAGGCGAAGATAGAATCGGTTGAAGTTGATCCGGACCACAAAATTCATTTCGACCGCAATGTCTTTAATAACAGCAGGACTGCGGAAGAGAACGGCGCGCCGGCGCGTAAGCTGGCAAACTACTGGACTTTCATCGGGCAATTCTTTGCGCAGTTTTTGGCCTGGTGGCTGGTGTGAGAGGACATCGCAATGAGTGAGAACACAAGTCTTGTGTCTGCGGGCAGTCGCATCGCGCGCCGGAACAAGCGTTACGTGGTGTGGTTTTACTTGCTTAACCTGGCATTTGCCCACTTTGGTGCGGCGACGTTTAGCGAAAGCGTGCACGGCATTTTGGATCACAGCCTTTCTGCCGACAAACTGCTTCATGGATTCAATCTTGCGGTCTTCACCGAATTGGTGGCGCGTCCGGAATTTGGGACGTTTCCTGGCACAACACGTCCAGCGATGATGTTTGCCGTCGTATTCTTTCTGGCTAGCTTGCTGTTTATGCCGGGTGTGCTGCTGGGCTATGCCTCCGATCACCGGCTTCCGCGGGATGAGTTCTATCGCGCCTGCGGACGGAATGTGTGGCGCTTCGTACGCTTGTTTTTGTTTTTCACTGTGATCGCTGGCATGGTCGCTGGCATTCTGTTCGGAGTGCTGAACGCGCTGGTGAACGCCGCGGACAAGACCTCCAATGAACGGCTGCCGTTCTTTTCGCAGCTTTTGGGTACAGTCGTGATCCTGGTGATTCTGACTGCAATTCGCGTCTGGTTCGATCTGGCGCAGACGGATGTAGTGCTGCGGGACCAGCCGGCGGTGCGCAAATCGGTTGTTGCGGGGTTTCGAAAGACGCGGCGCAATTTCGGACGTCTGGTGGGCAGTTATGGGCTAATCGCGATCGTGGCGCTGGCGGTTCTGGCGGGTGGGATTGTGCTATGGTATGCGATTGTGCCGCCGAGCAGCGTTGCGGGGGCGTTCATCGTCAGCCAGGCGACTCTGCTGGTGCTTCTCGGCACGCGGTTTTGGCAGCGCGCTGTTGCGGTCGCGTTCTGTGTGCGAGAGATGGCGGAGCCGATTTTCGAAGACGTGAGGCCGGTGCCGGTGTTGGCAGCACCGGTTGTTCCTTAATATATCCAATCTTCTGGACTCGCGGCTCGGAACCTTCTCCGGCTCCAGCGCCTGAAGGCGCTCCCTTATTGCTGCGCTTACGGCATGCCTGAAGGCATGCCCTGATACGAATCTCACATTCTGCTGATGCTGGCGGCCAGGCGCGAGCCTTCGGCTTCCCTTTCGGCGTGTGGTCAAACCCACACAGTGTCTGTAATTGAACACCATCCAGTCCCGGCCCCATCGCAATAACTCATTGAACATCAACGATATTGGCATTGGTCCGCGGGCTGCTGTGTGTTTGGCGTAAGCGCAGGACAGGAGGATGCAATGGAAACTTTAATGACTGTAATCACGGTGACCGCGGGAATGGCTTTCTCATTGGCGATCGCAATCCTGGTGGAAGAGCTGATTTTTGGAAAAGTGTTCGGCTTGTTTTTTGTGGGGCAGGCTGTGCGGGTCAAGTCTGAGCAGGAGCGCTGAAGCGCGCGAGGAGGATTTATGTTGTTCTTGAAGTATTTGCTTATGCTCGGCGGCATTGGCATGATCGCGGTTGCCGCTGGGATTCTGGCTTACGACATTTATTTGGAAATGAAATACCGGCAGGCACTCGCCGTGGCCGGTGCGGGGCCGCTGCCGCCGGTGCCACAGATGCGCTGGCGAAGTTCTTTGGCGTTGGCGCTGCTGGCGTGGGGTCCGATTGTGCTGGCGCTCGGCATTGTAGTTGTGCCCAGCGGTACGGCGGGAGTTCGGGTTAGCCAATCCAGCGGGACCTTGCCAGGCACTTTGTATCCCGGTGCGCACTTCCTAATCCCGCTGGCTGACAATGTTGTGCTGTTCGATACTCGCGATCAGTTGTTCACCACGGGCGCTTTGGAAAACGCGGGCAGCGCGGGCTCTGGCAAAGGCCCAAGGTCGGAGCCGCTGAATGTGCAGGCAAAAGAGGGGCTCACCCTCGGCCTGTCCATCACTGTGCGATACCGGCTTGATCCCAGGCATCTGGATTACATTCAGAGCAACTTGCCGCAGCCGGTTGAAAAAGAAATCGTGCCGGCGGTAGTGGCGAGCGCTTGGCGTGAACTGGTGCCCAACTACACCGTCCGGGACGTGTTCGCTACGAAACGTGAGGAAGTGCGTAAACGCGCGTCCGACGTGATCACGCAGAAGTTGGCGGCGGACGGAATCATGGTGAAGGAAGTCATGCTGCGCGATATCCAATTGCCCCCGGAATATGCGAAGGGGTTGGAGAATCTGTTACTCAAGGAACAAGAAAGCGATCGCATGGGAGTGCAGACCGATATCCAGCAAAAGCAAGTGAGGATCTCGGAACTTGAGGCCGAAGCGACAAAAGCTCAGCAGGTAAAGCAGGCGGAGGGAGAAGCTCAGATGCGGGTGTTGCAGGCGAAAAGCGAGGCCGACGCCATGCAGTATACGTTGCCGCTCAAACAGAAACAGATTGAGCAATCTAAGCTGGAAGCAGAAGCTCGCAAGGAAACCACGGTGAAGAATGCGGAGGCGCAGGCGGAAGCCAAAGTGATCGACAGTAAAGCGGAGATGGAGCGGCGCAAGTTGCTGGCGGAAGCGGAGGCGGATCGCATTCGCGTGACCGCCGCAGCGGACGCGGTGCGAATGCAGAGTGAAGGCGCGATTCTGAAGCAGAACCCGCTGCTGATTAATAAGATCGTGGCCGAGCGACTCTCGGACAAGCTGCAAATCATGATGGTGCCGGCCGACGGAAAGTTCTTTTTCGCCAATGATGTGCTGCGCAGCATGAGCGTTGCCAACCACGCCAGTCAAGCGGAAGAACCGGAGGAGCAGCAACCGAAGTAGTTTGTAGCGTCGGCATCTGCCTGCCATTTGCGGGAAGCACCTAGCCGTTTGAGCCTGATTCCCGGGCTACAGCCGGCGGGGGCGCCGGCGTTACAAAAGTGGGGCCTATGCGAAGCGCGAACCACAATGCGGTTTATAATGCGCGCATCCTGCACATGCGCGCTT
>Ga0210410_10003518_pt1 | contig 13862 bp, 8 predicted proteins | sample IncBWC4MmetaG_FD_161058 | JGI IMG/M metagenome (GOLD analysis project Ga0210410, IMG submission 161058) | Forest soil microbial communities from Barre Woods Harvard Forest LTER site, Petersham, Massachusetts, United States - Inc-BW-C-4-M | ecosystem: Environmental > Terrestrial > Soil >... | reverse complement strand
CGGGACAATTTCTCGGCGATTTCGTAAGGTTTTTTTCGCGCTGCCAGGATGAGCTCGTAACGCCGGACATTTATCAAGCGTACGCGGACAGTCTGAGCGCCCAAGCGCGCCGCGCACTCGCCCCCGGCTCAACGCTCGAACCCGACGTCGCGAATCTTCTGGCCGAAGAAGCCGCGCGCCAGCAAGAAATCGCCCGTGCCTTTCGAGCAAGCGAACAATTATTGCGCGAAGGGCGCCTGCTCACATTCGGCTCAATGATTTTGGATACGGTCCGGCAAATTGACGCCGATCCTGAATTCGCCGCGCGTCTTCGAGAACGCTTCCGCTACATTTTGGTAGACGAATTTCAGGACACAAATATCGCCCAGCTTGAATTGCTCTGGCGCCTGGCAGCGGGCCATCGAAATATCGTGGCCGTAGGTGACGACGACCAGGCCATCTACCGATTCCGCGGCGCCTCATTCGGCAGTTTCCAAATCTTCATTCAGAAATTTGCGGACCCAGACAAGAAAATAGATGAGAAATCTGCGGCGGATCCGCCCGTGCTTGCGCTCACTCAGAACTACCGTTCCAGCGAACGAGTGTTGCGCGTTGCCAATCAAGTGATTTCGCTCAACGAGAAATCCGATCTCTTCCCGCCCAAGAAACTTTCAGCCTCCAAGCCTCTTGGCGAAAAAGTTCGTATCGTCGAACTCGTCAGCGCCGCGCACGAAGCCCGCTGGGTTACCGGCGAACTCGCGCGCCTGCACGCCGCCAAGGCGGAATGGCGCAGTTTCGCTGTGCTCTATCGTTCGCACACGCACCGCAATTTGCTGGTGCAGGAATTGGGCAAGCGCCGCATTCCTTTCGTGATTCGCAATCTTTCCATTCTGGAAAATACTTTGGTGCGCGATCTGATCGCCTACCTCCGCCTGATTGCCACACCTTCGGACGATGTCGCCGTCGCACGCGTTCTCGCCATGCCCGGATGGAAATTCACCGCCGCCGATCTGGTGCGCCTCGCCGAACGCGCCGGAATATCGCGCGGCGCGTTGTGGGACGCCCTGGTCGCCACCACAACTGATGCCGCGCTGGCAAAAGGACTGAGCGAAGAATCTCGCGCAGCGGATCTACTGGAATTCGTCACGCGCATGCGTAAACGCGCCAGAAAACTTTCCGCCGCAGAATTATTTGCCGAACTCGCGGGCGAACTCGATCTTGGCGTTCAGGCCGGCCGAGATTTTCAGGTCTATCACAAGCGCCTGGCCGAGTTCATTCGCGAATGGGAACCGAAAAGCGAGACAAAACGCCTGGCCGAATTCGTCGAGTATCTGGACCTTTTCCAACAAGCCGGCGGACAAATCTCACTCACCGAAGAAATGGGGAAAGACGCCGTCCAATTAATGACCGTCCACGCCGCGAAGGGACTCGAGTTTGATCACGTTTTCATTCTTCGTCTCACTCGCGGAGCTTTTCCGATCTACGCAAAGAAACCCCTGCTGGAATTTCCAGATGACTTAATGAAAGAAGCTCGCCCGCGGGGCGATTTTCACATCCAGGAAGAGCGCCGCCTGTTTTACGTCGCACTCACGCGCGCCCGCGAACGTTTGACGCTCACCGCAGTTGTGGACAATAAGCGTAACAAACCTTCCACTTTTCTGGATGACATTATTGAAAACGCTGCGCTCACCCGCCGCGATATCGAACGGCTGGCTCCGCCGCCGGAATCCGACGCAAAAGAAATTTCAGCCGGCGCGGAAGAATCACCGGCCAACGCGCAGTCTGAACTGTTTCGAGCCACCCACTCCGACGCAAGAGTATTCTCTGAAATAGCAAAATGGGCGCGCGAATTCCACCCGCCCGTACCCGAACCACTGCAACTCAGCGCCTCCGCCATCGACACCTACAAGACTTGTCCGCAGAAATATTTGTTCAGCAATCTTTGGAGATTGCGTTCCGGCCCGCACGCCGCGATGAGCTTCGGCAGCGTGATGCACACCACCATCAAACATTTTCTCGGCGAAGTCCGCAAAGGACGCGCCGTTCCATTTGAAGAGGTAATTACAATTTTCGAGCGCGAATGGACGCCCGCCGGCTTCGAGGATGACTATCAGCAAGAAGGCTACAAGCAGGACGGCATCGACCAACTCCGCGTTTTCCATTCCGGAATGATTGCCGCGCCGCAGGAAATCGAAGCCCAGGAAAAAACTTTTGAATTGCCGATGGAAGACAACATCGTCGTCACCGGACGTATCGATCAGATCAATCGGTTCGGTGAAGGCCACCGCGAAATTGTGGACTACAAAACCGGCCGCCCCAGAACGGCCGAAGACGCGAAAAAAGATTCCCAACTCAGCATTTACGCGCTGGCTGCTACAGAGATTCTCGAATTCGTTCCCGCGCGGCTGGTGTTTCACTACCTGGCCGATAATTCGCGCGTGGAAACTTCGCGTGAGGAAAAAGATCTGAAGAAAACGCGTCTGACAATTCTGGAAGCTGCCGCCAACATCCGCGCCGGTGATTTCGCTCCTGATCCGGGCCTCTTCAAGTGCCGGAATTGCGCGTTCCGCCCCATTTGCCCTGCCCACGAGCAGCAGATGATACGGTCCGAAAGTTAGCAACCTGACTGCGATCCCATAACGAGCTGCCAGAAACAACAAAGGCGCGAATCGCATTCGCGAAACGCGCCTCTGTTTAAAATCTACTCCGCGCAAATCTACAACCGAACGACTCTCCTCCGGGACCTTCTCGCGCTTCGCGGAAAACAAAGCGCGTACCCACCTTCATCTATACGAGCCGTGAAAACGGAAGTCAAGACAAAACTCCATGGAAAATTTTGCCGACTCCCCGTTCAATTCGAGGGTACGGCAAAAATGTCAAGCTAGACGCGCGAAATAAATTTATTGTTGCGGTGACGGCGCTGAATAATACCCCTGCCGGGCTTCCACGTTCAGCCCTCCCAGTTTCACGCGCACGTCAATCGAATGGAAAGTTACCACGCGGTCCTTGTGATCCGGCGAATAATACAGCGTGTACTGATTGCGCGCCTGATCCGCAACCCGCGAATAAAATCTTTCCAGATCAGCGCGGCTGGACGCATAAAAAACATCTCCTCCGCTCGCCAGCGCCAGCAGTTTCAGAATGCTGTGGATCCGGTCGGTCAGCGACGCACCGATGCCAATCGAATAAACCGTAACTTCGGCTGATTGCACCATTCTCACCGTGTCCGGCAAACTATATTTGTTTCCGCGCGATTCCACTCCATCTGAAACCAGAAAAATTATTTTGCGACGATCGTGCGCCCGCGTGCGCAGCAATTGCGCCGCCGCATACACCGCATCATTAATGCTCTTAAGTCCATTCCCTCCCCACAGTTGCATGCCCTGACTTGGGGGCAGGCCCGGCCCTCCCGGAGGTCCCACCGTGGGCGGCGGCGCCGTCGCCGAATAGTCCGGCTTCCTCACCTCCCCGCCGGTAAGCTGCACGCGCCCCAACTGCGTCAGAAGATCATCGGGATTGGAAATGAAGTCAGTCATCTGCACCGGAAACTGATCGAACCGAAAAATCGCCGCTTCATCGCTGGTACCGAAACCTCCTGCGATCGCGCGAACGCTTTCCTGCAACTGATCCTGCGGCTTCTTTTTCAGAACATCGTCCAGCAGAATCACCGCGGATATCGGCACTGGTTCCACCGAAAGGCGTGTAATTCTCTGTTCCACGCCGTCTTCCAGAATGCGGAAATCTTCCTTCCGCAGCGACGTAACCATTTCTCCGTTGGCATCCTTCACCGTCACCGGCACCTGCACTTCTTCCGAACGCGAAGTAATCGTCGGCGGCTTCTGCGCCTGCGTGGCCGTTTGCGGCGGTGGCGGCGGAGGATTTTGTTGTGGCAACCCGGAAAGCGGCAGCGCCAGCGCGATCATTGTTGCCAGTGCCAAAATCTGTCGTGGACTTTTCATTGGGGCCCGCTCACCATAAGATGCTTGCGCATCTCCTTTCGGCTCGGCAGCATCCAAACCCTACGGAGATAGTCTACGGAGAATTATACTATGCGCTTTCGTTCCTTGAGTGTTTTGTTCGCGCTGATCGCATTGTCGGCGGGATTGACCATCCTTCCGGCTTCGCGCTCTGCTGCAGCGGGCGCCCAGGCTTCCCCACAGGATCAGTCGATTAAGGTCGGCGTTTCGCTGGTCAGCCTCTACGCCACCGTCCGCGATAATCACAAAGCTATCGTTCCCACCCTGGAACAAAACGATTTCAAGATCTTTGAAGACAATGTCGAACAAAAGGTGGCCTTCTTCGCTAAAGAAAGAACGCTGCCCCTCACAATGGGCCTTTTGGTCGACACCAGCGGCAGCGAAGCGGAAATGATTGGCGCCGAACAACAAGCCGCCATCCAGTTCCTTCAGCGTGTGATGCAGAAAAGGGACGAAGCGCTGGTCATCACTTTCGATCTGGACGTGGACTTACTGGCCGATTGGACGAATGACGTCTCAGAACTCGATCGCGCAATCCGGCGCGCCAGAATAAACGCTCCCAGCAGCGCAGGCAGAACTTCTGCCAGCCCGGTTCCAATGGGAGGCTCCGGCGGAACAAATTTCTATGACGCCGTGTATCTCGCCTGCCACGACAAGATGGCCACCGAAGCTGGACGTAAAGCGCTGATCATCCTGACCGACGCCGAGGATAACGGCAGCAAGAACACCTTGAACCAGGCAATTGAAGCCGCGCAACGCGCCGATACCGTGGTTCACATGCTGGTCGTCTACGATCCCAGATTCGGCGCCGATTTCGGCGGAGCCAAAAAACTTGCAGAAGAAACCGGCGGCCGTGCCATTGACGTACACAACACCAAGCAGCTTCTCAAAGCCTTCGACGAAATTTCCGAAGAACTCCGCACCGAATATTCACTCGGCTACTATCCGACGAATGGCAAGCTTGATGGCACCTACAGGAAAGTAAAAGTGGAGCTCACCAACAAGGATTACAAAGCGCTGACTCGCAAGGGCTACTACTCGAAGATGCCAGGGGACAATTAGCGCCAAGACTCGCCGAAGCTAATTTCCCGTTTGGCTAACCGTGGGTGCCGCAGGGGGCGCAATCGCGTAATACCCTTTCCGCGACCGTATCTCCAACTCTTTGTGGCCGGGTACTTCAATCTTTACCTTGCGGAATTTTCCGTCCGTCAATCCATTAGCAGGAATGTAGCCCAGCAAATACTGGCTGCGCAGCTCCACACTGATGCTCTCGAATCCCTGCAATACGTCATCCACGCGATAGGGAAAGAATGAGCGTCCGCCGGTTTCGTCGGCGAATTGCTGCAAAACCTTATCGCCATCCGTGTATCCCCATTTGCGGTCGAATTTCTTGCTCGGATCATTGGATTCTTCCGGCGTGATCCACTGAATGCTGGTGCTGATGGTATAAACCTGCACTCCCGCGCGGGACAGCGCGTCAATCACGTCGGCGCGCGTGTGTGAACTCAAATTGTCGTCGCCATCGCTGATTATCACCAGCACGCGATGAACTTCCGGCGATCCATTCTTCACCGGTGGCGCGTTGATAAGCATGTCCGCCGCCTTCATCATCGCGTCGTACAGTGCGGTGCCGCCGCCCGCGTGCTGCGCATCGATCGTGGTGTGCAGTTTTTCCGCGTCATTTGTGTAATTCATCACCACTTGCGGGTCGCTATCAAACGTCATGATGAACATCTGGTCGCGATCTCTCCGCAGCGTGTTGGAAACGAAATTCGTCGCCGCTTCTTTTTCAAATTGCAGCCGCGGACGGATGCTGTTCGACGTGTCCATCAGGAAGCCCAGCCGCAACGGCAAATCGAGCTGGCGGCTGAAGAATTTGATTTCTTGTTCGTGATTGTCTTCCAGCAGGCGGAAATCTTTTTGCTCCAGGTCCACGATGAATTTCTGCTTGCGGTTCACCACCGAGAGAATCATGTCCACTTCCGCCACGCGCTGCTTCACACCCGCCGATTGGTCGGATGATTGCGCCGCGGGAGGATTAATAGGAGGCGTCTGCTGTTGGCGAGGAAATGCAACTGCGCCCGCCAGACCTATCAATGCAAATAAGGAAAGAACTCCAAGTGTACGGCGCATAAGGAACCCCCCGACCTGCTCTATACCCAATTATAGGTACGCCTTCAAAGCAGCGTCAATGGACGCTTTCGACGTCCCAGCCGCGTCGGCAATTTCCGCCAAATAGGTGCGCAGCGCCGGATCAATTGGCGCGCGGAAAGTCACTCGCTTCCCGCTCGTTGGATGCAGAAATCCGATCCGCACGGCATGCAAGAATGGCCGCCCCAGTTTCGAGAGCTTCTTCCCATTCACCACCGGTTCGCGCGGCGCTCCATACACCGCGTCGCCCACCACGGGATGTCCCACCGCAGAAAGGTGCACACGTATCTGATGCGTGCGCCCCGTATGGAGCTGTATCTCCAATAACGTGAACGGGCCGATTCTCGCAATTACGCGCCAGTCGGTGCGTGCCTCCCGACCTTCGCGGCGTTTCGTCGTCATGCGCGTGCGGCGCAATAAATCTCGCGCAACCGGCAAGGTAATCGAACCGGACGCTTCCTCCATTTGCCCGTGCACCAGTGTCAAATAAGCTTTTTCGACTTCGCGCGCGCCGAATTGCTCAGAAAGTGAACGGTGCGCCGCGTCATTCCGCGCTACAACAAGCGTGCCCGACGTTCCTCGATCCAACCGGTGCACAATTCCGGGGCGAATCGGCCCCGCAGTAGACGATAGCGTTCCCAATCTGTGCAGCAATGCATTCACCAAAGTGCCGCGCGTTTGTCCTGCGCCCGAATGCACGATCATTCCCGCCGGCTTATCTACTACCACGATGTCGTCATCCTCGTAGAGCAGTTCGATCGGAATATCTTCCGCTTCCGCCGCCAGCGGAGGGCGAGAAAGCACCTCGATCTGCACGCTCTCACCTTCCGCAACGCGGTGCGACGCGCGCGCCGGATGCCCCGCCACCAGCACGCGCTCCTCAGAAATTAATTCTTGAATCCGCGTGCGGCTCAGCTCCGGCAATTGCGCCACCAAATAGCGGTCCAGCCGCTCGCCCGCATCTTCAGCCGTCACCCGCAGATGGCTGGTGTGCGCGGCAGATTCGCCCTTCGATGAATTTTCATTTCGTGGATTTGCAGGCATGCTGAAAACCGTTTAATTCAATCGCGTCACTATGAATGCTGTTCCGATGAAGCGTGCCCTTGCAAAAATATAAGTTCAATTCCCAAAATCACCGCGCCAATCATGATTACAGAATCCGCTACATTAAACGCCGGCCAGTGATAATTTCCAAATTGGAAATCCAGGAAATCCGTCACCCTCGAATACATTAACCGGTCAAGAAGATTGCCGGCCGCGCCTCCCAGTATCAACGCAATCCCGACCTGCCCGGAAGTTCCGCCGGCCCGCCCGGAAACCAGCAGCCAGACGAGCAGCGCGCAAATAATCATGGTGCCGATCGAAAGCATCGCCGTCATTCGCCGCGACGGCGAGTCCGCGAAAATTCCAAACGCCAACCCCGGATTGCTGGCATGAACGAATGTGAAGAAATGTTGAATCAAAACCTTGTGATATCCCAGCGGAGTTCGCGCTTCCACGGCGTACTTCGTCGCGCGATCCAAAGCCATCGCGAAAAGTGTCACCCAAATCCAGCGTGTGCGCGAAGGCGTCATGTAAGCTCAAGATGCCGTGGCCACGCCGCCAAGCAGAGGCGTCACCACCGGCAAGCAGCGCTCGCACACCGTAGGAAATACCGTGCTCGCGCCAACCTGCGTAGAATAATTCCAGCAGCGTTCGCACTTCTTGCCGTCCGCGCGCTTAATCAAAATCGCCAAGCCGGGCATTCCTTCCGAGTCTTTCGCCCCGCTCACCGGCCCGGGCACAACTTCAACTTGAGAAACGATGAACAACGCGGGCAGCCACCGGGAATATTGCTTGAGCAAATTAAATAGCTCGCCTTCGGCCGAAAGAACCACGCGCGCTTCCAGCGCCACGCCGATTTCTTTCGCATTCCTCGCCGTCTCCAGCGACTTCAGAACTTCCGTGCGCACCGACGAAAGTTTCGTCCAATTCTCCGCCTTCTTCGCGTCAAATCCCGCCGAAATTTTCTCCGGCGCCATGGAGTCCAGCATGTGCACGCTTTCCGCAGCACCCGCCTGTTTCGGGAAATGTTTCCAGATTTCTTCCGACGTGAACACCAGCACCGGAGCCAGCAACCGCAACAACGAATCCGCGATTCGCCAAATCGCCGTCTGCGCAGACCGGCGCTCTGGACTATTCGCCGCAAACGTGTACAGCCGGTCCTTCAAAATGTCGAAGAAAAATGAACTCAACTCCACCACCGCAAAATCGTGCACCGCGTGAAATATTCTATGAAACTCAAAAGTTTTGTACCATTCGCCGCACTCGCTCACCAGCGCCGCGGTGCGTTGCAGCATCCACGCGTCAAATTCTTCCAGCTTCGCGTCCGGCACCGCATCCCGCGCCGGATCAAAGTCACTCAAATTTCCCAGCACATACCGGAAAGTATTGCGCAGCTTGCGATACGATTCCGCCAGCTGCTGCATTCCGTTTTCTGACATCCAGATATCGGCCGTGTAGTCGTGCGACGCCACCCACAGCCGCAAAATATCCGCGCCATATTTTTCGCAGACTTCGCTGGGTAGCACCACATTTCCCAACGACTTCGACATTGGCCGGCCCTTTTCATCCAAAGCCCAGCCATACGTCAGCACATTTTTATAAGGAGCCGCATCGCGCACACCTTCCGCCACCAGCAGCGAACTGTGGAACCATCCGCGGAACTGATCCGGCCCTTCCAAATACATATCCGCCGGCCACGGCAAATCCGCCGAGCCCAGCACCGTCAGATTCGAGCATCCGGAATCGAACCACACATCCAAAATGTCATTTTCTTTACGCCACTTCGCGCCGCCGCACGCGCACTTTGTTCCCGCAGGCAAAAGTTCCTCCGCCGAATGCGAAAACCACGCGTCCGCGCCTTCGCGCTTAAACCACTCGATCACACTTCGCAGCGCCTTCATGTCCTCAAGACGCTTATTGCAACTTTCGCAATAGAAAACAACAATCGGCACTCCCCAGAATCGCTGACGCGACACGCACCAGTCCGGCCGCTCCGCCAACATCGAATGCATGCGCTCATTTCCCCACGCAGGAGTCCAGGTAATTTTCGGAATTTCCGTCAGCGCTTTTTCACGCAGCGTTCCCGGCTTCGCTCCGGGCGCACTGCTCGCAGCATCCATCCGGATAAACCACTGCTCCGTAGCGCGGAAAATCACCGGATTGTGGCAGCGCCAGCAATGTGGATAGCTGTGCGTAAGCTTCGCTTCGCCCAGCAGCATTCCGCGCTCGCGCAACAATTTCACAATTACCGGATTCGCTTCAAAAACTGTTTTGCCTTTGTACTCCGGCAATCCTTCTGTGTATCGCCCCTGATCGTCCAGCGGCGCGTACGTCTCCAGCCCGTATCGCTGACCAGTCTGAAAATCTTCCATGCCGTGTCCCGGCGCGGTATGCACGATTCCAGTTCCCGCATCCAGCGTCACGTAACCCGCAAGCACCGCGGGCACGCGCAAATCTTTCAGAAATGGATGCGCAAATTGCAACCCCTCAAGTTCCCGTCCCTTCCACGGCCCGCGCACACTCGTCGCAGAAACTCCGATGTCCGATGCCAGTGACGCCAAGCGATCCGCAGCCACCAGCAAAGCGCCTTGCGCCGTCTCCGCCACGACATATTCAAAATCAGGATGAAACGCCAGCGCGCGGTTGTGCGGCAGCGTCCACGGAGTCGTGGTCCAAATCACCGCGTCCACGCCGGCGCCCAATTTCTCAGCAACCGCGCCGCCCACGACAGGAAATTTCACCCACACCGAAGGACTGGTGTGATCCTCGTATTCCACTTCCGCTTCCGCCAGCGCCGTATGATCGTGCAGGCACCAGTAAACCGGCTTCAATCCGCGATACGCATATCCATTTTCCAAAAAAGTTAGAAAGGCGTCCGCCGTGCACGCCTCATATTCAGGGCTCATGGTCAGATACGGATCTTCCCATCGCCCGAAAACACCCAACCGTTTGAAATCTCGCCGGTGCTGATCCACAAACTTATTCGCAAACTCTCGGCATTTTTTCCGAAATTCCGCCGCGCTCACCGCGCCTTTGCTGCCCAATTCTTTCTCGACCTGCGTTTCAATCGGCAGTCCATGGCAATCCCATCCCGGCACGTATGGTGATCGAAATCCCGCCATGGTTTTCGACTTCACCACCATGTCCTTCAAAATTTTATTCAGCGCCGTGCCCAAATGAATCGCGCCGGTCGGGTACGGAGGCCCATCGTGCAGCACATACGTCGGCGCATTCGCGCGCGATTTCTGTATGCGCGCGTAAAGTCCTTCCGCCTCCCACTTCTCCAATTGCAAAGGCTCCGCCTTCGGCAGACTCGCCTTCATCGGGAAGTCCGTCTTCGGCAAATTCAGTGTGCTTTTCAAATCTGTTGGGTTCGCCATTTTGTGTTTGTTAGTTGGAAGTAAGACTGTCCATGATACTAACGAACGCGCTTATCGCAAAGAGCGCACGCATTTCGGCAGTGGCTCGGTCTCCGGTAACGGCTGCGTTTACCAGGCGCTGTGATTCAGCTAACCATCAATCTGTGAGAGCGACATCCTACGGGTTGCGGCTTTCCGACAGGCGCGTTAAGTGCTCGTGGGTTATGCGGAGAAGGTCCGACAGATTCACTTTCTCGCCTTTCTCAATTCGTTTGGAAATTATGGTGAGCGCGTTGATTTGAACAGCGGTGCCCTTAAAGCGAAGCGTCGGGTCACTGCCATACTCATCTGTCACCATCACCCACCGCAACGGAAGTTCGCTCGCCATAACATCCCTGAAGGCGATGCCGAGACTCTGTAACTCGAAGGTCTGCGACTTGCCGAATACGTGATCGTCAATCAACCGCTGGAGGAGGGGCAAATCGGTCGCGGTTTTCTTGAGGCTGGATGCGCCGTATCGTTGCTCGACGGCGGCCGCGACAATTGCTCTCTGCTGGTCTAATCGTTTTCTGTCATCGTGCGAGAGCTCGGTGAACTTGGGCATAGCCGTTTGCGCTGAGGGCACACCGTCGCCCTCTAATGCAACCCGATCTTCTTTTGAACCGGGCTTTCCGTAACGCTTGATTAAATACGAACCAGTTGGTGGCCGGAACTCTTTTAAAATCGGCAGCACTACCAAGAAGAGACGCTCTGCGCTTGGGCCGTAGATAAAAACCGTGAAGAATCCTTCTCCAATCTCATTGCCGTCATACTCGCCCGCCCCTGACTCCTTAACAGCGGCATTCAGTCGGTCCTCCAAGTCGTATAACCGTTTGTTGTGATCGTCAGCATTAGCCATCTCCAAGCGGAGAGGGATCTTGATGATAAGTGCCTGCCCTCCGGCTGCGTCGACAGCTCGGGAGGACTTTTTCTCTTTGAAGACGAAAAATATCAGAAGCAAAATGAGAAACAGGCCGCAAGCAATTGCTTTTGCGCTCATAGGCGCAGAGCGTACCAGTGCATAAATATTGGTGCAAGTGCCTGGTAAGTTGAATTTCCGGAAACTGAATCAGTACATATATTCCGCAACATTCGCCACATCCCTGGCAACCCGCCCCACCAAACACACGTCTATAGCATCGGTACGGCGAGTGGAACCCACTTCAGGAGAATTCAGCAGCGGCCAACGAGAGCAAAACAATATCGAAAAGTACGGAGCTCGCAGCGGCTTCTGCAATCATGGTCATGAACGAGAAAAACGACATGACTTCCCAGCCCGGCCCCGGTACCACCCTTCGCGACGAACCGATACCTCCCGCGAGCCGATTCACAACCAGCCTCCTGCTTCAAAGTAGCGGCGGAGCAAAAGCAATTCTCTCCAACTTGAAAGATCTTCTAACCATGCGCGCGCCGAAATTCGCGCACTCATCACCCTCAACTCGCGCCATCACTCTTAAAGACGAAAACTTCAGCCGCTCGCAAGTTGCCTCTTTTGCTCTTCACGGCAGTCTTGCGTTGCTACTCTTCATGACCTTCGTGACGCGCTTGCCAATTCCCGGAAAGCCGATTCCTCACGACGGCCCAATATTCACTCCACCTCCCGGTTTATTTCGACACTTACTCGCACCTCCTCCCGTTCCCGGCGATCACGGCGGCGGCAGTGGCGGCGAACGAAATCCGATTCCCATGTCCGGCGGCGATCGGCCCCCAGTCGATCGCCAGCAAATTGTCGCGCCATCTGTTCACACTTTTCCAAACGCACAATTACAATTAACTCCGCTTCTCGAAGGCCCCGTCCCAATGCCCGCAGCTTCCGATGGCCTACCGAATTGGGGTGACATCAACTCCACCAACCAAACTCACTCCGACGGACCGGGGTGTTGCCAGGGAATGGGAGATAAACACGGCACAGGGATCGGTATCGGTGACGGACCCGGCAGTGGACCCGGCCGCGACGGCGGCGTCGGCAAGTCAGCCATCGGCCCTCCCGGCAATGGCGTCCGCCACCCATCTTGTCAATACTGCCCGCGCCCTGAATATTCCGACGAAGCCCGCAGAACCCATTTCCAGGGCATCGTAATGCTAAACGTTGTCGTCCTCGCCGATGGCCGGACCGACCGCATCGAGCTCGTCAGCGGCCCCGGCTTGGGCCTCGACGAAAAAGCGATCGAAGCCGTGCGCAACTGGCGCTTCAATCCCGCCATCGGCCCAAATGGCAAAGCCGTCGCCGTCACCATCCCAGTCGAGGTGCAATTCCAGTTGTTCTAAATAGTTACGCGGGCCTCCCCGTCTCCAGAAACCTTGGGAGGCCCGCAAACGTCTTATGGTAGAATGGCTAGTACGGCAGTTAGAGTTGCGGAACGCCAGACAACTTTTCCGGGCGGTTTGTATCTAATTGAGTAGGTAGTATGCCGTCAGGAACCGGGACACAACTATGCTGAAAATTAAGCCAAATCCGGACCCAAATGCTCCAAAGGCCGAGGCCGTGAATCTTCCGGCCGGTGAATTTACACCGGGATTGGAATGGAAGAAGCATTCGATGGATCAGAGCTTCTTCGCGAATTTGAAGGACTTCTTCACCGAGCGTCCGGTAAAAGTCGGCAAAGCCTCTAGAGATGACGCCTTCGCTCCCGTCGAATTCGAGAATGGTTTCACTGACAATTTCAAGGAATGGTTCCGCGGTGGCCCGAAGGCTGCTGCCGGCGCCATGGCTTCCCTGCGCGGCGCAAATGCTCCCGGCATCAGAATCGAATACAAACCGTTTTACAAAACTTTTTTGACGAACCTCAGAGACCTTATCGCGCCGCCCAAACAGGCTCCGCTGAAGGTCACCAGCACGCCGGTAAAAGTTCGCGACATCTGGACCAAAGACGAAATGTTCAGCCGTTCGCAAATCGTTTCCTTTGCGGTTCACGGCAGCATTATTGCTTTGATTCTGATTCCGTTTCTGCGCGCGGTTTCCACCGACGTAAAAGCGAAGACGCTGACCAACACCATCGTCACGCCCCTTGACGTTTCTGAATACAAGGCCAAGCTGCCTCCGGGTCCGAAACCCGCTGGTGGTGGTGGCGGAGGCGGCGATCACGAAAAAATCGCAGCCAGCAAAGGCAAGCTGCCCAAGTTCAGCATGCAGGCGCAGCTCGCTCCTCCGGAATTGATTCGCAATCCGACCGCGAAGCTGCTGGTCGCTCCAACTCTGATTGGCCCTGACAATTTGAAGGTGGCCAGCAACAACATGGATCGCTGGGGCGATCCGCTCGGCAAATCGATTACAGATTCAAACGGCTCCGGTTCCGGCGGCGGTATGGGCACT
>Ga0210410_10003517_pt1 | contig 13870 bp, 8 predicted proteins | sample IncBWC4MmetaG_FD_161058 | JGI IMG/M metagenome (GOLD analysis project Ga0210410, IMG submission 161058) | Forest soil microbial communities from Barre Woods Harvard Forest LTER site, Petersham, Massachusetts, United States - Inc-BW-C-4-M | ecosystem: Environmental > Terrestrial > Soil >... | reverse complement strand
CGCTGTTTAACAAAAAAGGCACTGATGCGCATTACGTCAGCATGGGACGTTGGACGACCGTGATTGGCGTATTGATCAGCGTAGGCACGGCGTATCTGGTGATGCGTTCGGCGAGCATCATGGATTATGTGCAGGCTCTGTTCAGCTTCTTCATTGCGCCGCTGTTTGGGACGGTCGTCCTCGGAATGCTTTGGAAGCGAGCGACCGGTCCCGGCGGATTCTGGGGGCTACTCTGCGGCACGGTCTCTTCGATCAGCATGTGGGTGTGGGTGAAGATTGATCCGACGGCGCTGCGTTATGTGGCGCTCTCCCCCGACGCGAAGGCCCTGGCACAGGACATGTATCAGGCGCTGTGGTCGTTCGTGGTTTGCGTGGTCGTAACCGTGACCGTGAGCCTGGCGACCAAGCCCATCCCGGATAGTCAATTAACAGGATTGGTTTACGGCCAGACTGTAATCCCAAAGATCGAAGGCATTCCGATCTATCAAAAGCCGATTTTTTGGGCAGGTGTGGTTGCGGTTGTTTTTGTGATCCTAAACATCATTTTCTGGTAAGGCGGCGCTTATGGCAAAAGGACGTTCGGTCTCGATCTGGTTTTTCATCGGCCTATCGCTGCTGATCAATGGCGTGCTTATTTTGGGGGCAGGCTTGTATGAGTTCATGCGCCCCCCGGAATATCCGGTCGTGCTTTTTCACTTGCATGCCAGCGTCTGGTGGGGCGGCCTGTTGACTCTGCTGGGCGCGATCTATTGCTGGAAGTACGGGCCGTCGAAAGAGACTGCGATTTAATACTCCGCCGCTCCGCAAAGGATGTCTCTGGCATCAGGGGAAACTATGTCTCAGAAGAGAATGACGATGGGCGTCATCGTCGGGAATCGTGGATTTTTTCCTGGCGAGTTGGCCAAGCAAGGCCGGGAAGAAATGATTCAGGCCTTGAACAAAGCGGGAATGGATGCAGTCGTTCTCGGTCCTGACGACAGCAGTCATGGGGCTGTCGAGACCCACGAAGAGGCCAAACGCTGTGCCGCCCTCTTCCAGAAGCACGGCAAAGAACTAGACGGAATCATTGTCACTCTGCCGAACTTCGGCGACGAGCGCGCCATCGCCGACACCTTGCGCATGGCACGTTTGGGAGTTCCGGTGCTGGTGCAGGCCACGCCCGACGACGCCTCAAAGATGACGATTCTGCATCGCCGCGACAGCTTCTGCGGCAAGATGTCGGCCTGCAACAATCTTCGTCAATACGGAATTCCCTATTCGCTCACCCGGAATCACACGGTTGCTCCGGACTCCGACGACTTTCGCAATGACCTCGCATGGTTCGCTTCGGTGTGTCGCGTCGCCAATGGCCTGCGGAATCTTCGTGTCGGCAGTATCGGAGCTCGGCCGACAGCGTTCAACACCGTGCGCTACAGCGAAAAGCTGCTGGAAGCTTCCGGCATTTCAACTGAGACGCTTGATCTCTCCGAAGTGTTTGGGCGAATTGCAAGACTGAAGGACGGCGACGATGCGGTTCAAGGCAAACTGGCGGAGATCAAGAAATACGTGACCACCAGCGGCGTTCCCGACGCGGCGCTGATCAAGATGGCGAAGCTTGGATACGTGATCGACGACTGGATGAAGTCCACTGACGTCCGCATCAGCGCCGTGCAGTGCTGGACTTCGATGGAAGAATACTTCGGCGTGGTTCCCTGCACCATCATGAGCATGATGAGCAACAATCTGTTTCCGGCGGCATGCGAAGTCGATGTGTGCGGCACAGTCAGCATGCACGCGCTGGCGCTGGCCTCAGAAACGCCGAGCGCACTGCTCGACTGGAACAATAATTACGGCGACGATCCGGATAAGGCTGTTTGCTTCCATTGCAGTAATTTGCCCAAGCACTTTTTCCAGGATGTGCGCATGGATTATCAGGAGATCATCGCGGGAACGGTGGGCAAGGACAATACGTTCGGCACCGTCGTGGGCCGAGTGAAACCTGGCGCAATGAGCTTCGCACGCTTTTCCACCGACGACGCGGCTGGTGTGATTCGTGGATACGTCGGCGAAGGAAACTTCACGAGCGATTCGCTGAATACTTTCGGCGGCGTGGGCGTGGTGCAGATTGCCGAACTGCAAAAGCTGCTGCACTACATTTGCGAAAACGGATTCGAGCATCACGTGGCGGCGAATTTCTCGACGACTGCCGGTGCAGTGCATGAAGCGACGGTGCGTTATTTGGGATGGAAGATGCACTGGCACCGGAATTGACTGGCGACCACAGGGGCTAAAGCCCAAACTCATTGCGTTCACTTACGCGGCGCTAAAGCGCCGCTCTTCCACGGTTGTGCATGCAGCGGTGCGGTGGTTGCGCCGCGTTTGAGACTCTTCAGCAGCCGTGACGCGGGTGTCCTTCCGGGCTGGCGTCGATTTGCAACAGGAGACTCTGACATCATGGCGATTGTGGCGGGAGTTGATTTCGGCACGCTTAGCGTTCGCGTCTCCATCGTGGATAGCGAGCGCGGACTGCTGGCCTCGGCGATTGCGGATTATCCTCTGCATCGCAAACATGAAGATCCCGACTTCGCCACACAATCCCATGAAGACCACATGCGGGCCCTGGTCGAAGCGACGCGGCAAGCGGTGAAGTCAGCGGGAGTTTCAGGAGACGCGGTCGAGGCGATGGCACTCGACACCACCGGTTCCAGCGTGATTCCAGTCGACCAGCACATGGTCCCGCTCGATGACTACTATTTGTGGTGCGATCACCGCGCGAAAAACGAAGCGGCGGAGATCACGCAAATCGCACATCAAGAAAAGCTGGAGGCGATCGACTGGTGCGGCGGAGTTTATTCCTCAGAATGGGGATTCGCCAAGCTCCTGCATTGGTTGCGTCACAACCCTGAGAAGCGAACGAGATTTGCCAGCGCCTTCGAACACTGCGATATGGTAGCGGCGACGTTGTGCGGAATTACCAACCCCAACCAGGTCAAGCGCAGCGTCTGCGCCATGGGACACAAGTGGATGTGGAACGCCTCCCTCGGCGGTCTTCCTCCGGAATCGTTTCTCACCAAAGTCGATCCTCTCTTCTCCGGGGTGCGCGCGAAGCTCGACGGCGACTATGCAACTTCCGACAAGATCGCCGGCACGCTTGGGCCCGCGTGGGCCGAGAAGCTTGGGTTGCGAGCCGGCATTCCGATTCCCGTCGGAGCCTTCGACGCCCACTGGGACGCCCTCGGTGCGGGCGCGAAAGAGGGCGATGTCGTCAACGTGGTAGGGACGTCGACGTGCATCATTGCCTACGCATCGAAAGCGCAACTGATCCCTGGCGTATGTGGCGTTGTGCCCGGCAGCGTCCACCCACGATTCATCGGTATTGAGGCGGGATTGTCGGCGACGGGAGATATTTTTGCCGCCATCGCGCGGCGCGCGAATACAACGGTCGAGGAGCTTAGTCAAGGACTGGATAAATATCGCGCCGGTCAGACCGGCCTGCTTCGCATGACCTGGGACAATGGGGACCGCACGGTGTTGGTGAATCCGAGCCTGGGCGGAATCACCCTGGGATGGAACCTGCAACACACCGCGCAGGACGAGTTGTTCGCAGCGATTGAGGGCACCGCGTTCCATACCCGCGTGATTCTCGACCGCCTGAGCGAGTATGGCGCCCCGACGCAGCGCGTCATCAACGGCGGCGGCATTCCTCAAAACAACACGGTCTTGAATCAAGTTTATGCCAACGTGTTGGGTCGTCCGGTGCTGGTGCCGAGCAGCAAAGTAACCGGCATCGGTTCAGCGATCTTCGCCTTTCTGGCGGCTGGCGTCTTCAAAACCGTCGCCGAAGCTCAAGAACGAATATGCCCTTCTCATACCGTGTATGAGACGCATTCCGGGGCGCACGCGATCTACAACCAACTTTTCGACATGTACAAAAGACTCTATTTCGACTTCGGAAGACCAGCGTCCAATTCAACGTTTGGCGATGTGCTCCCGCAGTTGAAGCAACTCTCTCTCTCCAGTCGCTAATCGGCGCAATCGCCCGGACTCCGCCTCGGACGGCCAGAGTCGGAGTTCTCCCAGTTCGGCAACGGCTGCTCTCAAAAAGCGGTGTGAAAAAATCTTCATCTTGACAAGGTTGTCTCAATTCCGGCAATATTGCTGCGCTTGTGGGAAGAGCGCCGCTAGTCTCTTCCATTCGTCGCCCCCCAAACCGCGACGCGCGAGACCAGATCCCAGTTAAAACAAGATTGACGCGTAGTTCAGTTCCCTGAAGAAATAACGGCCTCAAAACAAAATCGTTTCCTGTACCCGGGAATTCGTGCGTCCGACGAGGACGCCGGGCTCCGGCAAGTGGGAGCGTTGAAACTCGTTCGAGATTCTTAAGGAGGAAAGTCATGTGTTCTTTACGTTTTTCGCGGGCATTTGCGGTCAGTACCGCGCTCGCAGCCTTGCTGCTGGTCACTATGGCAGCTACCACGCGCTCAGCCCGGGAGTTCACCGGCTACTTTGACTTCAGTCAAGTGCATGAACAGGGCGACACCGTGCAAGCCACCCTTCACCTGAAGCTTTTCAACCACAACGAAACCGACGTGAAGAGCGTAATTGTGACGCTGGTCGACCCCACACCGACCATGCTTCTGCGCGGCAGCTTTCAGCCGGTGAAGGTGTGGAAGAGCCAGCAATTTATCGAGATGAGCCAGCAGGTCACGGTCACCAAGCATGAATTCTCGGAATGGAAAGCAGCGCCTGCCCAGCCGAATCTGGTGATCTTGTTCCAGGATGCCAACGGAAAAACTTGGCAGAAGGGTGCCCAAATCAGCCGCCGCCAACTGGCCCACTAATTCATCGACCCTATGCCTACGCTTGATCGAACACGCCCATTCAGAAACATTGCGCTCCCAGGAGGGAATTTTATGCGTCGCTTCACTATTTTTTCGGCATTGATGCTGGCCACAGTGTTGGTGAGTTTGCCCGCGCTGGCGCAGCAGGACTTCATTTCGACCGCGATCGGCGGCGGCCCCAACGGGGTCCCCGCGATCGACGCTAATCTTTACAACCCGCAAGGCGTAGCTACAGACGCTTCCGGCAACTACTACATTGCCAGTTTCAATCAACATCGCGTATTTAAAGTCGGCACGACCGGAACCTTGACGGTACTGGCCGGCAACGGCGTACAGGGTTATGCCGGCGACGGCGTAGTCGGTGGCGCGGCCAATGCCAGCCTCTATCATCCTTATGCGGTTACCGTGGATTCAACCGGCAATGTCTACATTGCCGATCAATACAACTGCGTGGTCCGCAGGGTTGACACTGCCAACACGATTACGACCATCGCAGGAGTCGCGGGTCAGTGCTCTTACAGCGGGGATGGCGGTAAAGGCACAGTCGCCGACTTGTACTATCCCAGCGGCGTCGCGACGGACGGCACGAACCTGTACATCGGCGACAATAACAACTGCCGGGTTCGAAAAGTCGTTCTCGCCAGCGACATTATCAGCACTTATGCCGGAACCGGCACCTGCGGTTACTCTGGCGATGGCGGCGCCGCGAACACCGCGGAGCTATACACACCCACTGGAGTCACGGTCGACAGCACCGGCAATCTCTTCATAGCCGACACCACCAACTGCGTGGTACGCGAAGTGGCCAAGACGACCCAAAAGATCAGCACGGTCGCGGGCAACCACACTTGCGGCTTTAGCGGAGACGCCGGACTTGCGACCGCCGCTGAACTCAACCAGTTTCATGCCCTTTCGGTGAACAGCGGCGGAACCGTTGTAACCGTCGCGGACTACTACAATCAGCGCATACGGCAATTCACGGTTGGAGGCAACATCAACACCGTGGCCGGAAACGGGACTGCCTGCTCCGGAGTCTGCGGTGAAGGCGGAGTCGCAACCAGCGCGGAACTCTATTATCCCGATGGTATCGCGCAAACCAGCGGCGGCACTTACTACATCGGCAACAACGATAACTACGTCGTCGACAGCTTCACCGTCGGCGGAAACCTAAGTCTGGCAGCCGGCAACCACACCTACAACCTTGAAACGCTGGTCAACGGCATTCCACCTTCAGGCGTGGAAATCAACTATCCTTTCGGCGTCGCCGTCGATTCCACCGGAAACGTATACTTCAACGACAGCCATAACTTTATCGTGCGAGAGTTGGTGAAGTCCTCCAACCTCGTGAATATCTTCGCTGGAGATGGCACCTACGGCTACCTGGGCGACGGCGGACCCGCTACCAGCGCAGAGTTGACCTATAACTACGGCGTCGGTAAAGACAGCGCGGGCAACGTTTACATCGCTGACAGCAGCGACTGCCTGATTCGTGTGGTGAACTCGGCGGGAACCATCAGCACTTTCGCCGGCCTGGTGGTAAGCAACAGCCCGCGATGCGGATACTCCGGCGATGGCGGGGCTGCTACCAGCGCTGAGATCTATCAACCGTACGGAATCGCAGTCGACAGCAAGAACAGCGTTTACATTACCGACATTTCCGAGCACGTGGTGCGCCGGGTAACCGGTGGCATCATTACCACGATCGCGGGAATCGGTGGACTGAGCGGCTACTCGGGCGATGGCGGCCCGGCTTCGAGCGCGCTGTTGAATGCTCCCGAGGCAGTAGCGGTTGATCCGGCGGGCAATATTTTCATCGCCGATACCAACAACTGTCGCGTCCGTGAAATTAACGCTCTGACGGGAATCATCAACACAGTTGCGGGAACGGGCTCGTGCGCCTTTACGGGAGACGGCCTGGCCGTAGCGAATGGAGTGGAGTATCCGCAAGGGCTGGCGGTCGATGCCAATGACAATCTGTTCATCAGCGACTACAGCGATCGGGTACGTTGGGTGAGCCCGGCTGGAGTCATGACCACCGTGGCAGGAACCGGCTCAGGTACCTATAACGGGGACGGCGTTTTGGCCACGACCGCCAACATCAACACTCCGACCGGACTTGCGCTCGATGCTTTGGGCAACATTCTGGTTTCGGACTACAGCAATGGCCGCGTGCGCAGCGTCACGGCGTTCTCGGCTTTAAGCACCAGCGCGGGGAACCTCTCGTTCGGGCTTACCAGCGTGGGGTCCACGAGCACACCACAGACGATCCTGGTGAGCGCCTATGGCCCGGTGAACATCACGAACATTTCCACCAGCACCAACTACAGCGAGGCGGATGACTGCCCCGCGAGTCTGACCAACGGCATGACTTGCACGATGTACGTATATTTTGTGCCGACGGCTTCAGGAACGCTGACGGGCAACGTCACCATCAACACCAACGGCTTCTTCAGTCAGGTCAACACGATCAATACGACCGGATCGGGAAGCGCCATCTCGCTGGCAGGAGCGCCGCTCAGCTTTGGCAACCAACTGGTAAAGACCACCAGCACAGCCAAAACTGTCACGGTAAAAAATAACGGCACAACCGCGATCAAGATGGGCACCATCAGCTTGACCCAAACCACGGACTTCACCCTTACTGCCAACACCTGCCCGGCCTCAGGCATGAACTTGAATGCCGGATCGACCTGCACCATCAGCGTCACCTTCGGGCCCCAGTCCACGGGAGCGAAGCACGGCTCGGTGGTCATCAACGATAGCGATCCTTCCTCGCCGCAACTGATCGGCGTAACCGGAACCGGAACCAGCAACGTCTCGCTGAGCCCCGCCTCCGTCACCTTCGCGACCACCGCGGTAGGTGTATCGAGCCTGGCCAGCAAGATCACCGTCACCAACAACACCGGCGTATCTATCACCCTTGGCAATCCGGCGGTGACGGTGACGCCAGCGTTCAACATCGCGACGGCCACCACCACTTGCACCAACAGTCTGGTGGTTGCGGCCAGTGGCACTTGCGTCATCAGCGTGACGTTCAAGCCCACGGCGGTAGGGTTCGCTCAGGGGACGGTAAGCATCGCCGACAGCGATGTCACCAGCCCGCAGAGCGTTCCTCTGCAAGGCTACGGAACCGGCATCAAGTTCACGCCCTCTACGGTGAACTTCGGCACGGTGACTCGCGGCACGCAGGTGTCGTCGACCGTAACCATCACCAACGTCGGAACCACGAACGTGTTCTTCACGGGAGCGGAACTCTCCGGCACCAACAGCGCGGACTTCAGCGTAAATTATGGCGATAACGCACCTTGCAACAATACCGCCAGCAATCCGCTGAAACCGGCCGGAACATGCCAGATCACCGTGTACATGATTCCCAGCAAAGTGGGAGCGGAGAATGGCAGTTACAAAGTCTTTGACAACAGTGTCGGCAGCCCGCAGGTTTTGACGCTGACCGGCAAAGGACAGTAACCAAAAAACAGCTCTCCCCTCGTTTTACCTTGGCCGCCGGGAACACTCCCGGCGGCTATTTTTCGTATAGCGAGTCACCTATTGGAAGCGATATCCCGGCTTGAGATCGCAGCGGTAGACGCGGGTCTGATCGGAATTCACGCGCGCGTTGCAGTTGGCCCAGCTCAGCAGGAGGGCTGGTCCCAGAGGAAAGATGATAGTCTGGCCGTCAAGCTCTGCCTCGATACTGACGCCCTCCGCCGAGGCAGGAAGAGTAAAGTTGAGTCCGTCACCGAAAATTACCGGGTAGGATTCGTGCACGATCTGGCTGACCATGGAGCGGAATACTTCGGCCTCGAGGAGGAAGGTGGTGCTGTCGGACCAGTCACGCGCCGTCACCTTGATGATTTGCCCGCCCTGAGAAAATTGATCGGATTCGATGCGCGTGAAGGGGCAAGGACCCGCGATGCAGGAGGCGCGAGCGTCGCGAAATTGATTTCCTGCTCCTGCGTCGAGCGAGGCGGAACCGAGCGCCGCCTTCCACTTTCCATCCGGCGAACACGGGTGCTGGCCCTTGCACGGGGTGTTGCCCTTATTTTCGATCTCGAAGGTTTTGACGGCGCTGCCGACATTCATTTCGGTCATCGCGTTGATCGAATATCTGACCCGCACCGCACCGCCGATTTTGACCTCCGGCTGCGATGCCGCGACGGGAGCTTCAGTTAGCGGAACCAGGTGGACAATGTAGAGTTTGTCTCCGACGTACTCATGCAAATCCAAGGGCTGATAGCGCGGATGGCGAAAATGCAGGGTGATGGGATGGCCGCGTCGAACCAGTCGATCCAGCTTCAAAGTGAAAAACCCGGTCGCATCCGACTGGACGGTGCCAGTAGCCCGGCCATCTTCGGCGGAAACTTGTACGTCGGCCACCGGGCGCTCCTTGTGGGTATCGCTATCCTGCACCGTGATGGCACCTTGCAGCACCACCGGCAGGCGTGTTCGCAAGCGTACCGCGAGCAGAACACCAGCGGTGAGTAGTATGGTTAGAAGCGATGCTGTCAGGATTTCTATCTTTTGTAAGCGGGTCATCCTTGCCTTCTTGCAAATTCTACGATGACAAAGGATACGGTACGGTATCCTTCAGTTGAAAATTAACAGTCGAATGTACCCTGCATTACCACGAAGGCGAAAAACGCAGCATCCACCGGCACAAGAATGGCATCCACTCTCAGGTAGTAAATTCTTCCCAGTCTTTCTGAATCGGCCCTGAACCTAATGAGTCACTTCAAAATCGGAGAACTTTCGCGCCGGCGGATGATGCAACAAGTCTTCGGCATGGGCATGGGGCTAACCCTGCCCATACATCGTTTCTTACCCGCCTTGGCTCAGAATTCTCCAAAGGCCCCGTCTGGGCGGCCCACGCTCTCGCAGGAAGACGACGACTTTCTGGAGGAGCTGGAACGGGCCATTTTCCTGTTCTTCTGGGAGCAATCCAGCGACAAAACGGGCATGGTAAAGGATCGCTGCAACGTCCATAAAGACGATCAGGGAGTGGTCGCCAGCATCGCGGCAACCGGCTTTGGCCTGACCGCGCTTTGCATCGGGGACCAACGCGGCTTTGTGGCTCGTGAAGACGCCCTGGAAAAAGTGTTCACCGCGCTAAGATTTCTGTGGAAGAAACTGCCTCAGCACCGGGGATTTTTCTACCACTTCGCCAACATCAACACAGGAGAGCGAATCTGGGACTCCGAGGTTTCTTCCGTAGACACCGCCATTCTGTTGTGCGGGATTCTCACCTGTCGCCAGCATTTTCGCCATCCCGCAGTGGCGCAGCTGGCGGACCTCATCTTCAGCCGGGTCGACTGGACCTGGCTTTCTGAAGACACGTCTCTTCTGCCCCACGGCTGGACACCGGAGATGGGCTTCCTGCCTTCGCGTTGGGACTACTACAGCGAGCTGATGATGATGTACCTGCTCGGTCTGGGATCGACTGCGCATCCTCTGCGCGAGGAAACATGGAATGCGTGGAAGCGCCTGATTTTTGAATATCAGGGGATGCGCTACATCGGTTCGTTTGCCCCGCTGTTCGTGCATCAGTATTCGCAAGCCTGGTTCGATTTTCGCGGCAAGCGCGACAAATACGCCGACTACTTCAAGAATTCGACGATCGCGACTGAGGTTCACAAACGATTCTGCCTGGAACTCCATCAGCAGTTCGACGACTACAGCGATGACCTGTGGGGAATAACCGCCTCCGATTCGGACAAAGGATATGTCATATGGGGTGGACCACCTGCGGTTGGCCCGATTGACGGGACGGTCGTCCCCAGCGCGGCGGGCGGGTCTCTGCCCTTCTTACCCACTGACACGCTACGGGTGTTGAAGACGATTCGTAACAAATATGGCGCGGCCTGGACAAAGTATGGATTCGTAAACTCCTTCAACCCCCTAAAAAACTGGTATGACTCGGATGTGGTCGGCATCGATAGCGGCATCACCCTGCTCATGGCGGAAAACCTCCGCACCGGATTCGTCTGGGACACATTCATGAAGACGCCGGAAGCGAAACGGGGGATGGAGCGCGCTGGCCTGAAGGCCTATGCCGAGACTCCGGCGTCGGCTTCTGCGGCGCGCTAGCCCATTCATTTCCTTCACTCTCCCAAGCTTAGGCCCAACCGTTGACGCTAATTCTTCATCCAAAAGCTACTCGTGAGGCTGGTTTCCGGGGTTGTTGACGGGGCGCGGTTGCTCTAAACTCTAAGGCACTCCGCCTCTGGTCTGACGCTGCTCACGTCACTCCGGAATTTGGCGACGATCTCCGGGGCAAATGGTCCCGAACTTTAGGATGGCGATGGCCGAAAAACAGGACTTTTGGGGGGGATGGCGGGAACGCTTCTCCGCGCTCCGAAACGTTCCTGCGGTCCTCCGCATTGTTTGGGAGTCAGGCCGGCTGGTCGTAGCTGGCGGGATCGTACTGCGCCTTCTATCTTCCCTCCTGCCCATCGCTCTGCTGTGGGTCACCAAGCTCATCATCGATCACATTGTTCGAGCTACCGTGACCCATCAGGCGGTTCCCGTGCGGCTGTGGTGGCTGGTGGGAGCGGAGTTTGGACTGGCCGTGCTCGGCAGCATCCTAAGCCGTGGCGTCGACTTCATGGACGCCCTGCTGGCTGAAAAATACACACGCCACGTCAGCATTCTGGTCATGAAGCATGCCGCCGCTCTTGACCTGATCGCGTACGAGGATCCCGTCTTCTATGACCGGCTGGAGCGCGCCCGCGTACAAGCCACGGACCGGCTGGGAATGATTCAATCGATCGGACGCCTGGTGCAGCAAGTCATCACGACGATTTCGCTCTCGATTTCGATCATGCTGTTTTCTCCCTGGCTGATGTTGCTGCTGATCGCCGGGGTCTTGCCCGCGTTCCTGGGCGAGAGTCACTTCGCGTTTCTGGGATATGCGAAGAATTTTCGGCAGACGCTGATCCGGCGCCAACTCGACTACCTGCGCCAGTTGGGCGGCAGTAAAGAGGGGGCGAAGGAGCTCAAACTTTTCGGATTGGCGGGATTTCTGACTGGGCGATTCGCCAAACTCGCCGGTCAACTGTACGAAGAAGATGTTGCCCTCGCTCGCCGCCGGCTTGCGGCGGGGGCCATTTTATCGGTAATCGGCACCGCAGGTTATTACTCGGCTTACGTCTTTGTCATCTGGCGCACAGTCACTGGGGTGCTTACCATCGGCACTCTCACTTTCTTGTCCGGCGCCATCCTGCAGGCCAGTTCGAACATTCAACAAATTTTTTCGACGGTCTCGAGCATCGCCGATCAAGCTCTGTTCCTGACCGACCTCATTGCGTTTTTTGAGATGAAGCCCACGATCTTTTCCAAGCCGAATGCGCTGCCTGCGCCACGGCCAATCCGGCGCGGATTTGAGTTTCGCAACGTTGGATTCCGCTATCCCGGCAGTTCCCGACTGATCATTCAAGGGCTGAATTTTCATTTTCACCCCGGCGAACGCATCGCCTTGATCGGAGAAAACGGCCAGGGTAAAACTACGCTGGTGAAATTGCTGACACGACTGTATGACCCGGTGGAAGGCCAGATCCTGCTCGACGGAATCGATCTTCGCGAATACAGCCTGGAAGATCTCTATCGCGAAATTGGGGTGATTTTTCAGGACTTCATGCGTTATGAAATGACGGCTCGCGAAAATATCGCGGTCGCGCGCGTTGAAGACATGGATAATCTCGCATTGGTCCGGCAATCGGCCATCAAGAGCATGGCCGACGGAGTAGTCGCCAAGCTCTCTGGCTCATACGAGCAAATGCTGGGCCGCCGTTTTGAAGGCGGCGTCGACTTGTCAGGAGGCGAATGGCAAAAGATCGCACTGGCTCGGGCTTATCTTCGTGATGCGCAACTGCTGATTCTTGACGAGCCCACGGCCGCGCTCGATGCGCAAAGCGAATTTGAAGTATTCCGACGGTTCGCAGAGTTAACCACGGGCAAGATGGCTCTGTTCATTTCGCACCGCTTTTCCACGGTCCGCATGGCCGATCGAATTGTCGTGCTGGAAAATGGGCGCATCGCCGAAGACGGCGACCATGAGCACTTGACGAGCCTGGGCGGACGGTACGCCGAAATGTTTGAGTTGCAGGCAGCGAGTTACCGGTAGACAGCATGGAGAACATGGTAAACATCCCGGCGGAGAATTCCACGGCGGAGAAGCCACACGCATCAATTCCTGCGGACGACGGAGTCGAGTCGACCCTATTGCGATCCGCGGGGGCCGAATCCGCAGGGCAATTGGGGTGGCTTCCGGGAACGCCTTCGTCGTCGATTTTTGCCCAGCGCTGTGCCGCGCTGCGCGCTTCTTTCCAGCCGTTGTTCGCCGGCATTGACGCCGCCTTTGCCGCATCGCCTGACGAAGACGATCTGCGCTGGCTGCGCGACAACACGCATTTGATTTTTTCGGAGCTGCACTCGATTGGCGCTGATCTTAAGCCGATGAAGCGACTGCCTCACACCCGCAATCCGCAGGGCGTGGTCATGCCTCGCGTTCTGGCTCTTGGCAATGCCTTCTTAGACGCCGCCTCGGATCATTTTTCGGAAACCGGACTCGTCGCATTCACGCAAGGCTTTCAGGAGCATGCCGTTCTTGAGCTGCGCGAACTCTCCACGCTTGCACCGACACTGAAACTCGCACTGCTGGAACGCATCTCCGACCGCGGAAATCGATTGCTTAGAGGTCAGCCGGTTACCCCGGGCAGTGTCGGGTTCTGCGTACGCAGTTTGCGCGAAGCATCGCAAACCTTGTGGAAAGAATTGGTCGAACCCCTTGTACTCTTCGATGAGGTTTTACGGAAGGATCCGACCGGCATCTATCCGTTGATGGATGCGGAGAGCCGCAACCTCTACCGCTCTAAATTGTCAAAGATTGCGCGGCATTCCGATCTCGATGAGATGAATGTCGCCCGGGAAGCTCTGGCCCTGGCGCAACAAGCTAACGGCAAGAACTATCGCGATGCACGAGTGAAAGCGCGCGAGTCCCACGTCGGCTACTACTTGATCGATAAAGGGACTTCGCTGCTAGCCGAAAAAGTCGG
>Ga0210410_10003516_pt1 | contig 13870 bp, 13 predicted proteins | sample IncBWC4MmetaG_FD_161058 | JGI IMG/M metagenome (GOLD analysis project Ga0210410, IMG submission 161058) | Forest soil microbial communities from Barre Woods Harvard Forest LTER site, Petersham, Massachusetts, United States - Inc-BW-C-4-M | ecosystem: Environmental > Terrestrial > Soil >... | reverse complement strand
TTCATTGCCGGTCTCCTTTTTATCTGTGCCTTGAGCACGTCGATAACTTGGGAGCGTACACCGCATCCCGTCCGGAGACCGGCCTTCTCATCCCATCTGTTTACAGCAACTATGCCGACGTAGGGGATGGAAGAATAAAGTATTCCGATGCAGACCGAAGTGGACTAGAATAGAGGTGTCTCTTCTAGCATCCTTCCGCCGCGCGCCGTTTTTCGGCGACGGTTCCCTGCAAAATCAGACTATTCAGTCGCGCAAGGAGCCGTTACGGCCAACGGTAATACTCCACTTTCCTCTGTTCGCATTCTCGTAGTCGATGATTATGAGCCGTGGCGACAGCAGATGTGCTCCATGCTCCAAACACGACCGGAGTTACGCGTCATTGCAGAAGCAGCGGATGGATTGGAAGCAATTCAAAAAGCCCAGAAACTGGAACCAGACTTGATCTTGCTGGACATCGGCCTTCCGAACCTAAATGGAATAGAGGCCGCAATCCGCATCCGCCAAGTCGCTGCCGGCGCAAAAATCATCTTCTTAACTCAGAACAGCGATAAAGACATCGTACTGGCAGCTTTGGGCACTGGGGCTCACGGATACGTCCTGAAGACAGATGCCGGGAGGGAACTCTTAAATGCCATTGCAGGGGTTCTTGATGGCGATGATTTTGTCAGTAGTGGAATCGAAGGAGGCGACTCTAGCGGAACCGAGAGCACGTAAACGCCACTCCCACTCAAAGAACTACGCACAATCTCCCGCGCGGCAAGTTATGACGCAGCCGCATCGCTTTCCACTAGCCGTTGTAATTCGGTCTCGGGAATTGCAAATTCCGTGAAGCCACAATCCAAACAGACCAGAAGCTTCGGAAAGACCCACACTATGGGTTTGTCCAGACCCTTGAGACCGGGAAAATGGATGGCGATTTCCCCGTTGAGATTGCGCCGATTCTGCGATTGACAGGACTTGCACCACATTTTAGTGTCCCTTCTAATTGTCGAAGTTAGTTGCCCTCATTGCGAGCTGCAATGGCCGCCATCACATCGAGGGGTGATGACGAGGCGTGCTGCAACGACGGGTATCACAGTGGCGGAGGGGATGACGCGAGAGTACGGCAAGCTGCCAGTTACGAACCGGAACGTGTGACATGTTCGGGCAGGGCATGGCACGCCGGTCTGGTCGTTGAAGTAAAAGCCCAACGCAAGGGAATTCTGGAGTTACTGGTGAAAAATCGCGTTGGTGTTGAAAAACTCGGATCGGAGACGCGTTTTCCCTCAGAGGGGTTTCTTCCGGTTCGTGTTTTTCTTGCGGTAGTCTGTTTCTTACGCGGTTGCCATCGCTGGTTGCACTCTCATGTTGAGGAACCGCACCAGTCGTTTCAGGTTCTGTGCCACGGCTGCTAGATAGAACTGCTCACGCACGTACTTGATTCTGCGTAGGCGCAAGCGCCGCAATCCAATCAGGTTCTTTAGTTCCGAGAATAGAGCCTCCACTTTCCGTCGCTTGCGTAGCGCCGCGGCGAACTCCGGGGTCTTGGCTACCTCATCTGCCTTCTGTCTTGCCGCTTCGCAAGTATGGATGGCGATCGTACGGAACTTGCCGCGCGTGCACTGCGGCTTCTGCTCACATCCTCGACAGCGCTTAACCGTCGAGTAGTATCGGTGCGCACGGTTCCGTTTGTTAATACCCACATAGTTCAGAGGCTTGCCTGCGGGGCAGAGATAGCAGTTTTCTTCCGGCACGTAAGTGAACTTCTCGATCCCGTATAGATCAGGGGGCGAGTTCGGGCCTTCCTTCACGCGAATGTAAGGTGTAATCCCACGTTCATCAAGCCATTGCAGCATTTCCCCGTTGCCGTAGGTGTTATCGGCTGCCACCCCCTTGGGCCGTCGACGATATCGTTCGCAGTAGCGATCGATCATATCGCGCGCGGCCGCACTCTCCTGGCTCAAGCGGGCGGCCGTAGCCTGCACCCCCACGATCACACAGCTTTCATTGTCAATCAGATAGTTATCGAAGTAACCTAGTTCGGCAGCGCGATTTCCCTTGGTCAGGTACGTCGAATCCGGGTCGGTGGTCGACACCTTGTCTTGCTGATGGATGGACTCGCCATCGCCGTTCTCCTGCTCTAGTTCTTCCAGGTACTTCCGCGCCCCATAGTTCACTTGCGCTGCCTCCGTGAACTGTTCGCGGGGAATACGACTGTGATGGCTGGCGTTCGCCATGATGAAACTGCCATCGACCGACATCTGCTCGCCCTCCACCAGACCCGCCGCGATGCACTGCTCTACGATGCGCTCAAACAACTCCTGAAAAAGGTTCGACTCCTGAAAGCGGCCATGCCGGTTCTTCGAGAACGTCGAGTGATGGGGAATCTCCTGCTCGAACCCTAATCCGGTGAACCAGCGCCACGCCAAGTGCATACGCAGTTCTTCCAGCAACTTCCGCTCACTGGTGATGCCGTAGAGATACCCCAGCAGCAGGATCCGCAACAGCACTTCCGGATCAATCGACGGTCTCCCCGTTTCGCTGTAGGATGCACGCAACTTCTCGCGCACAAAAGCGAAACTGACGTAGCGGTCGATGAAACGTAACAAGTGGTTTTCAGGAACCTGATCTTCGATGCGGAAGTAGTAGAACAGCGACTCCGAACGGTCGTGTTGCCCCATCATAAGCAGCCAGCCTCCGAGATTGGCGATTGCCTGCAGCATCACTTCCTCTCGTCTGCTTATAACCTTGCTGTTATCGCCCTCGCAAGCACCAACTCGGTGACTTTTTTAACACCAACTCCCCATTTCACTCATCATGCGCTGGGCACTTGAGTGTAATGGCCTTCCATGAGAAGGCCGGTCGGAGTCAAGTGGGTTCTTTTGTTTTTTCGTTGGACAAAGATTTATCTCTCCGGCCGAGTTTGCGGCTGTCGCCATGCTTCCATCCGCACTCTCTGAGGAGCGATTGGTTTCGCTCGGTGCACGTTGGGCGTTCTCGTTTCAGCCGGTGCTGCCATCTGATTATCGCCCTGTGGTTCTGCACTTGGAGAGTCGAACCTGGGCCAGGCGATTAACGCAGTCACCGGAACTCGGCTTTGGGCTTTTGTCTTTTCTCTTCCTGGAACGATTTTGACTTTGTTGTGCCGTTTTGTTTTAGGCGGCTGCTGCAACGGTGGTTCGTTGGCTATTGTGCAGCGGTTCGTACACCTCTCCGCTCACCCACAGATGATGCAACAACACCGCCAGCTTTCTCGCGGTTGCAACGATCGCCCGTTTCTTCCCGTTTCTGCCACCGCGCTCGGCCAGCTTCAGGCCCCAGCGCCTGAGATCACAGTCAGGGCCGAACGGACCCAGAATATTCTGCGCACCTTGCACCAATAGCGTTCGCAGATAGGGATCGCCTTCCTTGCTGATGTGCAGCTGCGGCTCGCTCTGACCAGAGTTTCTTCGTCGCGAGAGGGCGGACTTGCACCACCATCTCCGGGATGGACTCCCGGGACACTGGCATTGTGCTACTCCCCCTTGTGCTGGGATGGAGCTAGGCTTGAGTACGAAATAAGCTCATGCCGGCCGCCCCCTTCCGGACTTGCGTGCATTGCGCGAGACTCCGATACGAACTTGGACGCTCCGGATCATTAGTCTGCGCGGGATACCTGGGCGGGAAAAAGGCTCTTACACCATCCACCGCAAGGAGCAGGGCTCCGAGGCATGAGGCACTAGCCTCCATTCGATCCCTTCCAACCGACCCGATGTTGGACGACCAGGCCAACTGGCAGTGCTTCTTTCGCCGTTTTCAGTAATGCCTCCACAGCCGCCCGGCGCTTCAAAAGCAGGTCAATCTCCGCCGCGATCTCTGCCAGCTGTTGCTGCAGCATCTCTTGTTTCTCGAAGTTGACTTGTGTGCGCCGATGATTGCTATACCTCTCGGATTTCACGTTCCCTGGTCCGTTTCTATCCTCACCCCTGGTTGAGTTGACTTACCGTTCCGTAAGACCTGTACCGGAAAACGTAACTACCTTTGCCCTGGGCAATGGCTGAAAATGGAACTGTGACGTGGGTCACAATTCCCTAAGTGTCTGGAAATGAAAGAAAAGAGGAAACTTACTGATCCGTAAGTTTTCCGCCGATGCAATTTTAAGTCCCGTGCGTCTGCCAGTTTCGCCACCCGGGCGGGCGCTCTTTCGGCATTGTACAGAACCTGTGGTTGAGAATTGTTCAGAGGTGGGTAGAGGAGTGCCTCCCCACTGTTTCGAACGGGCGTCCCGGTCCGGCGTTCGGCAAGGAGCGCTGGCATCCTGTCGGCTGTCCCGAGGACGTCTCGCCTCAGTTTATCTGGATCTCTACTTCGTTTGCGATCCAGATGCCCATCCCAAAAGCCGCCAGCGACGCCAGCGCTATTCACCTCGGACGAGTTCTACCTGTCGCTGCCCGAGGTATCCGGTTGCGGGACCGACGCCCGCCATTCCGCCAGCTTGCTGGCGCTGTTGCTGCGAATCATGCGGCTCATGAACGCAACGATTCCCAGTACCAGCAAAACGTGAATGAACCCTCCCATCGTGTGAGATGTAGCCATACCGGTAATCCAAAGAACGAAAAACATGATGCCCACTAAAAGCATGAATAAACTCCCTTGCGATTTCGTATTTAACCCACTGCATCCTGGGCCCACCCGGAATGGCGTGCTCTGCCTCGGCACGAGTCCGGAACCTATGACGAAAGCCTAGCAGAGCAGGATGAACACAGTCGAAATCGTTAGTACGTCGTGGCCCGATAGAATGCACAATCGCTGGTAGTTCGAAAACCAACCCATGGAGCAGCGGGCGTCCCCACCCGCCGGCTCTTTTCATCAGGGTATCTTGTGAACTCGCCCGAGGCGAATAAGTCGCCGAATACGCGCCGTGCTGGAAAAGATGCCTGAGAGCAAACTGTCAGCTGTCCAAAAGAATACCTTGGTTTTTCTGGACTGCCATGCGACCCTTTGCCAGCTGGCACGTCCAATACGAATATGTTCCCGGCAGCCATCTTCGAGCAAAGCACGGTAGGCCACGCTTGGCGCCCGCGCCGTCCGGTGCCACTGTCAATCGCCCTGCACGTCATCGTCTTCATGATCTTGCTTAGAGGACGCTCGCCGGTGATGGTTGCACCCTCGTCCATGCTGGGTGGCGCACGCGGCACTTCCGTAACCCATCTGTATTGGGCGGCGGGCTCATCTGAACTCCCCGAGTCGAAGTCGGTTGCCTCCAAGGCGAAGGATCGCTCTCGCTCCAAGCTTGTCTACCAAAGATCCGAGCGCGCGCAGCGGGCTCCGAATCCCGAGCCCTCGACCGCAGCGAACAACAGCGCGCCCGCGCCCTCCGCCGGATCTCCCTACGGATCGCTCTCCGACGGACCCTCCGCCGGCGAGGAGATTCGTCCCGCGCTGCCCGCTATCACTTCCGAGCCGCACGTCGACTCCGACGACCTCCGTGGAGTCGCTGAAGGAAATGTCGTAGTCGAGATTGTCATCGATGAGAGCGGAGCGATCATCCGCAAGTCAGTGGTGCAGAGCATGGGGCCGGCGGTTGACTCGAAGGTTCTGGCCGCGCTCGAAAACTGGCGTTTCCGACCCGCCACCCGCGACGGCGTCCCCATACCTTCCAAGCAGGATGTGGTCTACCACTTCAAGCCCCGCGCCAGCTGAGTTCAGCCAGGCGCGGTTCCCCTACTAGCGGTACAGGATGTACACCGTTCCGCCGGCAATGTAGCAGTGACTATCGACCGTCTTGTCTGGGTTGATCTTCACGGAACACGATCCTCCCATTTCCGCCGTCACGTTGGCTTCCCTGGTCTCGGGCGTAACTACGGCGCTCTTCAACACGCCGCCCGTGGGCACGGTCAGTAGAACCATCACGAGGTTCGGATACGGACGGCTGTGCTGCGGGCCAACGATCTGGAACGACTCCGCCTGCATCGCTTTCGACGCCGAGGGAGCTTTCGCAGTGTTCGTCTGCTCGTTGCTGCTCGCCAGGCAATTGACCACGGCCACCAGATCCTTGAGCGTGGAGGCCATGTTCGTGTACGTCACCTTCGGACAGGTCTCGGCAGACATAGTGAGGGGGACAAACAGAAGCAGGAGCGAGAGAGCTGCGACTCGCCTCATCGTGGGGGACCTCCAAAATCTCATGAAATGGCGTTTGCGTGCAGCGTCGGGCGTCGCGCCTGTCCCTCCATCAGACGGTATAGACGCGAACACTCTTCGCCCAGGCCGATGCGAAATAGTAACCGCTTTTGCGCAGCCCACTGCACTGCTAATGGTGCATGCACCTTCGTGTGGATTCGGACAGCTTTGCCGAGCGACTTGGCGCCACCACTACCTCGTTAACATCCGGCGCTGGTAGACTCTTTGGACTCGCGGGGCACGGGCGGCGACGTCACGCGTGCGCTTCGCGCATCGAGGATTCCGAATGAAAATACGCGGCAAGCTGGTAAAGCCGTTTCGCGTGGAACACGGAAAGCATTTCCGCCTCAAGGATTACGATCCGGCGCACACTGCCGGCGTCAAGTCCAAGGAAGAAGCTAACGAACTTTTGGAACAAGGCATCCAGAAGCTCGCCGAATTGCAGGACAAACTGTACGCGCAGGATAGCTGGGCGCTCCTACTGATCTTTCAAGCCATGGACGCTGCTGGAAAAGACGGCGTGATCAAGCACGTCATGTCGGGAGTCAACCCGCAGGGCTGCCAGGTGTTTTCTTTCAAAGCGCCCTCGGCCGAAGAACTCGATCATGACTACATGTGGCGCGCCATGAAACACATGCCCGAGCGCGGACACATCGGGATTTTCAACCGTTCCTACTACGAGGAAGTTCTGGTCGTGCGTGTCCACCCTGAACTCCTCAAGGCCGAAAAGATTCCACCCACCCTGATTACAAAAGATTTGTGGAAGGAGCGGTTCGAGGACATCCGGGCGTTCGAGCGTTATATGACGCGCAACGGCATAGTGATGCGGAAGTTTTTCCTGAACCTCTCCAGGAAGGAGCAGAAGAGGCGTTTCCTGGCGCGCCTCGATGCGCCTGAGAAGAACTGGAAATTCTCCGCCGCTGACATCCACGAGCGCGCTTTTTGGGATAACTACATGGATGCATACGAAGATTTGATTCGGCACTCGGCGACGCCCGATGCGCCCTGGCACGTGATCCCCGCCGACAGCAAATGGTTCACGCACATCGCCGTGGCGGAGGCGATCATCGACACGCTCGATGATCTGGATCTTTCTTATCCGACAGTGGATGCGGATAAGAAGAAGGAACTCCTCGCCGCGCGAAAGCTGCTCGAGAAAAAATAACCCGATCGATCATCAGCAGCATGAGAGCTAAGCCCGGCAAATGTGTCCCGGAGTCAATCCGTTGTGCTTACCTCCACCGTCTCTTCCCGTCTGACTTCGCGAGGGTTTAGGATATCGCCGGTCCAATTTCCTTTGGAGAGCAAGAACCCATGGTCAGCCGAATTCCGTCGGTACGCATCATTTTGCTTGGCACCGTCCTTCTTCTTGGTTCCCCCTTCATCGCGGCGCAAAAAAACTCCCCCGAAAAAAAGAATACGGAGCCGACTGCGCAAACCACCACCAAGCCTCAGACTCCCGAGCCCTCCGAGAACGAGGATCCCACCTTCAAAGGCATGAAATATCGCCTGGTCGGACCCTTTCGCGGCGGCCGTTCGCTCACGGCATCCGGCATCCCCGGGGATCCCACCACCTACTACTTCGGGGGCACCGGCGGCGGTGTCTTTAAATCGACCGACGGCGCTCTGACCTGGACCTCGGTCTTCGACAAGGAAGGCACGTCCTCCATTGGCAGCCTCGCCGTGGCGGTGTCCGATCCAAATATTCTGTACGTCGGCACGGGAGAAGCCTGCCTGCGCGGCAACATCTCGCAAGGCGACGGCGTCTATAAGACGGTGGACGGCGGAAAGACCTGGAAGAACGTCGGCCTGCGCGACTCGCGCGCCATCGGCAAAGTCATCATCAATCCGCGCGATCCCAACATCGCGTTCGTCGCCGCCCTCGGCCATCCCTACGGCCCGAATCCCGAGCGCGGAATTTTCCGCACCCTCGATGGCGGCAAAACCTGGGACAAGGTCCTCTACAAGGACGAGAACACCGGCGGCATCGACATTACCTTCGATCCGCGCAATGCCAACGTTCTCTTTGCTTCGCTCTGGCAGGTTCGCCGGGCTCCCTGGTATTTAGATAGCGGCGGCCCGGGGAGCGGACTTTATCGCTCGCACGACGGCGGCGCCACCTGGAAGCATCTCGAAGAGAAAGGTCTGCCCAAAGGACCGTATGGCCGAATCGGCGTCGCCGTAGCCGCGAACTCTGATCGCGTGTACGCCCTCATCGAAGCTGCGCAAGGCGGCCTCTATCGCTCCGATGATGGTGGCGACAACTGGCAACTCGTAAACGGCAGCCACAGTCTCATTCAGCGTCCGTGGTACTACATGCACATCATCGCTGACCCTCAGGATCCCGACACGGTCTACGTGATGGACGTGGATGCGTACCGCTCGACCGACGGCGGCCGCACCTTCAACAAGTTCAAGCTTCCGCACGGAGACAATCACGGCCTCTGGATTGATCCTAGAAATCCCCGGCGCATGATCGGTACCAACGATGGCGGCGTCACCGTCACCCTCGACGGCGGCAAAACCTGGAGTCGTCAGGACAACCAGCCGACCGCGCAGTTCTATCACGTGATCGCCGACAACCGTACGCCTTACTACATCTACGGCGCGCAGCAAGACAACAGCACCGTCGCCATCGCCACCCGCAGCGACGAGGGTGCCATTGAGCGCTCGGACTGGTATCCGGTCGGGGGAGGGGAAGCGGGCTACATCGCTCCCTATCCGCCCGAACCCAACATCGTTTACGCGGCCGACTACGCTGGCTTAATCACGCGCTATGACAAACGAAATGGACAGCTCAGAAATATCACCAACCAGACCTACCTGAGCGACGCGGGCGGCGCCGCCGCGGTCAAGCATCGCTTCCAGTGGACTTCGCCGGTGATGATCTCACCCAATGATCCCGAAACCCTCTACCACGCCGGTGAGAGCCTGTTCAAAACCACCGATGGCGGTGTGCACTGGGAGGCGATCAGCCCCGACCTCACGCGCAACGACAAAAGCAAGCAGCAGCCCTCGGGCGGCCCCATCACCATTGACGACACCGGCACCGAATACTACGACACCATCTTTGCCCTGGCCGAGTCACCCCTGGCCAAAGGACTGATCTGGGCAGGCACCGATGATGGCCTCATCCAACTCACGCGCGACGGCGGCAAGACCTGGACCAACGTCACTCCCAAGGATCTTCCCGAATGGAGTCGCGTCAGCCAGATCGATGCTTCTCCGTTCGACGCGGGAACCGCCTATGTCGCGATTGATCGCCACCAGAACGACGACATGCACCCCTACATCTTCAAGACTTCCGACTACGGCAAGACGTGGACCAAGGGCGCCAAAGGTATTCCGGACAACACCTTCGTTCGCGCCGTGCGCGAAGATCCCAAAAAGCGCGGCCTCTTGTACGCCGGAACCGAAACCGGCGTATTCGTCTCTTTTAACGACGGCGCCGACTGGCGTCCGCTGCAACTCAATCTTCCGCGAGTTCCCATCCACGACCTGATCGTCAAAAACGACGACCTCGTGTTGGCTACCCACGGCCGTGCCTTCTGGATTCTGGATGACCTTACGCCCGTTCGCCAGTTCACCGACGATGTGCCCAGGCAAGCCGCACACCTCTATACGCCGGCCGTGGCGTATCGTTTCCATAATCCCGAAGAGGCGCCCAAACAGTTAGTAGTGGAAGGGCAGAATCCGCCCTTAGGCGCCGTGATCGATTTCTTCGTGAAAGAAGTTCCGAAGGGCGAGACCACGATCGAAATCCTCGACGGCCAGGGCCAAACCATTCGCAAGTACTCGAGCCAGCGCGCCAAGATACCAGACGAGCCTCTCGATCCCGACGACAAAAAGCCTGAAAAGCAGATCAAAGTAGAAGCCGGCTTGAACCGCTTCGTCTGGGATCTACGCTACGAGAATGCGAATCGCATCCCCGGATACTATCTGTGGGAATACAACTCGGGCGCGCGCGGCCCATTTGTCGTGCCGGGCAAATACCAGGTCCGGCTAACGGTAGATGGCCAGTCGCAGACCGCGGCGCTCGAGGTGAAGCTCGATCCCCGCGTCTCCGTCAGCTCGGCCGATCTCGAAAAGCAGTTCAACCTCCTGATGCAGATCCGTGAGCAACTCAATCGCGTGTACGTCGCCGTCAATCAGATCGAAGACGTCCGCGCGCAAACCGAGGCGCTGAAGAAGCGGCTGCCCGGCGACGAAGGTGCCCGTGCGATTACCTCGTCGGCCGATGGTCTGATGGCGAAGTTGGTCGCGGTTCGCGAGCCGCTTGCCAATCTCCGCATCAGCGCTAACGAAGATTCGCTCGCCTACCGTCCGGGTCTCGACGGCCAATTCGCATTTCTCGCGATGATCGTCGATGCCGGATGCGACTGCGCCCCAACCGACGCCGCCCTGCAACGTTTCGACGAACTGAAAAAGCAGGCCGACGACCTTGTCGGCAAATGGAGCGACCTGCAGAGAACCGACGTCGCAGCGTTTCAGAAACTGGCAGCTGATCATGGCATCCCGCCGGTAGCGATTCCGGCCTCCGGCAGCGCCATCAGCGCGGGTCAGGATGAACCCTAAGCCAGTGCGCTGACACAGCGAAAGATGAAAGAAAGACTGGGGAAGAAAGATTGGGGAAGAAAGACTGGGTGCCCCATCCTAACCTCGCGTTCTTTGCGAGGTTAGGGTGGGGATTTTCGCTATAAGCGACAAACACACCCTGCGATTTAAGATGTTCCCGTTTTCTCTGCGTCCTCAGCGGCCGTTCTCCGCGCCCTCTGCGGTTTAAGATTTTGTTTTGCCAGAGCCCGCCACGGATGTGTCACAATCGCCTGTGGAAGCAAAGCCATGAATGAAGTTCTGAAGGTTTCCGAAGCGCCGGCCGATTCCGGAAAATGGGTCGGCCGCGTCATTGTAGCCGTGATTTTGGGCGAAGGGATCTGGGGACTGCTTGTCTCCATCACCAACAATCTTGCGCTGCCCGCCCTGACCCGAATCATGGGAGCGGACCCACAGTCTCCCCTCTACCTGGGAAAGAGCGACTTCAACTTTGCCGCCCTGTTCACCGCGGTGCTGCAGCTTTGCTTCGGCGGAATCGTCGCCGTCCTTCTCTATTCGTGGGCGCGCGAACCGAGACGCATTCGAACGAAGGTCGTACAGCGAGCAACCGTAGTGGAGCAGCCTCGAGCCTCAGTTGTTCCTGCTCTTGTCGATTCGCCGCTGATACCGGTCGCCGAGAAGCCCGTTCCAGCGAGCAAGCCCGTAAAGCCGGTGGAAGCAGCGCCTCTGCCAACGCCCCAGCCTGCCCAGCCATCCCAACCGGCCAAGCCCAAAAAGCCAAAAGAGGTCTACTACAACATCGTCGGCGAGCCGATCGAGTCGGACGACGAATAACTTCTCCGAAAGTTCTTGGATCGCTAATTTCGGGCGTGGGATGGCTATCCGACGGTCCAGTGCAGTACGCTGCAGCGGTTAAAATGTGACTTCACCAGCTACCCCGAGCCAACCTCCGCGACCTGCACGATTTCCGGGACGACTTCCACGGGGAACTTCACGGATCTCGCAATGAAGCAGAGACCATGGGCCTCGTGATGGAGAGCAAGCGCCTTGGCTCGATCTGAGTCGACAGAAATTTTCACGACCGGCTTCAAAACGACCTGAACGAACTCTCCGGAACCATCCTGGTTTTCCTCCATCACCCCGAACGCCGCGTCCCGATACTCCCGCACGATCACATCATTCACCGCGCACAGATGCAGATACCAAAGCATGTGACAAGCAGAGAGACTAGCTACCAGGAGTTCCTCAGGGTTGTAGCGCGCCGGGTCGCCCCGAAAGCTTGGGTCGCTTGAGCCGAGAATCTCCGGCTTGTCCGCCGACTGGATGCTGTGATCGCGCCGATAGCTATTGTAGCTCTTCGTGCCGTCGCCGTCGTTGCCCGTCCAGTCCACTCGAACCTCATAATGATGGCGTTTCACGTTTATTCCTCATTCCTGAATTTTCATCCGCCTGTCTGGCGATTTGACGCCCGCTCGCGCGTCCAGGCTTCTGAAACCGCACGCCCCTTGTCCGCGTCGTCGACAACCATGATCAATCGATGATCGTGATCGCTGTAGAGCACTTCAATATTGACGCCCGCTTGCGCCATGCGTCGCGAGATTTTTCCGAGTTGTCCGGGCTCCTCCTGGTTGAGCCGTTGCACCAACACATCTCGCTCTTCAACAACCAGGATGCCGACGGCTTCCAGCGCCCGCCGAGCAGTCGCTCCATCCTCGAAGAGAAAGTGCGCCGCGCCTTTCCCATTCACCACCCACGCGCCACCGCCTTCGATGCTCACTCCGGCCCGGGCCAGCGCTTCGCCCATTTCGGCCAGAGCCCCGGGACGGTTCTCAAGAGCAATCGTAAGATCCCTCATAACGTTTTCTCCCGCTGGAATTCCCAGCAGCGCTTCATTCCTTTACCGCCTCGATTTTCTCCAGCGAAATCGCATCAGAACCTCCTCGGCCATTTGCCCGCGTAGGGGCAGACGCCCTCGTCTGCCCAGCGGAGCGAAGCTCCGCCGTCTTGAGCGCAGTGAGCCCTCCCCCACGACCAGGACTAGCGACGGACGAGTGAGTAATTTGTCACCGGCTTACTTCCTGAAAAGTAGCGTACGCAGTGTCATCTATGTTTAAATGTGCATTGAACTATGAATGCAACCTCGATCACGCGTATTGCCGGCCTGATGGGCGAGGCCGGCCGAATTCAGATGCTCACCGCTTTGCTGGACGGTAATGGCCATTCCGCATCGGAGCTGGCCATGGCGGCCGCAGTTTCTCCGCAAACCGCAAGTTCTCATCTTTCCAAGCTTCTCTCGGGTGGCTTGATCGTCTCGGAACGGAATGGCCGTCAGCGACTGTTCCGTCTCAAGAATACCGACGTCGCTGTCGCGGTCGAAGCGCTGGGAGCGCTCGCTCAGAATTCCGAGACTTCCGCAATGCCCGAAATGCGTTTTGCCCGCACCTGCTACGACCACCTCGGAGGTGTGTTGGCCATTGCCGTGCGGAATGAACTGCTGCGCCGGAGAGCAATCCGGCATCGCAAGGGCGAATTCACGGTCACACCCGCTGGAAAGCAGATTCTAAAAAGCCTCGCGATCGACCTAGAGCCGCTACATGCGCTGAGGCGTTCCTTCGCGCATAAGTGTCTGGATTGGACCGAACACCACCACCACATCGGCGGCGCGGTTGGAGCCGCCCTGCTTTCCCGTTTCATGGACTGGAAGTGGCTCGCTCGCATGCGGGACACACGAGCCGTCCGCCTGACTCACGCCGGGGAACGAGGATTCGAGCAGTTCTTTAACATCCGCTGCCGGGAATTGCGCTCTCTGCCCTCCATTGTTCGTGAATAGGTGGCACCGAACTGAGGCGGGTCGGAGCGGGATGGCATGCGGTGTCCGCTCGCGTACTTTCCGGGCGGTGACGTCTCTGCTTCGTCACCCCTGCTGCCCGTTTCCAAATGTTAAGATTAGTGCACTCCCTGTTGAAAATCAGACATTTATAACTTGAAATCGTGCATCCAAGAAGAAGTGGGATGGCATCTGCCGGATACGGCCTTCCAACCAGTTCTCGGTGTTTGCAGGGCGAGCCGGGCAGGTGGTCGAAATCGTCATCTCCAGACACCCCTGGATGCGCAGTTCCGCTCCACCATGAAGCTCGGACAGCGGAGGTCTGCCGGATGTGGGCGCCACGAGCCTTGC
>Ga0210410_10003515_pt1 | contig 13871 bp, 12 predicted proteins | sample IncBWC4MmetaG_FD_161058 | JGI IMG/M metagenome (GOLD analysis project Ga0210410, IMG submission 161058) | Forest soil microbial communities from Barre Woods Harvard Forest LTER site, Petersham, Massachusetts, United States - Inc-BW-C-4-M | ecosystem: Environmental > Terrestrial > Soil >... | reverse complement strand
TTCTGATCGCTATCACCTCGCGCGCCCGATTACCCCGGCTTCGGACACAGTGACTGGCCGGACCCGAAAAAATTCGCGTACGTGTTCGATCACATCGCCGAAACCATGAATCACTTCACCGAAGCTCTTGGGCTCTCGCACTACACGCTTTACATGCAGGATTACGGCGGCCCCGTGGGTTTTCGCATGGCCTTGGCCCATCCGGATCGAATCGAGGCGCCCTGATCGTGCCGGACGCTGTGGCACACAACCAAGGGTTGGGGGCGAACTGGAAGACGCGGCGAGCTTTTTGGGCGGATCGCGCGGCCAACGAAAGTGCGCTGCGCACCAACCTCCTGTCGTTGCAGACGACGCGGACGCGCCATGTCGGGAGCGATCCGAACGTGGAACGGTATGACCTCGACCTGTGGTCGGATGAATTTGCCTTTCTCAATCAGCCCGGCCAGGTTGAGATTCAGAGCGATCTCTTCTACGACTACCGCACCAACGTCGAAAACTATCTCAAGTGGCAGGCATGGATACGCGAAAGTTGCGTACCCGAAGCTGAGATTGCTAAAACTCCTCCCGAGCAGGCAATGCGAGTGACGCAAACAGTTTCGAAGATATTAGATGAAAAGCAAGCCTTTTTTAACGAGAGCTCGGTCCGCTCACGGACTCCGATAGGTAACCAAAAGTCGGCTTGTGTTTACTGATGGAGAGAAGTGGCGATTGCGATTGGTGCTTCTGCCTGAATCAAGGCAGAGCGGATGCGACACTTGATTGCGGACTTCGACGCTGGCCCGAAGTCGGCTTCGAGGAGATCATCCGCTGATCTCCCGAAACCCGATTGGGGTTCGCGGCGAACTGACCTTGTGTTAACACTTCTTGTCCTGAGAACGTCTATCATTTTGTGGGGATTTGTTACGGATGGCCTCAAGGTCCGGAAACCAAGTCGACCTCGCTGCGGGCCCAGGGTGTCGGCCCGTGAGGGAGCAATTCGCATCTGGAGTCTCCGAAGACGCGATGCTAGTGAGCGACGCGCGTACCGGGGACCGAGTGGCATTCGGCCGCCTGTATGATCGCTACGCTCGAATGGTCCACGGAGTTCTGTTGGCGAGGGTCCCGGTTGGGGAAGTGGATGACCTGGTTCAGGATGTTTTCCTGCTAGCGCTCCGTCGGCTGTCAACGCTGCGGGAAACCGGCAGCTTTGGAGCGTGGCTGACGGTGATCGCCCGCAATCTGGCCAATGACTATCACCGGCATTCTGTGCCGGAGGATCAACTGGCGCCACAAGGCCAACAGATGGATGACACAAACGAGAGGGAAATCGAGCACGGCAATACTAGCGGAGATGATCAAAGCCCAGCCGTCGCAATTCTCGATGCGATCAGGGCTTTGCCGGATGCCTATAGGGAGACATTGATTCTGCGGCTTGTCGAAGGCATGACCGGTCCCGAGATAGCCGCGCGCACTGGACTGACGCACGGCTCGGTTCGGGTCAATCTGCATCGCGGCATGCAGCAGCTCCGCGCGAGACTGAGCCCAAACCCAAGCGAAGATCGTCCAGGAAAAAATCGGTCCGAACAGGAGACGTAGTAATCATGACTACGGGGAACAACCGAACTGAAAAGGAACTACTGGCGGGGAATAACGACTATTTGTGGGATGGATCTGGCGAACCCGATCGTGAAATCCAGAGCCTGGAAGCGTTACTGGGGAAGTTTCGACATGATCGTCCCACCCCGGTGTTTCCTGAGATCGTCCCCGTCAGACGATGGACGCTCTTTCCGCGGCGGGTGCGACTGTTTCCTGTTCTGGTGACGACGGCCGCCGTCGTGGTCACCGTTGCCGTAGTGACATTTCTGGTTGAAGGAAGAAAGCCCATCCCAACTATCGTTGCGGGTTGGAATGTGTCCCGCGTGGCCGGTTCGCCTCGCATCGGCCCCAAGACCATGGGCGGCGGGAAAGAAGGAGTCAGCCGTCTCGGCGTTGGCCAAATGCTTGAAACCGACTCCCAGTCGCGAGCCAGCCTGCAGGCGGACGACACCGGCCAGATCGAAGTCGATCCGAGCACACGCCTGCGTCTGCTGACAATGGGTGCAGGCCTGAAGCGGATTGCCCTTGATCGCGGGACAATTCATACATATATCTGGGCGCCGGCGGGCCAATTCGTCGTCGACACGCCATCGGCTATGACGGTGGACCTCGGTTGCGCCTACACCTTGCAAGTGGACGATTCCGGCGTGGGGCTGGTGCGCACCTCGCTCGGGTGGGTCGGATTCAAGCTGAATGGCCGCGAGTCCTTTATCCCCGCCGGTGCAGCTTGTGCGACCAGGCCGAGAGTCGGTCCCGGCACACCGTACTTTGAGGACGCTTCCTCCGTGTTCCGCGTCGCTTTGACAAGGTTCGATTTTGAGGACAGCACTGCGCAACAACGCGCTGGGGATCTGGCGACTTTGCTTGGCGAGTCTCGCAAACAGGACGCACTCACGCTGTGGCATCTGCTGGCGCGTGTCGACGAGGAGAAGCGAGGCCTGGTTTACGATCGGTTGCGAGGACTTGCGCCTCCTCCTGCGAGTGTCACGAAGGAAGGAATCTTGCGTCTCGATGAGACGATGCTTGATCTCTGGTGGAACGCCCTTGGGTTTGATGATATTTCGGTTTGGCGACAGTGGGAACGTTCCTGGTCTGGGGCGGCCACGCCGGTTCGCGAAAAATGAGCTGGAAAGATATGACCGCTTGATCATTGCATACGCCTCTCTCCCAATCTTGCACATGGCTGGTTAACACTCCGCTTCCCGCTGGCGTCTCTTTAAATGTGGGATCAAATCAGCGAAACAAGGAGATTCCGGAACATGAATTCACTGGTATCTGCGCGTCTTGCGACCAGAATGGTGGTAATCCTGGTTGGACTTACAACCTCCGCACATGCGGGACCGCCTCTTATCTGTCATCCCATTGAAATCGGGCAGGCGAAGTCATTGCCTTGGGTTGATTGGAACCGCAAAGTGAGCGGAGACTATGACCTGAAGAACCTCACTCGGGACACTCTGGCGATTCTCGATTCGAGCACCCCCGTGTTGGTGCGCATGGAAACGCTACGACGGGCCACAATTTACGCTCGCCAGGACCCACAGGTAGCGAAAGAGCTGCTGACGCGACTTCAGGGGCGTGCGGCGAACTCAGACGCTGCTGGACACCCCGACGCTCTAGCATGGTTCGATGTCGGCTATCTCACCGAGACCTACAAGCAATGGATCGGCAAAGGCGAACCGAATCCCGCTACTGGTCTTGATGGATATGGCCTGATCGAGAAAGCAATCAGCTTGCGCGGGCAGGATCCGGAGATGGAATTTGCAGATGCCCTCGTCACCCTCAAGGGTCCCGAGAACGCTCACCAGGATCACGTGCGCAAGGCGATGGCAGGCGCGAAGAACGATCCTCTTCTCGCCAGGAACCTGGCGTCAAATTTCAATCGCCAGACGATCTCCGAGTTGCTGACCAACCCGCCCGCAGGAAGGATTTAACCAATGAACTCGTGGATAAAGAAGTCTCTCTCAAGAACAGAAGCGAGACGCCGGTTTCCTCGCGTCTTCGCTCTCGGGATGTTGGGCTTGGGTCTCGCGGGCTGGCTCATCGCAGATGAGGGGCGCGCTTCCCCTGACCTGACGGTCCACGAGTGGGGAACGTTCACCGCGATTGCTGGCAAGGATGGTCGAGCGGTGGAATGGGCGCCATTAACCGGGTCCACCGATCTGCCCCGATTCGTGGAGCATCTCAGCGACGCCAACTTCAAAATTGGGCTGCGCGGCACGATTCGCATGGAGACGCCGGTGCTGTATTTCTACTCTCCACGCGATGTGAGCGTGTCCGCGAAGGTAGCATTCTCCCGGGGAATCATCACCGAGTGGTATCCCCATGCGCATCGCGTTCAGCCGAGCGGAGTCGTGCGCAATGCTAACTTGAGTCAGTTGCAGACTGATGGCAGCATTATGTGGGATGGCGTCGCCGTTTCTCCGAATCTAAGGGGCGAGTTCCCGCGCGAAGTTGCGGCGAACCGTTACTACGCCGCCCGCGAGACTTCTTCCGCGCTGCTCCGAGTCAAGTCAAATGCAGGTGAGCAGCAGGAAAAATTTCTGTTCTATCGAGGAGTTTCAGACAGTCCATTACCGCTATCCGCCAAGTTGGACGCCGACAGTAAATTCGTGATCAAGAGTCTCAACGAAGGCGAAATTCCGGCCATCATTCTTTTCGAGCGCCGGGGTGAGCGAGTCGGCTACCGTTTAGCGGGAGCTCTACGGGATGAAACAGTGCTGGACCCTCCAGAGCTGACCGGCAACGTGGATGCTCTCTGCGGCGATCTGGAAGGGATTCTTGTTAATCAGGGCCTCTATCCAGACGAAGCCAATGCCATGGTGCAGACTTGGCGCGACTCCTGGTTCGAAGAAGGTAGCCGCCTGATCTACATCGTGCCGCGCGGATTCATCGGCAAGGTTTTGCCACTCACGGTGAATCCTGCACCGGGACAAATTGTACGCGTTTTTGTCGGCCGACTTGAAATCGTGACACCCGCCACCGCGAAGGCGGTAAAGACAGCCGTTGCTTCTGACGATGAAGTGACCCTAAATAAGTACGGCCGCTTCCTGGAACCGATTCTCCAGTCCGCGAGGTAAAAGCAGGTCGGGGCGATTCGATTCGCCAAAGTGGTCGATGACTGAATTCTCTGAAACCAGGGAATTCGTAATGTCAGTTGGCCAGAGATAACCACGCGGGTCCTTTTGACGATCGTGCCCGGATGACCGGCTAACCGGAGATTCAGGGCCAGAAGGCGGCTTGTGGGAAGTTTTGCTAGCGACAGTGGACCGGATGCCGACGACACGCCCAGAATGCGTCAGCCATCATTGGGCGGGGCTCTTCTTTGTGAGCTCTACGTAAAAAGAAATCGTGAATTCTGGCCTACCAGCGTAGGGGTCGAAATCCATGGTATTGAAGGCGAGCGCTTCACCGATCAGACGACCATCCCGCAACGAAAGCGTCAAACCTACCTTGTCGGCATAATTCTTTACATCGGGCGTGGGCATGGTGCCCGTGAACATTCCAACGAGGCGGTGTTCTTTGATGAAAGGGGGGACGGTCGTTAGCAGAGTTTCTAGCTGGTCCCCCAGTTTTACATGAACATGGCCGTCCGGTTGAATCGTGACCATAAGCGGAACGGATCCCTGCCAAGTTCGCGCAGTTCCGGTCCAGGTTCCCAGGAGTTCGGCTAGCAGCGGTAGTTGCGTTTCGGGACCGGGCGACGCCGATTGTGCTGGCGCTGGGGCCCCTGCCTTGAGAGCTGCAGCGTACTTCGGCAGTATGGCGGCAGCTAGGTGCTGCACAATGTCTACGAGGTCGTCTTCGACGATGCCCTGGTTGATGAGGACTACGATTGCCAAGTCTTCCGTGGGGAAAATCTCCAGTGTTGTTGTGGCTCCCAAGCCGGCTCCCTCGTGGCTCAGAACCGTATAGCCATGGTCGTCAGGGTCAATAAACCAGCCGAGACCATATGATTTCCGACCGAGCATGGTGCCTGCAGATGGAACGCCACCCGTAGCGGGTTCTTTCATCAGGTCCAGTGTTGCGTCCGTTAAGATTGCCCGCTGATCTGGTAGATGATCCTTCAGTTGAAACATTCCGAACCGAACTACGTCATGTACGCTGGACCAGATGGTTGAAGCACCAGGAGTGTCGGCCGCGAAAGCAGGCAGTCTGCGATTTCCATTGTCGTATCTTGCTACGGCATAGTCCTCCAGTCCAGGTCCGATACCGACGCTCGTATGAAATAGGCCTAATGGAAGAAAGACCCTGTCTCGCATGTAATCCTTCCAATCGAGCTGCGAAACAAGTGCTGTCATGTAACCCATCGCGCCGTAGCCAAGATTTGAATAATCGAAGTACTGGCCTGGGGGATTCACCAGCGTGCCGTAGCGACGAATGGTATCCGCCATTGGTGGTACCTGATCCCCGTTACCGAGGAGGTTGACGGAGTGAATTGGCAGGCCAGAAGTGTGGCAGAGGACCCGCCTCACGGTTGCGCCGGAAGCGTCGCCGACTATGGCGGTGAGAGGCGCGGAGCCCAGGTACTCGTTGATCGGATGATCGAGGTCGATCTTGTGCTGTTCCACTAGTTCCATTACGCCGGTTGAGGTGTACGGTTTCGTCAGCGACGCGAGTGCATACACTGTGCCCGGCGTCGCGGGGATCATCTTCTCGCGGTCGGCCCAGCCGAACGCTTCTTCCCAGATGATCTTGCCATCCTTCGCCACGGCTACGCTGACCGACGGTAATAGCTTTTCGGCAATGGTTTTGTTGATGTAGGCGCGCACCGCCGCGAAGTTGTATTGAGGTGTCGACGAGGAGGAGTGCGTTCGCTGAGCAATAGCCGGGCAAGTTAGCAGTGTCGCAAGGAAAGCAGGCATCAATCGCCCGGCGGCAATGGTCGACCGACATTTCCAAACCGAATCCATAGCATCGTCTCAGATGGAACCAGCAATCTTCCTCACCCTGATGTCTCCCTTGTCGGAATGGACCTCCAAGTGTCGTCCGCCGCCGTTAACCGGCCCCCGCACGGCCGATCGCCCTCCGCCGCCAACCACGGCCATTGGGAAATCCAGGCGCACATTCCCATCCCCGCTGTTAACGTCAAGCTCGGTGGAGAAGTCTTCGGGCAGTCGAAGGTCAACATTTCCATCGCCCGTTCGCAATACCCAGTTGGAATTCATTCTGGAGCCGGGATCTATTTGAGCAGCGACATTGCCCGTGCGGGTGTGAAGGATGACTGCGGTGACAGTGCCGTCGATCTGAAGATCTCCGTGTCCACTCTCGATGTCTAGGGCCCCACGAATCGCAAGTGCCGCAATGTTGCCGCTCTCCGTGTGCAGTGTCAACTTGCCTTCAGCATCCTTCACCATAATCGACCCATTTCGCGATTGCACATCGATATCGCAGCCCAAGGGAACCCTGAGTTCAAGAACTCCCGAGTCAAAACCGGCTCTCCACTGACTCGGGGGGCGAACGTCCAGTTTCACCAGATTCTCGGACTTACGATCCTTAACCGTGTCGGAAGAAATTGTTCTGTTCGCATAAAGCACCGCCTCGATGTCTTTCCGAACCGACGCGTAAACACGAACATCGACATTGTTGCTGGCGACTTGGATTTCTGGCCGGCCATTCAGACTGAAACTCTTGTGCCAGGCGACCGTGGCGGGAGATGGAAAGGCTAAGGAGAGCAGAGCGACAGCAGATAGCAGGAACATACCTCGCCTCCTAAGCCAAGGTACGAAATATGAAGATAAAAGTTCCGCCCTCGCTCTAGCAGGCCGTCCGTAAGGCGGATTCTGAGCGGATGATGTCTCAATTCCGTCGAGACCCATGCGGGTCTGCCGCTGCCCGGTGGCAAGAAAAGATCGACAAGACGATCAACCCACTGATCGCGGATGGTGATCGTCGGTGCCAACACCAAGGTGGGACGATTCACCCGTTTTATTACTTCGAGACCAAGGACTGTCTTGCCCGATCCCGGCGCGGCTACCAGATGCAGGCGGTTGTTTTGCAGGTAGCCGTCAAGGTGATCCAGCAAGCGCGATTGATAGACGCGCCAGGTCTTTCGGAACGTCATTACGTCCGGGAGAGATTGCCTCTGCGTGTTGGGGAATGCCAACGGCATGAACTGATGAATTATATGTTTGCGGGCGGCCCGAGACTACTGGTGACGCTGCATAGATGCACAGTGACCCAAGAACCAGCGGCAGACGCGGCTAAAGCAAAAAGCCGAGGTTCGGAAACCGAAGGCAACGCAACCGCTGGGACGTTTGAGGGTGGGGCCGGCGCCGTTCTGGCAGGGAAGACGCCGCTCGGGCGGCTCGGCCGCGTCACGGATATCGCGCCGCTGGCAGTGTTCCTGGCGTCAGACGAATCAGCCTGGATCACCGGCGAGGTCATTCGTGCCGCAGGCGGGCTGGTTGTGGTCACCTGAGGGCAATGTGCGGACCTCGCAATAACAAGTTCGAGTAAAATGCTGCCAGAGCAACACAGAAAGGAGAATACGATGCAAGTTCAGACTGACTACTTCCACGCTTATCACAACCTAAAGCTGACACGAGATGACAAAGGCGTGCTGGTTGCTGAATTCCACACCAACGGCGGGCCGTGCATTATGACCGCGCAATCTCACACGGAATTTGTCGATGGGTTCTACCGGATTTCGCAAGATCGAGCGAACAAGATCGTAATCCTTACGGGCGCCGGTGGGGAGTTCATTACTGATGTCGATTGGTCCTCCTTTGGCAACGCCGCCGATCCCGGCGTCTGGAGCCAGGTTCACGATGAAGGTGTTCAGGTTTTGGAAAACATAGCCAATATACGCGTCCCAGTCATCGCGGCAATCGAGGGACGTGCCCACGTGCATTCAGACTACGCGCTACTTGCCAGTGTAATTGTGGCGGCAGATGGCGCGACTTTCCAGGATGTGGCCCACTTCTCCCAGGGCGTTGCGCCCGGCGACGGAATCTTTACCACGTGGAGTTATCGCGCTGGCGCGGGGCGAGCGGAGGCGTTCCTGCTCAACCCGCAACCGCTGCCGGCGCGTACTGCACGCGAATGGGGAGTGGTTGCCGAGGTTGTGCCGAACGGTAAGGCGCTCAGTCGGGCGCGGGAACTGGCCGAGCTATACCTGAAGGCTCCGGAGGTGACCCGCCGAAACACACGCATCCACTTCATTCAACCGTTGAAGGAGCGCATCGTGCGAGAAGTTGGCTACGGATTATCGCTCGAAGGAGCGTCGTCGGCCGACCTCGTAAAATCGATGCGAGCCAAGAGTGAGCCTGTTGCCCCGAAAGGAAAAGTCGCATGAAGCGCACCGAAAGGCGGGTGGCCCACCTTTAACGATGTTTGTGTGCAGGATTCCCACAGAGGATCCCCCATCCTTGCGTTTCTTGCGGGTGGGTCGCATGCTGCCCGCGCTATTTTGATTTGTTGTGGCGGCATGATCAAACACACTTGGCGCGGCATTTCCGACTCCCGCCCTTCGCAGAGTGCGCAAAGGACAGGGCACCCGCTGTGTGGTGACGCCACCGAGATCAAGCCTAGGCCCCCCGCCAAATGCGGTTCAAACGGTCACGGCAGCAGCGTAAAGCACATCGGACACATGCCCACTCAAGTCAAAACCTGGCTTGAGTGGGCCCTTCCAGCCCTAGAATTCCATAATCGGACGGAGGCCCCTTTCGTCGTGGAGGTGCCAGACGTCTTTTCCCAGGCCTTCGTCATGGAAAAGGACAGCAAGAGATTTCCGAAAAGCGGCGAGTGGGGATACGCGGTGTTCAACTACGAAGCTGCATCGGACAAGTTCACGGCCGATCCCCAAAGCCTCTCAGACTGCGAATTCGCGTGCCATACGCCAGTGAAGGCGGATGACTACATCTTCCACCCGTTCCAGAAGCGTTGAAACGCGTGTGCCACCGGCATCAAGTACCCCGCGGAGCTCTACCGGCCTTCACCGCGGCCTTACCATGGTCCGAGCGAACCCAGCTACCCTTTCCGCGACCGCACCATCACCCAGTGCATCTGCATTAATAAAGGCTCAAGCTCTCTGGTTAAAACGCTTATCGAAAATTAAACGCATCTCGGTTTCGATGCTGTGCGGAGTAAGTTCGTTCGCCAAGCCACTTGTCCGGCAAGTGCTTTTTCAGCTCCCCTGTTCGGCTTCTGGGAGGTTATGAACATATTGGCTCGGCGTCTGCCCGCGAGTGACGGGCAAACGTTCCATAATCCAGTAAGGGAAGGGTTGCCGACCAACCGACCCAGAACGAGTCGCGCTAAGGAATACGAAGTTGATTCCCAACTCTCATTGTGTTGGCATACCATGTGTTCATGCGAATTGTGCGACTTTTTTGGGCTGGCGTACAAATCGAATCAGAGGGTATCACTCTCGTCATCGATCTGCTGGAACACACGGCTGCTCTAAGTTCCTTCCTAGGCGATCCGCACGTGCCGCTCGCATTCGCCCCCGAACTTCTCGATGCAGCGCTCGTCACGCATCTGCATCCGGATCATTACGATCCCGACTCCCTTAGGCAAAAACTCCGGCCGCATGCAAAGGTGATTTGCGATCCCGCGAACGCTGCGAAGATCGTGCACGATGGCTTAACCGGCGTGGGCGCTACGCTGTATGAACCCCTTTCAGTCGGGCCATTCACTGTAACTGCCCTGCCCGCAGTTGATGGCCTAGGGGACTCGCAGACCTCTTTTTTGGTGGAAGCAGAGGGTATCAAGCTGATGCATTTCGGCGACACACTCTGGCATGGGTATTGGTGGAAAATCCGTGCGCGGTGTGGAACGCCCAACGTCGCATTTCTACCCGTTAACGGCGCTGTCACGCAGTTTCCGGGTATGACGCCCAGTGGTATTCCGGCTGATTTGACGCCAGATCAGGCTGCGGCTGCTGCCGCAATCCTCGGCACGAAAATCGCGTGTCCGATGCACTACGGCGCGTTTCACAACCCACCAGTTTACGTTGAGGTGCCAGCCCCTGTGCAGACTTTCCTTGCAGCATCCGATCGGCTCGGAGTTGTCGCCAGAATTGTAGAGCCCGGAGGCGAAGTTGCAATCGTCTGATAATTCTTCTGCGGGTGCTCGTTGCGTCCAAGCCCGGCGGGCATTTCCTCGGGCTAGGCAAAGGAACGGCATCACGACAAGCTGGGTTCTGGAGAAAAGAATGGACGATAATTCGATCTCGCAAGCGTGATATCCAGCTCCCGAGTTGCGGACGGTTTAAGGGCCAACCGGAAGTTTTAACGTCATGAGCTCTGCCTCGCCTGATGTTGAGCGATTTTCATGAGGTTTCGCGGGCCGGTCGGCCCTAAAAGGACAGCGTCGCAATTACTCTCAATCTACAATCGAAAGCTACCTGCATGCAGTCGAGGATTTTGCTCGTTACTTCGGCAAGCGCCCGGATCTGCCGAACCAAGAGCCCCTGACGGAGTCAAGAGTGCAAACGACAGCTAGCAGAAGATCTAATCGCTGAAGGGGGTCATGCAGAATGTCCCTTGCACAACGTCGCTCAAAAACACCCGCAGCTCGAGGGTCGCTTGCAACCATTGGCTCAATTGAAACTGATGAACGCAATTGATTGCCAGCTCGTGCGGGTCGAACCCCTCGAAGCGCTACCGCCGCTCTAATTGGTCTCAGCGAAGGTGTATTCGTGTTGGCCGTCGCGAACGATGAGGGTGCGCTTGCCCGCGTTCTCGCCCCTCACGAACTCGAAACCAGCTAAAGGCGGGTCGGCTTCAACGAACGAAATCGTTCCGTCATCGTTCTTGCGAGTGGCCATGCTGCTTTCGCCACCGTCCAGGACAAAGGTAGTGTCGGCGCCGGACCTTTTCACTTGAATGTTGCCGAGTTCGGCACTCACATAGCGGGGAGCGAGTTTGGCGGCTTCGGCGCCATCGGCCGGGTAGACTAGGCGCGCCCGTTCTTTCGCGACTGCCTTTCGGTAATTAGCTGCGCCGGTATCAATGCTGGCAGCGGCTTCGGGCTTGCCATCGTAGACAATTTCAACGAGGCGGCGCATCAGAGGGCCGAGGAGACTGCCGCCGTTATCGGAGTTAGTGAGAAGCACGGCGCCGATGCCGGATTCGGGAAGGATCATCCAGTCACTTTTGTAGCCGAAAAGGCTGCCGCCGTGGTGAACGATGGGAATGCCCCAATGATTGTTGACTTCCAGGCCCATGCCGTAGGTTTGGTCCTCGCCGATAGGGATTTGCGGCTTGCGGCGCATAAGGAGGTTTCCTTCAGAGACAAACTGCTGGCCGTTGGCGAGTTTGCCGCGCCGGATTTCGAGCAGGGCGTATTGGGACAAGTCGTGCGCCGAGGTCCACACGCCTCCGGCCGGCCGGAAGGGAACCACTGAATAATTTTGCTCCATCCCGATGAGTTTGGTTTTGCCATCAATATCGTCCGAATGGGGCTTGGCATAGTTTCCTTGCTGGGCCTTCTCCATGTCGAAGGTGGTATCGGCCATACCGAGAGGGTTGAAGATCTCTTTTTCCATGGCGCGATCATAGGCGGCGCCGGGTTCGGTACCGGGCTCATACACGTTGGCCGCGACGTAGCCGGCGGCGGAGGCCATGAGGTTGCTGTACTGAAAGACCTCACCGAACTTACTGGTGGGGCGCATGCCACTGAGCAGGGTAAATGTGGAGGCGGGTTTGTACTTCTTGTACTCGAAGAGCCATTCGAAGTCCTGGCGGGGCAGGCCGGTGCAGGCGCAGATGAGATGTCTGATCTCGACTTGTTGCGTGATGGCTGCGTCAGCGAGTCTGAAGCTGGGGTAGACCTTGGTGACATGCTCATTCCAGTCGAGCTTCTTTTCATCGACGAGTTTGGCGAGCAGCAGCGTGGTCATGCCCTTGGTGTTGGACGCGGCCATAAAGACCGTGTGGGCGTCGACTGGATCGGACTTGCCGAGTTCTTTGACTCCGATGCCGCCTTCGTAGACGACCTTGCCTTGGTCGATTAGGGCGAAGCCGGCGCCGGGGACATCAAATTTCTTTATAGACGCTTCGACGAAACTGCGTAACGCTTCGATGCGTTCGGGGGTGAGCGGCAGGGGCTTTCGCCCGGCGAAGGATTCGCGCTGGTACCCGCCGGGGCGAAGGCTTCCCACGATTAGGCCCGCTTGTGCGCCGCGTTTCTCAAAAGTGGGTTCCGCACCATCCAGAATGACCACGCTCCAGCTGTCGCCGGCGCGGCGGGCGAGAGCGACCACCACAGCCCGCTCATTAGGGGAGGTCTCGTAGACGAACCGCTTACCGGCGGTCCAACCATCGCGATCGGGAACATCGACGGAGATTCGTAAGGGCCGCGAAAACCCGGGCTTGTATGTGGCCCACGCTTGGGTCACGGCGGTGGCGGCGTCGGCCGCTCTCTCATCGAGGATGGCAATGTGCGTATCTCCTTCGGGCGCGAGAAGCGCGATCGCCGCGGGAGCCCCGGAGACGGACCAGCCGGCAGGAGCAGTGAAGGTGACGCCGGCAGCTGTGGTCTGAGGCGTGTCCTTTTCCAAGGGCTTCGCGGGTGAGTTCTGGGGAAAAAGGTAAGCAGGAGATCCGATTCCGAGAAGAACAGAGAGCAACAGGGCGCGGCCGTTGTGCAACATGGGGCTGATGTTATCAAGCAAATTAGGACGGTCGCAAGACCTAAGCGGTCCTAAGGCGCGCGTTGATGAAGTCGGCAGCGGGTGACAGCGTAGTCCTTCAATTGCCGGGCGGTATAGAATACCTGACCGTGCTGGAAGTGTGTTACGAGCGCATTTCTGTGGAACCGTTCCGTGAACCACCTGGATCAGAGGCCTCAGCAAAGAGACTCCCTCGCCGACGCTAGCCGGCACAACACGAGATGTTCGGCCGCATACGCAGTCTACCGGGAGGACCAATGGCAGAGACTTTCGAAGCATACCGAACTCGAGTCCTAAGCTATCTTGGCGATGAGGAGCCCACCGGTGTACAACAAGCCACCCCATCGCAACTCGATCGGCGTCTGCGCGATGTCGCGGCCGAGGAGTTGATCCGGCGTCCTGCACCTGAAAAGTGGTCAATCGCCGAGATCGTAGCGCACTTGGCGGACGCAGAGCTGGCGATGGGGTGGCGGTTGCGAAACATGCTGGCGAATCCGGGCGTGGCCTTAACGTGGTGGGATCAGGCCGTATGGGCGGAGCGCTTGGGTTACGCGCAGCAAGAAGCGAGCCTCTCGGCAGGGGTCTTTCGGGCGCTGCGCGAGAGCAACCTGCGACTGTTGGAGTCGGTCCCGCGCGCACGGTGGGTGGAGTGCTATGGGGTCCACGAGGTACGCGGACGGCA
>Ga0210410_10003514_pt1 | contig 13872 bp, 37 predicted proteins | sample IncBWC4MmetaG_FD_161058 | JGI IMG/M metagenome (GOLD analysis project Ga0210410, IMG submission 161058) | Forest soil microbial communities from Barre Woods Harvard Forest LTER site, Petersham, Massachusetts, United States - Inc-BW-C-4-M | ecosystem: Environmental > Terrestrial > Soil >... | reverse complement strand
GTGGTTCGCAGGCGACGGCAAGATCAGCCGCAAGATGGCGAGTGCCATGATCGCTAAGATTCCGTTGCCGTTGAGTCGGTATATCGCGAAAACCTTCAAACCACCTGAATACGCAGAGGCGGCCGAATAATGCCAGCGACTACACCAGAAGCCATCGCCCGCAAGCGCGCCAACAATCTCAATCGGGAGCGCGCCAAGCGCAAGGTTGCCCGACTTCAGCTCAATAAATCAGATCTTCCTGGCTACAAGATCATGGCGCGGCGGATGATGCCGCGGATTCCGGAGAATATCACCAAGACGGAATTGCGGGAGATGCTGGCGCGGGCCGCTGCGAATACGGCAAAGCAATGATCGAATTACAGCATGACGGGATTTCTCGGCCGCTGCCGAATCCAAAACTCAGGGTGTTGAGCTTAGGTGCGGGGGTCCAATCTACGACCATCGCCCTCATGGCAGCCCGAGGCGAAATCCCGGCACCGGATTGCGCGATTTTTGCCGATACCGGCGACGAGCCACGCGCAGTCTATGAACACCTCGCATGGTTGCGCTCTCCCGGTATTCTACCGTTTCCGATTCATATCACCCAGTGTTCTCGATCTCTAAAAACGGCCTTGCAGGCGGGCGACGAGGACGGCGCGCGCATTCCATGGCACGTTGGTGCCGGAGGTATGGGGGGCCGGAATTGCACCCGAAATTGGAAGATACGGCCAATCAGGCGCATGATTCGCGAATTACTCGGCGTTGGTCCCCATGGCTATGTCGCGCCCGGTACAGTCGAAAGTTGGGTGGGAATTTCGACTGACGAAATCGAGCGAATCAAGCCAAGCGGATGCCTGTTTATCCACAATCGTCATATTTTGATCGAAGCGCGGATGAATCGCCAAGGCTGTTATACCTGGCTTGAGGAGCGTCAATATCGACGACCGCCAAAATCACGATGCAAATATTGCCCATTCCAAGGAAACGAAGGATGGCGTGATTTGCGGAACAGCCCAGAAGAATGGAAAGAGACCCTTGAGTTTGATCGCTGGCTAAGAGAGCCAAAGCAAATCGCCAGATTCCATGGCGAAGTATTTCTACATTCGAGCCGCGTCCCTCTCGCCCAGGCTAACCTAACGGCGAAATCAGGCAGTGCTGATTTATTCGGCAATGAGTGTGAAGGACATTGTGGCGTATAGGTGAACATCGGGGAAAAATAGCGCCCCGCATGATTCACTTTGACTCGGGCTCGGAATCGGGCCACAAACGTCGAAAGCCCCACCACGTGCATGGCGGAGCTTTCGGGTACCTCGTTAATCCTTGGCCGGGAACGAGGGCGACGCAGGCATTTATATGATATTATGCCTTCCTGCGTCAACCACGATAACCCGGCCAGCCCGGAATCAATTCCGACTGAGCGCGGATTTCCCCAATAAATTGCACACCGGCACGGCGTAATATTCCGTGGTCGAAGCGCGCGGGTCTTTCCCCCAGCGATGGGGACCGTTCCGCCCGTGGGTGCTTGTGAACTAGCAGGGCATCCAAGAACCAAGGCAATATATGGCAAAGAATCATAGTAGCCTCTGCCGGCGATGTAGGTAGGTCAGGGGAGTAGGCTCTCCCACAACAAAAGTACCTTGGGGATACGCGCTGTCTAGTTGGCTCAACCGCATGGCGTTCCTAGCCAGTCGTTGCGGAACGCGGACTATGGAGAATCGAGATGGGTAAAAAAGACGAAAGAAAATTCATTGAAGAAGTTGGACTCGTTCACAGCGTTCTTATGACAAAATATCCCGATGCATTTTTCGGGTATTTGAACAGAGAGCATATTCGGCCACTTAAACTTGGAATTGCTCAGGATATTTTGAAAGACAATCCGAAGTTGAAATATCGGGCGATATCTTATTTTCTGCATCTTTACACGAATAAGAATCGCTATCTAATAGCCATATGCAAAGGAAAATATCGAATTGATCTTGCTGGAAATGAATATGGAGAAATTTCCGAAGCACACCGGAAGCATGCGAAAGATGTAATGCTATTGCGACCGAAGAAACAGGAAGAACAGCATGAATCAATCCATTCTTGAACGAATCCACGCATTGAACCTCGATCCATTCACCGAGACAACCATATGCGAGATCGTTCAGGAGGCGATCGATGGCGCGGCCGGGATTCCGACCACGGTCGTTGCGCTGCAAATTCCTGGGGATTGGCCGGCGGACTATCGCGAGCAATTTTGGCGCCTATATCCGAAGAAAGAGGACAAGAAAATTGCCCTCAAAGCTCTCGATAAAGTGGCTTTTGCAGGAAAGACAAAATGGGCTGATTTGATTGACGGGACAGCGAGATATCTAAAGTCGGACACCGTACAAAACGGGTTCATAAAAATGCCTGCAACTTTTATTAATGCAGAGAGTTGGAAAAACGAATATAATTGTTCCGGACCGAAACCGCGTAATGGTCCGTCGTTCTTTGAAATCGCGGCAGGACGGGATTGATGAGGATATTCGTTTCAAAGCAGGCATACGGGCAACTTGACCGCGCAAGCCAGCAGGAACTCAAGACAGTTTCTTGCGACTGTTTGACCGATGGAACGGCAGATATCAATTGCGAGTCGTGCGAGGGAAATGGCGTTATTTACGAAATGTCCATATCTCCGCAAGTATCGGCGGCGATCGAAGACAACCTGAGGAGTCAAGGCTTACCCCTTGGGAAAACTGGGACCAACTAATATGACTAACGACCTTATCACCACGGAAAAGAGCATTGCGCTGGAGGTAACGCGGCTGCAATCGACCGTGGACAGCCTATATCAGTCGATTGAGCGCAATCGGCGCGGCATTGATTCATTGCCAGCGTTGCTCTCGCCTGCCATCCGCAAAGGCCTAGTCGATAGGAAGCGCGCACTGCATGTCAAACTGCGGCCAGTGTCCGATGCCATGGCCGAGCTCGAAAACGCACGGAAGGCCATCGCTGGCTTCCTGGGAGGCTATCTGAACATCAAGACGGACAACCCGACTGCGATCGCTGCGGGATATGTGGCGCATCTGCGAGATCAGCCTTTATTTGCCATCCTCGCGGCTATCGACGATTTCAAGAATCGGCGGGTATTCGATATTGGCGCAGAAGGCCAGCGGATTCCTTTCACGCTTGATCATGCTCCGAGTGCCTATCGGTTGTTGGATCAGGTCAAGAAATGCGCGGCAGAGACTCAAAGCGAGCATTACAAGATCGGACGTTTGCTAGCGATCACGAAGACCGCGGACGATCCGGGAATTTCTGCCGAGGAACAGGCGATTGTAGCCACGAAACTAGCAGAACTAACCGCATCCATGGGACGCGCGCTGGTGGCGACCCAGGATCACGAACGCCGAAAAATCAGTGCAGAAGCCCAAGAGGCTCGTGACAGGGCGCGGCGAATCGTCGAAGAAGCGCGACGCCGCAACACGGATGCTGATCTGGCATCCCAGGATGCGCAAGCTACTGGATAACTGCTATGTGTGATTGTGATGTTTTCGATGCTTCGGTTCATTCCGGTATCGCGAAGGGTTCATGCGTGATGATCGATGATTCGGCGATCGTATATGCGGGACCATTGCATGATGCACTGCGGCCGGATGCATGCGGGAAGGTGATTCTGCTGCATCCTGAAGATTTTGCATTATTGAAACAGCACGTTGATTTGCGGAGGCATTGAACATGCGTTCGTATATGGGAAATCATGGCAAGGAATGGAGCTCGGAACGGCGCCGCGATCCTGCGATTGCGGGGCGCATCGAGCCTTGCGATTGTTGTGGCCAGCCATACCGGACATTCCGTCATCGGCCACAGTCATATATTTGTGGGCCATGCTCACCAGCTCCGACCATTGTATTCCTGAATGCCATCCCATATAATTTGATATCTCCCTCCCGGGAGGTTTGATGCTGAAACGCGTCAATGGGGCGGCTGAAGTCCTGCTGCAACTCGATTTCCGGCCGCCCCACCACCACTAGAGGTGTCAACCGGACGCAACCGTGATGGTCAACGCGCCGATTTTTCCGGTTTCCCGGCGCGGCCCAACGAATCGGCAGACGTGGGGCTTTAACGGTTCCTTTAGGGTTTCGTGTAAATATCCTCTTGCGATCTATTCCGCGATGTGCGAGAACGATCGGGCAGCAGGAGATCATCCATGACCACCCTTCCCTCGAACTACACCAAAACCGCAGTCGGCTCCATTCTGGAGTGGAACGGCAGCGTTCGCGGCGAGATCATCGACCATGAGCACGGCTATGTGACGATCCAGTGGGACCGTGACAGCGGCGGCGACACCGCCTGCTATCGCGCGCACCGGATCGAGTGTGACAAGCGTTGGCGCGTCGTGGTGATCGCATGACGATCGAGATTCAGACCAACACGTCGGATGTTACGATGTACCGCGGTATCGTCCGCGACGATGCCGGCAAAGACGATTGCCACATGACGAAAATGGGAAACACGAATATCCGTCGCCTGGGGTGCTGGGACGTGAAAATCATCAGCATCGATTCGGAGAGACGGACCGCGATGGCGTCTTGGAACGGCAACGCGCCCAGGAGATATTCCGAGCACCAAATCAAGCCGCTGCGGCGGTCAAAGCCGAAACCATGAAAGGATACGCCATGAGATACGCCGCAATTCTCGCGCTTGCTCTGATCTTGATCGCCGCGCCGGCAATGGCCGATCACCCGACACAGCGGTCGATTCAAGAATGCGTGGTGATTCATCAGGTCGGGATGGTGCGAAACGCCACGCCAGCCGAGGTGGCGCAGGGCATTGAGGTTCCGTGCTCGTTTAACGATGACGATGCGGTGCGGTATTATTTCCGCAAGCTCCACGAGCGCGAAGAGGAATTTTGCCCGAACTGCTGTTGTCGTGCCGGCTGGGAAAAGCGCTGACGTTAAGGAAAGCGGATGGCTCTTTGCGAATGCAAATATTTGTTCCCTCAATGCGAGTACCATCATTGCCGAACGCGAGCCGATCTATCCGTGATGGTGCCTCTATCGTGGAAGCCGCCATTACGTCTAGCTCCGAAGTTCTTTTGCGTGTCGTGTTTCGATTATTTCAAGACGGCATGGGGCACCCCTATCCGCGGTATCGATCGGCCAGAAAATGCGCCGGACGATTGGCGGCCATCGCTTCTTGAATGCATTCGACACGCGCAGATCGCCATTAATTTTGAGGATCGCCGTCGGTGATCGTTACGCTAACCGAATTGATGGAATCTCGCATGGCCCGTGCTCTCGTTCTAATTGCCGTTCTCGTCGCTGCGCTCGTCTGGCTCGGCGTCAACGGCTGGCTAACCAAATCGGACTGCACGCATGGTGCGCTGCCGGCCGGATGTACATGGCCAGCACCGGGCGGATTCATGGGGCCGCCGCGATGATTACTTGGCTCTCGACGAAATCACCTGCCAGAATTTTGGATCAGCCGGCCGTCGATCGCCTTGACGAAAGACGACGCGCGACCAAACGCGAGATTCACACCCCATCGTTCGCGCTCGCCGAAACAGATGCGAAGTATTTTCCTCAGATACCGCCGGCATGCCTCAAGGCGCTAAAGCTCCTGCATCACGAGAAAATGACGTTCGCCGAGATCACGCAACAGACCGGATGGCCGACCGGGACGGTTCGGAGCCGAATCCACCGAGCCCGCGAGATCATCCGCCGGCTGCGCGCGGACGATCGACCGCCAGAGACTATGCAGAAACCCACGTGGGGCGCCGGAACGGCTGGTTAGGAGCCGCCGCGCGACCGCCCAGGCTTTGGCGCCGCCGGGTCGGTGGATTGGGGCTCGGCCAGCGCTGGCCTCTCCACGGGCTTCCCTACGGCCTTGCGGCGGGCACCGGAGGACGCCACCAGCTTCGCCACATCCGCCGCGCTGATCGATCGGCCGACCGGCTTATTTCGGTTCACCGGCAGTTTGTTCATTGATTCGCGATCAAAGGTGGGCTAAAAAGATGAGCCCCATCCTGGGTCTAGCAGGACAGGGCTCGGTCCAGATTGGCTTGTGTGGAGCAATCTGGGAAATGCGGCGACGCCAAAGTTATATGGCGCATTCACCGCAAATCGTCAACCGGTAAGCTCCAAAGCCCGGAACTTGTTCCGACTGAGCGCAAGCCTTCCCTAGAGTCGAAGCGAGCGGGGACTTTGCCCAGCAATGGGATTTCCGACCGGGGTGAGCGTCAGGCGGTGGGCCCACCCACAAATGGGGACTTTAAAGGCATTATAGTAGCCTCTGCAGGGCGATATACATGCAGGCCGGACCGACTGACCATCGTTATTGGTTCCCCATAATACTTGCTAATCGCTGTCCCATCTCGCTGTGGTTCTTTAGGGAGCTGGATTCAGCGGAAAGCGGCTATGGAGAATCAAGATTCAGACTTGCTTCGGATTAACGAGCTCATAATCAGCAATACCGCGCCGCAAGAAATACTCAATTTGACCGGTCATGGAACGGCTTTCCGTATCAGCGATATGCTTGAGCCGTATGAAATCATCTGGAGTGAGATAAACGTGGGTTTGCCAGCGCGCCTCTTTCGGCTCTTTTTTGGTCTTAGCCAAAGAACAGCTCCTTTTGTGCTTCAAATTGGTCCTATCATAATTTATTTTCAAAATAAAGTTCAAATTCGTATTGACGTGTGAAAATCCTCATGCTCTATCGGGCGAGCAGCAGGAAATATGCGATGTCCTATTTGAATCTCAACAATCTGATCACAGATGATGATAAGGTTGATCCGGTTGTCTATCGTGCGATGGTGCGTCGTCGATGCGAGAACGAGCACGGCGGGATCAGTCCCCGGGCGATGCGTGCGGCGGTCGCTCACTATTCGCAGATCATCCCGATTCTGATACAAAGGGCGCAGAGGATTCAGGCATGACCGTGCTGGTTTTTAATATCATAGACCATCGCAAATTCTCTCGTCTTGTTGTTTCAAGCCAATGGACGATTACCCAGTCCGTGCCCGGAATCTGTACTGTTGACGGGCACGGAATGGATTGCGACCGCGTACTAATTTATTGTAACGCCGACGAATTTCTGGCGCTGATCGCCGAGGGCGGCAAGATCGTGGACCTGAGGAAACTGCAGGAATCAAAATGAGTGATCATAGGCCAAAACTAGGTCCCTGCATCTACCGCGCAATGGACGGCAAAAGCGACTATGCCGCAGTCGTGACGCTGATTGAGATGGGAGAAGATCGCGTCTCGCTAACGGTATTTCAGCCAAGCGCCGGCATGTCGTTCTATACGCGAGTCCGTTTCGACACTGGGGCGAATGCTGAAACGGTCAAGCCTGGAACCGCATATTGGGATAAAGTCTAATGTCGATCATCATCACTGCGATCGGCCCGAATCCGCATCCGCCCTATGGGATTAGAATTGAATTGGAATGCGAGGCAGCGACCGATATATTCTACCGCGGCATTGATAAATTCGAGCATCCGAACGGATATATAGGATGCCATGCGCTCGCAATGTCCGCCGGCTGGATGGAACGTCAAACGCCACAAGGACGTTCGTGGATTTGCCCGCGATGTTCGAACAAGCAAGAGAAGAAATGACAACGGCTTTGATCATATATCTGCTATTGAGCAGCGATCATACTTGACAGTTCTTGAGCATGCAGCCGACCGATAGCGCGGCATATTGCGAACTGCTGAAAACTGAGGTGGAAAAGCTATTCGTTGATTCGCCCGGGAATATCAAAGTTTTATGCGCGCCTGACCTTAGAATAGAAATATAAAATGACCGACAAACTGACGAGCTTCGGCAACCAAGCCCCGAACAAGGTGCAGTGTGCGACATGCCACTGGCTGGGGACGGCTGCTGATCTCATGACGCGTGGCACGCCATTCGATGAAGACAAACTTCGTTGCCCAATTTGCCTGACGCCATTTGCGCGGTATCCGCAGCGGATTGAGCATTTGTGGAGCGATCCTTATTGAACACTACTTAAGGAAACCGAATAATGGTGCGCCTGACGTTTTTTCTGTCGACAGCTATTATCGGCGGAGCTTTATTTGGATACGCCCTTTTCGCTGATCCGAACGCTTGGGTGGCACCACTTTTCTTTCTAAGTCAGATTATCGTTTGTTCATATCTTTCTGCCCGCTGCGTTCACGAGCTAATCGCGCCATAGTCCTAACGAGTTGATAAAGAAATGAAATTTGTCCTAGCTCTGATAGTGACGCTGCTGGCGGCCTTCCCTGCTATAGCTTCCCCTAATTGTATGACGCATAGTGAGGCAAAGCACGCATATGGCCGCGACACCTATTTGCACTGGCGCGGCAATCATTGCTGGGGTGTCCACCATGCAGCGTCTCGGCGATCGAAGGAATCAGTCCCGGCCCTTGCAGCGCCTCACAATTCCGGTGAGCGTGTGCCAAGCAGTGATGCCGCACCTGCTGGGGCTGATTCCATCTGGCCCGATCCACCGAGCGACTTCACCTGGGCAGATCGATGGCCGAATCAGGATAGGATATCGCCGGATAGGTGGCTGATGGAGTTGGTGCAGTTTGGAAGCCAGCGGTAATAGGTAGTTATGGCAGCTCTCTGGAACAGGGCAACGCCATCGCAATATAGAATGCTCCGCGCCATCGCCGGGGCGGTACGCAACGCGGCGCATGCTCACCAGATCGAAATGCCCAATACTTTCGCGCGCAGCGTGGCTAAGCGCGCTACAGGGACGCTGACGGCTCAATGGCCCGATGTGTTGGCGGCGACGGCCAATCGCCGTCAGAATAGTTCGCGTGACAATCTGACTTCGCGCGAACTACGGGGCTCTGACTTGTCACGAGGGCCTTCGAAAGGGGATCGTCTCGGGTTACTAAGGCGATCCCCACTTCGATTTGTCTGGAATCATTATGCTGCCGGCATGTGGAAAATAAAACGTGAAGGAACGCCAGAGCAGTACGCCGCTCACGTCAGAGTGTTAAAGTTGCTCCAAGAAGCGCAGAGCGCGATCGATGGCCTTAATCAGCAGCAAAGGAAAGAAACTAATGGACGATAATAAATATTACTCCGAAACCGAAGTGGAGCGGCAGCGACGAGAGCTTAAGGAAGCACGTGATGATCTTGCAGCAGCAAAGCAGCATATTGAGAAACTGCGCGATGCTCTGGGTGGTAATCATCCGTTGGGACGAATGCGTTCAAGAATATTCTAAAGCTTCCGAGCAACTTTCCTTAATATCACTGAAAGGTAATTAGATGTGCTGTCAATTTTGCCATCGCGTTCGTGTGCTGTGGGCCAGACTTCAAGGTGCGGAACGCCGTGGCGATTTCTGGATTCTGGGCGATAGTGCTTGGCTAGACCCTAGCAAATTGCTCTAACCCGATGAAACAAGACCCTCCAGAGCTGCAGGCTGGCATCGAAATGCTGCGAAAAATCTATTGGCGCGAGTACGGACGCGGCTGGAGAGAGGCATGTCAGCACATGGGGCGAATACTCCAATCAGCCCCGCCGCTGGCAGCGTCTCAGAATATCGCTGAGTGTGATCCCCCAGCGATGGGGGATTGGTGCGGGGCTGATACTCTGCCTAGCGGTGAGAAACGGTGCTGATGATAATGCCAAAGAAGTTGCGTTAACATCACATTCTCGCCTATTTTACGGGGATTTCCATGCGCTTAGCCCATTGTTTATTGAACGAATATGGACCGCCAGCGACATATATACATGTAGAGGGCCACAGGTACGTGCTGGTATCGCACGCAGCGGATCAGATGCTGGCGGCGATCGAGAGCGCGGAGCGGGCGATGGCGATGAAATCCAAGGCCGATGAACCGGCGTTTCACACCACTTAAGGAAAACAGCCGTGAAACTATCAACCAAAATCGTGGCAGCTTATCTGGTGATGTGGATTTTTACGGGACTTCATTCGCGCTTCGTCTGGAATAGGGACAGTCCCTGTTTCGGAGCGACAACGAGTCTCCCTCGCTCAGCATGCACCATCTTTTTCGACTTCGGTTTGAACGGCATGGGATGGCCGTACTACTGGTACGCGATGTTCCATCTCGGAAGCTGGGCATGGCTCCCCAGGAAAGAAAAATAAGCACCTTACTCTAACGAGTTGATAAATCATGCCGAAGAAACCGAAAGACTCCCCTGAGATCGGAGACCGCGTAGAATGGCGCGGCCACGGCGATCGGGGAACGCTTCTCCAAGTTGACACAACCAACGATTGGGCTAGCGTGAAATGGGACCGCGGAGGACCGGTGCTGATCCATCTATTCGAACTGAGGAAATTATAGAAATGGGGTGGTCACTCGGAGAAGGAAAAGACGGCCGTGACATCGGATATGGTGTTCCTGCTATTTGTGACCATCCTACATGCAATAAGCATATAAATCGTGGACTAAGTTATATATGCGGCATGATAAATACGGATGGAGAGGATCGTGGCTGCGGTTTACATTTCTGTCCGGATCATCTGCTTTTCTCTCCTAAATATGGCCAGCTATGCGAACGATGTTATCCGCGCCTTCGCAAATCGTTTGTACGAAAGCCTGATCTTCCGGAATGGCTCAAGCATAAACTCACGGACGAAAGCTGGGCGCAATGGCGGTTTGAGCATCCTCTAGATATTGAGGATATGCGTCATACCCTTGACGATTCGGCGACCAAACGCGCATAACTCAAGAATGGCAGCTAGAACCGTAAAGATACGCCACGATGGCGAGACGCGTGCCAAGATCAGGGCCAGTCAGCTCATAAACCGCTTGCAAAATCATGTGTTTAAGAATGCTGAAATTTCAGCAACACAAATGAAGGCAATCGAGATACTTCTCCGCAAGTCATTGCCGGACCTCAGCGCGGTTGAATTAACCGGAAAAGACGGCGCTCCCATGGATATCAACGTCAACGTGACCGACACGGACCGTGCGAAGGCACTGGCTGTGTTCCTGGCGAAGACGATGCCAAAGGGTGAGAAATGAGCGACGATTTTGACCAATACGAATCATCCAACTATGCGCATTTGTTCAACTATTTCGATGAGGTGCTGCCGGCAAAGACGAATGCTATGATCGAGTTCAAGATGGTGGGCAAACTCAAAGAGCTGTTCCCCGACATGTCGATGTTGAGGGCTCGCAGGATCATTGAGGACATGGTTCACGTCGCCAAGCAATACATGGTGACGGATAAGCCGCTGGGCGAGACGATGCCGAAATAGTCTTGCAATGAGTCCGGAATTAGTCCAATAATTGTCCATGGATCAGAAGCCTTGCCAGTTTTGCGGTGGTGCCTGCGGCAGAGTTTGTCGTGGGCTTGGCTTCAAGAGCTCCGGCAAACCAACGCGAGATATATCCCATGCCAAATCGACAACTGGCTGCTTGGCAAATGAAGGACTACAGCAGTCTTCGAATGCTCAAGAACGGAACCCTAGACGGATCGTTCAAGGGGACAATCCACCTAAACCGGTCGCGAAAGTGGATGCCGGCCAAGAATTATCAGCACGCTCGCGAGATAAGCCCGTCATCGCGTCCGGTTCGGTAAAGCGAGGAAGACCACGAATCGAAGACCGCGATAAGACGGTTGAGGCTCAGCAGCCATGGAAGGCCGCAGGAATGTCCCGATCAAGCTGGTATGAGCGGAAAAAAGCCAAATGAGCGAAGGTGGCAAGGTAAAACTTCAATCCCGAGAGAGAGTACCGCAGCAGCATACCTCTACTGCGGGAGGATATCTTGGCCAAAGTCAAATCAGCGATGGTTTGGTCACCATGGAATCAAAGCGCGGTCGCGGCCGTCCAAAGGTGGAGGGACCTCGCCCCTGGCATATCGCGGGGATCAGCAAGCGGACATATTATCGGCACCGGCTGGCCGAGCAGAAGGCCATGGGAGTTTGAGAAATGAAAACTATTCCAATTTGGAAAAGTATCTTAGCTATTCCGGTTTTCATGATTTTGTGCATCGGCTGCACTGTTGGATTTATTATTTGGCCTTTTGTTGAAGGTATTAAAGCTGGGATGCAGGCCGGCGCAAAGTTTTTCCACTTCCCCGAAGAAGGAGAGAGCAAGTGATAGTTGATGACCTGCGTGCGTTTTCGCGTGATCCGAAGGGTAGGCCAAATGCTGCCGCTGAATTATGCCGAGATGCTGCTGATACAATCGAAAGATTAATCGGAGAGATCGTTGAGTTGAAGCGGGAGCAGCGATCGAAGGAGCAGAAATGAACGAATATCAGCCAATGAACATTGAATTTGTGGAAACACTCAGCCTGCACGAGCAATTCAGGCTGATCGAGATCGCGCATGAAACTGGCGATTTCGAAATCAGGAAAGCTGCTCTGACGGTTTTGAAGGGATATTTGAATCCGCTCCGGATAGCTGTTCCCGTAGATGAGGAGCAGAAATGATGGATCACGAAACTGCGATTGAGTTAGCTGATTGGCTTGCGCACATGCAGGAAGTTAGCAAGACTTTGGCACATATGCCGGCGGGTCGCGAACACCTCGCCAAGCTCGAATTGTGGGAAAAAACCGTCCGAGCTGTGGCAGCGATGTCGGATGATTGTCCGAATTGCGGATATGAACGCATAAAGATTGGCGAGAAATGACCGTCCTCCAATTCCCCCGAGCTCGGATCGTCCGAGATATTCCACGACCGGTGCCGAAAGCATCAGAACCACTTGACTGGCTAAATCTATTCTTCGAGCAAGCCTCGGTCGCTCCGTGGTATCAGGAATGGGTCGATAAATGGTACGGCGGCAAACCGAATTGACGCCTGCTTGTCTTTCTGGCGATCGGCGCGTATTGTGACCGAAATTGCGCCGAAGGACGGGAAATGATCAACCGAGACGACTGGCTATCGCCTGCGGCATTCGTCGCCCGGATTGATCTGGATGCGAAGCCGGTTGATAAGGTTGTCGTCACGGTCCAGCGACATTCGCCTGAGATAGCCAAATATACTGAACAATGCTGCAAGTGCGATCCATTCAGTGATCAATGCATATGCCGCGAACTCGCTACGATGATGGATAGTCCTGAGCTTGTCATGCCAGCCCAAATCCATGACGATCGCTACAATCGAATATCACTCCGCAAGATTTCAGTATATGAACCATCTGAAGACTGGATGCCATGTTAATTCCCGCCGGCCCCCGGCAATCCAAGGAGACCTGAGAATGACGACCAAATATCGAGGGCTAGCGATCGGGCTGGCTGCGCTGGTTGCGAGCGTTGGCCTGGTCTACGGGGCCGGCAATTATGAGACGCTCCCGATCGTGGGCCAGCCGGCGCAGTGCGTTTCGACTGTCTCCGGAGCCGGCGGGTTCAATCCGCAGGGCAACGTAGGCGGCGGTGGCGCGACGGGCCAAGGGCAGGCAGCGAGTGGTTCGCTATGCGCCCAGACTTTGCCGGCAGGCCCTCCGCTGCTGACCGGCAGTGAGATCATTCCGGCTGATACCGGCCAGCAGATTCCAGCCACGGTCACCATCCCGGTTGCGCTGCTCGGGAACTTCAGCGGCACGCCGCGGAACTATCTTGACAACGGCTCGCTGAACGTCCAGCAGCGTGGCACTGGCACGATCACGTGCGGCACGACCTCGGGTGTTCCATCGTCGGCTTATGGCCCGGATCGTTGGGGCTGCGACGCGAACGTTGCTTCTGGCGCTGGTCGAACGGCGATCGTCACCACGGCCTCTCTGCTGCCGGCGGGATTTGCGTCGGTCAATACGGTATTCCGCACCTCGGGTGCACTGACGCAGCCGATCTGCCAAATCCAGGAAATTCCGACCGCCAAGGCAACCGCACTTCAGGGCAAGACGGTAACGTTCAGCTTCTATGCTGCGGCGCTTGCCGGTCTGTCGGCCGACAACGGCAACCTAATCACGGCATCGATCATCACGGGAACAGGCTCTGATCAGGGTCTTGGCACCATGAC
>Ga0210410_10003511_pt1 | contig 13877 bp, 11 predicted proteins | sample IncBWC4MmetaG_FD_161058 | JGI IMG/M metagenome (GOLD analysis project Ga0210410, IMG submission 161058) | Forest soil microbial communities from Barre Woods Harvard Forest LTER site, Petersham, Massachusetts, United States - Inc-BW-C-4-M | ecosystem: Environmental > Terrestrial > Soil >... | reverse complement strand
CGGGTTTGCGGATACAGTTGTCGCCCGCGAGTTGGCCCCGCCTAAGCCCAAGCTCTCGACCCTTTAGCACTGAGACGGTCTCAGAGTGAGACAGGTTGTGTCTCTCTGGGAAAATCACTTCATAGCAACGCTAATCTCTTTGTTTTGAGGCGAATGACGGTGAGACGCGTCCTCCGCGCCTCCGTCTCGCCTCGCGACAAAAGTGCCTCGCTGATTACCTCCACATTATAAGTACCTCATTTCCAGTAGCTTACAAGCCGCCAAAGTTACCCCCAGAACGGTAGCCAACTTGCAATCCTCCGCTAGTTGTTGGTCTTTGCAGGCATTTGGGGGTTTTCGTGGGCGCTTGGGGGACAATCACAGGGGTTTTGCAAACGCGGCATTGGAACGCCGCGGATGCAGCCGCACGCCTTGTGACCTTCTGGAAAAAAGAACAATCCCGGCTCTTGCTCGCTTCCACGATAGGCTTCGGCCTTCTGTTCCTCGCCTCGATCTTCTACCTGCGTTCCGCGGAGATTTCCGGCAATCCGCAAACTTATCTTTACCTCGAAATTGGCGGCACGCTCATCAGTTTTTGTTACGCCGCAAACGCCTTGGTGCGCTTTCGCGGCACACATGACCGCACCGCCCTGATCTTATCCTTCGGCTTCGTCTTGTCCGGAATCATTGAGACCGTAAGCTACTTTGGTCTAAACGATCAGCTGCAGTCCGGCCACGTGCCGATGACCAGCATCCCGATGGGCTGGATGGTCAGCCGCACGTTGCTCGGCGTGATGCTGCTTGCCGCGATTTTGATCGAGCGTTACATTCCCACCGCGCGTCAGCCGAGCCGCGAAACCGCGGGCGCTCTGGCAGTCGTAGCCACCGCCGCATATCTCACCAGCGCGGCATTTCTCGCGGCCCCCGCGGCACCGGTCGCACATTCGTCGCATATTTTCTCGCGCCCTTGGGAGCTGCTGCCCGCGAGCCTCTTTCTGGTGGCTGCGATCTATTTTCGGCAGCGCCTCTCCTCCGATGGCAACAAAGGCGCTGCAAACCTGTATGACTACTCTCTGTTCGGCGTCGCGGCGCTGAACTTCGTTTGCCATCTGGCCGCCATGTTCTCGCGGCAACTATTCGACGGCCCATTTTTCCTGGCCGAGACCAGCAAGACCATCAGCTACGTCGTGATGCTTTCTGGCGCGCTGCTCGATCACGCGCGACTTTTCGATCAGGTCCGCTCGATGGCCGTCAGCGATCCGCTCACCGGACTCGCCAATTATCGCCGTCTGCTGAGCGTGCTGGAAGCGGAGCTGGATCGCTCGCGCCGCACGCAACGCCCCTTCAGTGTCGTGCTGCTTGATATGGACGGCCTCAAAGCCATCAACGATCAGTTCGGACACTTGACCGGGAGTCGCGCGTTGGTGCGCCTCGGAAAAATTTTGCGCAGCCATTCGCGCGCGATCGATACTGCCGCGCGTTATGGCGGAGACGAGTTTGCGCTGGTGTTGCCCGAGGCTAGCCGCGATATTGCCGCGCGCGTTGTCGGACGCGTTCGCGAGCGGCTGGCCGCCGAGGTCGAGCCGCCGGCACTCTCCGTGAGCGCCGGCGTCGCCGCGTTCCCGGAAGATGGCGACACTCCCGAAAAATTGCTTGCCGCTGCGGACCGCGCTTTGTATCGCATGAAGAATCGCGGGACCAGCGTGCAAAATCTCGCGCGCATTGCAGCGTGTCTGTGAGGATGATCGACCCACGCCATGCCGCTCAAGACTACCCATACCTTCTTTCGCGCCGAGAAACGCATCCCGATGGAGATACCCGTTGTCCTCGACGGCCATCGGCGGACGCCCGGCACCGAATCGACCTTTACGGAAAATGTCAGTGCGCGCGGCGCGCGCGTAGTCAGCGTGCGCAACTGGGAAAAGGGCGAGAAGTTGACGCTCGCATCGCGCACCGGAGAGTTTCGCTCCTCAGCTCGAGTGGCCTACTGCCAGCCACTGCATGGCGACGGCTATGCGGTTGGCGTGGAGTTCCTCGAGACCAAAGGGCGATGGGTTGTTTGAATCCAGAGATAGCTTGGCCCAACGGTCGGGCGGAGGGAGGGAAACGTTCGGAACAGAAGTCAGATAACTAGCGCAAATAAGTTAAGGATCTGAAGCGCCGCACGGAAGAGAAGGCCGTTCGGCGCTTCATCCTTTTTTCAGGCATTCCCCATATACATGCAGCATCTCCCCAACCATGTTGGTCGCCGAAAAGTTCTGCTCGATACGCTGTCGCCCGCTTTCTCCGAGGCTGATCGCGAGCGTAGCATCGTCAAGGATTTTTGCAATCGCAGTGCACAGGGCGTCGACATTGGCTGGCTCAACCAGCAGGCCGCTTCTTCCATCTTCGATGATTTCCGCGGGTCCTCCTAAATTGAAGGCTACGGAAGGAATCGCATAAGCCATCGCGGACATAAGAGCATTGCTGAGCGCCTCGAAAAATGAGGGGAGAAGAAATACGTCGAGCGCCGCGTAGACACTCTCTACGTCTGAGATGAACCCCGCAAAGATGACGGCATCGCCAACTCCAACTTCTTGCGCGATCTTCTGCAAGCGCTCGCGACACGGCCCAGTTCCGGCTAAGAGCAGTTTTGCAGACGGGAATTTCTCGCGTGACTTCGCGAGCGCGCGAATCAACCATTCCTGGCCTTTGTCAGGCGAAAGCGCGCCAACACAGCCAAGCAAAGGCTCGTCCTTTGCAACACCAAAGCGTGAACGAGCCTCAGCACGGCGCTGCGCACTCAACGGCGCCGGAAGTTCAACGCCTTCATAGACGATGGTCACCTTGTCAGCGGGAATGCCCGAGCCTAAGACACGTTCGGCGGACCATCGCGAGATAGCCACAATGCGCGCCGCGGCCCGGTAGCGTGCTTGAGCAATCACGCTCTTGCCGATCGGATAGCCAACTCGCCGCGAAATAACTAACGGAACACGCGAACCCTCACGCCGCTGCCAAAGCGCGAGCCACGCGGCAGTAACCGCATGCGCTTCATTCGCGTGAACGATCTCAAAATCTCCGCTGCGCAACAGACCGCGAATCTTCCGTGCGGCAGGAACGCGAAACAACCCACGCGACGTCGAATGTACCTCGATTCCGGCCGCTCGCGCGCGTTCACCCAGCGCGGAACCGTCAGCCGCAACCAACTCTGCTCCGTGCCCGCGATCCCGCAATCCCTTCAGCAGCAACAATGCCTGGTTTTGCCCACCCCGCCATTCTGTCTCCAGATCGACGAGCAACACCTTCACTGCGCAGCCTCGCCGCTACCGTCGCGAGTAGCGCGAACTAGTTTTCCGAGTTTGGCGTACTTCAGACGCACGGCGCGCGCCGCCATTTTCGAGATAAGCGCGCCGCGGTACCCATCCATGAATCCCCCCCGCAGCACGAAATTCTGAAACCAGCTCCACGCCGGGGCGAACCACATCGCCCCCTTCCAATTGCGCTTTCCTTCATCGAACATTTGCTGCGCCGCCAGCGTGGTATAGCGCTCAACATTCGCTTCGTGCTCTTCAAACGAGCGCACGGTGTAATGCAGCAAATCGCCGCTCAGCCGGCCAATTTTGCCGGCGTGACGCAAGGATTCGTGTACCATGCCGGAGAATTCCGCCTCGTCGCGCCGGTACAAGCGCCGCTGAAAGTCCGGATACCATCCGGAATGTTCAATCCAAGCTCCCAGATAAAAAGTCTTGCGGGCGACTTCATAAACGCAGTGCTCTGGGGCATGCTTTTTCCAGGCCAGCAGCGACGTTTGTAGCGGGCTACTCAGCTCTTCGTCGGCATCCATGGAAAAGACCCAGTCGTTGGAAGCGCATTCCGCCGCGTAGTTTTTCTGGTCGGCGTAGTTGCTCCAAGGGCGTTCGAACCAGCAAGCGCCGTATTCGCGAGCGATTTCCGCTGTGCGATCCGTGCTCCCGGAATCCACCACTACGATTTCATCCGCGATCTCCTTCAGCGAAGCCAGCGCGCGCGGCAAATTTCCTTCTTCATTCAGCGTGATGATGCAGACGGAGAGGCGATTCATCGGAAGAACGAAACTACGAGATCTGCGCCAGTATCTCACGACTTGCCGCAGAGCCTAAGGTTCAACTGGTGTGATCTGTATCGCTACTTAGAGGCGAGCGTGAAACGAATTACGCTGTTGCCGATTCGAAATTCGGAGCCATCTTGCAGCATGGCGGCGCGGATGCGTTCTTCCTCGAAGAACGTGCCGTTCGTGGAGTCGAGGTCTTTCAAGTTGGCGTAATTGTCGCGCACTTCAATCAAACAGTGGTGACGTGAAATTTCCTGGTCATTCACCACAATCCCGGCGCCTTCGCGGCCCAGAATTACCCGCGACCTTTTCAGATTGTGCACTTCGCCCTTCGCGGGGCCGGACACAACCGTAAGAATCGCTGCCTTAGTCGGGGGCAGCTTCAAACCGTCCTCTTCCGGGAGCAAATTCAGGTTCGTACGGCTCGCGTTGCTGCGTGCGAAAGATGGCAACGGCGAAATCACCATGGTTTGATCGGGGCGCAGACTTATTTCCACGACCGTCGTTTGCCGGCACTTCGAGCAATGAAACTGTACCTTGGCATGCGCGGCGACTTCTGCGTCCTTCAGGACGTGCTCCATGCCGCAGTGGTTGCAGGCCGCTTTCATGCCCTGAATGTATAGCCTTGCGCCGCCCTTCGCTAGCTGGGCCGCAGTACAGGCTTGTTGCAAGTGTTACTCCTTCCTGGCGCCAAACGCTCGCTTCTGGCCTGGGAACATGCGGGTCGCAAAGCTCCTTCGGCACGTTTGTGCTACGATTACGGGTTATAAACCAAGCGGGAGAGTCGGCATTGTCAGACCATATTTCGCGCAAAGAGCTCAAACAGGACAAAATTCACGACGCCATCGAGCACGGCGCCGAAGCGTTTTATCTGCACAAGCAGATCACGCTCGTCGTTCTACTTGTGATACTCGCGGGGGCAGTTGGGTGGGGTTCGTGGACCGTATATCACGATCGGCAGACCGCCGCGGCCACGGTTGCGCTCGATACGGCCATGAAGGCCTACAGCGGGCGCATTGGCGGGGCTCCCGATCCGCAAGATCCGACTGACATTTCGTATACGGATGAGACGTCCCGTTCGAATGATGCGTTGAATAAGTTCAACGTGGTTTCAAATAAGTACCCCAACACGCTTCCGGGGAAACAGGCTCGCTATTATGCGGCGCTTTGCTTGGAGGATTTGGAGCGCCACAACCAAGCGCTTGAAGATTTAAAGAAGCTCGCTTCCGGCGGCGACAAAGAACTCGCGAGCATGGCGCAGTACCAAATCGGTGTGATTTACGCGCGTACCGGTAAGCCCGATGACGCTGTGAAGGTATTTCGCGAGCTCGCGGATAAACGTTCCGTCTTCGTTCCCCGTCCGGTGGTGCTGCTGGAACTAGGCAACACTCTTCGGCAAACCAATCCGAAGGAAGCCGCGAACGTGTACCAGCAGATCAAAAAGGAATTTCCGGATAGCGCCATTTCAGAGCAGGCCGACCGCGGCTTGGATCTGCTTGCGCCGAAATCCTAGCTCCCAGCTGACATAGAGAGACGGAGCGCCCCATCGAAAAATTTGCGGCACTGGCGCCTTGGGCTATGCGCTCGGAGCATTCGCGCGGTCGGCGTTATCCGGAGCCACCGCACCCGTATCGCAGTGACTACGCGCGAGATCGCGACCGCATCATTCATTCCCGGGCGTTTCGCCGCCTGGAAGCGAAAACGCAAGTATTCACCACGCGTTTCTCCGACCATTTTCGCAATCGCTTGACGCATACGCTGGAGGTGGCGCAGATCGCCCGCACCGTTGCTGCCGCGCTGGGCCTTAACGCCGAACTTGCAGAGGCGCTCGCGCTGGTACACGACATCGGCCATCCGCCGTTTGGCCATGCCGGAGAGCGCGCGCTGGCTGCACTCATGCGTCCGTACGGCGGCTCGTTCAATCACAACCTGCACGCGCTGCGAATTGTCGAAAAATTCGAGCAGCGCTATCTGGATTTTCCCGGCTTGAATCTCACCTTTGAGGTGCGCGAAGGCATTATCAAGCACTCGCACCAGTATTCGGCCGCCAGGTTTCCCGAACTGTCCGAATACTTGCTGGATTTGCAGTCGCCCCTCGAGGCGCAGCTGATCGATTGTGTGGATGAGATCGCATATAACACGGCGGATCTGGACGATGCGCGCGAAGCGGAGCTTCTGGATATCGGCGCCCTGCGCGAGGAAGTGCCGATTTTTGGCGAAGCTTACGAGCAGGTCCGCGCCGGGCACTCTTCCGCCCGCGAGAAATTGATATTCAATGAGGCGCTCAAGCGGCTTCTGGATCTGCTTGCTACGGACCTGATTGAGACGACGATGTTAGGAGTGCAGCAATTGCGAGCCGCAAGTGTTGAAGATATTCGCAAAGCGCCAAAGCGGCTAGCTGGCTTCAGCGAGACATTTACCGCATGCAATGCGCAGCTCAAGCGTTTTCTTTTTACTCACGTATACGAGCGGGCGGTAATCACCGAAGACCGCAATCGCTCCGTCCGCGCTTTGGAGGAATTGTTTCATTACTATTTGCACGCGCCGGGCTCCATGCCCGCATCGCACGAGGAACTGGTGCGCACCGAACCGCGCCACGTGGCGGTCTGCGATTATATTGCGGGAATGACCGATCAATACCTGCTCCGGCAGCATCGCGAGCATTTCCAAAACTCCGCGGCAGCCGGTTAACGTTTCCAAGAACGAACCTACCTCGGACGTAGATTTCCGCGCGCGGCCCCGGCTCGATACAATGCAAGATTGGGCGGTTTTTTCAGTGCAGGTTGAACGAGAAATGCAAAGTGTCGTCAGGTTATTTTCCGTGTTTCAAAAAACATTCATTTTGTTGCTGACCTTCGGGGTTGGCACTGTGCCAATGGTGCACGCGCAAATCCTGCAGCGCCCGGCTGCCACCGCCACCACGCCAGCAGCGGCAGCTCCTGCCGATCCGCAAGAGCTGGGCCGCGAGACTCCGCGCGGGACCGTCATTGGATTCGTCCGTGCCTCGCAGTCTGAAAACTACGACGTAGCCGTTCAATACTTCGAGCCCCGCCGCCGCGCCAGCCTGGAACCAGAGCGAGAATTGGCCCAACAGCTCCTCGAAATTCTCAATGCTAGATTCCGAAGCTCGCTTGATTCCATAACCAACGATCCCATGGGCCGGCAGGAAAATGAGCCGCCCCGCGATCAGATCGTGGTGGGTGCTGCGCACGGTTTCGAGTCCTTTCCGCTCTATTTGGTTCGCGAGGACGTCGGCCATGGCGCAAAGGTCTGGCTGATTTCGCGGCAGACACTCGATCAAGTCCCTGAGGTCTACGACTCGCTGCGCTTTGCGCAATTGGAAAAGCGCCTGCCTAAATTTCTGGTCAAGGCTCGTTTTCTCGGCATGCCGCTTTGGCAGTGGATTTCGATCCTATTGTTCGCACCGGTTGCTTTACTCTTGGGCTGGTTCGTCGCGTTGATCGTTCGGCTAGGTTCTCAGCGGATACGCCGTGCGCTCGGACTGGTACCGCTGCAACCTGAACCGCTGCGGCGCTTCGGGCCCACCGCGGTGCTGGGCGCCGTCATCGTCCACTATTACTTTGTTTATGTGATCGGCGCGTCGATTCTCTATCGCGAGTATTACCGCGACTTGCTTTTGATTTTGCTGGCGTTTGCGCTGTATTGGGCGATCACAAAGCTTACGTACTGGCTTTCTTTGCGTGTGTGGAACCGGCTGACCGACCGCGGCATGTATGCGGAGCGGTCGCTGGTGTCACTGATCCGCCGGGTCCTGGACGTTGCGATTTTCTTCGTAATCGCGCTTGTGGTTTTCAAAAATGTTTTGAACTGGAACCTGACCGCGGCACTCGCTGGCTTGGGAATTGGCGGTTTGGCGATTGGCCTGGGCGCCCAGAAAACCTTTGAAAATATGATGGGGGGCATCTCCATTCTCACCGACCGCGCGTTATTGGTGGGCGACGTGTGCAAGATCGGAGATCAGCGGGGCATGGTCGAAGACATTGGATTACGGTCGACCAAGCTGCGAACGGAGGAGCGCACGCTGGTCTCGATTCCGAATGGCACCGTAGCTACCGCAATTCTGGAGAATTTCCGCCTGCGCGACAAAATCTTGTTTCGCCAAACTGTGCGCTTGCGATACGACCTTACTCCAGACCACGTGCGTTACGTATCGGAGCAGTTGCGGCAGGTTCTGACGGGGCATCCCAAAGTGGACGCGGGCAGCGCGCGCGTGCGACTCCTGAAATTGGGAGAGAACGCCATAGAAATGGAAATTTACGCATACATTCTGACGCGCGAATACCGCGAATTCCTTGCCGTGCAGGAAGACCTGATTCTGCAAGCGATGGACGTGCTGGAAAACAGCGGCGCAGCGGTTGCGGTGCCTGGGCAGACTACCATGGTCACCCGCGACTCCTGGATCGATCCACAAAAAGCGGCTGCCGCTCAGAAAGCCATGGACAAGAGCCGCGACCCCGGCGTCCCCGGCATACAGCGGCCCGAGCTCGCTGCCGATCCGGTCCCGCCCAAGCGCTAGCTTTTCGGTAAGTTACCCGCCATTTCCGATCGGTCGATGCGAAAGGTGAAGCAGCCGGCCGTGGTGCTGTTGATCTGCAAGTAGTCCACGTTTGGATTGGTGAATAATTTTTCAATTATTGGCTCGAAGCGGCCGTCGGTAACGTGTTCCTGAGCCTGGAACTTGCGGCCGCACGCGTAGGCTTCGACCGTGCGCGGGCTGTTGCGTAGATCCTGCGGAAAGCCGTCGGCTTCAGCGTAGCGCTGGCAGCCCTCGGCGTGAATATATACCGGGCCGGGTTGCGGCAGCGACTCCTTCCCAGTGAAACGATCGTATGTGAAAAGAATCCTCCGCTCCCCTGGTGCGATCGTGCGCAGACAATGCCGGCACGGCGCCTCATCCTCAGCGATTTCCAAGTGAGCAGGGAAGCCGTAGACCGGTGACTTGAGCGTTGCGCGCACCTGCTGAGCGATTTGGGTTTCGATAGCGACAATGCGAACGTTCTGCATGGAATTGACCTCACGATTTCAAATCAGGGCAGTGGAGTGTCACGGCCCTCAGCCATCTTGAGGCAAGCGCCTGCCGCCCTTCTATCCGCAATGAACGATCAAATACTTGTGTGGCCAGTTCGGCCGCGAGGTGGAAGGGCGATCGATCGAAGTCCCGCAGATAAACGGAATACGGAAACAAAAGGCCCTTTTATTCCGTCGCGAGGCGCCAAAAGAGACACGCGCCCCGCGGCAGAAAGAGCCTGCGCTTGGTTTCTAAACGACTAGTTCACAACGAGAGTCACAGTAGTTGTGTGATTCACCAGCGACCTGCCCCTGATTGTAATCGTGTATGTGCCCGCCGGTGTATTGGACAGGGTTTGTATCGTCAGTGTCGAGTTGACCGAACCCGCCCCCGGCGTCACACCAGAAGGCGCGAACGCGCAGGAGGTTGACGCCGGCAGACCCAGGCAGGACAACCACACGGTGCTGCCATAGGAGCCTCCTAATTCGCTTGCCGTTACGGTAAAGGTCGCACTCGCGCCCCGATTCACGCTGATGCTGGATGGCGTCGCAGCGACGGTGTAGTCCAGACCATTCCCGCTCAGCGGAACGGATTGAGGTGTCCCGGCTCCATTATCGGCGATCGTCAGCGTGCCGTTCGTTGGACCATACGCGGCAGGCTGGAAAGCGACGCTGACGTTGCAGCTCGTGCCCGGGCTCAGGGACGCAGGGCAGTTGTTCGTCTGGCTGAAAGCCCCGGTGGTCGCAATCGAGTAGATATTCAGCGCCACGGAACCTGTTGCAGTGAGCCTTACGACCTTCTTGGAAGTAGCCACACCTACGATTTGGTCGCCGAAGGCCAGGCTCGAAGGAGAGAGCGTTGGCGCGCTCGTGGCGTTGGTTCCTGTTCCACTCAGGCTGACCGTCTGCGAACTGCTGCCACCACCGGAGTTATCGAAAATCGTCAGCCCCCCCGCAGCGTTGCCGCCAGTGATGGGAGTGAAACTGACATTGATCGTGCAGTACGCGCTCGCTACCAAAGTCGCCGGGCAATTGTTTGTTTGCGTGAATGGCTGACTCGCGCTGATACCGGAAACGCTGAGGCTTGCGTTACCGATATTCGTCAATGTGACAGGTTGGGAAGCGCTGGTGCCTACCAATTGCGCCGGGAAAGCCAAAGAACCGGGGGACAATGACGCGATAGGGGTCGGAATAAATCCGCTGCCGTTAAGAGAGACGATGAGACTGATACCATTTGTGCCATTTACGGTAAGAAGTCCGGCACGCGACCCGGATGCTGTCGGCGCAAACGCGATGTTAAATGCGCAAGAAGTGCCGTTCGCAATTCCGGGAGCACTGCCCAGGGTCGAAAGAATCGGGCACGTAGTGTTCTGCGTGAAGTCACCACTTGTTTGAATGCTGCTGATCTGAAAAGGAGTTGAACCAGTGCTGCTCAAAACGGTCGACTGAGGGCTGCTTATCGTACCAACCTGCTGCGACGAGAAAGCGAGGCTGTTCGGAGAAATCGTTGCGGCTGAGGTGTTCACAACTTCGTATGCACCCAGATCAACCACACCCACGATTCGCGGGTTGCCATCTAGGTCCGTTTGCGGCAAGAGCGGCGCGAGATTGTTGCCTGCGTCGATCGCCGGCGAACCCAGCTTCAGATGAAAGTCACCGTTCGCAGCGTTCATAAACAGGGGATCGGACGAGATGTTGCCGGGCAGGGATGCAAAGTCGCAAACTCCGGAAGACGCGGCTCCGGATGGCGAGTAGACGTCGTTATAGGAAAACGACGGAGAGGGTGCCGCGTTCCAGTTCACGCAGGTAACCGCAGTCTGCGAGTCAGCCGCGATGACAATATTGTTTGTGAAAAGAAATTGGGTCAAAAGGCTGTATATGTAAGCCCCAGAAGTACGGTCGAAAGCTGTGTTTCCGGCGATCGTATTGGAAACGATTGTAAAGCTCGGGCTGGAAACGTAGATTCCCGCGCCGCTACCACCCCCTTGGGTTGTATTATCTACAATTAAGTTCTGAACGAGGATTGGAGAACCGCCGGACTGCAACTCGATTCCGCCGCCATTGTTGTAGACCACATTGCCTTGAATCAGGTTGCTCTGAATCGTTGGACTGCTGAAATATTCCACGTCAATTCCTCCGCCACTGCCGCCAGCTAGAAGGCTGTTATTCGTTATCTTGTTGCCGACGATTTTCGGCGATGCCGGAGTAGAAGTTCCGCCATTGACAAGGATGCCGCCTCCGCCACTTCCGCTGGAGCCGCAGCACTGGGTGTTGCCGGTAATCGTGTTGTTTTGGATGAGTGGCGAGCCGTCACTTACGTAAACTCCGATTCCGACGACGGCATGGTTGTTTGTAATGACGTTGTCTTTTATGGTCGGCGAGGCGGCTCCGATGAAAATTCCGCCACCGGAACCGAAACCCGGAGTCGTAAAGTCACTGCGACCGTTCTGGATCGTGAAACCGCTCAGTACCGAATTCGCGGCTTCGCCGGAGGTAAACGTAACGACACTGCCTTTGGCGCCGCCGTCGATGATAGTTACCGAGGGGCCGCCGGAGCTGGTTACCGTGATCGCCTTGCCGCCGAAGTTGATGTTCTCCATATAGGTGCCGGGTGCGACGAGCACCGTATCGCCGTTGCTGGCTGCGTTGATGCCTGCCTGAATCGTAGGCTGGCTTGCCGGGACGTTGATTGTGTTTTGTGCTGCGACGCTCGACGCGAACAGCAGATGAATTGTGATGCAAAGGATGATGAGGGAGAGACACTTTCGCGCTGCGCTGGTCATCGGGTTGGGTTTCCTTGTGACGCGAAAATCAGTCGTGTGATTTGCGCGGGATTTTTCGGTTGGCATTATCCGTCGTTGTCGATACGTTCCAGGTAAAAATATTTCATTGACATAGTTTTTTGGTAAACACCTCGCGAATGTCGGATAAATAGAAATTAAAGGCCTTAGCCGATCTCAAAGGCGCCATCTGTCCAACATCCACAAAAGATGCCGCTAAAAAAGGACCTGATTCTCCGCGGCATTTGCACTCGTCTGCTCATCCCGCGGCGCTTAAGTACTACCCGGCCATTCGTACAGTGCCGTTTCGGACTTACTGACCTTCGTGACCTTTGACCGGCACCTTATACAGGCGCGATAAGTGTATGAGGGGCTCGGCGTGTCCTTGAGCCGAGGGAGGGGACGATGGTACGAAATCGCTTGCTTGTTTTGTTGGGCGCGGGTTTTCTCTCCGCCACGGGCGCATGGGCGGACGGAGTGGCGTACGTTGACTGCGCGACCCATCCGGAAGAAACGCAGGTTTTCGCGAAACCGCGGAGAACGCCGGACACCGTAGCGGCGATCCCGTGCGGAGAGCGGTTCACGCTTTTGTTGAATGGATTCATCTTTTCGCGGGTACAAACGCGCGACGGTCACGTCGGCTACGTATATTCGAGCGTGATTTCGATGGATCGCTCGGGCGGTGCGGTGCCACCACCGACCGCGACGCGGTTGTCTGGAAGCGCGAGTGCTCCGGCAGCGACCCCTAAGCCGGCAGAGTCTAATCCCGCGGCGGCCCCCGCGCCGGTGCAGCAGCCGGCTGCTCGCCCTGCCGATGCAGCGGCGAATTCGGCCAGCACGGCTGCCCCGAACGCGCAGCCGGCGCCAGCTGCAGCTGCGGCGCAGACGCAAGCTCCTGCTGCTAGCACGGCAGTACCTGAGGTGACCGCGGCTTCAGCACAGGGTCAGGCCACGGCTGCGGCGTCATCGTCACCGTCCAGAGAACAGCTTGAAGCGATGGCTGCCGCGTCGCTCAATGCGACGGCACAGCCTGAGACCACGGCTACCGCGCCAGCGGCGACGGCACAGCCTGAAGCGACGACTGCCACGGCGCCTGAGGCGGCTCCGGCTGCGCAGCCTGAGCCTGCGCCAGCGGAACCGGCACCGGCTATCCGCAATGTGAGCATGAAGGAAAGCTGGGAGAAGCCGAATCCGGTTGCCCGCACGGTGGGCGTTCGCAACGTGGGCATGCCCAGGTTGCCTTTGATTGAACTATTTGGCGGCTACGGATACGCGCGGTTGAATAACGGCGCGGGATATCTGACCAACTCAAACGGAGTGCTTGGGTCGTTTGGCTGGAATGTAAAGCCGTGGTTGCAACTCATTGCAGACAGCAGCTACAACCGGGTGACGGTCAGCGGCACCAAGAATGTGTTGTACGGAAATCACTGGGGAGTCCGGTATTTCCACCGCCTTCGCCATAGTTGGGGCGCCGCACCGTTTGTGGAAGGGATGATCGGAGGATCGCGCGCCGATACTACCGTTAGCGGTACGGGCGGATATTCGACTTCGGATATCGGCATGTCCTATAAGGTTGGCGGCGGACTCGATATCCACCCCTTGCGGCATTTTGAGATTCGGGTGATCGATTTTGATTACTACCGGACGTCGTTCGGCACTAATCTTCATCAGAACAACTACTTTGTTTCGACGGGAATTGTGATGCGGCTGTTTGGACGCTCCGAAGAGTAACTCGAGGCTGCTGGTCCTGGGGGAGGGGGGCCAGAAGCAATATGCGTCCGAGACGTAGCTTCCCCCCTCCCCCCCCTGTTTTCCGGATCTGTTCATTCTAATAGGCTTAACTGTTGATTGCTGCGGATCTGCGCATTCTAAAGGAGTTACGGGGGAATTTGGCTTAGCCCTTGCGGAAGCGCCGGAAGAGGGGAAGGGAATCGCGGACCATGGCATCGTAGGCGCCTGGATGCTGCACGGCTCGATTTATTTCGTCTTTGACTGCGGGTATGGATTGGAGCAGGAGCTGG